>Ga0070710_10000022_pt1 | contig 77699 bp, 73 predicted proteins | sample LARL52metaG_FD_65454 | JGI IMG/M metagenome (GOLD analysis project Ga0070710, IMG submission 65454) | Corn, switchgrass and miscanthus rhizosphere microbial communities from Kellogg Biological Station, Michigan, USA - LAR L5-2 metaG | ecosystem: Host-associated > Plants > Roots > Rhizosphere ...
TCGATGGCGTCGTCGGTGAGGTCCGGGGCGATCTTGACCAGCATCGGCTTGTCCGTGGCCGCGGTGAGGGCCTGCACGAGCTCGGTGAGCGCACCCCTATCCTGCAGGCTGCGCAGACCGGGGGTGTTGGGCGAGCTGACATTGATCGCGTAGTAGTCGCCGTGGTCCTTGAGCGCTTCGAGCGAGTTCAGGTAGTCCTGCACGGCGTCCTCGACCGGCGTGACCTTGGACTTGCCCAGGCTGATGCCGAGCGGCGCCCGCAGCGTCGTCCGGTCGAGCTTCTGCGCCAGCGCCTGGGCTCCGGCGTTGTTGAAGCCCATCCGGTTGATGATCGCCTCGTCCTCGCGCAGCCGGAACAGCCGCGGCTTCGGGTTCCCCGGCTGCGCGTGCCAGGTGACCGTGCCGACCTCGACGAACCCGAACCCCAGCGCGGCCCACGCCGGCAGCGCCCTGCCGTCCTTGTCCAGACCGGCCGCGAGCCCGACGGGGTTGGGGAAGCGGACACCGAACACCGTGCGGGGGTTGTTCTGGTTGCGGGCGAACCTCGCCAGCGGGCTGAGGCGGGCCATGACGTTCAGCGTGGTCTCGTGGACCCGCTCCGCGTCGCCGCCGTGCATCCCGAACAACGCCCTGCGAACCACCTGCTTGTAAACCACGCGCCCACCCTATAACGCCAGTTCAGGGTGGGCGCGCGGCCCTCAGTTACCGACTTCGGCCAGGCAGTTCGGCGCCGGGTCGGCCATCGGTGCGGTCAGGCCCAGCCCGGTCGCGCGGTTCGGCAGGTTCGACACGCCCAGCAGCACCGTGTACCCGGCCGGCACGTCGCCGGGGCCCATCGTCACCGAGCCGTCCTCCGCGGTTCGGGGCGAGGTGTAGCCACCCTTGAGGAGCTTGCTCTCATCCAGGTCAGCGCAGTCCTTCGACATCGGCACCGCCTTGGCGTGGACGCCGTACTCGCGCAGCTTCGCGTTGGCCGCGCCGACTCCTTTGATGTCCCGGATGGACACGGTGACCGAGCCGTCGGCGTTCTTGGTGACCGCCCACGCCTCCGGGGCGTTGCCGCCCGTCGTGATCGCCACCGTGGCCGCGCCCGCGACCGCCAGCACCGCCGCCGCCACCAGCAACGGCCGCGCGGACCTCTTGCGCTGCTCCGGTGCGTCCACCAGCGCCGCACCGTGCTCGCTCATACGGCCGCGGCTTCCTTCGGTGTCATGCCGACCAGGTCGACGAGCTCGATCACCTCGCGGTCGAGCGCCGGCAACGTCGACAGGGCGGCGACCAGGTCGCGGCCCGCGCGTTCGGCGTCGATGCGGCCCACCAGGTCGTCGATCTCGTCGCCGGACAGCGCCCGACGGCCGGTCATGCGCACGACGACGTCCCGGCCGCGCGTGACGGCCTCACAGTGCTGTGCGAACACACGGCGGGCGATGCCCAACAGCCAGGCGCGCGGTACCGCGAGACGAGTCGAAGCTGCCGAACGACGTGATGGCGGCGACGAACGTGTCCGCGGTCAGGTCGGCGGCGGTCTGCGGGTCGGCGGTGCGCCGGGCGAAGTACGCCATCACGACGTCGAACTCGGCCTGGTAGATGGCCTCGAACGCGCGCGCCGCAGGGGCGAGCGGTGGCGGGTGGACTGGAACTGGGACTGCCATCGGCTGGCTCACGTTGATGGTTGCCGACTTCCGGCAACTCCGTTACGCGAGTCAGGACGGCTTGGGCACCTTGATCGTTGCCTGTTCGTCCAGCGGCACGGCGGGCTTGGTCCGGAACCGCACCGGCAGCGACCTCAGCCCCCGGATGTTGATCGACACCCGCCACCCCAGCGGCTCGTCCGGGTTCAGCACCAGCCCGGGGCACCGTTGCAGCAACGTCCGGAACGCGATCTCGCCCTCCAGCCGCGCGAGCGGTGCGCCCAGGCAGAAGTGGATCCCGTGCCCGAACGCGAGGTGCTGCCGGTCCGCCCGCTCGATGTTCAGCACGTCGGCCCGCGGGTAGCGCGCCGCGTCGTGGTTCGCCGACGCGAGCGACAGCAGCACGACGTCGCCGGGCGGAATCGGCACGCCGCCGATCTGCAGGCCCGGCCGCGCGAACCGCAGCGTGGCGTGCGAGGTCGGCGGGTCGAACCGCAGGAACTCCTCGATCGCGCCCGGCAGCAGCGACGGTGACCGTGCGAGCAGCTCCTGCTGTTCCGGGTTGCGCAGCAGGGCGAGGGTGCCGTTGCCGATCAGGTCGATCGTCGTCACGTAACCGGCCACGAGCAGCAGGAACGCCAACGACACCAGCTCGCGGTCGTCCAGCGCGTCCTCGCCGGTCACGCGGGCCAGCGACCCGATCAGGTCGGTGTCGCCGGAGGTTCGCTTCCACGCCACCAGGTCGCGCAGGTACCCGGACGCCTCCTCGTGGATGCCCGCGACCAGCTCGTGGTCGCCCTCGTTCACGCCGGTCACGACGTCGGCCCAGTACTTGAAGTTCTCGCGGTCGACCTCGGGCACGCCGAGCAGTTCCATGATCACCGTGACCGGCAGCGGTGAGGCGAACGACGAGATGAGGTCGCACTGGCCGTCGTTCACGAATGAGTCGATCAACGACGACGCGACCTGCTCGATGCGTGGGCGCAGCGCGGCGATACGGCGCGGAGTGAACTCACGCGACACGGCACGGCGCAGGCGCGTGTGGTCCGGTACGTCGCTCATCAGCATGTGGTGCGCGACGTCGCTGAACCACCCGGCGGCCACCATGGGGTACGAGCGCGGTACTGGGCCGGCTGCGGAGCCGTGAGAGGCCAGCAACGGGTTGTTCAGCGCGGCGCGCACGTCGGCATAGCGGGTCACGAGCCACATGGACATGCCGAAGACCTCGATCTGGTGCACCGGGCCTGCTTCCCGCAGGTCCTTCAGCACCGCGTACGGGTCCTCGGTGAAGCCGGGGCGCAGGGCATCCAGATTGACCGCCATGTTCGAGGACACGAACAGAACGCGGCCGCGGTTCAAACGGATTGGCAATTGGGACAGAAGTACACGGTTCTGGCATCCATGTCGCCCGATCGGATCCTTGTGCCGCAACGCGCGCATGGTTTGCCGGTGCGTTCGAAAACCCAGTTCCTGACCCGCGGATCAGACGTCGTGATCTGTTCCGGCCGCCACTGGTTGGCCTGCAAGAGCTTGCGGGACAACGCAACCGCGCGTTCCGCGTCGACCGACGACACCGGCGCCCACGGCGAAACCCGCAACAGGAAACAAACTTCCACGCGGTACAGGTTTCCGACGCCGGCCATGACCCGTTGGTCCAACAACGCGAGACCGATCGGCCGCGAACGGTCCTCGGTCAGCCGCCGCACGGCCTCGGCGGCGTCGAAGTCCGGCGCGAGCAGATCGGGTCCCAGATGCGAGATCAGCCGATCCTCGTGGACGGTCGGCACGAACTCCAGGTCGTGCAGGGCGAAGCCGATGGCCTGCCGGTCGTCGACCTCGAGCACCGCGCGGGCCTGGTGCGCGGGACGCCGCCAGCGCTCGCCCGGCCGGTAGAGGTGCCACGCGCCGTCCATCCGGAAGTGGCTGCGCAGGCTGTTCCCGTCGGAGAACCGGGTGAACATGTGCTTGCCGTAGGTGCGCACCCCGAGCACGTCGAGCCCGGCCAGATCCAGGGTGGACAACCGGGGGTGGCGCAGTTCACCGCGCCGCAGCGTCTTCCCGGCCAGGGCCTCGTGCAGGCGGTGCCCGGCCAGGAAGACGGTGTCGCCCTCAGGCATCCACCGCCTCTTGGATCTCGTCGTCGTCGAAGTCCTGGTGCACCGCGCGGCGCCGGCTGCGGGAGATGCGCTGGATGCGGGCGAGCAGCAGGTTGAACGCCAGCGCCACCTCGCGCGCGCCCGGCGTGCCCCACTCGTGGATGGGCATGCACGCGCCCTGTGCCTGCTGCACGGCCAGACGGTCCGGCAACGCCACGGGCATCACCAACGGGCCGAAGATGTCGCGCAGCTCGTCGATGCGGAACTGGTGTTCGTGCGACCGCGGCCGCACCCGGTTCACCACGACGCCCAACGGCTGCAGGTCCGCGTTGTTCTGCTCGCGCTCGTTCTGCACCGCCTCGAACGCCCGCTGCACGCCCGCCACCGCGAACATCGTCGGTTCCGTGACCAGCAACGCGCGGTCCGCGGCCACCAGTGCGGAGCGGGTCAGCTGACCCAGCGAGGGCGGGCAGTCGAGCAGCACCAGGTGGTACGGGAACTCGTCGTACATGTCCCGCAACGTGCGCAACGCGTCTTTCAGCCGGTGCAGCCGCGACTCGTTCGGGTCCGGGTGGTTGAGCAGCTCGGCGTCCTCCGACCCGGACAGCACGTCGATGCCGTCGCCCCACCGGCTCGGGCGGATCGCCTGCTCCAGGTTCTCCTCGGACGGGTCCTGCAGGACGTCGTAGATGCTCGCCTTGGACTCCTCCGGTTCGAGCGTCGACGTGGCGTTGCACTGCGGGTCGAGGTCGATCACCAGCGTGCGGACGCCACGACGGAGCGCGGCCGAGGCGAGGCCGAGAACCACCGTCGTCTTGCCGACGCCTCCCTTGAGGCTGAGCACGGACACCGTATGCACAGACCTACTCTAGGGTCTCCTACTCTTACTGCCATGCGACCGGACGCCGTACACAGGGTGCTCGACGCCGAACTGGCCGCCGCCCGCACGCGCCGGGGTGGCGAACCTCCGCGCGTCCTCGACGTGGGTGGTGGCAGCGGTGTCTGGGCCGTGCCCCTCGCCGCGGCGGGCTGCGCGGTCACGGTCGTCGAGCCGTCGCCGAACGCGCTGGCCACGTTGAACAGCCGCGCGCGCGAGGCCGGGGTGACCATCGACGCGGTCCAGGGCGACACCGACTCCCTCGGCGTTCCCGCTGGTGAGGCCGATCTGGTGCTCGCGCACGGCCTGCTGGAGGTCGTGGACGACGCACCCGCCGCACTCACCTCGCTGGCCGCGGCGGTCGCACCGGGCGGCGCGGTGTCGGTGCTGGTCGCGAACCGCTTCGCGGCGATCCTGCACCGCGCGATCGCGGGCCGTATCGTCGACGCCCGGCGGTTGCTGGACGACGACGCGGGCCAGCTCGCGGGCACGCGTGATCCGTTGCAACGCAGATTCGACGTTCCAGGACTTGAGAAGCTGGTCCTTGAGGCTGGGCTTTCCGTCGAACTCCTGCAAGGTCACGGCATCGTCTCCGACCTCGTGCCCGGCGTGGTGCTGGACGCGAACCCCGGCGCCGCCGACGCGCTCGCCGAACTGGAACTGGCTGCTGCCACCCGGTCTCCGCTGCGGGACGTGGCCGCTCGACTGCACGTACTGGCTCGCCGCACCGCCTGACGGTGTTTGATCATTTGGGTTTGCAGTCGGGACTTTTGTGGTCCCGATGACTGGTCCCAAACGACTTCGCGGCGAAAGATTGGTGGCTCCGCTGCCAAAGTAGGGACCAACGCCATGGAGAGCTCCGACCTGCTGGCCTCCCTCGTGAGCGAGGCCGTCGCGGGTGACCGGCGTGCCGTCGAACGGCTGCTGGCGTTCGTGCGACCGCTCGTGTCGCGGTATTGCCGTGCGCGCGTAGGTCGCAACGAACGGGCGTACGCGTCGGCCGACGACGTGGCGCAGGAGGTCTGCCTGGCGGTGCTCACGGCTCTGCCGACGTACCGCGAGCAGGGCCGGCCGTTCCTCGCGTTCGTCTACGGCATCGCCGCGCACAAGGTCGCCGACGCGCACCGCGTCTCGGCGCGCAACCGGTCCGAACCCGTCGCCGAGGTGCCGGACGGGCCGTCGCTGACCGTCGACCCGGAGGAGAACGCGCTGCTCGGGTCGCTCTCGGTGCGGCTGGGCAGGCTGCTGGACGGGTTGCCGGACAAGCAGCGCGAGATCCTGCTGCTGCGCGTCGTGGTCGGGTTGTCGGCGGAGGAGACGGCCGAGGCGGTCGGGTCGACGCCGGGTGCCGTGCGGGTGGCTCAGCACCGGGCGCTGGCGAAGCTGCGGTCGTCGGTGGGGGTCGAGGAGCTGATTTGACCGGCGCCTTCTACGACGGGCTGGCCGGGACGCAACCCGGACTGGGACGCGTCGACGGCTCTCGGCGTTCATCCCACCTGTCGCGTACGCAGGCGATCGCTCTGGCCATGCGCGGTTGCGGTTACGCCGTCGTTGACGCCACTGTCGCGTGGTGAGCAAGGCACGATATTGGGCGATTACCCGTCACGAACTCACCGAATTGGCGAAACGTGCGGGCTTCGGTTACGTGGAGTGGTTGCTCCACGCCTATTGCCAACCGCTGATGGTTGCGCCGAACGGGTGACGTTTGAAGTTTCTCCCTACTTTCCGCATAAGGAGTGACGTTCCGCACGTCTCTCCCACGGGATGTCGAAGAGGGGAAGCTTCGGATGGAAAGTTCGGCGTTATCCGCGGAGCTGGTCAACCTGGCCGTGCAGGGTGATCGCGGGGCCGTTGAGCAGCTGCTTCGCTACCTGCGCCCATTGGTGGTGAAGTACTGTCGCGCACGTGTGGGGCGTTCCGCGACAACTGCGGACGATGTCGCGCAGGACGTCTGCCTGGCCGTGCTGACCGCGCTCCCGAAGTACCGGGAGCAGGGCAGGCCTTTCCTGGCGTTCGTCTACGGGATCGCGGCGCACAAAGTCGCCGACGCGCATCGCGCCCTGGCCCGTAACCGCGCGGAGCCGATGGCCGAGGTGCCCGACCAAGCGTCGCGCGGCGTCGGGCCGGAGGACTTCGCGCTCCAGGTCGAGTTGAACGGCACCATGGGCGAGCTGTTGCGGATGTTGCCGGAGAAGCAGCGCGAAATCCTCGTGCTGCGCGTGGTGGTGGGCCTCTCCGCTGAGGAGACCGCCGAGGCAGTGGGGTCGACGCCGGGCGCCGTTCGCGTCGCTCAGCACCGGGCACTGGGGCGTCTGCGCAAGGAGATCGTCGCCGCCAGTGTCCCGATCGGGTGAATCTCGTTTGGGCGCGTGGGCTAAATGCATCCAAACGACATACATAAGGGCATGAGGAGTTCTGACCCAGCGCACGCCGCCGAACGGCTGCGCGTCGACGGGGTGCTGGTTCAGCACTTCCGCGAGTCAGGACTGACGGGGTCGCGCTGGGACCAGTTCCACCGCCAGCTTCTCGGGCACGGACTCACGATCGTTACAAAGCTCGTGCGGTCGGGGGCGATGTTCGCCCGCTGCGGCCGGCACGGCCGGTACCTCCACCAACAGGCCATTCCGCTGGACGAGGCCGAGGAGCTCGCGAGCGACGCGGTCTTCGATGGGTTCGTGATCTTCTGCGAACGCGGTCTGCTGGGCAGGGAGTGGTCGGTCGAGCACGGGCAGCCGTTGAACGAGTACTTCGTCAACGCGTGCGTGCTGGCGTTCCCGAACGTCTACCGGCGTTGGCAGACGCGCATGAGCGGCTGGCGGGACGTGGACCTGCTGGACTCGTTCGCCTCGCTCGAACAGGTCGTGGCCGAGGGAAACCCCGAGGACGCGGTCGTCGAGCAGCAGGCGGCCAACGCGGCGTTCGCGGCGTTGAGCGAGGACAGCCGCCGACTGCTGATCCTGCACGAGCAGGGGTACACGCACGCGGAGATCGCCGAGCTCACGCGGCTCACCCCGCGTGCCGTCGAGGGACGACTCCGGCGCGCTCGCCTCACCGCACGCCAGCACACGGACGAGGAACGGTGATCCGCGTGGAGTTCACACCCGGTCTGCATCGCAAGGTCCCCGCGGAGGCCGTTCAGCGCTCGTCCGTGGGCGGCGCGGTCGACGTCTCGAAGGAAACGCTCGACTCGCTGGTCGAGCGGACGGCGGGCGTGGGCGGCCAGGAGCCGGTCGACCCGCCGGCACCCTCCTACTACTCGAACCGGCCCGAGGCGGCGGACAACCATGTCGCGCTGGCCGTGGCGGGAGACCGTGCGGCGATCAACCGGCTGCTCGGCACCATCAGGCCGTTGGTCGTGCGGTACTGCCGTGCGCGCGTTGGGTCGTTCGCGTCGGCGGACGACGTTGCGCAGGACGTGTGCCTCGCCGTGTTGACCGCGCTGCCGTCGTATCGCGATCAGGGGCGGCCGTTCCTGGCCTTCGTGTACGGGATCGCGGCGCACAAGGTCGCTGATTCTTACCGGAGCTTCACAAGGAACCGCGCGGAGCCCGTGCCCGAGCTGCCCGAGTCGGTGGACGCGGAGGCCGGACCGGAGCAGCTTGCGGTGCAAGGGGAGTTGTCCGCGCAGATGGCTGCTCTGCTGCGCGTGTTGCCCGAGAAGCAGCGCGAGATCGTGGTGCTGCGGGTGGTGGTGGGGTTGTCGGCGGAGGAGACGGCCGAGGCGGTCGGCTCCACGCCCGGCGCGGTGAGGGTGGCTCAGCACCGGGCGTTGACGCGGCTGCGCAAAGAACTCAGTGGCGCCAGCGAGTGACGTTCGCGATGCCCTGCGGGCTGGCGTCCTTGTAGCGCTCGATCTCGCCGCGCCGCACGTCCGCGATCGTGCCCGCCAGCTCCTTGCCGAACGCCTCGGTGAGCACCGAGTCCTTCTCGAACTCCTCGACCGCTTCCCTGAGCGACGTCGGCAGCCTCGGGACGCCGTCCAGCAGCGCCGGGTCGACGTTGAGGCCTTCGGGGAGCGCGGCCTGCGTGGCGACGCCGTCCAGTCCGGCCGCGATGACGCCCGCGAGGACCAGGTACGGGTTCGCGGTGAGGTCGAAGCACTTGATTTCGAGGTTGTCCCGGATGAGCCTGAGCGCGGTCTCGCGGTTCTCCTCGCCCCACGCCGCGAAAGGTGCCGACCACGTGTGCGGCACGAGCCTGAGGTAGCTCGCAAGAGAGGGCGCACCGACAGCGCACAACGCGCGGATGTGGTTGAGGACGCCCGCGCTGAACTGCCTGGCCTCGTCCTGGAAGTCGTCGAAGAGGTTCGTTCCGTCGCGCCAGAGGCTGAGGTGCAGGTGGCCGCCGTTGCCGACGCCGCCGTTGACCACCTTGGGGGAGAACGAAGGGCGCATGCCGTGGCGGATCGTGATGGCACGGATGGTTTCTTTGACGAGTACCGCGGTGTCTGCTGCTGCGACCGGGTCTTCCGGTGCAGTGGAGACCTCGAACTGGCCGGCGGCGTACTCGGGGTGGAACTGGAGGACCTCGATGTCCTGCTGGTCCAACGCCGTAAGGATGTCCACGCAGTAGTCGGACAGCTCTACCTGCCGTGCGTGTCCATAGGCGGCACCGCTCGTGGCCGGGACGTAGTCGTCGGTGTCGGACTTGCCGACGCACCACTCGATCTCGAAGCCGGCCTTGGCGGTGAGGCCCCGCTCGGCGAGGTTCTGCCGGGCCTTGCGGACCTGGAGGCGCTGGTCCATCGGGTACGGGACGCCGCTCTGGAAGTGGCGGTCGGCGGGCGCCCAGGCCCAGCCCGGCTGGCCCGCGAGCACCGTGAGGCGGTCGAGGTCGGGATGCAGGCGCAGGTCGCCGACCGGTCCGCCGGCGAACCGGCCCTGGATGATCCAGTCGTCGAACAGGAACACGTCGAACACCGGTGAGGCGCCCACGCCGTGGGCCGCCGCGTGGGCCAGCCGGCGCAGAGGTACGGACTTGGTGCGCGTGATGCCGCTGTTGTCGACCCAAGTGAGCGCCACGACGCGCACGTCCCTGGCGTTCAGCCCGTCGAAGAGTTCCGTCGCCCGGTCGAACCGCTGGTCCCGCTCCGCAGAGTCCACGATCCTAAGGTTATGGGCATCTTGCCGTTCGTCGCCGAACTCGGGCTGATAGACCACCACTGCCACGGTGTGCTGCGCGTCGACAGCACGCGCGAGGAGTTCGAGTCGCTGCTCTTGGAGGGTGACTCCGCGGGACCATCGGGCGGGTCGTTCTTCGACTCGGCGCTGGGGTTCGCGGTGCGGAGGTGGTGTGCTCCGCTGCTGGACCTGCCCCGGCACGCGTCGGCGTCGGCGTACCTCGAACGGAGGAATTCGCTGCACATCACCGAGGTGTCGCGGACGTTCCTGATGGCGTCCGGGATCCACACGTTCCTGGTGGACGGTGGGTTCCAGCCCGATCGGCTGCTGTCGGGCCCGGAGCTGTCGTCGTTGGCGGGGGCGGTTTCGCACGACATCGTGCGGCTGGAGCACCTGGCCGAGTCGTTGCGGCCTTCGGTTGCGCCTGCCGAGTTCATGTCCGCGGTGCGCGCGCACTTGGCTTCCGGTGCCGCGGTCGGCGCGAAATCCGTTGCGGCGTACCGGATCGGGCTCGCGCTGCCTGGGGTGCGGCCTGCCGACGCGGACGTCGTCGCGGCGGTGAAGGCGTGGCCGGGCGGGCGGCTGGCCGATCCGGTGGTGATCACTTGGCTGGCGTGGGAGGCGTTGGACGCCGGGCTGCCGTTGCAGTTTCACGTCGGCTATGGCGACTCGGACATCGATCTGCACCGATGCGATCCATCGTTGCTGACGCCGTTCCTGCGGGCGACTGCTCGTCTTGGTGTGCCCGTGTTGTTGTTGCACAATTACCCGTTCCATAGGCAGGCCGGGTATCTCGCGCAGGTGTTCCCGCACGTGTTCTGCGACCTCGGGCTGGCCACGCACGGGTTGGGGCATCAGGCGCCGCGCGTGCTCGCGGAGGCGTTGGAGATCGTGCCTTACGGCAAGTTCCTGTTCTCGTCGGACGCTTTCGGTCTGCCCGAGTTGTACTACCTCGGCGCGTTGCTGTTCCGGCGCGCGTTGTCCGACTTCCTGTCCGACGGTCTGCGTCGTGACGCGTTCCTGGAGGAGGACGCGCACCGGATCGCGCGACTCATCGCGTCGGAGAACGCGGCGCGCGTGTACAAACTGTAGGATTCCCTCGAACTGGCGTTCGAGGGGGTGTTCATGGGTCGCAGTGCGAACCTGCCACGCGGCCTGCGCGACCGGTTCCGTGCCTGTGACGGCGTCTGGCCAGACGACACGGGCTGCCGGATGCTGCACGTCGACATGGACGCCTTCTACGCGTCAGTGGAAATCCGCGAACGGCCGGAGCTCGCATCGGTGCCGGTCGTGGTCGGCGGTGTCGGCGGCCGCGGTGTCGTGTGCTCCGCCAACTACCTGGCTCGCGAGTACGGCGTGCGTTCGGCGATGCCGACCGCGCACGCGCGCCGCCTGGCCCCGCACGCCGTGTACCTGCCGCCGCAGTTCGACCTGTACCAGGAGGTCTCGCGCGGGGTCATGGCGATCTTCCGCGACATCACGCCGTTGGTGGAGCCGCTTTCTCTCGACGAGGCGTTCCTGGACGTCGGTGGTGCACTTCGCCGTTTGGGTCTGACGCCGGGTGGCGTGGGGGAGCTGATCCGGTCGCGCGTGTTCGCCGAGCACTCGGTGACGTGCTCGGTGGGCGTGGCGCAGACGAAGTTCCTCGCGAAGCTCGCCTCCGGCATGTGCAAGCCCGACGGCATGATGGTCGTGCCGTCCGATGCCGCGCTGGACTTCCTGCACCCGCTGCCGGTGTCCGCGTTGTGGGGGGTCGGCGCGAAAACCGCTGCGCGCCTTGAGGAACTGGGACTGGAGACGGTCGCCGACGTCGCCGCGACGCCCTTGCCCCGCCTGCGCCGCATGGTCGGTGTCGCTCTCGCCGAGCACCTGTTCGCCCTGGCCGCCGGCGTCGACGAGCGCGCGGTCGTGTCCGTGACGCGCGAGAAGTCGATCGGCGCCGAGGAAACGTTCGAGGTCGACCACTACGACCGCGAGCTGCTGCGCCGCGAGCTGTTGCGCTTGTCCGAACGCTCGGCAGGTTCCTTGCGCGCCAAGGGTTTGCGTGGTCGAACCGTCTCCATCAAGGTCCGCTTCTCGGACTTCACCACGATCACCCGTTCACGAACCCTGCCGGTGGCGACCGACGTGACCCAGGAGGTCTACCGCACCGCCGCCGAGCTCCTCGACACCCAGGTCCCGCCTGGCGCGGTCCGCCTGATCGGTGTCCGAATAGAGGGTCTTGACAACGCCGACTCGGCCCAGCAACTGATCTTCGACGCCCCGGAGCGCGGCTGGCGCGAAGCCGAACAAGCCGCTGACCAGGCCCGTTCCCGCTTCGGCTCGCTGGCCGTCCGCCCGGCCTCCCTGCTCGGCAACAGTCCGGACAGGACAGCCGAGTTCGAACCCAAGCCCGAGTGATCGCGACTTGTCCACAACCCGGAAGTTGTCCACAGCTTCCAGGTCTCCCCACTTCCCCCGCCCGCATCCGGCGCACCATGAACCCATGCGCCACCCCATCGACCTCGAAGCCCTCGGCACCCTCTTCGACCACCGAGTGGCCCCGGCGGCCGCCCTGCTCCACATAGGACTGACCCCGCCCCTGGTAGAACAACGCTGCCGCCCCGGCGGCCCCTGGCAACGCCTCCTGCCTGGCATCCTGCTCCTGAGCCGAGCGGGCCCCAGCCGCACCCAGCTGGTCCACGCGGCCCTCATGTACGCGGGCGAAGGCGCCATGCTCACCGCTTTCGACGCCCTCTGCCTGCACGGCATGAAGTCCGCGATCCCCCTGCTGGGCCCGATCCACGTCCTGGCCCCGCGCCGCTCCAGAGCCGTGGGCTACGGCGCCCTGCGCGTGGAACACACCGATCGCCTGCCGAAACCGGTGGTGCGCAGAGGCTTCCACACGGCCCCGCTGGAACGAGCCGCGATCGACGCGGTCCGCCGAACCAAGTCCATCCCCGACACCAAGGCCATCCTGGAAGAGGTGAGCCACTTCGTAGGCGTCCAAGCCCTGCGCATGGAACTGGCCCTCGCTCCAGCCCGGGGCACGGCCCTGGCCCGCAAACTCCTGGGCGAGTCCCCGGCCCGCCAACTGGAACGCGCGGTGCTGGAACGCCGAACCTCGCCATCCCTCACCGCCCCCCGCGTACCGGCCGCAGTCGGCTGATCCTTGCCCCACAAGCGGATCCGCCAAGCCCACCAAGCGCCGCGCATGCACAGCCCGTCAATGCCACGCTCGCGCTCTGCCGCCGCCAGCCTGATGCCCCCAAGGAGCTGACCATGCCCTAAAACCCGTGTGCCTTGGTTCGTGCCGGACCTCTGTCCCCGGGAGCCGTTCCCTGAGACCGAGCCCAGAAGGCCGGGTTCCTGCCCGGAGACCGGGCACCCGCGCGGGTCCTGATCCGTGCCTCGACCGGTCCCTCAAACGAAACCCGCACCCGAAGCCCTGCCCGTACCAAAGCTCGGTTCGCATCCCAACTCTGCTCGCGTCCCAAGCCCTACCCACGCGTCGATACCCGACTCGCGGCCCGAAACCCAGCCCGCGCCAGAGAAATGGAGCCCCCGAATGCCCCCTACCGAACCGGAGCCTTGACTCCCTTACCCCGAGCCACGGCCCTGACCGCCTCCCCGCGAAACGCCAGGAACACGAGCCGAGGCTGTTCGGAGTAGTCCCAAGGTCCGGCATCGGCCAAGGCCCCCAAAGCCCGGAACTGCCCCACCGCTTCCTCGAACCGTTGCAGCTGAAGCAAGGCGAAGGCCGCATACCCGCGGTCGTCCCGAACCGAGTACGTGTCCGAGCCCTGATCAGCCAACCGGTCCAGCAACGCATCCAGGGAGGCCACCACCGCAGGCGACTTCCACATGTCCGGGGAGGTGCTCTGCGCCTCGTAAGCGGCGCGCAGCGGCAAGGCCAGGAACTTCGGCGACTTGGCGGCGGCCGCGAGCGCGAACTCCAGCGCCATCTCGTCGGAGCCGTGCCACTTGCGGCACCAGTACTGCAGGGCTTGCTGGTGTCCGTTGTGGTGCAACGGGTCCCGCGAGATCAGCTCGGTCCAGATGGCACGGAACTCGTCGTGCGACATCTGCAAGCCGCGCGCGAGAGTGAGCATCGTGTTCCAGGGCGTCGGGTCCTCGGGCAGCACGGAGGCGGCCAACGCCGCGGCCTCGCGGGCTTCGCGCAGCACTCGGTGGAAGCCGTCGAACTGCGAGCGGGTGGTTTCGGAGGCGGCGGCGCTGCCGCGGATGTCCCAAGCCAGGGACACCAGCGACATCGCGTGCACGACTGCCCAGTGCGGGTCGCCGGGGCGGGCGGCCTGCCAGGCCGTCATCCAGGTGTCGTCCTTGGCGGCCAGGTCGGCCAGGGCCCACACGACGCGTTGGCGGCGGTCCCAGTCGCCGAGTGTGTTGGTGACCAGGTCGGCGGCGTTCTGCCAGTTGCCGGCGCGGACGTCGTCCTGCACGGCGGCCAGGGCCAGGTCCTCGATGGGAGTGGAGGTGGTCACCTCGGCGTCGGGGACCAGGCCGTGGCGCTCGGGGTGGGTCTTGGGCAGCACGTGGGCCGCGACGACGTCGGCGGGGAGGTCTTCGATCTCGACGCCGAGGCGTTTGGCCTCGCGCATCAGCCGGATGACCGTGATGAGTTCCTTGGGTTTGAACAGGAGTGAGAGGACCACGAGATTTTCTCCAGTGAAAGCGGTCAGCGCGCCGGGCGGTAGTCGGGCGCGACACCGGCCGCGGCGAGCGCCTCGCGCAGGCTCTCGGTGCTGCCGTGGTCGGCCACCGCGGCGTCCAGGTGGCCGGCCATGTCGAAGTCGGCGGAGGAGGTGATGAACGTGGCATGCCCCACCCAGTCCAGCTCCCAGCGGGCGAGTCCAGCGTCCGAGAACGCCAGTGCCACCAAGGCGGAGAGTTCGGGCAGCACTTCGCCGCGGGCCATTTCGCGGCGGGCTCGGGCGCCGGCTTCCCTGTTGCCGGGGGTGGCCGTGCTCAGGTCGGCCAGCCGGCCCGCGTCGAGCGCGTCGAGGACGGTCGTCAGTGACGGCGGCTGGTTCATCGCCTCGGCGGCTGCCTGCAGCAACCGTTCGGTGCCGTGCACCACGCGGGCGCGGGCGCCGATGTGGCCGAGGGTGGCCCAGTCGACGCGCTGCTTCGAACCGGCTTCGGCCCTCATGGCGTTCAGCACGGCCGAGTCGAGCAGCGGCATCGGGTCGATGAGCAGTTCGATCGCCGGGCGGTCGCCCCAGCCCGACTCGGGTTCCAGGGCCAGGGCGTCGATGGCGGCGATGCGGTCCGGCAGCGGTGGGTGCGTGTCGTACGGGCCGCGGTCGGGGTCGGACGGGTGCAGGCGGATCTCCTCCAGCTCCTCGCGGAGCTCGGGGGCGGTGCGCAGGCGGTCGAAGCCGTCGAAGAACGTCGTGGGGAGGTAGCCGAGGTCCCACGCGACGGTGAGATGGCGGTCGGTGAAGAGCTCCCACGCGACGTCGATCACCGCCAGCTCGCGCAGTGCGGACGAGGCGGCCGAGGAACCGGCCAGCGCAGCCGCGAAGCGGTCGGCGGCGAACTCCTGGCGTCGGCTGATGGCCCGGGAGACGCGGAAGTAGAGCTTGGCGTAGCTGCGGAACAGCTTGACGATCATGCGCTGGAACCAGTGCTCGGCGTTCATGTGCGAGCCGGCGCGCAGCATGGCGTTGCGGCCGGAGACAACGACCCCGGCGAGGCGGGTGTCCTTGTTGGCGTAGTGCCCCAACTCGTGCGCGAGCACGGCGATGAGCTGCTTCTCGGTCAAGGAGGTGAGCAGAGGAGCACCGATGAACATCCTGCGCTTCAGCACGCGCAGGCCCAGGAACCGGGTGTCCTCGGCGACACCGGCGTTCGCCTCGGCGAAGATCCTGATCTCGTCCGGCGGGCGGGTGCCCAGGTCGACGGCCAGGCGGCGGACCAGGTCCCAGAGCGCCGGCTGCTCCGCGGGTGTGACGAGGGTGCCGGGCACCTCGCCGTCCCGCTCGCAGCGCTCCAGCGAGATCAGGCCCTTGCCGAGCGCGAAGACCACGGGTGCCACGAAGAACAGCAGCTTGAGGCCGACGAACGGTCGGTTGACCAACGCGTACGTCTCGAACGCGAGCAGCCCGCCGATCAACCCCAAGGCGAGCACGTAGAACCCGACGAGCAGCGCGACCGCGATGGCAGCACGCAACGGAACACGCATGAGCAGAGCGACCTTCCCCCAGTGCCGCGCACAGACGGCGGCAGCACGCAGTGTGCATCATGGACGGTCACGACTCAACGGCGAATGAGCGGCGAGCTCGGCATCCGGTCGATCGACCGCTGGGCGTACCTCTGCGCGAAGTTCGCCGCGCTGCGCGCCAGGACCGCAGACGCCGCGGGGCAACACCGGTGAGGTGACGATCATCCGTTGCCTACCGGGTCGCGACCTGATCGCGCACCACTGGGCATTCCCCAACTGAGACGGGTGCGCTCCCCGGCGTCACGCTCTGTGCCGGAGGGGGGATCGAACGCCGGAAAGCACGACTGCGAGGGCAGCGGTGAGGCCTCACGACGGCCTCACCGCTGCCCTAGAAGGATGATGGTGACAGAACCGACCGTATGAGAGGGCCGACTGGGTAGTCGCCGGGCCGCGCGGATCGTATCCTGGAGGGTGACGTCCCCAGGGTGGGTCGTCCGCCGGGTTCGGCGGAAACCGAGTACACCCGGCGCCCGCGACCGCTGTGCCGGAGGAGGAACGATGCCACTCTCCGAGCACGAGCAGCGACTGCTCGACCAGATCGAGCGCGCGCTCTACGCCGAAGACCCGAAGTTCGCATCCACCGTACGAGGCGCCAAGTTGCGGCGGCCGTCCAAGCGGCGCCGTGTACAGGGCATCGTGTTGTTCGTAGTAGGTGTGGCGGCGCTCGTCGCCGGTGTGAGCTTCCTGTCGAAGCTCGCCATCGTCGGGATTCCCGTCGTGAGCGTCTTCGGCTTCCTGCTCATGTTCTTCGGCATGCTCATCACCCTGACGACGCTGCGTCGCGGAGACCAGGTCGCCGAGGGGACGCAGGAAGACGGCAGGCCGACGCGCAGCCGCAGCTCGTTCTCCGAACGGATGGAGGAGCGCTTCCGTCGTCGCTTCGACGAGGAGCAGTAAGACTTCGCACCCGTTGGGCCCGCCCCCGTGAGGGAGCGGGCCCTTTCGCGATCGGAGGAACTAGACGCCGGCCGGCTCACGCTCGGGTGTCTCGGCCACCGGGGCGGGGCTCGGCTTGAGCACCGACTTCGGGAACAGCCGCGCCCGCAAGGACAACGGCGCGTTCTGCCGCAACGACTGCCGTACCGCGGCCAGTGCGCCGGGCAGTGCCGGGTCGGCTGCCGGGTTCGCGCTGTACCAGGACCGCTCGATCGCCCCGATGACCACGCGCAGGCCGTCCTTGCCCGCGTCGTCGAGGTTGTGCTCGCGGGCCAGCCGCCGGGCAGCGGCCCGGATCGTCTCGGACGCCGGCACGGGCGCGCCGCGGTCGATCGACTCGGCCAGGAGCTCGCTCCACGCGGCCGTCGCGGCGGCCGGACCGAGCGCCGCCACGGTGTGCAGGCGGTTGCGGCGCCGCACCGCGCGCACGAGCAGCGGGGTGAGCACGAGGCCCGCGGCCACGAGGAGCACGGCGAGCCACCACGAGATCAACGCGGCTGCCAGGCCGACGCTGATCAGCCACAGCACCGCCGCGGCGGGGATCAACAGCTTGCGCGCCCACGTCACGCCCATCAGGCCGGCGCTGAGCACACCGAGCAGCGCGAGCACGAGGAGCAGCGTCAGCAACGCCGCGAGCACCAGGACGACGCCCAACGCCCACAGCAGCCACGCGGGCGTCTCCTGCTCGGCGGCCTGCTGCTGGCCCTGGTCGCCCTGCTCGCCGTCGGCCGACGTGGACGGCTTGGCCGAGCCGGACACGGACGGCGCCACCGTCTCGGTCTTGGTCTCGGCGGTCGGCTGCTCCTCCGCGCCCGGTGAGGTCTCGCGCAGGTACGGCGGCACGATGGCGCGGCCGTCGGAGATCGGCGTCGGGTCGAAGGTCATCCAGCCGTGGTTCGGGAAGAAGATCTCGACCCACGCGTGCGCGTCGTCGGTGCTGATGACGCGGTAGCCGTTGTCGGCGGACTGGACACCGGCGGTGAAGCCGATCGCGACGCGGGAGGGCAGGCCGACCACGCGGGCCATCACGGCCATCGCGGACGCGAACTGCTCGCAGTAGCCGACCTTGCCCTTGGTCACGAAGTCGGTCAGCGCGTCCTTGGTGACGTCGCCCTGGGTCTTGAGGTCGTACTTGAACCCGTTGACCGGGTTGTTGAAGTACGACGTCAGCGCGGCGGCCTTGTCGAAGTTGTTGGTGGCGCCCTCGACGATCTTGTTCGCGAGGTCGACGACCTTCTGCTCCACGCCGTCGAACTTGTAGTACTCGGCGTCGACCGCGTTCTTCGAGTCCGGCGTCAGGCGCAGCGACTGCTTGGTGGGGGTCGAGAGCACCGTGTCGATCGTGTACGGTTCCGGCTCCCGTTCCCGCTGGCTGAAGATCACGCCCTTCTTGACGTCGAAGCGGTAGTCGTCGTCCGGGGTGTCGATGCGGCGGACGGCGCCGTAGGTCGGCAGCCAGAAGCTCCGCCAGTCGCGCGGCTCGATGTCGATCCGCGTCGTCTTGCCCTCGCCGCGGTCACCGGCCTGCGGCGGCAGCTCACCGCGCGCGGGCTGGCCGCCGGGGTCGGTGCCGCGTTCCCAGCCCTTGTCCGGCACGTACTTGGCGAGCGTGGTCGCGCGCATGTACGTCGGCTCGGTCATGCCGCGCACGTAGAACACCTCGGCGGTCCGGCCGCGGTTCAGCATGCCGCGCAACGACGTCATCTCGCTCAGCCCGATGCCGCCCTTGCCGCCGCCACCGCTGCCGCCCATCGGCAGCCGCCCGACCGTGCCGACGATCGTGAAGCCCGCGCCGACGATCAACGCGATCACCATCGCGATGCCCGCCACCGCCGTCGCCGAGCCGCCGGAGCCGCTCGCCGAACCCGATCCGAGCCGGCCTCGCCACGCCTCGTGCCGGTGCTGGCCGTCGACCGCGAGCAGCATCGCGAACGCCGCCGCGCCGAGGACGAACGTCCAGAACGGCAGCATCTCGTCGGCCAGCGACGCGGGCACCGCGAACACGCACAGCAGCACCAGTCCGGACGCCGCCGGGGCCGCCGCGGCGACCGCCAGGGTGTCGACGAGCACCGCGACGAGGCCGATCGCCAGCACCACGAGCGCCTGGATCGCCGGTGTCGCGTGCACCGGCGGCACCCCGCTCTGCACCTGCGCGACCGACTCCGAGAGCACGTCGCCGAGGTCGCCCAGCGCTTGCGGGCCGGGGAGGAACAGCAAGATGCCCGACCGCGTGTGCAACGCCGTGAGCAGGCACAACAGCACGAACACCTGGGCGATCGCGACCAGTGGCGGGGTCAGCCTCGTCGCCCGCAGGAACGCACCGGTCACGGTGATCGCGACGATCACCACGCCGATCCGCACGAGCCACAGGTCGCCCTCGATCACACCGGACAACGCGGTCGACGCGCACAGCACGGCGAGCGCGGCGACCCACGGCGTGGCCGAGGTGAACCACTCCGGTTCGGCGCCCTTCGCGGGAGCGGAACGCGACCCCATCTCAGCCCACCTCCGAGCGCATGGACGGCCCCCGGTGGCTGGCCGAGGCGCACAACTCCTGCCACACCTGCTGCATCGACGCCGACGGCTTCGCGATCGCGACACCCCAGCCCGCGCTGCTCAGCAACCGCCGCGCGTCCTCGGGGTCGGGCGCGGTGGCGTCGGAACCACCGGCCCAGGCGTTCACGTCCAGCAGCACGGCCAGGCTGCGCGTGCCGCGCGGCCGGTACCTGATCAGCTCTTCCACCGACGCCGGGGACACGCCGCCGAGCACCGCGATGACCTCCTGGCCCGCGCCGGGGTCGATGCCGGCGCTGAGCTCGCGCCGGTGCGAAGCCTGCAGCGCCGCCAGCGAGTCGAGCACCACGTGGTCGCTGTGCCCGCCGTCGGACGACCCTCCCGCGAGCACCCTCCCGTCCTCGGAGACCAGGCGCACCTGGTGGCCGAAGTGGTGCAGGTGCAGGCAGATCGACGCCACGAACGAGATCGCCCATTCCAGTGACGCGGTAGGGCCGCTGCCACGGTGCGCGTACACCCGGTGGTCCAGCAGCACCGTCGTGCCGCCACGCCACGGGCGTTCCTCGACGCGCACCATCAACTCGTCGCGCCGGGCCGTCGACCGCCAGTGGACCTTCCGCAGGTCGTCGCCGTGCCGGTACGGGCGCACCACCGCGTCGTCCTCGCCCTGACCGGCCCGCAGCCGCACCGAGCCGTCGTCACCCGCGCCCATGCCGGAACCGCCGGGCAGTCCCGACAGCCGCACGACCCGGGGCACCACGACCAGCCGGGACCGACCGGCCAGCTCGCGGTCGAACTCCGCGAGGCCGAACGGGTCGGTGATCCGCGCCATCAGCGGACCGACCTGCTGGATGCCGCGCATCACCGGCTTGAGCGGGTAGCGCAACGACGTGGGCGTGTTGCGCGGCAACCGTTCCACGAGGAACCGAGGCCGCGCGCCCAGCGCGTACGGCACGGTGTCCTCGAGCATCAGCCCGCCCGTCGGCAACCGGCCGGTGCTGCGCAGGTCTAGCTTCACCTCGGCCGCGGCCCCCACCGGCACGCGGCTCGGCGCGAGGAACCGGGCGGCGTGCAGCCCGACCCGTGCCCTCGTCGCGAGCCACGCGGCCAGCAGGGGCAGCGCGATCACGAAGGCGGCGACCCGCAGCAGGTCGCGTTCGTTCAGCACCGCGGCGCACACTCCGGCAGCGAACCCCGCGGCCAGCAAGCATCTTCCGCGTGTGGTCAGACCGGAGAGTGCGGTGCGCATCGTCAGCGTGGTGTCCCTGCGTTGTTGTTCATGCTGCGGACAAAGGCGGCGCTCGGGTCGAGTGCCGCGGTCGGCACGGGAACCCGTTGCAGCAGCGCCCTGATCAGCTCGGCGGGGGACCGGCGGGCGGCCTGCGCCTCGGCGGTCAGCACGAGCCGGTGCGCGAGCACCGGGATCGCGATCGCGTGGATGTCGTCGGGCACAACGTAGTCACGACCCGCCAGCGCGGCTTGCGCGCGTGCGGCACGCACGAGGTGCAACGTCGACCGCGGCGACGCGCCCAGTCGCAGCTCCGGCAGCCGGCGCGTGGCCGACACCAGCTCGACGGCGTACCGGCGCACCTCGGGGGAGAGGTGCACCCGGCGCACGGCCTCGATCAGCCGCAGCACCTGCGCCGCGTCCGAGACGGGCCGCAGGTCGTCGAGCGGGTTGTGGCCCGCGTGCTCGTCGACCATCGCCAGTTCGGCGGCGGGGTCGGGATAACCGACCGACACGCGCGCGGTGAACCTGTCGCGCTGGGCCTCCGGCAGGGCGTAGGTGCCCTCCATCTCGATCGGGTTCTGCGTCGCGATCACCATGAACGGCGAGCCGAGCGGGTAGGTGTGCGCGTCGACCGTGACCTGGTGCTCCTCCATGCACTCCAGCAGAGCGGACTGCGTCTTGGGGGAGGCGCGGTTGATCTCGTCGCCGACCACGATGTTCGCGAAGATCGGTCCCGGCCGGAACTCGAAGTCGTTCTCCTGCCGGTTGTAGATGGAGGAGCCGGTGATGTCGCTCGGCAACAGGTCCGGCGTGAACTGCACGCGGCTCACCGTGCAGTCGATGGATCGGGCAAGCGCTTTCGCCAGGGACGTCTTGCCGACGCCCGGCACGTCCTCCACGAGCAGGTGCCCTTCGGCGAGCAGCGTCACGAGGGCGAGACGGACCACGTCGGGTTTGCCGACGAGCACCCGTTCGACGTTGGCGGCGATCCGCTGGACGGCGCCGTGCAACTCCCCGAGGACCTGATCGACCGGCGCGTGGCTGTTCGCGCTTGGGCTTCCCGGTGTCACTAAACCTCCAGCAGCCGTGTCCGGAACACGGACGTGTGAGCGTTTCACGCAGTGTGTCAAACCACGGCTAAGTGCCCTACACCTGCGGGCTACATCGGGTTCGCTCCACCAGTTTCCACCTTCCCCCACCATCGCGTCCCAACCCTTCGTTTTGGTGGAAATTTCTAGGCCGTTCGAGTGGTGAATCGGGCCAGAACCCTCACTCGCGCAGGTGGAGCCGGAGCACGTCCCCCACCGTCCCCCCACGCCTGCCCACCCTTGTCTACCTGGGCAAACGAGTCACGAGTTGGTGTGTAAACGCCTGTTTCAGCGTTGACTGTGGTGAAAAGTGGGGTACTGTGGCGGCCGGTGGGGCAGACGGGGGCCCCGCTGCCGGTCCGTCGCCCGGCAAGGGAGGTGGCTGCCGTGTTCCTCGGCACTCACTACCCGCGCCTGGACGACAAGGGTCGGCTGACACTGCCTGCGAAGTTCCGGGACGAACTGGCGGGAGGTCTCATGGTCACCAAGGGCCAGGACCACTGTCTGTACGTGTTTCCCCGGGCTGAGTTCGAGCAGATGGCGAGGAAGGTCGCCGAGGCGCCGTTCACCAACGACGCCGTACGCGCCTATCAGCGGTATCTGTTCGCAGGTACGGACGAGCAGCGTCCGGACGGTCAGGGCCGTGTTCTGATCGCACCGGAACTGCGCCGGTATGCCGGGCTGACCAAGGAGTGCGTGGTCGTCGGCGCGTTCACCAGGTTGGAGATCTGGGACGCGCAGGCCTGGCAGACCTATCTCGACGAGCACGAGGACGGCTACGCCACGGCTCGCGAGGAGGTCATACCGGGCGTCTTCTGATGGCGGTCAGCCGAGCAACAGGCCGGATGTTCCACACGCGATTCGGGTGCCGTGAGGCCTCGGTCCGCTCGACTACCGGCCCTGGCGCACCTTCCCCGGCGCCAGGTCCGACGGGCGGGCGGGGACCTGACGTCACCCGGACGTGCATCAGGGGAGTCGAGGGACGATGGATCAGCCGCGGCACGTTCCGGTGCTGCTGGACCGCGTCCTGGAACTCTTCGCTCCGGCGCTCGAAGGCAGGCCCGCCGTCGTGGTCGACACGACGCTCGGCATGGGCGGCCACTCCGACGCGCTGTTGAGCGCTCATCCCGAGCTGACGCTCATCGGGCTCGACCGCGACCCGCAGGCCATCGAGATGGCCGGGAAACGCCTGGCGCGGCACGGTGATCGCGTTCATCTCGTCAACGTCACCTACGACCACATCGACGAAGCCGTCGCGGACCTCGGTCATTCCCATGTGGACGGTGTGCTGATGGACCTCGGCGTGTCCTCGTTGCAGCTGGACGAGGAGGAGCGCGGGTTCGCGTACTCGAAGGACGCTCCGCTCGACATGCGGATGTCCAAGGGCACCGGCATGACGGCGGCGGACGTGCTCAACACCTACGCGCACGGTGATCTCGCGCGGATCCTCTCCACCTACGGCGAGGAGCGGTTCGCGGGCAAGATCGCCTCGGCGGTGCTGAAGGAACGCGAGAAGGCGCCGTTCACCAACTCCGGCCGGCTCGTCGAGCTGCTGTACAACGTCGTCCCCGCGGCGTCGCGGCGCACCGGCGGTCATCCGGCCAAGCGCACGTTCCAGGCGCTGCGGATCGAGGTCAACGGCGAGCTGGAGTCGTTGCGGCTGGCCCTGCCCGCCGCGTTGGGCGTGCTGGGCATGGGTGGCCGGATCGTCGTCGAGTCGTACCAGTCGCTCGAGGACCGGATGGTGAAGCACGCGTTCGCGGAGCTGGCGAAGTCGAGGACACCGCCGGGTCTGCCGGTCGAGCTGCCGGGCCACGGACCGGAGCTCAGGTTGCTCACGAAGGGCGCGGAGCTCGCGTCGGAGCAGGAGATCGAGGACAACCCGCGCGCGGCGCCGGTGCGGCTGCGGGCGGCGGAACGGATCGGAGAACCGAGATGACGGCACCCGCGAGGGTCGGTGGGCCGTCGCCCCGCGACCCTTCCAAGAAGAAGGCGGAAGAGCAGAACAAGGCCCGGCGGCGGACCGCCGGTGCCGAACGTGCCTACGCGCGCCGGGCCCAGCGCGCCCAGAACCTGCGGGGCGGTGCCGCGGCGCCGCAGCCCAAGCCCGCGTCCAAGGCACCGTTCGTGGTGCTGGTGATGCTCGTGCTGGGCGCGGGCGTCGCCGGGATCATGTACTTCTCGACCCAGGCCGCCGCCGACACCTACCGGCTGCAGGAGGCGAAGGCCGAGGCGGAGAAGCTGCAGTTGCGGACGGAGCAGCTGCGCCGCGAGGTCGCGTTGCTGGAGTCGCCGACCGATCTCGCGCGCCGGGCGGGCGAGATGGGCCTCGTCGAGCCGACGAACCCGGCTCGGCTGCGGCAGAACCCGGACGGCTCGATCGAGGAGTTCGGCAAGCCGAGCGCGCCGACCAAGTCGACGCCTCCGCCACCGCCGTCCTCCGAGACGCCCGCGCCGCCCGCGGGGCAGCCGCCGGCCGGGCAGAACCCGCCCGCCGGCAACCAGACGCCTCCGGCGGGTGGCTGATGCCGGGTCCTCAGCAGAGGGGGCCGCGCCGCCCGTTGTCGGTGCGTGGCTCCCGCCCCGCGGCACGGCTCGGCGGCAACAGCCGGGTGCGCTTCGCCGTCGGCCGCATCCTGCTGATCGGCGCGCTGGTGCTCGCGGCCGTGAAGCTCGTGCAGGTGCAGGGCGTGGACTCCAAGGAGCTCTCGGAGCAGGCGAAGCTGCAGCGCACGACGCGCCAGAACATCGCGGCCGGCCGGGGTTCCATCCTCGACCGCAACGGCAACCAGCTCGCGTTCTCCGTCGAGGTCAGGGCCCTCTACATCCTTCCTCAGCGAGCCAGGAAGAACTGGGACGCCGCCCACCAGAAGGACCCGAAGCAGTACCCGCTCTCCTACGACGACCACATGCGTGAGGTCGCCAAGTTCATCTCGTCGACGCTCGGCCCGGAGGTCAGCGGCGAGAAGACCGACGAGGAGACCGTCTACCAGCAGCTGGTCAAGGACATCAGCTACGAGGTCCTGGTCAGCGAGGCGGACCCGGCGAAGGCCGCGAAGATCGTCGCGAAGTACCCGGCGGAGATCGGCTCGGAGTACCGCGCCAAGCGCATCTACCCGAACGGCGAGCTGGCCTCGAACATCATCGGCGCGGCGAACTGGCGCCAGGACGAGAAGCCGCCGACCACGCAGGGCATCCTCGGCCTGGAGAACTCGCAGGACAACGTGCTCGCCGGCCGCATGGGACGGCGCGTGGTCGACACGATGTCCGGCGACGACACGCTCGTCATCCCGAACACCGAGCAGGAGCTCGTGCGCCCGCAGCCGGGCAAGAGCCTCGAGCTCACCATCGACGTCGACACCCAGTACGCCGTGCAGCGGATGGTCACCGACTACGCCAAGAAGTCGGGCGCCAACACCGCGTCGGCGGTCGTGCTGGACAGCCACACCGGCGAGATCGTCGCCATGGCCAACGACAAGACCTACGACCCGACCGACTTCGGCAAGGCCACCGAGGACCAGCTCCGCAACGCGGCGGTCTCCTCGCTGTTCGAACCGGGGTCGGTGAACAAGATCATCACAGCGGCGGCGGCCGTCGAGTACGGCCTGTTCAAGCCGGACGACGTGCTGCAGGTGCCGGGCTCGATCAAGGTCGCCGACCGCACGATCAAGGACTGGTGGGGGCACGGCACCGTGCCCCTGTCGTTCGCCGGCGTCTTCGCCAGGTCCTCCAACGTGGGCACGCTGATGGCGGCGCAGGAGGTCGGCAAGGAGCGCTACGCCGAGATGCTGCAGAAGTTCGGTCTCGGCCGGCGCACCAACTCCGGCGTGCCCGCCGAGGAGGCCGGTGTGGTGCCGCCGCTGAACCAGTGGTCCGGCTCGACGTTCGGCAACCTGCCGATCGGTCAGGGCCTCTCCATGACGTTGCTGCAGATGACCGGCATGTACCAGGCCATCGCCAACGACGGCCTGCGCATCCCGCCCCGCCTGATCCGCGCCGAGATCGGCGAGGAGGGCGCCCGGTCCGAGAAGCCGCGCCCGGACGGCGTGCGGGTCGTCTCGCCGGAGGCGGCGAAGACCGTCCGCGACATGTTCCGCTACGTGGCCCAGGTCAACCCCCGCGACGCGAGCCAGACCGCCACCGGCCCCCAGGCCGCGCTGCCCGGCTACCAGATCTCGGGCAAGACCGGTACCGCGCAGCAGATCGACCAGAACTGCAAGTGCTATTCGCAGTCGCAGTACTGGATCACGTTCGGCGGCATCCTCCCGGCCGACCACCCGCGCTACGTCATCGGCATCATGCTCGACAACCCGCACGGCACCCAGCTCAGCGGCACGGCGGCGCCGTTGTTCCACGACATCGCCACCTACCTGACGCAGCGGTTCCAGATCCCGATGTCGGCGGAGCAGACGCCGTACGTGCAGCTGCAGATGTAGCTCGACCCGCCGGGGCGCGCATTGTTGGTGACGCGCCCCGGTTTTTCAAGTGATTTGAGACACGCGCAGGCGTGACAATGATGAAGCTCACCACCTTTTCCGATTAACGGTGAAAATTTTCGCGTTGCTCACTACAAATGAGACGAACTTCGTCCCGTCTAATACTCCGAAATCGGAGTGCAAGACGAGATGGGGTTCGGTGTGCGTTCATTCGGAATTTCGATCTTGGCGGGTGTGCTGGCGGTGACCCTGGTGCCCGCAGCTCAAGCGGAGGAAAGCAGCCCCACCGCGAAGTCGTACTGGCTGCACATGAACAGCACGCCGACCACCGACGAAATGATCACCGAGGAGGCGCGGCGGCGTTCGTACGTCGTGCTCAACGCCTGGGAGGGCGATCTGGCCGCGAAGTTCAAGGCGGCCAACCCGAAGATTCGGACGTTCGTCTACAAAGACCTTTCCTCGACTCGCAGCTACGCGTGCGATAACGGCGTCGACAACACCGACCTGCCGACCGGTGTCGGTTACTGCGAGGCTGCGGACAATCACCCTGAGTGGTTTCTTCTCGACTCGAACGGCAAGCGTTTCGAGTACAGCGGATATGAGGGCCACTGGCAGATGGACGTCGGCAACACCGACTACCAGAACGCCTGGGCGGACAACGTGATCGCGTCGTCGCGGAACGTCTTCGACGGCGTGTTCATGGACAACGCGCTCTTCGCCTGCGACACCTACCACGACGGCGTCTGCCCGGCCGCGTACCCGACCGACGAGGCGATGCGCGACGCGTACCGCTCGATGCTCGCCAACACCCGGCAGAAGTTCGTCGACGCGGGCCTCCAGACCGTCGCCAACATGTCCAACGCCCGCCTGCACGAGGGTGCGTGGGACAGCTACGTCGAGTACCTCGACGGCGGCTTCGACGAGTGGTGGCTGACCTTCGGCGACAACGACCTGCTCTCCGAGTACCCGGAGGGCTGGAGCCGGCAGATCGCGCAGATCACCGAGAACGAGGCCAAGGGCAAGATCACCTGGGTGCAGCCGCACCACAGCGGCGCCGAGCAGCCGTTCCGCTACGCCTTCGCGAGCTACCTGCTGGCCGCCGGTGCGCACGCGGCGATCTCCGAGATCGCGGAGACCGACCGCTACGACAACGCCTCCGCGTGGCACGCCGAGTACGACTGGGACCTCGGCGAACCGGCCGGCTCCTACTACGAGGTGACGACCAACGTCTTCCGGCGCGACTTCGCGTGCGGCACGGTGCTCGTCAACGCGAACAAGACGGGCAGCCGTGCCGTCACCGTGCGGCTCTCCTCGCCGCACGTCGACGAGAAGGGCGCGTCCGTCCGCTCGGTGGCACTGCCGGGTACGACCGGCAGCATCCTGCGCAAGGCCTGTTGAGCAGGGCCTACAGCACCACCCGGCCGTCGTGCAGCGGCTCCGGCCGGGCCACGAGCACCGGGCAGGAGGCGTGGTAGAGCGCGGCACGGGTGATCAGGCCGACGCCGTCGTTCTGCCCGCCGCGCCCGACCACCACGAGGTCGGAGTCCAACGAGGCCAGTGTCTCGTGCGGGTGCCGGGACTCGACGACGACCTCGGGCGTGAGCTCGGGGGCCGTGGTGCGCAGGAACAACGCCGCGCGCCGGACGGCGGCCTCGTCGCGCGGCACGACGGCGCCGTGCTGGGCCGGTGGGTGGATGTGCAGCAGGCGCAGCGATGCTCGGCGGGTGCGGCAGAGCTCGATCGCGCGCCGCAGCACGACCGGGTCCTCGCACCCGCCGATCGCGGCGGTGATCCAGCCGTACTCGCCACGGATCGCCGGGGGCCGTCCGCGCACCACTACGACTCCGCACCGCGCGCGGCGCAACACCGGGAGGACGAGGGACCCCAAACCCAGGCTGCGGTGCTGTTCGCCCTTGCACCCCAAGACCAAGGTCGCGCTCGAGTCCGACGCTCTCACCAGTGCGGCCACCGGGTCGTCACCGCTCGGGCGGAAGTGGGCGGTGAGCATGGGCAGTCGTTCGAGGACCCGCTGGACCGTCGTGTCGCCGGGGTCCGCGAGGTAGACCTGGAGATCCGTCCGCAACGACCACGCGTGGCGCGCCGCCCACTCGAACGCGTGGTACGCGGTTTCGGAAGTGTCGACCCCGACCGTCACGGAACGACTGAAATCCGGTGCCCAGAAGGAAAACCTCCTGGGCTGCACCGTCGTGGTTGTTCTCATCGCCGCCTCCTGCCGCCTCTCACCTCACCGTGCGTGCCCTGACCTCCACAGGGTCGGAAGTCACAAAGCGGGCAGGAACTTGTTCGGCCGGACGGGCTCACTCCGCAAGACCAGCGGAAACAGCCACTCGATCGGCCCATCGCGGCCGATCATCACCCGAACGCCAACGCGCCGCTCGGCCGCTGCGCGCCCGCCGGTAGCCTCTTGCCCGTGCCTGCCAAGCTCGAGGGCAAGGTCGCGACCGCCCCGCCCCGCCCCGCCCGCATCCGACCTGCATCCGTGGCTGCTCTCGCCGCGGTCGCCGACGTGCACCTGACCAGGCCCGCGCATGCCGACGTCCAGGTGACCGGGGTGACTCTGCGTGCTCAGCACGTGGTTCCCGGTGACCTCTACGCCGCGCTGCCCGGTGCTCAGGTGCACGGCGCCGACTTCGCCGAGACGGCTCTCGCGAACGGCGCGGTCGCGGTGCTCACGGACGAGGCCGGTGCCGCTCGCGAGGCCCTGAAGGACGTGCCCGTGCTGATCCACCCGCGGCCGCGCGAGGTCGTGGGGCTGCTCGCCGCGCACGTCTACGGGCGGCCGTCGACCAAGGTCAGGCTGTGGGGGGTCACCGGCACGTCCGGCAAGACCACCACCACGTACATGATCGAGTCGGTGCTCAAGGCCGCGGGACGGCAGACGGGTCTCATCGGGACGGTCGGCACCCGCATCGGCACCGAGCAGCTCGGCAGCTCGCACACCACGCCCGAGGCGCCGGACCTGCAGGCGCTGTTCGCGGTGATGGCCGAGCGCGGCGTCACCGACGTGGCGATGGAGGTGTCGAGCCACGCGCTGCACATGGGCCGCGTCGCCGCCACCGAGTTCGAGGTCGGCGCGTTCACCAACCTCAGCCAGGACCACCTCGACTTCCACGCCGACATGGAGGAGTACTTCCAGGTCAAGGCGCAGCTGTTCGACGGACGGGCGCGCCGGGAGGTCGTCTGCGTCGACGGCGACTGGGGTCCCCGGCTCGTCAAGGACCACACGATCACCGTCGCCACCACCAAGCCCGCCACGTGGACCGCGAGCGGCGTCGAGGTGAGCGCGACCGGTGAGCAGACGTTCACCGCGCACGGCCCCGACGGCGACCTGCGGATCCACCTGCCGCTGGCCGGCACGTTCAACATCGCGAACGCGCTGGTCGCCATCGCCTGCCTGCACGCGGAGGGCATTCCCGGCGAGGCGATCCGGGACGGCCTCGCGAACGTCCAGGTGCCCGGCCGGATGCAGCGCGTGGACGAGGGGCAGGAGTTCACGGCGGTCGTCGACTACTCGCACAAGCCCGCCGCCGTCGCGCTCGCGCTGGACGCCGTGCGCGCCAAGACCGACGGCCGGGTGATCATCGTGCTCGGCTGCGGCGGTGACCGGGACCGGGCCAAGCGCCCGCTGATGGGCGAGGCGGCCGCGCAGCGCGCCGACGTGTTGATCATCACCGATGACAACCCGAGGAGCGAAGACGCGTCCTCCATTCGGGCCGCCATGCTCGAAGGAGCCCTCGCCACCGAGAACAGGGGCGAGGTGCTGGAGATCGGTGACCGGAAGCTCGCCATCGAGAAGGCGGTCGAGCTCGCACATCCGGGCGATGTCGTCGTCGTGGCGGGCAAGGGACACGAGACGGGACAGGAGATCGCCGGCGTGATCCACCCGTTCTCGGACGTCGAGACGTTGACCGCCGCGATCAGAGAGGCGCACCGTTGATCGCACTCACGCTCGCCGAGATCGCTCAGATCGTCGGCGGACGGTTGCACGCAACCGATGGCAGCCCGGTGGTCACCGGCTCCATCGAGTTCGACACCCGCAAGATCACCGAGGGCGGCCTGTTCCTGGCGCTGCCCGGTGAACGCGTGGACGGCCACGACTTCGCCGCCCAGGCGGTCGCGTCCGGCGCTGCCGGCGTGCTGGCGGGCCGGGAGGTCGACGCCCCCGCGGTGATCGCGCCGCCGGTGCCGACCAGGCACGCCAACGCCTACGTGCTCGCGGGCGACAAGACCGGCGAGGGCGCGGCGGTGCTGGAGGCGCTCGCGAAGCTCGCCAGGTACGTCACGGACCGGCTCAAGGACCTGACGATCGTCGGCGTCACCGGTTCCGCGGGCAAGACGTCCACGAAGGACCTCATCGCCCAGGTGCTGAGCCCCACCGGTGAGACCATCGCGCCACCCGGTTCGTTCAACAACGAGCTCGGCCACCCCTGGACCGCGCTCAGGGCCACGGAGGACACCAGGTTCCTCGTGCTGGAGCTGTCCGCGCGCGGCATCGGCCACATCGCGAACCTCTGCGAGGTCGCGCCGCCGAAGTTCGGCGCCGTGCTGAACGTCGGCAGCGCGCACCTGTCCGAGTTCGGTTCCAGGGAAGGCATCGCGCAGGGCAAGGGCGAGCTCGTCGAGTCGTTGCCCGAGGACGGCGTCGCGATCCTCAACGCCGACGACCCGCTGGTGGCGGGCATGGCGAGCCGCACCAGGGCCAAGGTCGTGCTGGTCGGTGAGAACCCGAACGCCGACGTGCGCGCCGAGAACATCGTGCTCGACGAGCAGGCCCGCGCGACCTTCACGCTGAAGACGGCCAAGGGCGACGCGCAGGTCAGGCTCGGGCTGAACGGTCTGCACCAGGTCGGCAACGCTCTGGTCGCCGCCGCGATCGCACTGGAGCTGGGCGCCACGCCGGAGGAGGTCGCCGAACGGCTCGGTGCCGCGGAGCGGGTTTCCGCGCACCGCATGGTGATCACCGACCGGCCGGACGGCGTCACCGTCATCGACGACGCGTACAACGCGAACCCGGACTCGGTGCGGGCGGCGTTGAAGGCGCTCGCGACGATCTCGCGCTCCACCACGCCTGCCCGCCGCAGCTGGGCCGTCCTCGGCCCGATGGCGGAACTGGGCGACGACGCGGTTCGCGAGCACGACGAGATCGGCCGCCTCGTGGTGCGCCTGGACATCAGCAAGCTGGTCGTCATCGGTGACGCGGCCCGCGCGATGCACCAGGGAGCGCACCTGGAAGGATCTTGGGGAGAGGAATCCGTCCTGGTGCCGGACGTGGACGCGGCGATCGCGTTGCTGCGCGCGGAAGTCCGGCCCGGTGACGTCGTGCTGGTCAAGGCATCCAACGCCTACCGCCTGTGGCGCATTGCCGAGGCCCTGCTGGAGGCAGGAACCAAGTGAAGAGCATCCTGATCGCGGCAGCGATCGCACTCGCGGTGTCGATCCTGCTGACGCCCTACCTGATCAAGATCTTCTCCCGCCAGGGCTTCGGTCAGGAGATCCGCGAGGACGGCCCGCAGCACCACAAGACCAAGCGCGGCACGCCGACCATGGGTGGTCTCGCCATCCTGGTCGCGATGTGGGCCGGCTACCTCGGCACGCACCTGGTGAACTCGATGTCGTTGTCGGCGTCGGGGCAGACCCCCTCCGCGTCCGGCCTGCTCGTGCTGATGCTGACGACGTCGCTGGGCCTCGTCGGCTTCCTCGACGACTTCATCAAGATCCGCAAGGCGCGCAACCTGGGCCTGAACAAGACGGCGAAGCTGGTCGGCCAGTTCATCGCCACGATCACGTTCGCGATCCTGGTGATGCAGTTCCCGAACAAGGACGGCCTGACGCCCGCGTCGGTCAACCTGTCGTTCGTCCGCGACATCACCGTGGTCTCGTTCGGCGTCGTCGGGTTCATCGTCTTCTGCTACGGCATGGTTGCCGCGTGGTCGAACGCCGTGAACCTCACCGACGGCCTCGACGGTCTGGCCGGTGGCTCGTCGGCGATGGTGTTCGGCACCTACGTCGTGATCTCGTTCTGGCAGTTCCGCTACAACTGCTCCAGCTACGCCGTCGCCGGGTGCTACGACGTGCGCGACCCGCTGGACCTGGCGGTGATCGCCGCGGCCGCGATGGCGGGCTGCATCGGCTTCCTCTGGTGGAACGCCGCCCCGGCCAAGATCTTCATGGGTGACACCGGGTCGCTCGCGCTCGGCGGTCTGGTCGCGGGTCTCGCGATCGCGACCCGCACCGAGCTGCTGATGATCGTCATCGGTGGTCTGTTCGTGGTCGAGGCCCTGTCCGTGGCACTGCAGGTCGCGGTCTTCCGCAGCTCACGACGGCGCCTCTTCCGCATGGCCCCCTTCCACCACCACTTCGAGCTGGCGGGCTGGGCGGAGACCACGGTCATCATCCGGTTCTGGCTGATGGCGGGCATCTGCTGCATGTTCGGGCTCGGCGTGTTCTACAGCGAGTGGCTGACGGGCGGGTTCTAGGGATGACGAAGCTGGCCGGTTCACGGGTACTGGTCGCCGGTGCTGGCGTGACCGGCCGGTCCGCCGCCGAGGCGTTGCTCGCGGCGGGCGCCGAGGTCGTGGTGACGGACTCGTCGCCGGAACGGCTGATGGCGCTGGAGACGTTGCTGGACGGCGTCGAGCTCGTGCCGGGGCTGACCGAACCTCCCGCGGGCACCTCGCTGGTCGTCACGAGTCCCGGCTGGCAGCCGTCGAGCCCGCTGCTCGCGGCCGCCGTGTCGGCGGGCATCGAGGTGATCGGCGAAGTCGAACTGGCCTGGCGGATGGCCGCCGAGCTGGCCGACCCTCCGGTGTGGCTCGCGGTGACCGGCACGAACGGCAAGACCACCACGGTCGGCATGCTGGAGTCGATCCTGCACGCGGCCGGTGCGGACGCCGTGGCGTGCGGCAACGTCGGTCTGCCCGTGGTGGACGCGCTGCTGGCCGGACGCCGGGTGCTCGCCGTGGAGCTGTCGAGCTTCCAGCTGCACTGGGCACCGTCGGTGCGGCCGCAGGCGGGCGCGCTGCTCAACCTCGCCGAGGACCACCTCGACTGGCACGGCGGCATGGACGCCTACGCGCAGGCCAAGGCCAGGATCCTCACCGGTGACGTGGCGATCGGCTGGCTCGACGACGACCTCGTCGTGGACCTGCTGGAGGCCTCGCCCGCCCGTGACCGCATCGGATTCACCCTGGACGAGCCGCTCGAAGGCCAGCTCGGCGTGCGCGACGGCTGGCTGGTCGACCGCGCGTTCGCCGACGACGAGCCGTTGGTCGAGGTGTCGAAGATCCGCCCGGCCGGTCCTCCCGGCATCGCGGACGCCCTCGCCGCCACGGCGCTCGCGCGTGCCTACGGCGTGCCGTCCGAGGCCGTGCGCGAGGGGCTGGAGGCGTTCGAACCGGCGGCTCATCGCGCGGTGCTCGTCGCCGTGGACGCCTCTGACATCCAATACATCAACGACTCGAAGGCGACGAACCCGCATGCCGCGGTGGCGTCGCTGCGGGCGTTCGACAGCGTCGTCTGGATCGCCGGCGGCCTGCTCAAGGGCGCGTCGGTCGACGAGATGGTGCGCACCGAGGCGCACCGGCTGCGCGGCGCGGTGCTGATCGGCCAGGACCGGCAGGTCATCGCGGACGCTCTGGCGCGACACGCGCCCGATGTCCCCGTTCGTGTGCTTGACACAGGGGACGATGAGCCCATGACCGTCGCGGTACGGGCTGCTCAGGAACTCGCGAGGCCGGGAGACACCGTGCTGCTCGCGCCGGCGGCGGCCTCCATGGACATGTTCACCGACTACGCCCATCGCGGGCAGGCGTTCACGGCCGCGGTGCAGGAGCTCATCGGCCGATGAGTGTCGTCGCGGAGAAGACGAGGCCCAAGCGCAAGGTGCGGCCCGCGGGTCGCATCGCGTCGTTGCGCGGCGGGCTGACCGCGTGGCTGAGCCGTCCCCTGGCCGACTTCCACCTGCTGCTCGCGATCTTCGGCATGCTCACCGTGCTCGGTCTGGTGATGGTGCTGTCGGCGTCGGCGCCGGGGCAGGTCGCGTCGGGAGTGTCGGCGTACAGCGTGTTCCAGAAGCAGCTCATCTACGTGTGCATCGGCGCGGTGCTGTTCTGGATCATGCTGAGGTTCCCGTTGCGGAAACTGCGGCACGCCTCGACGGCCGGGATGGGTGTCGGCGTGTTGTTGCTGGCACTCGTGCTGACCCCGCTGGGTGATGTGCGCGGTGGTGCCCAGTCGTGGTTCACGGTCGGCCCTGTCTCGTTCCAGCCGATGGAACCGGCGAAGCTCGCTCTGGCGCTGTGGGGCGCGCACGTGCTCGTGACGAAGCGGGCCCTGCTCTCGCAGTACCGGCACCTGCTGGTCCCCGTGGTACCGGTGGCGATGCTGGTGTTCGCGCTGGTCATGCTCCAGCCCGACCTCGGTGGCACGATCACGCTCGGCGTGGTGCTGATCAGCCTGCTGTGGTTCGTGGGCGCGCCGATGAGGCTGTTCGGCGTGATCGCCGCCGGCGGCCTGGCGGGCGCGGTCGTGCTCGCGATCGGCGCCGCCTACCGCCTGGCGCGCGTGACGTCCTTCCTGAACCCCGACGCGGATCCGCAGGGCGCCGGTCTACAGGCACGGCAGGCCCTGTTCGCCTTGGCCGAGGGCGGCTTCTTCGGCAAGGGACTCGCGCAGGGCAGTTCGCAGTGGCGGTACCTGCCGAACGTCGACTCGGACTTCATCTTCGCCGTCATCGGTGAGGAACTCGGGTTCGTCGGGTGCGGGCTGGTGCTCGCGCTGTTCGGCATGCTCGCGTGGGTCGGGCTGCGGGTCGCTGCGCGCAACACCGACCCGTGGATCAGCATCGTGGCCTCGACGCTGACCGTGTGGCTCGTCTCGCAGGCGGCGATCAACATCGGCTACGTCGTGCAGTTGCTGCCGGTGACCGGCCTGACACTGCCGATGATCTCGGCGGGTGGCACCTCGATCGTGACGACCATGGTGGTGTTCGGCGTCCTGGCGAACTGCGCGCGGCACGAGCCGGAAGCCGTGGCGGCACTGCGGTCGCTCGGTCCCGGCCGGGTCGGCGGCCTGCTCAAGCTGCCCGCGCCCGAGGCGTACCGGCCGTCGCCCAAGCGCAAACCGGTCCGTCCGTCCACACCGCCGCGCGCACCGGGCAGGCGCACCGCGCAACTCCCGGTCGTCGACGAACGTCGTATCGCGGGAAGGTCCGCTCCACCGTCGGAGTACCGTCGCCGCGAAACGCGGCGGGTGAACCAGAGCCGTTCCGAACAAGGCCGGTCGACCCGCGGTCGCGGGCGATACAACTGATTCCCGAGTTACCGGAGGCAAGTCTTGACCGGGCACCCCGCCCCCAGTGGTCCGTGCGTTGTCGTCGCAGGTGGTGGCACCGCGGGACACATCGAGCCGGCACTGGCGCTGGCCGACGCGGTCATGCGGCTGCGACCGGACGCACGCGTCGTCGCGCTCGGCACCGCGCGCGGCCTGGAGACCAAGATCGTGCCGTCCCGCGGGTACCCGCTGGAGCTGATCCCGCCGGTGCCGATGCCGCGCAAGCCCACGCTGGACCTGCTGAAGCTGCCGTTGAACGTGCGCGGCGCGGTGAAGCAGACGCGTGAGGTCCTCGAACGCGTCGGCGCGGACGTCGTCGTCGGGTTCGGCGGCTACGTGGCGCTGCCCGCCTACCTGGCCGCGCGTGGCCGCGTGCCGATCGTGGTGCACGAGGCCAACGCCAAGGCCGGTCTCGCGAACAAGGTCGGCGCCAAGTTCGCCGAGCACGTCGCGGCGGCCGTGCCGGACTCCGGGCTGACCGACGCGCAGATCATCGGCATCCCGCTGCGGCAGTCCATCACGACGCTGGACCGCGCGGCGCTGCGCGACGAGGCGCGCCGGTTCTTCGGCCTGGACCCGCACGCCCCGACGCTGCTGGTGTTCGGCGGCTCGCAGGGCGCGCGGTCGATCAACGAGGCCGTGGCACCGGTGGCGGCCGAGTTCGCCCGTGCCGGCGTCGGCGTGCTGCACGCGTACGGCCCGAAGAACTCCGTTGCGGTGCAACAGGTTCCGGGTGCTCCGGCGTACGTGCCGGTGCCGTACCTGGAGCGCATGGACCTCGCGTACGCCGCCGCGGACGCCGTGCTGTGCCGTTCGGGCGCGATGACCGTCGCCGAGGTGTCGGCCGTCGGTCTGCCCGCGGTGTTCGTGCCGCTGCCGATCGGCAACGGCGAGCAGGCCCTCAACGCCGGTCCGGTCGTGGCCGCCGGTGGTGGCCTGCTGGTGCCGGACGACGAGCTGACGCCCGAGAAGGTCGCGTCGCTGGTCGTGCCGCTGGTGGCGGACCGCGACCGGTTGGCGCGGATGTCCGCCGCGACGCTGGGCACCGGCCGTCGCGAGGCGGACGAGGTCCTGGCCCGCACCGTGCTGGAGGTGATCAAGAAGTGAGCCTCGAACGCGTTCACCTCGTGGGCATCGGCGGTGCCGGCATGAGCGGCATCGCCAGGATCCTGCTCGCGCGCGGCGCACAGGTGTCCGGTTCGGACGCCAAGGACTCGCGGACCGTGCTGGCGCTGCGCGCCCAGGGCGCGCGGATCGCCGTCGGGCACGACGCCGCGAACCTGGACCAGCTGGTCGGCGGGCCGACCGAGGTCGTGGTGTCGACCGCGATCAAACCGTCGAACCCGGAGTACTCGGCCGCTCTCGAACGCGGCATCACGGTGCTGCGCCGTGCCGAGGCGCTGGCCGGGTTGATGGAAGACCACCGGGTGGTGTGTGTTGCCGGAACGCACGGCAAGACGTCGACCACCTCGATGTTGACCGTCGCGTTGCAGCACTGCCGGTTGGACCCGTCGTTCGCCATCGGTGGCGACCTCAACGAGTCCGGTGCCAACGCGCACCAAGGCACCGGCGGGGTGTTCGTGGCGGAGGCCGACGAGTCCGACGGCTCGTTCCTGTTCTTCTCGCCGTCAGTCGCCGTCGTGACGAACGTCGAGGCGGACCACCTCGACCACCACGGCACCGTTGAGGCCTACACGGCCGTGTTCGACTCGTTCCTCGACCGGATCGTGCCGGGCGGCGTGCTGGTGTCCTGTGTGGACGATCCCGGCGCCGCGCGGTTGATCGCCGAGGCCCGTGCCCGCGGCATCCGCGTGCGCGAGTACGGCCGGACTGCCGCGGACGCGCGGATCATCGACTACAAGCCGTCGGAGAGCGGTGGCCTGGCGTCGGTCGAGATCGACGGCGTGGCGGTCGAGGTCCAGGTCGCCGTTCCGGGCGAGCACATGGCGTTGAACGCCGTGGCCGCTCTGCTGGCTGGTCTGGAGCTCGGAGCCGACCAGGCCGGGTTGCTCGAAGGCCTGGCGGCGTTCGGCGGCGTGCGGCGGCGGTTCGAGTTCAAGGGCCGTACCGGTGGCGTGTCCGTCTACGACGACTACGCGCACCACCCGACCGAGGTCGACGCACAGCTGCGTGCAGCGCGTCCGGTCGCCGGGGCAGGTCGTGTTGTTGTGGTGTTCCAACCGCACCTGTATTCGCGCACCCGCATGTTCGCCAGTGAGTTCGCCGCTGCCTTGTCGCTGGCGGACGAGGTCGTCGTGCTGGACGTGTACGGCGCGCGCGAGGAACCGGAACCCGGTGTCACCGGCGCGCTGATCGCCGACCAGGTGACGGCTTCCGTGCACTACGAGCCGTCGTTCGACCGCGTGCCCGCGCTGGTGGCGTCGCTGGTCCGCGAGGGCGACCTGGTGGTCACCATGGGTGCGGGCGACGTGACGATGCTCGGCCCCGAGATCGTCAGCGCGCTGTCGTCGTGAGCGCCCCGGTTCGTGGCAGGTCCACGCGAGTTCGCCAAGCCTCGAACCGGAGGCCGAAGAGCGCCGAGTACCGGGCGCGGCGCAGGGTCATCCTGCGCCGCCGCCTGGTCGCGTTGCTGACGTTGCTGTCCATCGTGGGCTTGTCGTACGGCGTGTTCTTCACGCCGTTGCTGGGCGTCCACCAGGTAGACGTGCACGGCGCCGTGGTGCTGACCGACGACGAGGTCCGCCGCGCCGCCGCCATCGAACCCGGCTCTCCGTTGGTACGACTGGATCTCGCCGGCATCCACGAGCGCGTGGCCGCCGTGCCCCGCGTCGCCGCCGTCGAGGTGGAACGCCAGCTGCCGGGCACGGTCCGATTGCTGATCACCGAACGGGTACCCGTCGGCTCGGTGAAGCTGCCCGACGGCTTCCACCTCGTCGACTCGACCGGCAAGGACTACGCGGTCCTCCCCGCCGCGGCACCGGGCGTGCCGGAACTGGTCCTGGCCGCCCCGTCGCCCACGGACCCGGCGACTCGCGCCGTGGTCGGGGTGCTGAACGACCTGCCGGAGAAGCTGCGGGCCGACGTGGTGCAGGTGTCGGCCACGTCCGGCGCCGACGTGAAGGTGACGCTGAGCGGCAACCGCGTGGTGAAGTGGGGCAGTTCCGACGACACGCCGCGCAAGGCGGCCGTGCTGCTGGTGCTGCTCTCACGGGAAGGCACGACGTACGACGTGTCGGCGCCGTTGCTGCCCACCGTTTCCTAGCCGAGCGTCAGGTGGAAGCCCTGGTACTTGGCTTCCTGTTCGGAGTGCCAGATGACGCCGCGGTTGGCGTTGCCGATCTTCGCGCCGTAGAGCCGCTCGCCTTCCGGGATACCACTCACCATGAACTTGAAGGAGCACAGACCATCTACGTCGGTCTGCAGTGTGTCAACGCCGAGAACCTTGTTGTCCTGGTTGACGATCTCGACCTGGCCACCGAGGCGGATGTCGCTGTAGCCGCCTGATCCGCACAAACCGTTGACCTTCATCGTCCCGCTGACCGTGAAGATGTTGGGCGATGAGGACGTGGACGGTGCGGTGGAGGTCGTGCCGTCGAAACGCAGCAGGTCAGGGCCGGTAGCTCTGCCCAGCCCGAAGCCGATCCCTCCCGCTGCCAGCGCTGTGACGATGAATCCGACCGCCAGCCAAGGCGACCGTCGTCGCGGTAACTCAGGTGCCGAGGCGGGAAGAGGTTCCACAGCGTTCCTTATGACTCGACGGCGCGCCGTCGACCCTGGTGTCGGTGAGCCCAGGTCAAGGCCGAGGTGTCAGTGGCCGTGACGGGGTGGTGAACCGGCGCGGACGGCCGGTGCGAGGACCGCGGGGTCGGCTGCGAGCACACGGTTGTCGACCGCTCAGCCGTTCGCCCGCAGCGCTGTCGCGACCCGCACGAACAGGCTGCCCAGCCTGCTGGTGACGAGTTCCAACACGATCGCTTCGATGACGAGCGAACGCACGGACGCGGGTGCGGGTGCCAAGACGAGCCTCCTGGGTGTGAACGACTACCGTGCTCATCGGACTGCTCCGCGCGGCATTAGCCGTATTGGCCGTTGTCACCCGAAGGAAGTACGCATGGCAGGACACGTCGTGGTGGTGGGCGCTGGTCTTGCCGGCCTGTCGGCCGCGTTGCACCTGCGGGGCACCGGCCGCCGGGTCACCGTGCTCGAAAAGGCCGACGTGCCAGGGGGTCGCGCCGGGACCGTCCAGGTCGGCGGGTTCACGGCGGACAGCGGGCCCACGGTGCTGACGATGCCGGAGTACCTGGACGAGGCGTTCGCCGCGGTGGGGGAGCGGGTACCGGACTGGCTGACACTCGACCGGGTTGACCCCGCCTACCACGCGCGGTTCGCGGACGGGTCGCGGATCGCCGTGCACACCGACGCCGCCGCGATGGAGGACGAGGTCCGGAACGTCTGCGGGGCAAGGGAAGCGGCCGGGTACCGGGCGCTGCGGCGGTGGCTCGGCGAGCTGTACGCGGTGCAGCGCGAGCACTTCATCGGCGCCAACTTCGACTCACCGGCCGATCTCCTGAGACCGGAGCTCGTGCGACTGGCGGGGCTGGGCGGGTTCGGCCGGTTGGAACCGCGGTTGCGGCGGTTCATCACCGACGAGCGGCTGATTCGACTGTTCTCGTTCCAGGCGTTGTACGCCGGTGTGCCGCCGCAGCAGGCCCTCGCTGCGTACGGGGTCATCGCGTACATGGACACCATTGCCGGCGTGTACTACCCGCGCGGTGGGATGCACGCGGTGCCGCAGGCGCTCAGCAAGGCCGCGGAGAAGCACGGCACCGAATTTCGTTACGGTGCAACGGTCACACGGCTGGAGTGGAGCGGTGCGCGTGTCACGGCCGTGCACACCGCGGACGAGCGGATCGCGGCGGACGCGGTCGTGCTGGCGTGCGAGCTGCCGGACGCGTACCGGTTGCTCGGGAAGCGTCCGCGGCGGCTGCTCAAGCACCGTTGGTCGCCATCGGCCGTGGTACTGCACGCCGCGACGGACCGCACGTGGGATCTCGGGCACCACAACATCCTGTTCGGGGCGGCGTGGCGCGGGACGTTCACCGAGATCGTCCACAAGGGACGGTTGATGTCGGACCCGTCGTTGCTCGTCACGCACGCGCAGGACGGCCTGCACTACGTGCTCGCGCCGTGCCCGAACCTCGGCGCGGCGCCGATCGACTGGCCGCGCGTCGGCCCGAGGTATCGCGACGAGCTCGTCGCCACGCTGGAGAAGCGCGGCCTCGACGGGTTCGGCGACGCCGTCCGCGACGAGCTGCTCGTCACGCCGGTGGACTGGGGCAACGCCGCGGGCACGCCGTTCGGCCTCGCGCACACCTTCGCCCAGACCGGGCCGTTCCGGCCGCGCAACGTCGTGCCCGGCGCCGAGAACGTGGCGCTGGCGGGCGCGGGCACCACGCCGGGCGTCGGGGTGCCGCCGGTGCTCATCTCCGGGCGGCTCGCGGCCCAGCGGATAAATGCGATGCGGTGACGAAGACGCTCCTGCACGCTGCGCCGCATGACACGTACCGCACCACCACTCGTCGCCGATGAACGCGCGACGTACACGGCCCTGCTGGACTACCTGCGCGCGACGATCGAGCTGAAGGTCGAGGGTCTGCCGGACGACGACGCAACGCGCGCGGTGCTGCCGTCGAAGCTGACGACGGCCGCCGGTGTGGTGAAGCACGTGCGGTGGATGGAGCACCACTGGTTCGAGGTGGTGCTCGCCGGACGCGAGTCGCGCGCGCCCTACACGATGGAAGACCCCGACGCGGACTGGCGCATCGAGCCGGGCGAGACGCTGGCCGGACTGCTCGCGGACTACCGGCGGCAGTGCGAGACCAGCCGGGAGATCCTCGCGGACCTCGACCAGGTGGTGCCGTGGCGCGGCGACCGCGAGGTCTCGGCCCGATGGGTGCTCGCCCACGTCGTCGAGGAGACCGCCCGGCACGCAGGTCATTTGGACGTGGTCAGGGAGCTGCTGGACGGAACCACCGGCGACTAGTGGCCGAAATGTGGTCAACACATGGGCGAGACGATCTCTGATTCGGAGTCCGACTAGGCTTGTGGTGCGGCGTGCACAGTGCCGTGCGCCCTACTTGACGGCACGACCGGGGAGTAGTAGCGCACAGTGTTGGGACCCTACGGCGCGCCTGCTGGACCGACGCACCGCCGGTGCTTACCGTCCAGCAGGAACATATGGGGTTGACATAACTCTGAGCCTCGATGAGAGGTTGAGGGTTTCAATCCGGGTGCATCACCACCCAGCACCACAGCACGGACCACGATCAGGAAGGCGGATCCGATGACGCCCCCGCACAACTACCTCGCGGTGATCAAGGTCGTCGGCATCGGTGGTGGCGGCGTCAACGCCGTCAACCGCATGATCGAGGTCGGGCTCAAGGGCGTCGAGTTCATCGCGGTGAACACCGACGCACAGGCCTTGCTGATGTCTGATGCCGACGTCAAGCTCGACATCGGCCGCGAGCTGACGCGCGGCCTCGGTGCCGGCGCGAACCCGGAGGTCGGGCACAAGGCCGCCGAAGACCACCGCGAGGAGATCGAGGAGGTCCTCAAGGGGGCCGACATGGTCTTCGTGACCGCCGGTGAGGGCGGCGGCACGGGCACCGGCGGCGCGCCGGTGGTGGCCTCGATCGCCCGCAAGCTCGGCGCGCTGACCATCGGTGTCGTCACCAGGCCGTTCTCGTTCGAGGGCAAGCGCCGCGCCAAGCAGGCGGAGGACGGCATCCAGGCGCTGCGCAACGAGTGCGACACGCTGATCGTCATCCCCAACGACCGACTGCTCCAGCTGGGTGACATCGGTGTCAGCCTGATGGACGCGTTCCGCTCGGCCGACGAGGTCCTGCTCTCCGGTGTCCAGGGCATCACCGACCTGATCACCACCCCCGGTCTGATCAACCTGGACTTCGCCGACGTCAAGTCGGTCATGTCCGGTGCCGGTTCGGCGTTGATGGGCATCGGCTCCGCGAGAGGCGAGGGCCGCGCCGTCCAGGCCGCGCAGAAGGCGATCAACTCGCCGCTGCTGGAGGCCTCGATGGAGGGCGCGCACGGCGTGCTGCTCTCGATCGCGGGTGGTTCCGACCTCGGCCTGTTCGAGATCAACGAGTCCGCGTCGCTGGTCCAGGAGGCCGCGCACCCGGACGCGAACATCATCTTCGGTACGGTCATCGACGACTCCCTCGGCGACGAGGTCCGCGTCACGGTGATCGCGGCAGGGTTCGACAGCGGCGGCCCCACGCACAAGAAGCTGGAGCCGACGGCGCTGTCCTCGCCGCCCAGGACGGCCTCCGGGCCGATCGCCACCGCGACGGCCGCGCCGACGCACGCACCGGCACCGCAGCCGCAGCCGGTCGCGCAGACGCACACTCCGCCGCCCGTGGTGCAGGCGCCTCCGCCGGTGCCGCAGCCGATGCCCCAGCCCGCCCCGCCGGTGACGCCGCCGCCCGCCACGGTGCCGCCGCAGCCGTCGCCGGTGCAGGGCAACGGGTACGTGCCGAGCGTGCCGCGGTCGCTGTCGCAGAACGGTTCGCTGCCGTCGCGTCCGGTGCCCGTGACCGACGACCCGGACGACGAGGTCGACGTCCCGCCGTTCATGCGGCGCTAGCAGCTCGATGAAGGGAACCTTCCTCCACATGAGGTGGAGGAAGGTTCCCTTCATCGTTTTAGGGTGTAGCCGTGCGCATTCGTCGTGTTGTCACCACTCGCGCTGGTGGCGTGTCCAAGGCCCCGTACGACTCGTTCAACCTCGGCGACCACGTCGGGGACGACGGGTCGGCGGTGGAGGCCAACCGCGCCCGGCTCGCCGAGGGCATCGGGCTCACGCCGGACCGTCTGGTGTGGATGGAGCAGGTGCACGGCCGGACGGTCGGCGTGGTCGACGGACCGCGGGCCGAACCGTTGGAGGCCACCGACGCGGTCGTGACGAAACAACGCGGTCTCGGGCTCGTCGTGCTGACCGCGGACTGCGTTCCGGTGCTGCTCGGTGACGAGGAGGCCGGGGTCGTCGGCGCGGTCCACGCCGGGCGTGTCGGCGCGCGCGTCGGGGTGGTGGTCGAGGCGCTCAAGGTGATGATGGCGCAGGGTGCCGAGCTCGAACGGATCGAGGTCCTGCTCGGGCCCGCGGTGTGCGGCGAGTGCTACGAGGTGCCGCCGGAGATGCAGAGGGACGTGGAGAAGCACCTGCCCGGCAGCACCTCGAAGTCGCGCCGGGGCACGCCCGCGCTCGATCTGCGGGCAGGGCTGTGGAACCAGCTGGCGAGCGCCGGGGTGGGGAAGATCGGCGTCGATCCCCGTTGCACGTTCGAGGAGAAGGACCTCTTCAGCCACCGCAGGCAGGCCCCGACCGGGCGGCTCGCGTCGGTCGTTTGGATCGAGCCGTGAGCAGGCGGGAAGAGCTCGCCGCGAATCTCGCCGAGGTCGAGGAACGCATCGCGAAGGCCTGTGAAGCCGCCGGTCGTGATCGTGCCGAAGTGATGTTGCTCGCGGTGACGAAAACCTGGCCCGCGAGTGATGTGGAGCTCCTGTACGAACTCGGTTTGCGGAACTTCGCGGAAAACCGCGATCAGGAGGCGAGCGCGAAGGTCGGCCAGTTGAGACATCTCGAAGGCGCGAGATGGCACATGGTCGGCAGATTGCAGCGGAACAAGGCGAAGTCCGTCGTCGAGTGGGCGGATCAGGTCGACTCGGTGGACAGCGTGAGATTGGCCGAGGCGCTCGCGAGGGCCGCGCACGCGAAAGGCACGAAGCTCGACGTGTTGGTGCAGGTCAGCATCGACGGCGACACCGCGCGCGGCGGCTGTGCGATCCCGGACGTGCCGGAACTGGCTGGCGTGATCACTCGTTCGGGTGATCTTATTCTTCGCGGTGCGATGACTGTCGCTCCCCTGACGATGAAGCCGGCGCAGGCGTTTGAGGCGTTGGCGTCAGTGGTATCAGGCCTACGTGATGATCATCCCACTGCCACCCGGGTGTCAGCGGGGATGAGCGGAGACCTGGAAGATGCCATCTCGCACGGATCGACCTGTGTGCGTGTCGGAACGGCGTTGCTCGGCAGTCGACGGCTAACGTTGCCCTAGGTTGTCGGGAACCTCGGGACCGTCCGCACCGTCCCTAAGAGTGGGGCACCGCCGAGGAGGGGCTGGAATGAGCGCTTTGCACAAGCTGAAGGCCTACTTCGGGATGGTCCCCGCCGAGTACGCAGACGACCCCGGCTACGACGACGAGCGCGGTCGCTACGGCGACTACCGGTCCGAGTACGCGGCCGAGGCCGACGACTACGACCCCTACCCGCGGCGCAACCGCGTGTTCACGCCGGGCCGGTCGGAGCTGCAGAGCTCCGGGTACCGGGCCGACATCGACGAGTCGGACGACTACGAGCCGGAGTCGCGGCGCGGGGGCAGCCCCTCGAGCACGCGGCGCTGGAGCGCCGATGCACCCGTGCACGGCGCACTCGCGGTCGAGCCGCAGCGCGAGCCCGTGAGCAGGTTGCGCCCGGTAGCTGAGCCGGCAGGCAACCCGTTGGCGCGCATCACCACGCTTCACCCCCGTAACTACAGCGAGGCGCGCACGATCGGGGAGCACTACCGCGACGGCACTCCGGTGATCCTGAACCTGACCGACATGGACGACGCGGATGCCAAGCGCCTCGTCGACTTCTCGGCAGGTCTCGCGTTCGCTCTGCGCGGGTCCATGGACAAGATCACCAGCAGGGTGTTCCTTCTCTCACCGCCCAACGTTGACGTGACGGCGGAGGACCGGCGGAAGCTGGCGGAGGGCGGGTTCGGCAACCACGGTTAGAGTTGACCCCGTGGACCCGATCCGTCTCGTCATCTTCTACCTCCTGTTCGCGTTCTCCCTGTTCCTGACCGCGCGTGTCGTGGTCGAGATGGTGAGGACGTTCGCGAGGGAGTGGCGCCCCGCGGGCGGCGTAGCCGTGACGCTGGAGACCGTTTACACCGTGACCGATCCTCCGGTCCGCGCCGTCCGTCGGTTGATCCCGACTGTGCGGATCGGGGGCGTCGGGCTGGACCTATCGATTATTGTGCTGTGGCTGGTCGTTATCATTCTGATGCGATTCGCAGATCCCAGGTGACGGGGAACCGGGGATGACCGCAGCCCAGGAGTGCGAGAGGTGATCCGATGCCGTTGACCCCCGCTGACGTGCACAACGTCGCGTTCAGCAAGCCGCCGATTGGCAAGCGGGGCTACAACGAGGACGAGGTGGATGCGTTCCTCGACCTGGTTGAGGGCGAACTGGCCCGCTTGATCGAGGAGAACAACGACCTCCGTCAGCAGGTCGAGCAGCTCGACCAGCAGCTCGAGACCGCGCGTGCCGACCTCGACGACGCGCGCGCGAAGGCTTCTTCCAGCCCCATGACGACCCGCGTCCCGGTGGTCGAGGAGCCGCGCCGCCTGGCGCCGGTCCCGCCGCCGTCGGTGCTGGAGCAGACGTCCCCCGGTGGGGGCGGTGACCACCACGTGCAGGCCGCGAAGGTCCTGGGTCTGGCCCAGGAGATGGCGGACCGGCTGACCGGTGAGGCCAAGGCCGAAGCCGACGGCATGCTGTCCGAGGCCCGCACGAAGTCTGAGCAGTTGCTGTCCGAGGCCCGCGCCAAGGCCGACACGATGGTCAACGAGGCGCGCACGCGTGCCGAGACCATGCTGAACGACGCGCGCACGCGCGCCGAGACGCTCGAGCGGCAGGCCCGTGAGAAGGCCACCGCGCTCGACCGCGACGCGCAGCGCAAGCACGCCGAGGTGATGGGCAACATCACCCAGGAGAAGAACACGCTCGAAAAGCAGATCGACAAGCTGCAGACGTTCGAGCGCGAGTACCGCACGCGACTGAAGACGATGCTCGAGTCGTCCCTGCGCGACCTGCAGGACCGCGGCCCGGCCGCACCGTCCGAGGGCCGTTCCCAGGGCTACTCCTTCGGCGCACGCGCCGAAGCGGGCTGAACTACTGTTCATTAGGTGCTCTTCGTAGTTCTGCTTCTGGTGCTGGCTGCCCTCGGGCTGCTCGTGCCTGCGCTGACCACGTCCAACACGATCTGGGCGTGGTCGTCCGTGGGCGCGAGCGTGCTCGCCGCCCTGGTCCTGCTCTGGGACTGGTGGCGACGACGTCCGGGGGACCCCGCAGCCGTCGCGCAGAGTGTAGATCAACTAGCGGTAGCTGATGATCAACGGGTAGTGGTCGCGCCGGAGATTTCGTCTGGAGCCGACACGCCGCCCGCTGATGAAGAACCATCGGAAGAGGACACCGACGCGGCGGACCTGCTCGCGGTGGCCGATCTGGTGGACGAGGTGCGGGTGCTGGACGAGCGGCCCCGGTACCACCTGAGCTCGTGTTCCTGGCTCGCCGGGAGGCCCTCGCTGGGCCTCCCGGTGCAGGAGGCACGACAACTGCAGTTCACGCCGTGCGCCGTGTGCCGGCCGGACGCGACGCTGGTGTCCCGGCATCGCGCGTCCCGCCACGAGGTCTCCGACGAGCGCGGCTGAGAACGTCGTCCGTCGGTTCCCCGACGTGGCACCTGCAGCAGCTGGGCGCGATCAGCGCCGGTAGCTGATCTTCGCCCGGAACGCGCCGTTCGGCCGGTCGTTGCCGTGTACGAGGGAACCGTCGAACTCCCGGATCAGGCCATCGGCGTCGTACGCGATGTGTTCGACGTCGAAGTCGGCGCTGTCGTCGACCGAGCCGAGCCCGTGGTAGATGACCACTGCTCTCTGGTCGGTGTAGTGGCCCTCGCCGATGCGCTGCCCGTCGTGGCGGAACAGCTCGATCCCGATGTACTCCCACCCGTCCGAGGCCTCGCCTTTGATCCGGATGAGGTTGTTGCCCTGCCGGGTGTCCTCGCGCACGGAGAACAGCTCAGGCGGCGTCCAGGTGGCCGAATGGCCGTGCGTCGCCCCGTCCGGGTCGGAGTCCCAGATGAGGTAACCGGTCGGCTCGGCCGAGGCGGGTGTGGCGGTGGCGACCACCAGAACGGCCGCGGTCAGCACAGAGCGAATCATGAACTTCCCCCTTGTGGTGATCCCCCGATCACCTCGACGGAAAGTCTGGGGGAGGTGGCGTTCAGCGCGCCATGCGTGGATCTACTCAGAGCACCACGGGCCGCGCGCCGTGGGCCGTGACCAGGCCGGGCAGGCGTTCACGGCTCGTCACGACCACACGGCACCCTGGCGTTCCGGGCAGCAGCGGCACGACCTGGGCCGTGTCGGCGGCGTTGTCGAGGACGATCAGCATGCGGCGGTCCGCCAGCAACGTGCGGTAGAGCGCTGTCTGCGCGTGTGGTTCCGGCGGGATGCCATCGGGTGCGGTGCCCAACGCGGTGATGAACGCGCGGACGACGTCGGCGGGGTCGCTGCCGTCGAGGTCCACGAACAGATGGCCGTCCGGGTAGTCGGCGGCGTGCGCGTGCGCCCAGTGCAGCGCGAGCCACGTCTTGCCGGTGCCGGCCGGTCCGGTGATCGTGACGATCGGGCCGTCGTCCAGCGCCGCGAGCTCGGCTTCCCGGCCCGTGAAACCCGCCGGTGCGGCGGGAAGCTGGCGCGGGCTCCACTGTGGACGCCGGACGAGCGACGCGTGCAGGTCGCGCAGCGCGGGGCCGGGGTCGAGGCCCAGCTCGTCCGCCAGCCGGTGTTTCAGCTGTGAGTAGTAGGCGAGCGCATCGTTCCGTTGGTCAGCACCGATCAACGCGCGCATCAGCTGCCCCGCGAGCCGTTCGTCGAGGGGACGTGACGTGGTGCGCGCGGTCAGCTCGGCCACCAGGGACCGGTGCTCGCCCGCGGCGAGCCGGGCGTCGGTGTGGTCCAGTTCGGCGGCGGTGATCTCGCCGGACACCGTCTCGCGCAGACCGTCGAACCACGGCCCGTGCAGCCCCTCGAACGGTTCGCCGCGCACGAGCGCCATGGCCTCGCCGGACCGGCCCTGGGCCACGAGAGAGCGGAAGCGGTGCAGGTCGATGGTCAGCGGATCGGCTTCCAGCACGTAACCGCCGGAGCGGCGCACGATCGGCAGCCCGTCCAGCGCGGTCCGCAGCCGTGACATGTAGCTGTAGAGCGCTGTCCTGGCCTGGCGCGGCGGCGTCTCGCCCCAGACGCGTGCCAGCAGCTTGTCCACGCCGACCATCTGGTTGACGTCCACCAGCAGCACCGCCAGCACGCTCAGCTGCCGGGCGTGCCCCACGTCGACGAGCGCGGTGCCGTGCCGGACCTCCGGCGTGCCGAGGACGAGGAACTCGTGGCTCACCGGTCCAGGAACAGCAACGTGATCAGCAGTGCCAGCAGCACCAGGTCGACCACCACGCCGGTCGGCTTCGAGTCGTACCGCAGCCGCGTGATCGTGGCGCCGACCATCAGCAGCCCGAGTCCGACGGTGGCCGCCTGCGCCACCCACTGCCAGGTGAACAGGCCGATGACCAGGCCGGCCGCGCCCGCCCACTCCAGGGCGCCGATGGTCCGCCAGAGCGCGCCGCTCATCCGGAAGTGGTCACGTGCCTGCAGCGACGCCTTCGCCCCGAACAGCTTGCCCGCGCCCGTCGCCAAGAACAGCAGGGCCAGCACGATCGACAACGCGATGGTCAACGTCATCCGGCGAGCATACGGTTTGCACGGACCCGTACCCTGTAGCTACAGGCACCGATCCGGCCATCACCGGGGAGCCTCCGGAAGAACGGGTTCGCCGAACCTCAGTAGAACCGGACGGGACCGGCCCGTCACAGCCGATGAACGAGAGGCTCACCCGCTGTTCGTCGAACGGGGTGGGCAAGCGGGGTGGTACCGCGGCCTGCCGGGCAACGTCCGGCGTGTCGTCCTCGCGTGTCCCACATGACCGCGAGGAGCAGTGACGATGGCCTACCCCAGGGCCGGAGCGAACGAGGTCCCGGCGCAGCCGTCCTTTCCGAACCTCGAGCAGGACGTGCTCGGGTACTGGAAGGACGACGAGACCTTCCAGGCGAGCATCGACCGCAACCCGGCCGGCGAGAACGGCGCGAACGAGTTCGTCTTCTACGACGGCCCGCCGTTCGCCAACGGTCTGCCCCACTACGGGCACCTGCTGACCGGCTACGTCAAGGACGTCGTACCGCGCTACCAGACCATGCGCGGCAAGCACGTCGAGCGCCGGTTCGGCTGGGACACGCACGGCATGCCCGCCGAGTACGAGGCGGAGAAGCAGCTCGGCATCACGCAGAAGCACGAGATCGACGAGCTCGGCATCGAGAAGTTCAACGAGGCGTGCCGCACGTCGGTGCTGCAGTACACGGACCAGTGGCGCGAGTACGTGACGCGGCAGGCGCGCTGGGTCGACTTCGACAACGACTACAAGACGCTCGACCTCGACTACATGGAAAGCGTCATGTGGGCGTTCAAGGCCTTGTGGGACAAGGGCTTGATCTACGAGGGCTTCCGGGTGCTCTGGTACTGCTGGCGCTGCCAGACGCCGTTGTCCAACACCGAGACCAAGATGGACGACGCCTACCGCGACCGGCAGGACCCGGCCGTCACGGTGGCGCTGCGCCTGGAGTCCGGTGAGCGGGCCCTGGTCTGGACGACCACGCCGTGGACGCTGCCGAGCAACCTGGCCGCCGCCGTGCACCCGGACGTCGACTACGTGACGGTCGTGGGCACCGACGGTGAGAAGTACCTGCTCGCCGAGGCCCGCGTCGCCGCGTACGCGCGGGAGCTGGGCGAGGAGCCCGAGGTCGTCGCCCGCTACAAGGGCTCGGACCTGGTCGGCAAGAAGTACCTGCCGCCGTTCGACTTCTTCGTGGGCCGCGAGAACGCGCACCAGGTGCTCACGGCCGACTACGTGACCACCGACGACGGCACCGGCATCGTCCACATCGCACCGGCGTTCGGTGAGGACGACAAGGTCGTGACGGACGCGGCGGGCATCGACGTCGTCGTGCCGGTCGGGCCGGACGGCAAGTTCACCGCCGAGGTGGTGCCGTACCAGGGCGTGCACGTCTTCGAGGCGAACAAGCTGATCATCCGCGACCTCAAGGAAGCGGGCCTGCTGCTGCGCCACGAGACCTACGACCACCCGTACCCGCACTGCTGGCGGTGCGCGAACCCGCTGATCCAGCGCGCGCTGTCGGCGTGGTTCGTCGCGGTCACGCAGTTCAAGGACCGGATGGTCGAGCTCAACCAGCAGATCAACTGGGTGCCCGGCCACATCAAGGACGGCCAGTTCGGCAAGTGGCTGGAGAACGCGCGCGACTGGAACATCTCGCGCAACCGGTACTGGGGCTCGCCGCTGCCCGTCTGGGTCTCGGACAACCCCGAGTTCCCGCGCACGGACGTGTACGGGTCGCTGGACGAGCTGGAGCGCGACTTCGGCGTGCGCCCGGACAACCTGCACCGGCCGTTCATCGACGAGCTCACCAGGCCGAACCCGGACGACCCGAGCGGTAAGTCGATCATGCGCCGCATCCCGGACGTGCTCGACTGCTGGTTCGAGTCGGGCTCGATGTCGTTCGCGCAGGTGCACTACCCTTTCGAGAACGCGGAGTGGTTCGAGAACCACTACCCCGGCGACTTCATCGTCGAGTACAACGGGCAGACGCGCGGCTGGTTCTACACGCTGCACGTGCTCGCGACGGCGTTGTTCGACCGGCCGGCGTTCCGCGACTGCGTGGCGCACGGCATCGTGCTCGGTGACGACGGCCAGAAGATGTCCAAGTCGCTCAAGAACTACCCGGACGTCAACGAGGTCTTCGACCGCGACGGCTCCGACGCCATGCGCTGGTTCCTCATGGCGTCGCCGATCCTGCGCGGCGGCGACCTGGTGGTGACCGAGCGCGGCATCCGCGACGCGGTGCGCCAGGCGGTGCTGCCGTTGTGGAACTCGTGGTACTTCCTCGCGTTGTACGCCAACGCTTCCGGCCGCGAGGGCACGTGGCGGGTGGACTCCCAGCACGTCCTCGACCGGTACGCGCTGGCGAAGACGCACGACCTGGTGCGCGACGTCCAGGCGGCGATGGACGTCTACGACATCTCCGGCGCGTGCCAGCTGGTGCGCGAGTACCTGGAGGTGCTGACGAACTGGTACGTGCGGCGGTCGCGGCAGCGGTTCTGGGACGGCGAGCAGGACGCGATCGACACCCTGCACACCGTGCTGGAGGTCGTCACGCGCGTGGCGGCGCCGTTGCTGCCGTACACGACCGAGGTCGTGTGGCGGGGGCTGACCGGTGGGCGTTCGGTGCACCTGACGGACTTCCCGTCGGTGGCGGACCTGCCCGCCGACGACGCGCTCGTGGCGGCGATGGACGAGGTGCGGGACGTCTGCTCGACGGCGTTGTCGTTGCGCAAGGCCAACAAGCTGCGCGTGCGGCTTCCGCTGGCGCGCCTGACGGTGGCGTCTCCGGTGGCGGCGTCGCTGGAGGACTTCGCGGAGATCGTGCGCGACGAGGTCAACGTCAAGGAGGTGTCGCTGTCCACGGACGTCGACGCCTACGGGCAGTTCCAGCTCGTCGTGAACGCGCGTGCGGCCGGTCCGCGCCTCGGGCCGAACGTGCAGAAGGTCATCAAGGCCGTCAAGGCCGGTGACTGGTCCGAAGTGGACGGCCGGGTGGTCGCCGCCGGCGTCGAGCTGTTCGAGGGTGAGTACGAACAGCGTTTGGTGGCAACGGATCCCGCTGCCACCGCGGCGCTGCCGGGCGGTGCGGGCGTCGTCGTGCTCGACACGGCGGTGACGCCCGAGCTGGAGGCCGAGGGCGTCGCGCGCGACCTGGTGCGCGTCGTGCAGCAGGCCCGCAAGGACGCTCAGCTGGACGTGTCCGACCGGATCACGCTGACGCTGGAGCTCCCGGACGCCGTGCGCTCGGCCGTGCAGCCGCACCTGGAGTTCGTGCAGGCCGAGACGCTCACGTCGTCGGTGGTGTTCGGTTCCGGGACCTCCGAGGGCACCGTGGGTGACGGCCTCAAGGTTCGCGTGGCGGTCGCACGGGTGTGATGTCGGTTCGGTGGGGCCGCTGTCTTCGGACGGCGGCCCCGTCGCATCCTGTGGACGAAAATTGTCAGACCCCCTCGCTAAGGTCGATCCCAGACCAACGAGCAAGGGGGAATTGCGATGGTCTTCACTGGGGGATGGCGCGTCCTCGTGGGCGCACTGATCCTGTCCGCCGGGGTGGTGGCGCCCGCCACCGCGTCGGCTGATCCTGTTTCCTGCAGATCCTGGAACACCGTCGAGCTGCAGGTGCCGCCGTCCGTGAGGTTCGGCGGGGTGGCCGCGGCTGCCGGTTCGTACGCGGTCGGCAACGGGTCGTACTGGTCGATGTACGGCTCATCGGTCCTGCTGTGGAAGGACGGACAGCAGGTCAGGAATCTTGGGTTCTTCCGCAGCGTCGTCGCGGCCGTGGATGTGAACTCGTCCGGTGTCGTCCTGCTGAGCTCGTCGTTCTCGCAGGCGGCGTCGCGGTGGCACGACGACGGCTCCTCCGAAGGCGGGTACGAGGGGCTGCAGGGCTTACCCGGCGAGTACCAGGTCCAGGCGGTCGCGTTGAACGAACGCGGCGATGTGCTCGGTACGTCCAAGGGCAAGCCCGTGGTGTGGCCGGCCGGGTCCGCGACGCCGCGGCGGGTGCCGGGCACCGACGAGTCCTGGACGCCGGTGGGCCTGGCCGACGACGGTTCGGTGCTCGCGTCTTCGGCGTCCGGCAAGTACTGGATCGGAGCGTCCGGCGCGGTTCCGCTGGGCGCGACGGCCGAGGTGCGCGCGGTGCGCGGCTCGCACGCCGTCGGCACCATCGGCGCCGGCACCGACGACGCGCAGGTGGTGCGCTGGAACACCGCCGGCGAGATCACGGCCTCCTACCGCTACTTCGTGTCGCCGGTGGCCGTGAACACCCGCGGTCACGTGCTGTCCGACGAGCCTTCTGAGGTCTCGGTGTGGTTCGACGCCGAGACGTCCGCGGACGTGAACCGCTCGCCGGGGTCGCACTGGATCTCGTTGACCGACGGCGACGACGTCTACGGCACAACGGGTGACGAGACCTACCGCAACCCGATCATGTTCGACTGCGTCGGAGGTGGACGATGAAAGCTGTGCTGATCGCGGCCCTGGCCGCTTCGGTCCTGGCCGCACCGGGCTCGGCCGCCGCGGCGGCCTGCTCGTGGACCTCTGCTGATCTGCCGTTACCCGCGAGCACGAGTTTCTCGTCGATCACCGGCGCCGCCGACGACGGCAGCTACGTCCTGGGCGTGGGTGCGGCCTCAGGGTGGCAGGACGTGGCCCTGTTGTGGCACAACGGTTCCGTCCGATCGGTGCCGCTGGAGCCCGGCCAGTTCCCGAACGACGTGAACGCCGCGGGCACCGTCCTGATCAACTCGTCGAACGGGCACGCCCAGCGCGGTGGCGTGGAGCTGAACCCGTTGCCGGGAGCCAACTCCGCGTGGGCGGCGGCCATCAACTCCGCCGGCGCCGCGGTGGGCCGCTCCGGCAGCCGCATGGTGCTCTGGCCCGCCGACTCGCCGACGCCCCGGATGCTCTCCGGCACCGACGACAACGCCAGCTGGACCGTGGCGGGCATCGACGACCTCGGCCGGGTGGCGGCGTGGCGCTACGGCCAGGCGGGAGAGGCGACGCAGTCGTACGTCTGGGACGAGAACGGCGTTCGCACCCTCCTGCGCCCGTTACCCGGCCACACCGAGACGGTGGTCCGCGCCATCCGCAACGGCCGGCTGGTCGGGTTCTCCGCGGGTGCGGGCTGGTCCGACTCGGTCGGGGTGGAGTGGGACCTGCGGGGCGACGTCGTCCGCACGCTGACCGGTTCGACCGAGGGCGCGGATGTCACGTCGTCCGGTGACGTCCTGGGCCGGCCGGCTGGTGTCTGGCGGGCCGGCGGTGAGGTCGAGCAGCTGCCGGCGGCCATCCTCTACGGGAAGATCTCCGATTCTGGTGTGGTGTTCGGTGCCTCCTACGGAGAGGGGACGTACACGCCGGTCGCGGTGCGTTGCGGTTGACCGTCGCGAGTCAGGCTCGGTGAGGGCTGCGGGTGTCGGTTGGCCGGTGTGGTGTCCGTGCGGTTGACCTGTCGAGGGTGTGGCCTCGTCCGGTTGGCCGAGACCGCCGACGCCCGCTGACGTTCGGGCTTCGCCGGCCTGCTCTGCGTTGCGGTTGACCTTCGCGGGGCGAGGCGGTCCGTCAGGGCCGCCTCGCCTTGGGGCGCTACGGTTTCCGCTGTGACCGAGCAGTCCGCGTGGCACGACACCAAGGTCGCCTACGACGCTGTCGCGGGCCTCTACGCCGAGCTGTTCAGCGACATCCTCGACCGGTTGCCGCTGGAACGCGCGTTGCTGGCCGCGTTCGCCGAGTTGGTGCGTGGCGCGGGGCCGGTCGCCGACCTCGGGTGCGGGCCCGGCCACCTGACAGCGCACCTGAACGCGCTCGGGTTGAACGCGTTCGGTGTCGACCTGTCGTCCGAGATGATCGCCCTGGCTCGCCGGGCGCATCCGGGGCTGCGGTTCGACGAGGGCGAGATGACCGCGCTGGACCTCGGCGACGGGGTGCTCGGGGGCATCCTCGCCTTCTACTCGGTCATTCACACGCCACCGGTGCGGCTCCCGGCGGTGTTCGCGGAGTTCGCGCGGGTGCTGGCCCCCGGCGGTCATCTGCTGCTCGGGTTCTTCGCGGGGGACGATCCCGTGCCGCGGGAGTTCGACCACAAGGTCACGCTCGCCTACCGGTGGTCGCCCGGCGGCCTGGCGGAACTGCTGGGTCAGGCCGGGTTCGCGGAGGTCGCACGGATGGTCCGCGAGCCCGGCGAGGGTGAACGGTTCCAGCAGGCGCAGTTGCTGGTGCGCAAGTCCTGATCAGGTGCGGGACGGCTGCCGGTCCTGCATGCCGAACACCCGTCGCACCAGCCTGACCCAGGGCGACCACCGCGCCGGTGTGGCGGGGGTGGCGCCCGCCGCTCGTGAGCAGTTGTCGAGGAAGTCCTCCAGCAGGGCGTCGTGCACCCACCGGACGACGAGCGCCCAGCGCAGGCGGCCGACGAGGTCGAACGACGCGACCAGTTCGTGGCGCAGCAGGTTGCCCTGCGCCGACAGCGTGTGCGTGCCCGAGATGTCGACGAACTCGAAGGTGATCGAGGAGCCCGGCTCGAAGGCCGTGCACCGGTAGCGGATCGGGCCGTGGCCGCCGTCCGCGCCCACGCCCAACGGCCGATCGAACTTCATCGCCGGCCACGCCACCGGCCACAGCTCCTGGATGCGCTCGACGAACGGCCCGGCCGGGACCGGGAGCTCCCGCACATGCACGTTGCGAACCACGACACGCTCCTTCCATACGGCACCGTATGTTGGCGAACCATACGCTAGCGTACGGAAATGCGCCGCACCCGTGACGACTGGACTGAGATCGCGCTGAGAGCGTTGGCGGAAGGTGGGCTCCAGGCCGTCGCCGTCGAGCCGCTCGCGGCCAGGGCGGGCGCGACCAAGGGGAGCGTCTACCACCACTTCCCGAACCGCGACGCGCTGCTCAGAGCGACGGTCGAGCGGTGGGAGCGCGAGCACACCGAGAAGGTCATCGAGCTGGTCGAGTCGGAGCGGACGCCGCACGACAAGCTCAGGACGCTGTTCGGAACGGTGCTCGACCGGCACCGCAAAGGCTCGGTGGAGATGGCGTTGCAGGCCAACGCCGAGAACGAGGTGATCGCGCCGGTCCTCAGGCGCGTCACGGAGCGAAGGCTGGGCTACCTGACCGAGCTGTTCGAGCAGCTCGGGTTCGGCCACGAGCACGCGAAGAAGCGCGCCTTGATCGCGTTCAGCCTCTACCTCGGCCAGGCGCAGATGTTCGCGACCCTGCCCGGCCTCGTCGAACCGGTGCTCGACGAGGCCGTGCAGGTGCTGACGCAGAGACCTCAGGCGGCCAGGCCCCACAGCGTGTAGGCGATCACGTCCGCGTGGCGGTCGAGCGCCGTGGCGTTGATGTTCGACGCGGTGTCGCAGGCCTGGTGGTAGCAGCGGTCGAAGTACTGGCCGGCCGTGCCGCCCCACTTCGCCGCCTGCGCCGCGGTCTTGGTCTCGTCGCCGCCGGCGTACGTGCCCGAGGTCGGGATCCCGGCGTTCGCGAACGCGGCGTGGTCGGAGCGGCCGTTGACGTCGGTCAGGTCGCTCTTGATGTTGAACGCCGCGAAGGCGGCCTGGAGTTTCTGCTGCAGCTCGACCGAGCCGGCGGGCTGCCCGATCTCCCGGCCGTTGTAGACGAAGTAGCCGGGGTTCGGCGAGCCGGTCATGTCGAAGTTCAGGTACGCCTTGATCTTCGACCGGTCGGCGGCGGCCAGCGAGCGGACGTAGGCCTTCGAGCCGACCAGGCCGAGCTCCTCGGCGCCCCACCAGCCGAACCGCACGTGCTTGGCAGGCTTGAAACCGGTGGCCTTCATCTGCAGGGCGATCTCCAGGATCGACGCGGAGCCGCTGCCGTTGTCGTTGATGCCGGGGCCCCTCGTGACGCTGTCGAGGTGGCTGCCCAGCATGACGACGTTGCCGGCGTCGCCGCCGGGGTAGTCGGCGATCACGTTGTAGCCGGTGGCGCCGCCGTAGCTGAACGACTGCAGCTTCGTGGTGAAGCCCGCCGCGTCGAGCTTGCTCTTCACCCAGTTCGCCGAGGCCAGGTACCCCGGGCGTCCGTGGGCGCGGTTGCCGCCGTTGTCGTTCGCGATCGTCTGGAGCTGGTTCAGGTGCGCCTGGACGTTCGCGACGTTGATGTCCGGCGCGGCGAGAACGGCGGGTGCCGCCGCCTGCGCCGCTGTGGTTCCGGCCAGCGTCAAGGCGGCCGCCAGTGCGATGAGGATCCTCATGGTTCAACTCCGTGCAGGGTAGGGATTGAGCCACTGATCAACATGCTCCACCGCGCATGCGCCCGGTAGGTGCGAACGGCTGGTGCGGTTTCGGATTCGTCCAATCCGGTGGTGATCAACCAGAATGGTCCAGGTGGGTGACATCACGGTCGTGCTGGGCATCGGCGCAGCCGTTCTGCTGATCTCCGTGATCGCGGTCCGGGTGTCGACTCGGCTCGGGCTGCCCTCGTTGTTGCTGTACCTGGGCATCGGGGTGCTCCTCGGTGAGGCGGCGTTCGGCATCAAGTTCGACGACGCCGGCCTGACGCAGTCTCTCGGCATCGCGGCACTTGTGCTGATCCTGACCGAGGGCGGCATCACGACCCGTTGGCACGCCGTGAAGTCCTCGCTGCCGCTGGGCGTGGCACTGTCCACAGTGGCCGTTGCGGTGAGCGTCGCGGTCACCGGCACGGCGTTGCACTTCCTGCTCGGCCTCGACTGGCGGATGGCGCTGCTGTGGGGTGCGGTGCTGTCGTCCACGGACGCGGCGGCCGTCTTCAGCGTGTTGCGGTCCTTAGGCGTGGGAGCGCGGCTCACCGGCGCGCTCGAACTGGAGTCCGGCCTCAACGACGCACCCGTCTACATCGCGGTCGTGCTGCTGGCCTCGGCGGACAAGATCTCGTGGACCGCGCCGCTGCTGGTCGTCTACGAACTGGCCGCGGGCGCGCTCATCGGCGTGCTGCTGGGCGTGTTCGGCGCCGCCGCGCTGAGACGGGCCGCGTTGCCCGCCACCGGCCTGTACCCGCTCGCCACCGTAGCCGTGTGCGTGATCGCTTACACGGCAGGCGATCTGGCGCACGCCTCCGGCTTCCTCGCCACCTACGTCGCCGCGCTGGCCCTGGGCAACGCCCGGCTGCCGCACCGCGCGGACACGCTGTCGTTCGCCGAGGGACTGGGGTGGCTCGCGCAGATCGGCCTCTTCGTGCTGCTCGGCCTCTACGCCGCGCCGACGCGGTTGCTCGACGTGCTGGTCCCGGCGCTGATCGCGGGGGTGGTGCTGACGTTCGTGTCGCGGCCGTTGTCGGTGCTGCTCGCGTTGCTGCCGTTCCGGGTGCCGTGGCGGGAGCAGGTGTTCCTGTCCTGGTCGGGGCTGCGCGGTGCGGTGCCGATCGTGTTCGCGCTGATCCCGTTGATCCAGGGCGTCGAGGGCGCGCGGCAGCTGGTCGACGCGGTGTTCGTGCTGGTCGTCGTGCTGACGGTGGTGCAGGGCACGACGCTGCCGTTCCTCGCGCGGCGGCTCGGCCTGGTGCGCGAGGGTGAGCCGCAGGAGGTGCAGGTCGACTCCTCGCCGCTGGACGAGCTGAACGCCGAGCTGCTGCAGGTGCACATCCAGCGCGGGTCGAAGCTGCACGGCGTCTACATGACCGAGCTGCGGCTGCCGATCGGTGCCACGGTGAGCCTCGTGGTGCGGTCGGGGAAGAGTTTCACGCCACAGCCGACGAGCCGGCTGCAGACCGGCGACCAGTTGCTCATCGTCACCACCGAGGAGGCGCGCGAAGCCGCTGAGCGGCGCATACGCGCTGTGGACCGGGCCGGTCGTTACGCACGGTGGAAGGGTGAGACCGGCGATTAGGTCGGTTTCCGAGGCTTCTCAGCATGTGATCGGTTGTCGACGGACGCCGTAGGGCTCCGCTAACGTCATCGGCAGGTCATGAGAGCCAGCGTCAAGCCCAAGCTTGCTGGCCGGCAACCCTCCAACCGCGGTGGGGTGCCCTTGGTGAGGACCTGGTCCGGCGCGTGGGGCGCCGGTCAAGCGCGGGCCTTCGCACGACGGGGCCCCTGGCCTCGGAGGCAGCTCGATGACGCTCGCGATCACCCCTCAGACCACGGTTGTGCCCGCTGTCGTCGGCGCTGACCTGCGCGTTCCGCTCGTCACCGGAGAGCGCGTCACCTACGCCAACCTCGACCACGCGGCCTCGGCGCCGTGTCTGCGGGAGGTGCGCGACGCCGTCGACGAGCTGCTGCCCTGGTACGCCAGCGTGCACCGCGGCGCCGGGTTCGCCTCCCAGGTCTCGACCCGCGTCTACGAGCAGGCGCGCGACCGCATCCGCAGGTTCGTCGGCGCGCACTCCTCCGACACCGTCGTCTTCACCCGCAACACCACCGATTCGCTGAACCTGCTGGCGCGCAGCATTCCCCGCAACACCGCGGTCGTGCTGTTCGACAGCGAGCACCACGCGGCGCTGCTGCCGTGGCGCGGCCCGAACGTTCAGCGGATCCCCGCTCCTTCCTCGTCCGGTGCCGCGGTGGTGGCGCTGGACCGGGCGTTGGCCGCCGCCCCGGTCGGCCCTCGGCTCGTGATCGTCACCGGGGCGTCCAACGTCACGGGCGAGCTGTGGCCGGTCGCGGAGCTCGCGAAGGTCGCCCGCAGGCACGGCGCGCGCATCGCGCTGGACGCCGCGCAGCTCGCCCCGCACCGCCCGATCAACGCGCGTGAGCTGGGCGTCGACTACGTCGCGTTCTCCGGCCACAAGATCTACGCGCCGTTCGGCGCGGGTGTGCTCGTCGGCCGCGCGGACTGGCTGCAGCAGGCCCAGCCGTACCTGGTCGGCGGCGGTGCGACCGCGAAGGTGACCGACCACGGCGACCGGCTGGGCGTCGCGTGGTCCGCGGTGCCGGAGCGGCACGAGGCCGGCAGCCCGAACGTCGTCGGCGTGCACGCGCTGGCGTCGGCCTGCGAGATCCTGTCGCGGCACTGGGAGCAGACCGTCGCGCACGAGCAGGAGCTGCTGGTCCGGTTGCGGGACGGCCTGCGCACGGTGCCCGGCTTCCGCGAGCTGTCGATCCTGACCGACGCCGACAAGGTGGGCGTCGTGAGCTTCACGATCTCCGGCTTCGACGCGGGCTTCCTCGCGGCCGCGCTGTCCGCCGAGTACGGCATCGGCGTCCGCGACGGGGCGTTCTGCGCGCACGTGGTCGTCGGACGGCTCGTCAAGCAGCTCGGATCGCACGAGGAACGTGCCGTGCGCGCGTCGATCGGCCTGGGCACGACGGCCGAGCACGTGGACCGTTTGGTGGCGGCGCTGCGCGCTCTCGTCACCGAGGGTCCGAAGTGGACCTACACGCAGCGCGACGGTCGCTGGGTGCCCGAGGACGACAGCCGAACCCTGCCGCCGTTCCTCGCGTAGTCCCGGTAGTGGACAATGACCTGGTGAGTGACGAGTCCAAGGCCGCGGAGAAGGCCGCTGACAAGCCTGCGGAAGAGCAGGTCAGCGCGCCGAAGCCGGCCGAGGGACGGAAGTCCAACGAGTTCGTCGGGATCGAGCTCGCCGACGACGACGCCGCGGCCGACTCCGGCGAGGCGGCCGAGAAGCCCGCCGAGCGGGTCGTGTCCGACGACGACGTCATCGAGCCGGAGTTCTCGCTCAGCGGTTCGCTGCCGGAGCCGCGGATCAAGATCCTCGCCGCGCTGGCGGCCGGTGTGCTGGTCCTGGACGTCCTCACCAAAGTCCTGTCCGTGGCGTTCCTAGAGGGTGCCGACCCGATCAAGCTGTTCGGCGGCGTGCTCTACCTGACGTTCGTCCGCAACCCCGGCGCCGCCTTCGGCCTGGCCGAGGGCATGACGTGGGTCCTGGCGCTCATCGCGCTCGGCGTCGTCGGGTTCATCCTCTGGATCTCGCGCAGCCTCCGCTCCCAGCCCTGGGCCGTCGGCCTGGGCCTCGTGCTGGGCGGCGCCGTCGGCAACCTCGCCGACCGCCTGTTCCGCGAGCCGGGCCCGATGCGCGGCCACGTGGTGGACTTCCTGTCGCTTTTCGACCCGTTCGGCCGAGTGTGGCCGGTGTTCAACGTCGCCGACATGGCGATCGTCTGCGGTGGCGCGACGATCGTGGTGCTGGCGCTCATGCAGCACGACTACGACGGGACGGTCCACAGAGAAGAGAAGAAGGTCGAGGCGTGAGCGGATACCGAACGCTGCCGATTCCCGACGGGCTGGACGGCATGCGTGTCGACGCGGGCCTCGCGAAGCTCCTGGGTCTGTCCCGCACCGCCGTGGCGGCCATCGCCGACGCGGACGACGTGCTGATCGACGGACGGGTCGTCGGCAAGTCCGACCGGCTGACGGCCGGGGCGATGCTGGAGATCACGCTGCCCGCGCCGCCGCAGCCCGTCACCGTCCAGGCGATCCCCGTCGAGGGTCTGGTCGTGATCCACGAGGACGACGACATCATCGTCGTCGACAAGCCCGTGGGCGTCGCCGTGCACCCTTCGCCGGGGTGGACCGGGCCGACCGTCGTCGGTGGGCTCGCCGCCGCCGGGCACCGCGTCGCCACGTCCGGTGCCGCCGAACGGCAGGGTGTCGTGCATCGCCTCGACGTGGGCACGACCGGTGTGATGGTGGTCGCGAAGTCCGAGTCGGCGTACTCGGCTTTGAAGCACGCCTTCAAAGAGCGGACCGTCGACAAGGTCTACCACGCGATCGTGCAGGGGCACCCGGACCCGATCAAGGGCACGATCGACGCGCCGATCGACCGGCATCCCAAGCACGACTACAAGTTCGCCGTGATGAACTCGGGCAAGCCGTCGATCACGCACTACGAGGTGATCGAGGCGTTCCGGGCCGCCTCGCTGGTCGAGGTGCACCTGGAGACCGGGCGCACGCACCAGATCCGCGTGCACTTCTCCGCGCTGCACCACCCGTGCGTGGGCGACCTGACCTACGGCGCCGACCCGACGCTCGCCAAGCGGCTCGGGGTGTCGCGGCAGTGGCTGCACGCGCGGCAGCTCGGGTTCCACCACCCGGCGGACGGTCAGTGGGTCACCTTCACGTCCGACTACCCGGACGATCTGGCTTCGGCGCTGGAGAAGCTGAGCGACGAGGGCTGATTGCGTCTGGGTAAATCATCGGTTGACGAGCTTTCATTTGATGTCAACCGGTGGCCTGCCTAGCGTTCTCGGCATGAACCTCATCGTTCTCGCGGCCTCCGGCCGGACCGGTCTCGCTCTCGTCAGAACCGCTCTGGCACGCGGCCACACCGTCACCGCGATCGCCCGCGATCCGGAACGCATCGGCCTCCACCACGTGCACCTGCGCAAGGTCGCGGCCGATGTGACCGATCCCGCGAGCATCGCCGCCGTGGTCGGCGAGGACTCCGTCGTCCTGTCCGGTCTCGGCACCGACGTGGCCGGCGTGCTGCTCGACGGCGCCAAGGCGGTGATCGCCGCCGAGCCGAAGCGGATCATCTGGCTCGGCGCCTACGGCACGGGTGCGTCCGCCGAGGCCGCGGGTGACGGCGCCGCCGTGCTCTGGAAGCTGATGGGCGACCGGATTCCGGACAAGATCGCGGCCGACAACGCCGTGCTGGCCGCCGGGGGCACCGTCTTCCACGCCGGGGTGCTCGGCGACGGGCCGGAGAGCCCCGGCCGCCGCACCGTCGGCCTGGCCGCCGCGCCGCCGTTCGACCTCACCGCGTCGGTCAGCCGGGAGACCGTCGCCGCCGCCATGCTCGACGAGGCCGAGGAGCCGCGTTTTCCCGGCGTCATCGCGTTGCCGCTAGCGCCTCGGTGAGGGCCGTTCGCACCTGGTCGCGCAGCCACGCGTGGGCGAGGTCGGAGTCGTAGCGCTGGTGCCAGTTGCAGTTGATCACCGCCTCCGGGGACTCGACCGGCAGCGGCCTGGTGACCAGCCCGAACGCCTCGACCAGCGGGCGGCACAGGATCGCCGTGGTGGTGACCAGCGCGTCGCTCGCCGCCGCGATCTGCAGAGCGGAGTGCACGGTCGCCACGCTCGCGATCACCCGGCGGTGCAGGCCGGCCGCGGCCAGCAGGTCGTCGATCGGTGCGGTGAGACGGCCGCGCCGGGAGATCACCACGTGCGGCTGGGCCGCGTAGGCCGGCAGGTCGAGCAGTCCGGCGCAGGGATGGCCGGACCGCATGACGACGGCGAGCGGGTCGGTGCCCAGCGTCTCGGAGCGGAACTCCGGCAGGTCCGGGGTGCCGCCGCCGAGCTCCAGGTCGACTCGGTGCCGCAGGTCGTCGGTGTCGGCGGAGTGCTCGGCCAGCACCCGCAACCGCACGCCCGGTGCCTGCTCCGCGATCCTGCCGACCAGCCGCGGCACCAGCGACGAGGCCAGCGCGTCGTGGCACTGCAGGGTGAACGTGCGGTCCAGCGCGGCGAGGTCCAGCTCCCGGCTCGGCGACAGCACGGCGTTGGCCTGCCGCACCAGCCGGTGCACCTCTTCCCTGATCGCGAGCGCGTACGGCGTCGGTGTCATCGAGTGGCCCGTGCGCACCAGGATGTCGTCGCCCGTCACCTTCCTGATCCGGCCGAGCGTCCGGCTGACCGCGGGTGACGACAGGTGCAGCCGGTCGGCCGCGCCCATCACGCTGCCCTCTTCGAGCAGGGCGTCCAGCACGGTCAACAGGTTCAGATCCGCTTGCATGACAGTCAATCCTGGAGGAAGCCGTGATCACCGCCACCACCACCGCCGTCCGCCGTGCCGGAACGCGCATGCTGAAGCGGTACTCCACCGAGTCCCGCGCGTCCGGACTCGCCGAGATCGTCGCCGCCGTCCACGCCAACGACGCGGCCGTCGCCGACCTGCTCAGGCCCGAGCTGGCCGGCATCCACCCGAACGCGCGCCGGCTCGACGACGAACACGGCTCCGGACCGCTCGGCGAGGGCGACTGGTGGCTCGTGGACCCCGTCGGCGGCAACATGAACGCGGTCCACGGCATGACCGACTGGAACATCGGGGTGAGCCTCGTCCGCGACGGCCGCCCGGTGCTGGCCGTCCTGTACTTCCCGCTGTTCGACGAGATGTTCACGGCCACCGAGGGCGGCGGCGCGTTCCTGAACGGCGTCCGGTTGCAGGTCTCGGACAAGACGTCACTGGACGGGGCGCTGGCCGGCACGGGACAGGCCCAGCCGGGCCAGGGACCGGAGATGGCGGACCGGGTGGGTGCCTCGTACAGCGCGATGGCGAAGGAGGCGCTCTACGTCCGGATCTCCGTGCCGGTGACCCATCAGCTCGCCCAGGTCGCCGCCGGTCGGATGGACCTGCATTGGCAGTACGACAACGTGCGCGCGCACGTGTCCGGTGTGTTGCTCGTGCGGGAGGCGGGTGGTGTCGTCACCGATCTCGGCGGCAGGCCGTGGGAGCTGACCAGCCGCGAGTACCTCGCCGCGGCGCCGGGCGTGCACGCGGCGGCGTTGAAGGTGCTCGGTTAGTCCTCGACGGTCCAGACGAGGGTGTTGAGATCCACCTCTGGCCGGACGCTCCAGCGGACCTGGATCACCTCGGTCGTCTCCGGGAGGACGAAGACCGTGTGGCCGCCGGAGGTCTCGCCCGGTTGCGCGCCGAGCTTGTGCGCGGGGCGGGACGACAGGGAGACCGGGGCCTTGGTGACGGTCTCGCCGGTCTTGGTGACCAGGACCAGGTACATGTCCGGCAGCGAGGTGTACGGGACCTGCGAGGTGTTGGTCACCTCGGTGTGTACGACCACGGCCCGTTCGCCCTCGGCCAGCTTGTAGCCCGCCGCGGTGAACAGGAAGTCCGCCGGGTCGACGACCTCCACCAGCTGGATGGAGAGGTGGGCGCCTTCGAGGCTGTCGGCCTCCAGCGCGGTGCCGATCTTGCCGGTGCGCGAGACCGGCCGCGGTTGTGGCTGGTCCGCGCGCACCCAGCCGGCCGACTGCGGCGGGCCCCAGGTGGCCTGGGGCTGGGCCGGGAAGGGCTGGCTGGTCGGGGGCGGCGGCGGGGCGTACGGGGCCTGGTGGGGGCCGCTGACGTGGTGGGGGCCGCTCTGATGCACGGCGTAGGGGCCGCTGGCGGGCGGGCCCAGGTAGCTGCCGTAGGCGGCGGCGTTGGCGAGGGCCCTGCGGAGGCCGTTCGGGTCGCATTCGACGCCCACCAGCAGGGGGAGGCCGCTGCCGGAGAGGGTGATCAGGCGCATGGCGGCCTCGCGCGGGTCCATGCCCAGGCGTTGCGCGATCTCGTGCACGGCTGCGCGGCCCGAGTCGGCCAGCAGGGCCAGCAGTCGGGCGTCAACGGGATCGGGGGCCACCACGGGAAGAACGCTACCTCGCGGTCATGATCTTCGTGTCACCGCGTACCGGATCGAGATCACGGCGACAGACCCCCGGTCGCTCACCGCCGGGGACCCTGCGGCGGGATAGGGTTGGCAGATCCGGATTCGCGCCTTCCCCGCGCGCCCGTTCGATCTTCCTGGAGGTACCGTGTCGGACTCGTTTGTGCATCTGCACGTGCACACCGAGTACTCGATGCTCGACGGTGCGGCGAAGCTCAAGGACATGTTCGCCGAGTGCGAGCGCATGGGCATGCCCGCTGCGGCGATCACCGACCACGGCAACATGTACGGCGCCTACGACTTCTTCAAGCAGGCGCAGGGTGCCGGGGTGAAGCCGATCATCGGCATCGAGGCGTACATGGCGCCGGACTCGCGGTTCAACAAGAAGCGCGTGCTGTGGGGTGACCCTGGGCAGAAGGCGGACGACGTGTCGGCGTCCGGTGCGTACACGCACCAGACGATCTGGGCGCGCAACGCCGAGGGCCTGCACAACCTGATGAAGCTGTCCAGCCTGGCCTCCACGGAGGGGCAGCTGGGCAAGTGGCCGCGGATGGACGCGGAGCTGATCGCGGAGCACAGCGCCGGGCTGATGGCGACCACCGGCTGCCCGTCGGGTGAGGTGCAGACGCGGTTGCGTCTCGGCCATGAGAAGGAAGCTCTCGAGGCTGCTGCCAAGTGGCAGGAGATCTACGGCAAAGAGAACTTCTTCATGGAGATCATGGACCACGGCATCGAGATCGAGAGCCGGGTCCGCGGTGGGCTGCTGGAGATCCAGAAGAAGCTCGACATCCCGTTCGTCGTGACGAACGACTCGCACTACACGTACCCGACGGACAAGGACACGCACGAGGCGTTGCTCTGCATCCAGACGGGCAAGACGCTGCAGGACCCGACGCGGTTCAAGTTCGACGGCACCGGTTACTACCTGAAGTCGCCGGACGAGATGCGGGCGGTCGACTCCAGCGACGCGTGGCAGGAGGGGTGCCGCAACACCCTGCTGATCGCGGAGAAGGTCGACACGACCGGCATGTTCGAGTTCAAGAACCTCATGCCCCGCTACCCGGTGCCGGAGGGGCTGACCGAGGACCAGTACTTCCGCGACGAGGTCTGGCGCGGCATGCACCGGCGGTTCCCGGACGGCGTCGACGACGAGCACACCCGGCAGGTCGAGTTCGAGATCGGCGTCATCCTGCAGATGGGGTTCCCGTCGTACTTCCTCGTCGTCGCGGACTTCATCAACTGGGCCAAGGCCAACGGCATCCGCGTCGGTCCCGGCCGTGGTTCGGCCGCGGGCGCGCTGATCGCGTACGCGCTGGGCATCACCGACCTCGACCCGCTGCCGCACGGCCTGATCTTCGAGCGGTTCCTCAACCCCGACCGCGTCTCGCCCCCCGACATCGACATCGACTTCGACGAGCGCCGGCGCGGTGACGTCATCCGGTACGTGACGGAGAAGTGGGGCAAGGAGAACGTCGCCCAGGTCATCACGTTCGGCACCATCAAGGCGAAGGCGGCCATCAAGGACTCGGCGCGCGTCCTGTACGGACAGCCCGGTTACGCCGTCGCCGACCGGATCTCCAAGGCGATGCCGCCCGCCGTCATGGGCAAGGACATCCCGCTGTCGGGCATCTTCGACTCCTCGCACAAGCGGTACGCGGAGGCGGCCGAGGTGCGCGGGCTCTACGACACCGACCCGCAGGTCAAGGAGATCATCGACACCGGTCGCGGTCTTGAGGGCCTGATCCGCAACGCCGGTGTGCACGCCTGTGCGGTCATCATGTCCGCGGAGCCGCTGACCGACCACATCCCGGTCTGGATGCGCCCGCAGGACGGGTCGATCATCACGCAGTTCGACTACCCGACCTGCGAGACGCTCGGCCTGCTGAAGATGGACTTCCTGGGGCTTTCGAACCTCACGACCATCGACGACGCCCTGCGCAACATCGAGCTCAACGGCAAGGGCAAGATCGACATCACCGACGGCAACCAGGTGCCGCTCGACGACAAGAAGACCTACGAGCTGCTCGGCCGCGGTGACACGCTGGGTGTGTTCCAGCTCGACGGTTCGGCACTGCGCGACCTGCTGCGGTTGATGAAACCGGACAACTTCGAAGACGTCTCGGCCGTCATCGCCCTGTACCGGCCCGGCCCGATGGGTGCCAACTCGCACACCAACTACGCGCTGCGCAAGAACAAGCTCCAGGAGATCACGCCGATCCACGAGGAGCTCAGGGACTCGCTCGCGGAGATCCTGGACACGACCTACGGCCTGATCGTCTACCAGGAGCAGGTCATGGCGATCGCGCGGAAGGTCGCGGGCTACTCGCTGGCCCAAGCGGACCTGCTCCGCCGCGCGATGGGCAAGAAGAAGAAGGAGATCCTCGACAAGGAGTTCGAGGGCTTCGAGAAGGGCATGCTCGACCAGGGGTACTCGAAAGAGGCGATCAAGACCCTCTGGGACATCCTGGTCCCGTTCGCCGACTACGCGTTCAACAAGGCGCACTCCGCCACCTACGGCGTCATCGCGTACTGGACCGCGTACCTCAAGGCGAACTACCCGGCCGAGTACATGGCCGCGCTGCTCACCACGAACTCCGACAACAAGGACAAGTCGGCGATCTACCTCGCCGAGTGCCGGCGCATGGGCATCACGGTGCTCCCGCCGGACGTCAACGAGTCCGAACGCGAGTTCGCCCCGGTCGGCAGCGACATCCGCTTCGGCCTCGGCGCCATCCGCAACGTCGGCGCCAACGTCGTCGACGCGATCATCAAGGCCCGCAAGGAGAAGGGGAAGTTCGTCGACTTCTCCGACTTCCTGCGCAAGATCGACGCCACGGCCTGCAACAAGAAGGTCGTGGAATCGCTGATCAAGGCGGGCGCGTTCGACTCGCTCGGCCACCCGCGCAAGGGCCTGCACATGGTCCACGTGGACGCGGTCGACGCCGTGATGATCACCAAGAAGGAAGAGGCCAAGGGTCAGTTCGACCTCTTCGGCGGCGGTGACGCGGCGGACGAGGACATCGCGGGCGTGTTCGACGTGAAGATCCCGCCGGAGCAGTGGGAGTCGAAGCACCAGCTCGCCCTGGAACGCGAGATGCTCGGCCTCTACGTCTCCGGCCACCCGTTGAACGGTGTCGAGCACGTGCTGGAGTCCTACTCGGACGCCTCGATCGCGCGCATCCTCGAAGGCGACGTCCCCGACGGCACCCAGGTCACCATCGGCGGCATCCTCGCCTCGGTGATGCGCCGGGTGAACAAGAACGGCGAGTCGTGGGCGTCCGCGCAGCTGGAGGACCTCGCCGGTGGCATCGAGGTGCTGTTCTTCCCGAAGAGCTTCATGGTCCACGGCATGTCCGTGGTCGAGGACGCGATCGTGCTGGTCAAGGCCCGGGTGGCCAAGCGGGACGACCGCATCTCGCTGATCGCGAACGACCTCGTCGTGCCGGACCTGAGCGAGATCGGCTCGCGGGCGATGCGGCTGAAGATGCCTGCCACCAAGTGCCGGCCGGAGATCGTCACGCAGCTCAAGGACGTGCTGCGGGCGCACCCCGGTTCGACCGAGGTGCACCTCAACCTGGTCATCAACGCCTCCCGCAACACCGTGCTGAAGCTGGACGACGCGCTGCGGGTGGCGCCCACGCCGTCGTTGATGGGCGACCTGAAGGCCCTGCTCGGGCCCGGCTGCCTCGGCTAGCGAGCGTTGCTCGAAAGTAGTGGCGAGAGATGGGTTAACAGGGTTAACTGGGTGGGGTGACGACACTCACCCAGTTGCCCGCCGACTACATCCAGAACCCGCACGAGGTGCACGCGTGGCTGCGTGCCGAGGGGCCCGTGCGCGAGGTCCTCATGCCGCGAGGACTGAAGGTCTGGCTCGTGACTCGTTACGAAGAGGCGAAGGTCGCCCTCACCGACCCCGGGATCAGCAAGAACGCCGCCGAGGGCGGCCATCTCTTCGACGTGCACTCCACCACCGGCGGTGCCCGGCGCGAGTTCAACCAGGCGCTGTCGGTCCACATGCTCAACATGGACCCGCCCGGCCACACCCGGCTGCGCAAGCTCGTGAACAAGGCCTTCACCGCGCGCCGCATCGAGCTGATGCGCCCGCGCGTCAACGAGATCGCGGCCGAGCTGATCGCGAAGCTGAACGACGGTGACGAGATCGACCTGCTGGAGGCGTTCGCGTTCCCGCTGCCGATCACGGTGATCTGCGAGCTGCTCGGCATCCCGATCGACAACCGCGACGAGTTCCGCGAGTGGTCGAACACGCTGCTGTCGTTCGGCACGAACGAGGACATCGTGCACGCGTCCGGCGCGATGGCCCAGTTCCTCGTCGGCCATGTCGAGAAGGTCGCCGCGCAGGAGCCGGACGACACGTTCTTCTCCGCGCTCGTGCACGCCGACGACTCCGGCGACCGGCTGAACACCCAAGAGCTCGTGTCGATGGCGTTCCTGCTGCTCGTGGCCGGCCACGAGACGACGGTGAACCTCATCGGCAACGCGGTGCTGTCGTTGCTGCGCAACCCCGACCAGTTGCAGATCCTCAAGGACCGCCCGGAGCTCATCCCGGCCAGCGCCGAGGAGTTCCTGCGGGTCGAGGGACCGGTGAACCTCGCGACCTTCCGCTACACCAAGGAGCCGGTCGAGATCGGCGGCGTCACGATCCCCGAGAACGAGATCGTGCTGGTGTCGCTGGTGGCCGCGAACCGCGACCCGGAGAAGTACGAGAACGCCGACCAGCTCGACGTCACGCGGTCCGCGCAGGGGCACGTGGCGTTCGGTCACGGCATCCACTACTGCCTGGGCGCGCCGCTGGCCCGGCTGGAGTTCGACGTGGCGCTGACGCAGCTGCTGGCCCGGTTCCCGAACCTGACGCTGGCCGCCGAGCCGGAGACGCTGGAGTGGCGGGACAGCACGCTGATCCGAGGCCTGCACACCCTGCCCGTTCGACTCGCTTAGTGTTCGGCAGGTGGACGACCTGCTGAAGCTCGACCAGGCGCACGTCTGGCACCCGTACGGTCCGATGCCGGGCACCCAGGAGCCGCTGCTCGTCGAGTCGGCTTCCGGGGTCCGGCTCCGGCTCGCCGACGGCCGGGAGCTGGTCGACGGCATGTCGTCGTGGTGGGCGGCGATCCACGGCTACCGGCACCCGGTGCTCGACGCCGCCGCCACCGCCCAGCTCGGCCGGATGAGCCACGTGATGTTCGGCGGCCTCACGCACGAGCCCGCGATCCGCCTCGCGGCCAAGCTCGTCGAGATCACACCCGCGGAGCTGCAGCACGTCTTCCTGTGCGACTCCGGTTCGGTGTCGGTCGAGGTCGCGATCAAGATGTGCCTGCAGTACTGGCGGTCGCAGGGCAGGCCGGAGAAGCAGCGGTTGCTCACGTGGCGCGGCGGCTACCACGGCGACACGTTCAACCCGATGTCCGTGTGCGACCCCGATGGCGGCATGCATTCGCTGTGGCGTGGAATTCTGCCGGAGCAGGTCTTCGCGGACGCCCCGCCCGCCGAGCTGGACACCGCGTACGTCCAGCACCTCGCCGACCTCGTCGAACAGCACGCCGACGAGCTCGCGGCGATCATCGTCGAGCCCGTGGTGCAGGGTGCGGGCGGCATGCGGTTCCACGACCCCCGCTACCTGCACGTGCTGCGCGAGCTCGCGTACACCCACGACGTGCTGCTCGTGTTCGACGAGATCGCCACGGGTTTCGGCCGCACCGGCGAGCTGTTCGCCGCCGGTCACGCGAATGTCAGCCCGGACGTCATGTGCCTCGGCAAGGCGCTGACCGGCGGGTACCTGACGATGGCCGCGACGCTGTGCACGTCGCGGGTGGCGGACGGGATCAGCAGGGGCGAGGTGCCGGTGCTCGCGCACGGACCGACGTTCATGGGCAACCCGCTCGCCTCGGCGGTGTCGCTGGCGTCGATCGACCTGCTGCTGTCGCAGGACTGGAAGCGCGAGGTCAAGCGCATCGAGAACGGTCTGAAGGACGGGCTCGCGCCCGCACGCGCGTTGCCCACGGTGAAGGACGTGCGCGTGCTGGGCGCTATCGGCGTCGTGCAGCTGCATGAGCCAGTGGACATGGCACGCGCCACACGCGCGGCGGCGGAAGAGGGCGTCTGGCTGCGGCCGTTCCGCGACCTGGTCTACACGATGCCGCCGTTCGTCAGCACGGACGACGACGTTGCCAAGATCGGATGTGCCGTGGTGGCGGCGGCTCGTTAGCGTGACCTCCCATGGGGAAAATTGCGGCCGCCGTGTGCGCGGCCATCCTGGGAGTTGCGGGCCTCGCCGTGCCGGCGCAGGCCGCGGAAGAACCCGTCATGTTCTTCAAGCTGTACGGGTCGATCACCGGCGGGCGGCTCAGCTTCCCCGGCACGGGCAAGTGCCTCGACGCGGCGCTGGAGGAGATCGACCAGGACGGCGGCAAGGTCCAGATGTGGACCTGCGGGTTCGGTGGCGCCGAACAGCAGTGGCGGTTCGAGTACCCCGATGAGGGCGGTGGCGCGCTCGTCGTCAACGAGGCGAACGGCAAGTGCCTCGACGTCGCGCTCGAAGAGATCGACCAGGAGGGCGGCCGGCTGCAGATGTACCAGTGCACCGGCGGCCCAGAGCAGCGCTGGGAGCTCAACCCCCACCAGGGCGACATGCTGATCAGGAGCCAGGCGACCAAGGGCTACCTGGGTGTGACGAGCGTCTACGAGGGCGCGCCGGTCGGCATCTACGGCAAGGGCTGAGCGACCGCGGCCGACAGTTCGGTGTCGGTCGGCTCGACCAGGACGTCCCCGTTCGGGAGCACCAGGACGGGGATGTTCTTGCGCCCGGAGAGCTCGATCGCCCGGTCGCGCGCCTCGTCGTCGTTCTCGACGTCGATGTAGGTGAACGGCACGTTGTTGCGGGTCAGCCACGACTTGGCCCGGCGGCAGTCGCCACACCACTCGGCGCCGTACATCACGATCGGTTGCTCGGTCATGGGTTCACCCTATGTCTCGCCGCCGAGCCGGGCGAAGGCACGCGGGGACGCCGCGTGCGCTCTGAGCGTACGAAAGCTCCCCGCGTGGCTTCAGCGGGTGACCGGCGGGGCCGTGTGCGGGGCACAAGCCCTAAGGTGAGTGCCTGTGAGCGTGCTGGTGATCACGGGAACTGGGACCGAGGTCGGCAAGACCGCCGTCACCGCGGGCATCGCGGCGCTGGCCAGGGCAGAGGGCAGACGGGTCGCGGTGCTCAAACCCGCGCAGACCGGTCTGCTGCCCGGCGAGCCGGGTGACGTGGCCGAGGTGGCGCGGCTGGCGGGTGACGTGACGACCCGTGAGCTGGCCAGATACCCCGACCCGCTGGCACCGGCCACGGCCGCCAGACGGGCGGGCATGGCCACCGTCCACCCCAAGGACGTCGCCGCCGAGGTCACCCAGCTCGACGAGACCCACGACCTGGTGCTGGTCGAGGGCGCGGGCGGGCTGCTGGTGCGGTTCGACGAGAGCGGGTCCACCTTGGCCGACATCGCGTGGGCGGTGAACGCGCCCGTGCTGGTCGTGGCGCAGGCCGGGCTCGGCACGCTCAACGCCACCGCGCTGACGGCCGAGGCGTTGCAACGGCGCGGCATCGAGTCGATCGGCGTCGTGGTGGGCAGCTGGCCGTTGCACCCCGACCTCGCCTCGCTCACCAACCTGGCCGACCTGCCGGAGGCGGCGGGTGGTCCGCTGCTCGGCGCGTTGCCGGAAGGTGTGACAAAACTCGGTTCTGTGGATTTCCTGGCGGTCGCCAAGAGATCGTTTTCACCGTGGTTCGGCGGGGAGTTCGACCCGGAGACGTTCGCGGCTCAGTTCGCGGTCCAGTGACCTACGTCGCTCCACGCTGAAGGATTCAGTGAGGCAGACTGCTCGCCAGGCCACAGGAGGAGGAGAGACCGTGACCGCAGCTCCGGAACAGATCGACGTGCTCGACGAGGCTCGTGAGCAGGTGCTGAGCCGAGGTGTCGGCCTGTCCGAGGCTCAGGTCCTCGAGGTTCTGGAGTTGCCCGACGACCGGATCCCCGAGCTCCTGGAGCTGGCGCACGAGGTGCGTGAGCGCTGGTGCGGGCCGGAGGTCGAGGTCGAGGGCATCGTCTCGCTGAAGACCGGCGGTTGTCCCGAGGACTGCCACTTCTGCTCGCAGTCCGGTCAGTTCCCGTCGCCCGTGCGGTCGGCGTGGCTGGACATCCCCGGCCTCGTGCGCGCCGCCCGGCAGACGCGGGAGACCGGCGCGACCGAGTTCTGCATCGTCGCGGCCGTGCGCGGACCGGACAAGCGGCTGCTCTCGCAGGTGCGCGACGGCATCAAGGCCATCCGCGAGGACGGCAACGACATCCAGATCGCCTGCTCGCTCGGCATGCTCACGCAGGAGCAGGTCGACGAGCTCGTGGCGATGGGCGTGCACCGCTACAACCACAACCTCGAGACGGCCCGCTCGCACTTCCCGAACGTCGTCACCACGCACTCCTGGGAGGAGCGCTGGGACACGTTGAAGATGATCCGCGACGCCGGCATGGAGGTCTGCTGCGGCGGCATCATCGGCATGGGCGAGTCGCTGGCGCAGCGCGCCGAGTTCGCCGTGCAGCTCGCCGAGCTGGAGCCGGACGAGGTGCCGCTCAACTTCCTCATCCCGAACCCCGGCACGCCGTACGAGAACTACCCGGTCGTGGAGGGCGCCGAGGCGCTGCGCACGGTCGGCGCGTTCCGGCTCGCCCTGCCGCGCACGATCCTGCGGTTCGCCGGCGGTCGCGAGCTGACGTTCGGCGACCTGGGCGCGAAGCAGGGCATGCTCGGCGGCATCAACGCGATCATCGTCGGCAACTACCTGACCAACCTCGGCCGCCCGGCGCAGCAGGACCTCGACATGCTGGAGGAACTGTCCATGCCGATCAAGGCGCTGAGCCAGACCCTGTGAAGACGACCGTGTTCTGCTCTTTCTGCGGCAAAGAGGAAGCTGACGGCGACCACGCGTTCTGCCGTCAGCGCCTGTCGATGATCGACCCGCCGCGGTACTGCTCGCAGTGCGCGCGCCGCATGGTCGTCCAGGTGACCCCGGACGGCTGGGCGGCACGCTGCAGCCGCCACGGCGAGATCACCTCGGCACGGTAGTAACCTCTCGCGAATGGACGAGAAAGCAGCCCCGGTTCGCATCGAACCCCTGCCGGAGCCGCCGTACGTCTACCACTACGTCCGGCCGCGGCCGAAGGTCGTGGTGAAGCGGGATCTGCTGCCGGGCCTCGTGGTGCTGCTCACGACGTTCGCGTTCGGGCTGCCCGCCGCGTACCTGTGGTCGTGGCTCGCCCCGGCCCAGCTCAAGATCGTGTCGGCGCAGGACAACAAGTTCTACCCGATCGGGGTGGAGAGCTATCACCGGCTCGACGCGCTGATGGTGTTCGTGGTGATCGGTCTCGGCGCGGGAGTGATCACCGGCATCGCGGTGTGGTTGCTGCGGCAGCGGCGCGGGCCGGTGGTGATGCTGGCGATGACGGCGGGTTCGCTGGCGGCGGCGTGGTTCGCGCAGTACCTCGGCGGGAACCTGGCCGCGGCCGCGTACCCGATGCCGTCGACGATCAAGCCCAACGACACCCTGCTCATCGCGCCGTCGCTGGAGACGTGGTGGGGAGTTCTGGCGTGGCCGTTGGCCGCCGCGCTGGCGTACGGCTGCTGCGCGGCGTGGAACGGCCTGGACGACCTCGGGCGGCGCCTCGGCTGAGACGCCGCCACGCCGAGTCAGCCGACGCGGTAGGCGAAGTCCGGCATGTCGGTGACGAACATCTGACCAGGCGCGTGCGTGATCGCGAACGGCGGCTTGGACTTCATCAGCACCGCTTGCGGGGTCACGCCGCACGCCCAGAACACCGGCACGTCACCGGGTTCCGGTTCGACGGTGTCGCCGAAGTCCGGCTCGTGGACGTTCTCGATGCCGAGCATCCGCGGATCGCCCGCACCGACCGGAGCGCCGTGCACCGACGGCATCAGCGCCGTCACCTTGTGCGCGATGTCCACAAGGGACTCCGGGATCCAGCGCATCGACACGACCATCGGGCCGTGCAGCCGTCCTGCCGGGCGGCACTGGACGTCCGTGACGAACATCGAGACGTTCTTGCCCTGGTCCACGTGCCGCAGCGGCACACCCGCGCTTTCCAGCGCGGTCTCGAACGTGAAGCTGCAGCCGATCAGGAACGTCACCAGGTCGTCGCGCCAGAAGTCCGTGGCGTTCTCCGGTTCCGCGACGAGCTCACCGTGCTCCCAGACCCGGTAGCGCGGCGCGTGGGTGCGCACGTCCGCGTCCGGCTTGAGCGCGCTGACCGTCTCGCCGGCGTCCAGCACGTCGAGCACCGGACACGGTTTGGGGTTGCGGTGGGTGAAGAGGAGGAAGTCGTACGCCCAGTCCTTGTCGATGGCGATCAGGTTGGCCTGCGCCTGTCCCGGTGCCTTGCCCGCTGTCGTCATGCCAGCTCCTTGTTGACCGTCTCCGGCAACCAGATCAGTGCCACGACCGCGATTCCGTACGCCGCGGCCCCGAACAGCATCGCACCGCCGATGCCCAGCCGGTCGGCCATGAACCCGACCAGGCCGGGGAAGACGGCGCCGAACGCGCGCCCGAAGTTGTACGTGAAGCCCTGGCCGGTGCCGCGCAGGCGCGTCGGGTAGAGCTCCGAGAGGTAGCTGCCGAACCCGCTGAAGATGGCCGACATGCAGAAGCCGAGCGGGAAGCCCAGGAACATCACCAACGTGTTGGCACCGTTGGGAATCTGCGTGTACGCGACGATCAGCAACGCGCTCGCGGTGGCGAACAGCGTGAAGGTCTTCTTGCGCCCCAGGTGGTCCGTGAGATAACCGCCGCTGACGTACCCGATCCACGCGCCGGTGATGAGGAACGTGAGGTACCCGCCGGTGCCGATGACCGTGAGCTTGCGGCCGGTCTGCAGGAACGCCGGCAGCCACGTCGCGAGCGTGTAGTAGCCGCCCTGGACACCCGTGGCGAGCAGTGCGGCGAACAGCGTGGTCCGGAGCGTGCTGCCCTGGAAGATCTGCGGGAACGTGCCCTTCTGGTTGGCGTGGGCCTTGGCTTCGGGCGCGTCGTCGACGTTGCGGCGCACGTAGAAGATGAGGATCGCGGGCAGCGCACCGGTCCAGAACATGATCCGCCACGACCAGTCCGGGCCGGCGAGCGAGGCGACCACGGTGTTGGTGATGACCGCGAGCCCCCAGCCGACCGCCCACGCGCTCTGGATGAACGCCACCGTGCGGCCGCGGTACTTCGGCTTGCAGTACTCGGCCACGAGGATCGCCCCGGCCGCCCACTCACCGCCGAAGCCCAGGCCCTGCAGGGCGCGGAACACCAGCAGGGTCTCGTAGCTCGTCGCGAAGCCGCACAGCACGGTGAAGAACGCGTACGCCGCGACCGTGATGATCAGCGTTCTGGAGCGGCCGAACCGGTCCGCCATGACCCCGGCCACCGCGCCGCCGATGGCGCTCATCAGCAGGGTGGACGTGCCCAGCAGCCCGGCTTCCGCCTTGGTGAGGCCGAAGTAGCCGGAGATCGCGACCAGGCTCAGCGGCAGGACCCAGTAGTCGTACGAATCCAGTCCGTAGCCACCGAACGCGCCGACGAACGCGCGCCTGCCCTTCTGGCCGAGACTGCGGAACCAGGCGAAACGGCCTGTGTCCTCGGTCGTGGTCGTGCTCATGGGACACCTCGCAGCGTGGTGGAGGAGTGTTTGGGGGTGTGATGTGGCCCTCACTCTAAGGATTGTTCAACAATCCCACAAGGCCACAATTCAACGATCCAGCGATCGGTGGTACGGCTCGGCGGGGGCGTGGTCGGCGGATGTGCACGTCGTGGGCCGCCGCAGTCGTGGCGAAAGCGGTCGGTACCGGACCGGGCAGGGGCTCAGGACTGTGGTCGCGGACGTCCGCGCGGTGCTGAAGGCCACCGGTGCCCAACGGTGGTTCGCCCCGCTGGCTGCGAATGCCGCCGCGCGAGGTGATCCACGCTCAGCAGGGCGCCTCGCTAGTTGGGGTTCGGCACGTGCCCGAACTCGGTCAACGGCACCGGAACGGCCTTCAGCGCGCTGAGGATCCCGGTCTCCCGGTGCAGCATCCGCCTGACCAACCGCAACCGCCGCGCCGGCGAGGTCTCCTCCAGCAACCGCTGCCGGTCCTCTACGGGCAGCAGGCAGTCCGCGGCGAGCAGGTACGACAGCGCGCCCAGTTCGACGTCCTCGGCAGGGGCGGACCAGTCCTCGCGGTGCCAGGCCGCGCCGCAGTAGCGCTCGTGGGCCGCGCGGGCCCCG
>Ga0070710_10000024_pt1 | contig 76450 bp, 118 predicted proteins | sample LARL52metaG_FD_65454 | JGI IMG/M metagenome (GOLD analysis project Ga0070710, IMG submission 65454) | Corn, switchgrass and miscanthus rhizosphere microbial communities from Kellogg Biological Station, Michigan, USA - LAR L5-2 metaG | ecosystem: Host-associated > Plants > Roots > Rhizosphere ...
TCTCCCTGCGGATCAGCGCACTGACGGCCGCCGCCTGGCTGATCGCCGAGCTTCCCATCGTGGTCTCCCTCCCGATCGGGCGCCCCACGCGCCCGAAAAGACCATCGTATCATACCCCTTGTCTCCTTGACAAGGGTAGGGGAGGGGTCGGCCATGATACGCTGGTTCAGCCTTCAGTATTCGATAGGGACCCGGGAGGGGTGGCGCAGCGTGGCCGACGAGGACGGCGAGCTCGGCCCGGACAATCCGGACCTGATGATGGGCCTGCAGCTGATGGCCGACTCGCTGCCGGACTACCACCGCGCCGAGATGTACTACGAGGCCACCAACCCGGAGTTCTTTGCCAGCATCCGGCTGCGGCGCGCCCTGGAGCGTACGGGCATCACGTTCAGGTTCAACCTGGCCAAGACCCCGGTCGACGTGATGGCGGACCGCCTGGAGATCAACGCGATCTCGATCCCCGACGACGACGAGGCCGACGCGCTGCTCAAGGACATCTGGACCTACAACCAGATGCAACTGAACGCCACCGACCTGCACCGACGGGCCGGAGAGTTCGGCGACGCGTATCTGATGGTGTGGCCCGCCTCCATCCCTGAGGGGGAGGACGGGCCGGGCGACGAGTCGGTGGACGAGGACCCCGGGTACACCCTGGTCGACATGTTCTACAACAGCCCCAAGACGATGCGGCTGGTGTACGACACGGAGAACCCGCGCTACAAGCGGTTCGCCATCAAGAAGTGGACGGTCCCGGCCCAGCTGGGCGTGAAGAGCAAGCCGCCGACCCGGATCAACCTGTACTATCCGGACCGGATCGAGAAGTACATCACCGTGACCAACGCCAAGGGCAACCGGCGGCGGGACTGGATGAGGTATTCCGACCAGGACGACGAGGGGTGGCCGGTGGCCAACCCGTACGGCGAGATCCCGGTGTTCCACTATCGGACCGGGACGCCGTACGGCGATCCCGAGCACCGGGCCGCGTACGGGCCCCAGGACTGCATTAACAAGCTGATCATCACCCACGCGGCGACGATCGACTATCACGGCTTTCCCCAGCGCTACCTGCTGTCGGAGGCAGGCAACCGGTCGGACGAGCTGGCCGATTTCGACACCTCGGACGACATCAACCGGTTCGAGGACACCGGGCACGACAGCACCCTACGGTCCGGTCCGGGCGAGGTGTGGTGGCTGAACGGGGTCAAGCAGGCCGGGCAGTTCAACCCTCCAGATCCGGCCGTGTTCATGACGCCGCTGGACACCTACATCCGGATGATGGCCCAGGTCACCACCACTCCCGTGCACTACTTCGATCCGCAGACCTACACCCGGCTGCCTCCGTCCGGCGAGTCGATCCGGGCAGCCGAGGTGCCGCTGCTCAAGAAGGTCCAGCGTCGGCAGATCAGCTACGGATCCACTCACGTCGACGCCATGCGGTTCGCGCTGAAGATCGCCACCTGGGACGGTGAGCAGGCGGGCATCGTCGGGTCCAACATTGTAATCCGCTGGACGCCCGGTGCCACGATCGACGATCTGCAGGGGTGGTCGATGATCAAGCTCAAGCAAGACTGCGGCGTGCCGCCCCGCCAGACACTGCTGGAAGCGGGATACCACGAGGAGCAGGTCGACGCGTGGCTGCCGTACCAGGGCGACGACCTGGGGCAGCGGGTCGACATCCTGACCAAGGTGGCCACGGCGGCTCAGGCCATGGGCGCGGCCGTGGGGCTGGGCGTGCTGGACGGCGACCAGGTGAACCAGATCATCATGGGCATCCTTAACCTGCCGGAGGAGTCCACCACCGAGTTCGACGAAGGGACAGCCTGACATGCGAGCCAGCGACGGGTACGCCAAGGCGTCGCCCAGCGACACCGACACCCTGCACGGGGCCGGACAGGGCGGCGCCGTCCTGCACTCCGGCAGCCGCCACCCCGACATCACGTCCAGCACGGCCAAGGGACCGGACGCGGGTATGACGGCCAGCCTCGGGCGCCCGCGCGCCGCCAGCGACATGTCGGGCAGCACGCCTGAGGACCACGCCGTCGCCCCCGGTCAGCGCACCGTCCTGGCCCCCAAGGGCACCATGACTCCTTCCAAGGTGTACTGACGCCAGCTACCGGATGGATAGAAATGACTGAAACCAGCACCACCACTGAACCCAGGCACGTCTCTCGCGCCAAATTCTACTGCGCCTCGGCAAAGCGGTTCAGCGCCGACCTTGCGGTGGCGCTGACCGAGTACGAGTTCACCGCTGTGTACGATGACGGCATCGAGGAGAACAAGCGCTTCGCGCGCTACAGCCCGACCGGCAGGCTGACCATCTCGGTGGACAACCCGGACGTCGAATTTGAGATCGGCAAGTGCTACTACCTGGACTTTGTCGAAGCGAGGCAGTGATGGCCAAGAACAAGGGCAAGAGCGGCAAGTCGGCGCTGCCGCCGTTCCTGAGCAAGAAGATGGTGGCCAAGCCGGGCAGCGCGGTCGGCGGCCCCAAGCCGGGTGATAAGATCGTCGACCCCAAGGACAAGAAGGGCGTCGTCACCTCGGTCAAGAAGGGAAAAGTGTCCGTCGGGCACACCGACGGCACGCGCGACAGCCACGCGGCGGCGGCCGTCAAGCAGGTCTCACGCGCCCGCAAGGGCAGGTAGGCAGCCACGGAGCCTCTCGGGCCGGTATAATCGGGCCGGGAGGCCGACGTGTCTGAGGGCAAGAGCAACTGGCGGATCTGGGACGAGCAGCACCGGGGCATCGCGCGCCTGCGCGAGCAGGTAGCCAAGCAGCGGTCTGCCGACAAGCTGGCCGCCCAGATCAAGGGCGCGCTGGGGGCCGCCGTCCCCAAGGAGATGCCCGGCCACGGGTCCGGCGGATCGGTCGTGCACCACACGACCAAGAAGGATATGAAGCGCCCGGCTCCGGTCAAGGGCGAGAAGGACCGCGCCGACTCGATGCGGACCCAGATCCGCATGGCTGCCTACCAGCGCCAGAAGTCCGGCGAGACGGCCACTGCCCACGAGCCACCCAAGACCGAGCAGAAGGTCAACCCCCACCAGGGCCGGTCGGCCGACAAGCTGGCCGACCAGATCAAGGGCGGTCCGACAGGCGATCGCGACAGCGGCGGCAAGTCAACCTTTGTGGCCCGGCACGGCGGGCATGTCTACACGCGAACCAGCGCCAGTCCGTATACTCACGCTGCCGTGGTACGCGACAGCCACGGACAGGAGTTCGTGGCCTCCTACCACGGCAGCGAGGCAGCCGCCCGCAAGGGCGGAGCTGGCATGCAGGTCATCGGAGTGGTCCCGCTGGAGAGACATCACCCCGGGTCGGCCGAGGCCAAGAGTGCTATAGTCTCCGACCGGGCCAGGACCAGGCAGATCATGGAGGCCAGAAAGGCGCCCGAGTCCGCCAAGCCCAGCGCGGAGAGGACGGCCAACCACTTCGCCATGGTGTCGGGGCGGGCTACGCTGGCCAGCGAGACCGCCAAGTCGGCGAGCGACCACCGGTCGGCGGCCGAGATCCACGACCGGGCGGCCCAGCTGGCGCCGACGGCTGGACTGCGGATGCAGCACCAGAACCTGGCCGCCAACCACCGGCAGGCGGCCCAGGTCGAAGACCGTGCCGAGGCGGCCCGCACCAAGGCTCGCGACGAGGCCCGGAAGGCTGCTGAGGCTCGCCACGCCGAGACCCAGGCGGCCATAGACCGCGTCAAGGCCCGCCAGGACCAGATGGAGAACCTGTCGGACCGGGCTGAGGGGGCGACGGCCAAGACCGAGCGGGAGAACACCCGTGAGGCGCACCAGGCGGCCAGCGACGCCCACCAGAGGGCCGCCGACTTTGCCCGCCAGATGGGGGCCGCGGACCGAGCCCAGCACCACCAGTACGCGGCCGGTGTCCACCAGATGGCGGCCGACGGTCCGCGCAAGCGCACCGGCCGCGCAGGCGACCGCTCCATGGACAAGTCGACCAAGACCGCCGCTCCGTCGACCAATCAGGCTCACGCCCAGCTGTACGAGACGTTCCGGCAGAAGGCTGTAGCAGCGTCGGCGACGGCCCATGACCAGGACAGCCACCACGCGGCAGCCCAGGCCCACCGGGGAGCTGCCCAGGCGGCGGTTACCTCGGCCCGGCGGATTGCCCACGAGCGCCAAGCTGCCAAGCACGATGAGCAGTCCAGGGTAACTAATTTGCCGTTGGGCAATGAGCGTCGAAAGGCGTCTGTCCCAAAAGTGTAAGCCCGGCTGATACCGGGCGCATCAAACCTGACGTGCACGACCGGATGGCCAGAAACCTAAACAGGTTCGACCGGGCGGGCGGCAGGGTCCAGGTAACCAACGGCCGTAGTGCCGACTCACTGCGTGCCGAGCTACCGTCGCGTGGCTCCAACCACCGAACCGATTTTATTCACAATGCGATCAGTCAGGCCGAAGAGCATCAGCAATTTGGCGACGCCCATCGTCTGATCATCGCCAGAGACCGCAAGGGCAAGCTAGTCGGCGCATTGTCGATGCAGTATTCGGATCCGGAGGTTACCGGGTCCGAGCATCGGTCCGTTCATATCGATGAGGTGGGGTCGGACGGTAGCGTGCCGGGCACAGGGACGCGGCTGGCGGTCGAAGCATCCAGACGGGCAGCGGCCGAGCGTCTGCCGGTGACTGGCACCTACGCCGACCAGGACGCGGCCCGGTTCTGGAGCGGTATGGGCTGGCACCACGACCCGATGGATGAAGGTATGAGTGTATCCGGATGGACACCAGACGAAGCGTCTGAAGTGGCTATCCGGCACGGCGGGTCCGTCCGTGGCCGATGACGCGGCGGGGAACGACCCGCAGGAGGCTGAGGCCGTCCGGCTGACGCTGGCGCAGAACTACGCGGCGGCGGCCGGACTGCTGGCGCTGGAGCACGAGGCACGCAGCGCTGCTACCGCCAATCTGAGGACCCTGATACAGCGCCTGTTTCAGCAGATCGCCGGGCGGTACGTCGTGCTGGCCGGGTCGATCGAGCAGCCGTTGGACGCGGTACAGGCCCAGCAGCTGGTCGGCCAGATCGTGGCCGAGCTGGACGCGCTGCGCCGAATCGATTTCTCCACCCCCCTGGCCCACTATGCCGATCTCGCGGTCCGGCGCGGACTGGAGTACGGCAACCGATACGTGTCGCAGCCCGTCCCGGCGGTCGGCCTCAGTCTTCCATCTTCAGTCAGCCAGGCTGTGGGAGGGGTGGCGCAGGCGGTGGCCGAACGGGTCGATGCGGCCCAGCAGATGGCGCAGTCCCTGGGCGTGTCCGAATTCAAGGACCTGACCGCCGTTCAGGCCAAGGCGCAGCAGATCTCCACCCCGGTGGACCGGGCGGTGTCGTACGCGATATCGACGGCCAACAGCCACGGGCTGGCCGTGGTGGCCGGACAGCGAGGCGGCCAGCTGCTGTGGGTGGCCGAGCGGGACGCGTGCGTGGTGTGCCTGGCCCTGTCCGGACACCTGATCGACCCCATGACCGGCGAGGGGTTCGACGAGGATGCGACCTTCGGGAAGCCGGGGTCGGCTCCGCCGATCTGGCCGCCGGAGATGCCGTTGACCGGGCCGCCCCGGCACAACTTCTGCCGCTGCCACGCCGAGCTGTGGTTCGGAATGCGCAGCGTCGAGGGCGGACCGCTGGACGGCGCGCTGTACAACCGACCCGACCTGGCGGCGCAGGTCGATCTGCCTGCAGCGCTGCGGCGCGAGGCCAAGCGGTCGGTACTGCGCGGCTGGAGCCTGCCCAGCGAGTCTCAGGCCGCACGGATCAATGCCGCCGACAGGCTGCTGCGGCGCGGCGCCGGAATGCCCAAGACGGTAGAGGACCGCGCCCGCCGACAGGTACGGAATAAGCGTTTTGATAGCCGGAGCGTACCGCGCGGTAGCGCGAGGCGCCCTTGATCGGGTTGAATCGGTGCCAGCGCGCGGATGTGCGCAGGCATCAGCCCGGATGTGGAGACAGTATGACCAACCGCCTGAGGTACGCCCCCAGACTGATTCTGGGATTCGATCCGCTCGGCCGACCGATCTACAGCGTCGGCGGGGCGCAGGACGATTTCACCGTCGAGCCGGACGCCGACGACGCCGCGCCGGACGACGACCCCGACGCCGATCCCCAGGACGACGGAGGCAAGAGCGGCAAGAAGTCGTACCAGCCGCCGGACTACGCCGAGTGGGTAAAGGTGCAGAACAGCCTGACCAGGGCGAACGCGTCGGCCAAGGCCAGGCGAGAGGAGCTGGCGGCAGCCAACAGGCGGCTGGCCGATCTGGAGCGCAGGGAGCAGGAGCGGCAGGCCAACGAGGAGCGCGCCCGCCTGCTCGGCCAGAACCAGCCCCAGCAGCCGACCGGCAAGCGCGGCAAGGGGGCGCAGCCGCCGACCACCCTGCCGGACAATGTGCTGACCCCGGCCCAGGTCCGCCAGCGCGAGAAGGCGGCGGCCGAGGCAGCCGAGACGGCCGCGTCCGAGAGGTACCGGGACCAGCTCGCCCGTACGGCCGCCCGCGCGGAGCTGGTCGACGCCGGAATACCCAAGGCCAGTGCCAAGCGGCTGGTGGCCTTGCTGGACATCGGCCAGATCGAGATGGACGAAGAGGGCAACATCGTCGGCGGCATGGAGGACCAGCTGGAGCAGCTGCGCGCCGAGCTGCCGCAGCTGTTCGCGGCGCCGGAGCCCGAGAAGCCCAAGCGCACGCGCCCGGCTCCGCCGCGTATCCCGGCCGCCAACGCGGCGCCACAGGCCCCGGTCGACAACACGCCCAGGTCGTCGGCGGAGCGCCTGGCCGCCATCGCGCTGGGCAACCGGTAGAGGGTAAGTGGCGGGCGACTGCCCTCGGTGCTAAACTGAGGGCAGCTCGCGGATGCGGGTGGTTGAGACCCAGGTGGGTCGATCGCAAAACCCATGAACTCAACCCCCAACATCTGCGGAGGACTGCGGCGATGTTCCGCTCCAGCCTGCTCGCGGGACCGTCTGTTCCCGCGCGTACTCTTCTGACCATCCTGCCGGACGGGCGTCCGGTCTACGCCGTCGCGGGTGGCGCCCGCGACACGATGGAAGCGTGGATCCCCGAGGAGTTCGACTCCCAGGTGATCATGCGGGTGAACCAGATCTCGGGCGTCGAGGCGCTCGGATCCCCGGTCCCCATGAACTCGGAGACGCGCTCCGTCCCCCGCAGCGCGGGCATCGGCGTCTCGCTGGTCGCCAAGGGCGGCACGTACGGCGAGGACCAGTCGGTCAACGACGCGGTGATCCTGTCCGCCCAGAAGTTCGGCATGGCCGTCCGCATCGCGGAGGAGGACATCGACGACGCGATCGCCGACGTCATCGCCACGAAGCAGAAGGACTGGGCGACCTCGTACGGCAAGATGTTCGACAACTCCTGCCTGGCCGTCAGCGCGGCACCGGGCGCGGGGGTCCCGTTCGCGTCGGTGTACTACACCCTGACCCAGAGCGACAGCGCCACAGGCTACACCGCCAACGCCAACCTGACCCAGACCGGGTCCGGCGGTACGACCTACGTGACCCTGTCCAACTCCCTGGGCAACGTCGAGCGCGGCAACTACTTCGACATCTCCGAGATGGTGTGCCTGGCCCACCCGGCCTACCGCAACATCCTGCGCAACATCAAGGACACCAACCAGCGCCCGATCTTCCAGGAGTCGACGGCCGGGTTCCCGGGCGGCGGCATGGCCGCCTCGCCGGACACGATCTTCGGCATTCCGATCCACTGGTCGCTCGGCGCGATGACCTCGGCCGTCGCCACTCCGACGCCGACCGGCAGCCCGCTGATCGTCTGGGCGAACCGCAACTACATGATCGTCGGCCGCCGGTCCGGGCCGGAGTCGGTGTTCATCGACGGCCGCAACGGCCTGTCCGCGCTCACCGATGAGTCGATCCTGAAGATGCGCGCCCGACGCGCGTTCGCGGTCGGCCACGAGAACGCGTTCGCGGTGCACGAGGACAACTCGGGCAACATCCTCATCTGATGACGGCGGCCGGGGTTTTCAGGCGGAGCCCCGGCCGCTCCCCCACCGCCTGATCGGAGACCCGAATGCCCGAAGAGACGCCGCTTCCGGCGCCGGATCAGCCGACGATCACAGACGGCGCCAACGACGGCCCGGTCACCACCCGGGACTACACGGGCGGCCAGTTCCCGTCGCTGGACGGCAACGTCGAGGCCGAGGTGACCCAGCGCCAGCCGGAAGACCACGAGCCGGGATTCTTCACCCGGATCTTTACGGTCCACACCCGGTCGCACACGGCCGGACTGCCCGCCGAGCACGAGTACCACCGGACCAACCTGATCGGGGTTCTGCAGGACGCCATCAACCGGGGCCTGCACCCCAAGGGCGAGCCGGAGTTCGTCGGCGAGGAGCCGCACCCGTGGGAGAAGGACACGGTGAACCTGAAGTACCGTGTCCCGGTCACCCCGTCCATCGTCGACCACGAGCCCGCCGTGACGGCCACTCCGTCCAACGAGCTGGTGCCGGACGCCCCTGCCGATGACACATCGGTTCCAGCCGAGCCCGCCGCGCCGGACCAGACCCCCGTCGAGCCGCACACCCTCTAAGGAGTCCCGGTGGCCGCGACCGGGTATGGTGCCCTGAGCGACCTTACCCGTGTCGCCAAGGCAGGCGACACCATGACGGGTACGCTTGTGCTGACCGGCACCGTACCCGAGCAGGTACCCGCCGGGGCCGGGTCCGGCAAGATCTGGACGTCGGACGCGCTGGGCAACGGGAGCTGGCAGGCAGCTGCCAGCTCCCTGCAGCCCTGGCAGTTCGACGTGATGGCGTACGGGGCCAAACCGGACGGCCGGTTCGTGCCGGACGGAGCGATGCAGTCGGGCAGTCCGTTGTTGAACTGCCCCAACACCACCCCGTTCACATCCGCCGATGTGGGCAAATACACCATCGTGCCGCGCGTGGGGGCGTCCGGCGTCACGTCCCTGGTCGCCCAGATCCAGGCGTACAACAGCCCGTCCCAGGTGACTCTGAACGCCAACGCCACGGTGACCGCGTCCGGTGTCCCGATGTTCTGGGGCAGCGACAACACCAGTGCGTTCACCTCCGCTGAGACGGCGGCCAACGCCTATGCCCAGGCCAACGCGTTCGGCATTGGCGCCGTCACGGGACCTCCGGGCGTTTACGGGATCTTCGGCCCGCTCAAGACCGGGGCACCGACCTTCGGCAACGCCCAGATACCGCTGCACATCCCCGGACCCCCCGTCAACAAGGTGACGATGCATCTGAGCCCGTACAACTACGAGTACGCGGCTACCGGCGCGTTCTGGCAGCAGACCGTGCCGCAGTGCACCGGGATGACCCTGGTGTCCGGCGGGGTGTTCTCCAGCCAGTCGGCCCAGGGCAACAACATCACAGCCAATGGGAACCCTGCTGTGATCGGCGGGCCGACGCCGACGAACGACTACGGCACCAGCCCGGATCTGAAGTACAGCAACATGAATTTCGTGATGCGCGGCGTCACGATCATCACCCCCCTGTCGGCCAACGGCTGGAACTACTGCGCGGTCGACCTGACCGGGGTGGCCCAGTGCACCATCCGGGACGTCAACATCTCGGTGACCGGCACCTACGTCGGCGGCGACTTCAACAACCCGGTGCTGCTGTCCGGCGGGTCGTCCAAGGGCCTGCTACTCCCGGCCAACGGCAACAACGATATCCTGGACATCGAGAACCTAAGCATCTGGGGCGGCTACACCTTCAACGTGATGCTGACCGAACACGCCGACGTGCGCAACCTGCGCAGCCTGTACGGTTGGGCGGCTATGGCGGTCGTCGGCAACTACTTCAACAGCGCGGGCGCCGGTCACGCCGTCAAGATCGACCAGTGCAGCGTCGAGGGGTGCATCTACAACGGCTACATCCTGGGCCTGGGCGCGGCCGGTATCGGTCCTTACATCGACATCGACCAGATGGACACGGAGTCTCCGGCACCCCGCTGGCGGGACGACAACAGTGGCGCCCTGGCCAGTGCCCGGGGAACCATCAAGATCGTCGGCCTGTACACGGCGTCCAGCATCCAGACCGACGCCAACACCGGTCTCAATATTTTGAACGGGCAGCAGGCTCAAGGGCCGGTGGCCGCCCTGTCCTACTCGCTCGGCACGCCGTTCCAAAACACCTACTGGCAGCCGGTGCGGGTGTCGCTGGCAGGCGGGAACGTGACGGCGGTCAAGACCAGTGCCCTGATGGGCGGTCCGGGCGGAGTAGGAGTCCCGGCCCTGACCAACATGACCCCGGCCCAGTCCGGCGGCGGCGCGTTGCCCTACAGCACGTTCGACCTGGGGCCGGGCGCCTGGATGGAGATCGACGGGTCGGTGAAACCCACGACCAACCAGTGGTCGGTGGGGGTGACCGGCTGACTGGTAGAATCGCGATTCGGTATTCAGTAGGTCAATGACGATGGGAGGGGTGGTGCAGTGACCGTCCAGGTCAACCAGGGTCAGACAGCCGATCTGATCGTGCAGTGGTACGCCTACCCCAACGGCCCGCTGGCGGACGTGACCGGGCTGACGATCACGGTGAACAGCGCGGCCAGCGGCTCGGCCGTGTTCGGACCGACCTCCTCCGGAGTGATCCACCAGGCCACCGGGCTGTACACCTTCCAGTGGGCGGTGTCGACCAGTCAGGCTTCGGGCGACTACATCGCCATCTGGAACGCGACTCTGGGCGGGTCGGCGGTCCAGACCAGCGAGATCGCCACCGTCCTGCCGTATGACAACTCGGTGTTCCTCACCTGGTGTGACATCACACTGCAGGAGGACCTGATCAACGGTCAGGGCAATGTGTCGGCCGTCAACCCGGTGACGTTCACTACCAACGTTACAGGTCAAACCGTGACCGCCCAGCAGGTGACCCTGGGCCAGCAGGTGCTCAATCAATTCAGCAACTACACCCCCGAGTCGTCCGGGTTCAACATGAACCCGAACGACCTGCACCTGCTGCGCTACGCCATGGCGTACCAGGCGGTGTGGCAGAAGAGCAAGCCCGGCCTACTGCAACAGGGAAACTACAAGCAGCTGAGCCAGGACGGGCTGTCCGTCACGCTGAACGGCGACGAGGGGGTAGACCGGGCGCTGATGCTGGCGCCGCTGGCCAGCCGGTGCCTCAAGCAGCTGTCCTGGCAGAAGAGCCGCAGCCTGCGCGTGCGCACGCCGTTCATCGACGATCAGACGCCCCTGTCCTCCGACCCGGACGCCGAGGCCAACGACCTGTACGAGCGCTGGGTGGACATGTACAGCTTCGGCTACCGTGGAAGCTCGGTGCCGTAGTGGGAAAGTCCGCCGACAGCATCGCCGCTCGCGAGAAGGTCTACGGCCAGCTGCGCCAGCGCTTCCCCAAGCAGGCCATCGAATGGGTCAAGCTGGTGCAGTGGGACCCGTGTGACAAAGTCGATCTGGGCCAGTTCGATACGCAGGACGAGAAGAGCTGGGCCGCCTACCGGTCCCCCGATCACGTCGACCGGGAGATCGAGCAGTACCGGCAGGGCGACAACGACCCGATCATCGGGGTGGTGGGGCCCGGCAAGGACGCCCGGATCGAGATCATCGACGGCCACCACCGCTACCTGGCGCGGCAGCGGATGGGCAAGAGCCGGGTCGAGGCCTACGTGGGACATGTCCCCAGCGACGAGGGCCCCTGGTCGTACACCCACCTGTCGCAGAAGGGCGGCGACTCCGGATGATGGCGATACCCACCACCACCGTCAGCATCTACCGGGGTACCTACACCACCCCCGCCGGAGACATCCAGGACAGCACCATCCCTCTGTACACGGGCCGACCGGCGTCGATTATGGAGCGCACTCGGTTGGGCATCGACTCGACCACCCAGACGCCCGTCCAGATCAGGTTCATCGTCGGCCGGATGGCGTCCGACGAGGATGTGCAGATCAGCGACCGGATCCAGGACGAGACGACCGGGATATACTACGCCGTGGCCGACATCGGAAACCTGTCGAGCCCGGTCCACACCCCTGACCTGCGCCTGGATCTCAAGCGGCTTACCTGACCGCTGCTGTATACTTGACCCAGCCATCAGGCCAACAGAGGGAGACCCAGAATGGCCACCATTCCGAACACCGACAGCGGCAGCGACAGCTGGGGCCCCAAGGGTCCGGAGTCGGCCAGCCACGGAGTCTCTCCGGGGACCTCGGGCCAGCTGCTCAAGGGCCAGGGGGCGATCGGCGGGGCGCAGGAGGCGCACCACCAGCCCAAGGTCGTGCCGCACCCGCAGGGCCCGTTCGTCGACCGCAGCGGCAACCGCTTCAAGGTCGACTCCTGCTGACCCGGCCATCCGCCTGACCTCCAGTCCGCAACGATCCGAAAGGCCCAACCAAGATGCCTACACCCGGCGGCGCGGGCGACTTCGCCGAGACCAAGGACACCTCGGCCAACGTCGACACGTATGTGTCGGCGACGGGGGAGTTCGTCGAGCAGTACGGCCTGGTCCTGGGCACCCCCCAGACCTTCACGGCGTCCGGGACCGTGCCCTCCTCGGCCTCCAACGTCGAGATCGGCGCCATCTCCGGGGCCGTCATCCTGACGCTCCCGGCGGCCAGCGCGGTGACGGCGGGCCACATCCTGGCGATCCACGACGGCAACGGGTCGGTCAGCTCCTCGGCCACCGTGGCTATGGTCACCCCGACCGGCGGCGGCAAGATCGGCAACGTGTCGGCGGCGACCTGCTCCACCTCCGCCGCCTCGTACGCGTTCCTGAACTCCCCGTACACCGGTACGCTGCTGATCTCGAACGGCACCAACTGGAACCCGATGCGCTGACGGCGCCGGACCGACAACAACCGAACAGCAGGCGCCGGGCCCCGTCGGCGGGGTAGACCCGTGGGGCCCGGCACCGCGAGCCAGACGTAGAGGACGGCGCGCAACATGGCCGAGGTGGACATCGTGTTCACACCGGGCTGGGAGGATCACCTCACGGTGATCAAGAACCGCCTGGTGATGTCCACTATGTCCGACGTAAAGGCCGACGCGCAGCGCCTGGTCCCGGTGGACACCGGGGACCTCAAGGAGTCGCTGACCCTGATCCTGTACGCCCCCGGCGTCGCCCGGATCGTCAGCCACATGCCGTACTGTGCCGCAGTCGAGCTGGGGTTCCACGGCGAGGAGTGGGTCCGCCCGTATATGCGCGAGGGCCGTCCGGTTCGCGGGCACACCCGCCAGGGCAACACCCCCGCCCAGCCCTTCCTGCGACCGTCTCTGTACCGTCCGCGCACTCTGGCGATGGTGTCGCTATGACCTGGCACGAGATCGCCCACCTGATGGGACTGGACAATCTGGCCGGATACTGGTACGGGTTCTGGTCCGGCATCGGGTCCATCTTCATCCCGCCGACGCTGACCTCCACACCGATCGTGCTGGTGATGCTGCGCAGGCACAACTGCCATCAGCATCTGTGCTGGCGTCTGGGCCGACACCCGGTCGAGGGCACCCCGTACGTGCTGTGCCGCAGGCACCACCCCGAAGTTCCCGACCAGGTGTCGGCGGAGCAGATCGCCGACGCGATGGATGGGGTGGCGTAGGTGACTGCGACATATCGGGCGAACACCGATCTGGTTATCCAGGCGTGGTTGGCCACCTTGCCCGGCATCAACGCGGGTATGGTCGGCCGGACGCTGCCGGAAGCCGTCGACACCAACGCCACCTTTCAGACCTCCGGGTTCGTCACCGCACTGGCGGTCGGCGGGGCGCCCGATATCTACGTGCCCGAGCGCCAGCCGGTGATGCAGATCGACTGCTGGGCCGGTGCGCTGGGCGGGGCCAGCCGCCGCCCGCAATGGAACGTGGCCAACGAGCTGGCCGAGACGGTTACCAACGCGGTGTACAGCACCTCGGCGTTCAACCAAGTATTGACACTTAAGCCTGGCTATCCGACCGCCCGGGTCCAGCAGGCCCATCTGCTGCAGGAGCCGCGCCCGGTGTACGGCGACCCGCGATACTTCGCCCGGTTCCACATGGATGTCCAGTTCTATTGGATCGAGTTGACCTCATGAGCAATCGACGCTTCGTCCTGTACGGACCGGTCAGCCAGTCGATGCTGACGCTGAACGGCAAGATCCTGTACCACGACAGCCGCGAAGAGCTGGAGTTCCTGCTGCCCGGGGCCGAGGTCCGGGAGATGCCGGGCGTGGTCAGGGAGGCCGACTGCCTGTGGATCGGCCACCACCCGCAGTACAAGCACGTCACGTTCCCCATCGACCGGTCCCAGTTCAAGGGAGAGATCAATGGCCAGCAAGAGCGGTGGGAGTCCGAAGCTGACGGCCGCAGCCCGGCGCCGCCTTCCTTCGTCCAGTTTCGGGCTGCCGGGTAAGGGCCAGGTCAAGGGGTCCAAGGGAGACTACCCGATCGACACCCCCGGGCGCGCCCAGAACGCGCTCGGCAAGGCCAAGAGGTTCGCCACTCCGGCCGAGCAGGCGACCATCAAGAAGCGGGTCGCCAAGAAGTACCCGGGCATGAAGGTGTCCGGAGCCAAGGGCTCCGGCAAGAAGTAACAGACCGTCGACGGCTGCACCGCCTGGCAGCCACGGCCCAGAGATAGAAGGGAACGAAGTGTCAGTCACAGTAGCCAACCTGATCCTGGGTCCGGCGACGGTCTACCAGGCGGCGTTCGGCACCACCGAGCCGGGAGACTCCAGCGTCAACATCTCCCCGCCGAACTCCGGTGTCTGGACCGACGTGGGCGGCACCCTGGGCGGGGTCACCCTGTCCGTGGACCAGACCTACACCGAGCTGATGGTCGACCAGCTGGTCGACTCGGTGGGGCGCCGCCTGACCAAGCGCGAGTTCCTGGTGTCGACCCAGCTGGCCGAGCCCACCCAGGCCAACCTGTCGCTCGCCCTGAACGGGTCCACCACGACCTCCGGCTCCATCGGCGGGTCCGGCACGTACAACACCATCGAGCCGCTGTTCGCCACGTCGGCGACCCAGCCCAACTACATCGCCCTGCTGCTGGACGGGTACGACATCAACTCGTTCCGGCGCCGGACGATCATCCGCCGGTCGCTGTCGACCGCCAAGGTCGACTACGTGATGGCCAAGGAGAAGCAGACCGCGTTCACGGTCACCTTCAACGGCCACTACGTGTCCAGCGCGATAGCGCCCATCCACATCGTCGGCCAGGTCGCGTGACCCCCGGCAACAGGTAGACAAGGAATCCGCCGTGACCGCCTCCACCGCGAACCGCTCCAGGACCCGCACCAAGCCGCCGATCTCCCACAAGGACAAGATCGCCGGTACCTCACTGGACGTCATCGAGATGTCCAGCGACCAGCCGGAGGTCGAGCCCGAATGGGTCGAGATCTTCCGGCTGGACGGCAAATCGTACTGTGTCGACAAGAACCTGTCGGCTCAGGTGGCCCTGGAGTACCTGCACCTGGTCCGCGTCAGCGACAAGGAGGCGGCGGTTGCCTACCTGTTCGAGGAGATGCTGGGGGAGGAGGCGTACACCGCCCTGCGGTCCCACAAGAAGATCACGCCGACTCAGATCGGTCAGGTCCTGGTCGCTCTGCAGACGGTCCTGCTCGGTAAGGACGGCATCGCCCCAAAAGCATGACGGACCGCCTGCGGTCGGTCGCCTGGATCGTCGATCTTCTCGACGAGGTGGAGTCCGACCTCAGCGTGTTCCATCGGATAGACGACATGCTGGAGATGCCAGCAGTCCGGTTCGTGAAGTTCGCCGAGCGGCTGCCCGCGTACACGGGCGCCGTCCAGGCCAGGCTACGGATGCTGCACCCCTCACCACCCCCCACGGCGCCCGATTCAGGACTGAATATTCAGTCAGAGCCGGAGGGGGTGGCGCAGGGTGGCGCGCCGGTCGCGTGGGCCGGGACACTGGAGAACCCGCACGAGGTGGTAATGCCCGGTAAGTACCGTGACCGCAAGGATGTCACGGTGGTGCCGATGAACAGGCAAGCGCTACAGGCCTCCGAACTCAGGGAGTTTCTGAGCTTCGGATACGGATAGAGGAGGATACGCAGTGGCCGACGACGGACAGGGCTTCCAGATTGCCACTGCGTTCATCCAGCTGGTCGCCAAGGACGACGGCCTGAGGGAGGACATCGCCGCCCGGATCCGGGAGGCGGCACAGGGCCAGGACATCCAGGTGTCGCTGTCGGCCAAGGACCAGGGGCTGAAAGAGGAGGTAACGGCCAAGGTCCAGGAGGCTGAGGAGGGCGAGCAGCTAGAGATCCCCATGGTCTTCGAGGACGCGGACGCGGCCGAGAAGGTCAAGGTCAAGCTGGACGAGATCGGCGCCGAGTCGCATATCGAGGTAAACCTCGATACGGGCGAGGCCGAGCTCAAGCTGGACGAGCTGGGGGTGAAGGCCGCAGCCGTCAAGGAAGAGCTCAAGTCGATGGGCGGCGAGTCCGACCTGTCGGGACTGGCCGCCTCCCTGGACGGCCTGGCTGTCAAGCTGGAGAGCCTGGGCGGCAAGAGCGACAGCAGCAGCTCCAAGCTGTACGGGGTCGGTCAGTCGGCCAGCAGCGCAGGCAGTGCGGCCGGACAGAGCGGCGGCATGTTCTCCAACCTGTCCGGCATGATGATGCTGGGCGTGGCCGCTGCTCTCACCCTCGGTCCCGCGCTGGCCGCACTACCGACCGCGTTCGCCGGTCTGGGGCTGGGGATCGTGGCCGCCATCGGCCCGCTGAAGGACATCGTGGGGGCGCTGACGGCGTACGGCCAGGCCAACGCGGCGGCCGGGCAGTCGGCGGCCCAGTCGGCCCAGACCGCCTTCAGCAACGCTGTAGCCATCCAGAACGCCGAGCAGGCCATCGCCGACGCCAAGCGGCAGGCTGCCATCGCGGCGCAGAACTCGGCCGACTCGATCGCAGCGGCCAACCAGCAGGTGCAGCAGTCAGAACAGTCCGAGATGTACGCGGCCCAGGCGCTGGCCCAGGCCAAGATCGACGCGTACAACCAGATCCAGGACCTGACCAATGGCGCAGCCGACGCCAACAACAGCGTGGCCGACGCTCAGCTTGGCGTGGACCAGGCGCAGCAGAACCTGACCGCCACGATGGCGAACAGCCTGTCGACAGACCTGCAGAAGAGGCAGGCCCAGCAGGCGCTGATCGACGCCGAGCAGCGGCTCACCGACGCCAAGCAGCACGCCACCGAGGCCACCCAGGCGGCCGACAAGGCCAACCAGGAGGGTGTGGACAACTTCCCGCCGGTAGTCCAGGCGCAGCGCGCGTATGAGCAGGCCGTGCTGGCCACGGCCAACGCACAGCATCAGCTGGTGATTGCCCAGCGCAACGCCCAGGACCAGATGATCAGCTCGGCCGAGGCCATCCAGCGGGCTGAGACCAACCTGACCGACACGTTCAAGCAGCAGCAGCTGGCCGCCGCAGCGGCTGCGGCGTCCGGTGCGGGCGGGGCGAACGCGTTTCAGCAGGCGATGTCCAAGCTGACCCCTACGGGTCAGGAGATCGTCCGCATGCTGATCGGTATGGAGGGCCAGTTCGGCAAGCTGGCTCAGAACGCCTTCCTGCCCGGCGTGCTGGTGTTCCTGCAGGACATCCAGGGGGTATTTCCGCAGGTCGTCAGCATGGTCGGCCAGGCGGGTCAGGCGTTCGGCTCGTGGTTCGGCCAGCTGGGGGCGCTGTTCCAGAACACCTCCTTCGTCAACAATTTCATGACCATGCTGCAGCAGGGCGTCGGCTTCATGAACACCATCGGCGGGTCGGTCATCTCGATGATCAGCCTGATCACCAAGGCCGCCGCCGACGCCGGGCCGATCATCCAGGCCACGGCGAGCGGCATCGGGTCGGTGCTGACCGGTATCGGGGAGCTGCTGGACGGCCTGACGGTCGGCGGTCAGGGCGCGGCCCAGACCATCTCCGCCATCCTGGGATTCGTCGGCGACCTGTTGGGCCCTCTGGGAGAGCTGGTCGGGCTGGTGTCAGGGGCGCTGGGTCCCGCGCTGACCATCCTGCGGCCGATCCTGGACCAGGTGGTCAGCGCTCTGCTGACCGGTCTGGCTCCGATCCTGCAACACCTGTCCCCGATCCTGGTCGACGTGGCCAAGCTGATCGGCGACCTGGTTCACGCCTTTATGCCGGTAGTGAACGTGGTGCTGAAGCTGATCGACGTGGTGGCGGCGGCACTGACCCCGGTGCTGGACGATCTCATGCCGATCTTCCAGCAGATCGCCGACATGATCGCCAACTACCTGACCCAGAACTTCAACGAGTTGATGCCAGCGATCGAGTCGATCATCAACGCGGTGGTACAGTTGCTACCGATGTTGATGCCACTGATACAGGCGTTGCTCAATATCTATTCGGCTATCGAGCCATTGGTCCCCTCCATCATCAGTCTGGCGTCTCAGATCGTCCAGATCCTGGTGCCCGCTCTGGAGGGCCTAATCCAGATACTGATGGATCTGGTCAACTATCTATTGGTGCCCGTCATCAATGCTTTTGCGTGGGTGACCAAATATATAGTCCAGTATGTCAGTGACGCGGTAGGCGGGATAGCTGACGCCCTGGGCTGGATCCGGACCCACTGGGACGATCTCGTCCGCTGGCTGGAGAGCATCCCGGGCCGGATCGGCAGCGCACTGGCCGGGCTGTGGGACTCGATCCCGAACGCGTTCCGCGCGGCCGTCGACATGGTCATCAACTGGTGGGACGGCATCCGGTTCACCGTGCCCAAGATTGAGGTGGCCGGGTTCACCATCTTCGGCGGCGAGACCTTCCAGATGCCGCAGATTCCGCTGCTGGCCGACGGCGGCACGATCGGGCGCGGCGGTATGGTCCGGGTGGGCGACCGGGGCGCCGAGGACGTGCTGCTGCCTGCCGGTGCCGAGGTCATCCCGCGCCGCCACGAGGGCGGCTCGGGCGGGGGCGGCGGCATCACGATCACCAACTTCAACCTGACGATCGAGCAGAAGGGGCTGGCCGACTTCAGCAACCCGATCGCCATGGACGCCACCGCCAGGCAGTATGCTATCCAGGTACGCGACGCTCTGGTACAGGTTGGGCAGGCCTACTCATGACACAGTTCGGCGTTATCAATCTCGGCCGTATGAACCTGGTCGAGTACCCGACCCAGGTGGCCAGCCTGGCCTCCGGGGCGAGCGCCACAAACTCCCCGACCAACCGGACCATGGCCCTGGGCGGCCAGGAGTCGGTGCCGTCGGCCAACACGGTGAACACCACCGCCGTGCAGCTGACGGCACTGCAAGAGGACCTGCACGGCCAGGCGGGCTCGTTCGTTCCGGTGCTGTTCTCGGACAAGTCCGAGCTTAATGGGTACTACCTGGTGATGGACGCGTCGGCCGACCTGCAGAACTGGGAGCAGGAGTCCGTCACACTGACCTGGAAGGCCGACCTGTCCCGGGTCGGCACGGACTTCGAGATCGACATCGAGTCCAGGCTGACCGGCGGCATCCGCAACTCCAGCTTCGCCATATCGGCCAACGGGGTACGCTGGCACAGCCCGGCCATCGGCCACTACGCGTACTACTCCGCCAGCGGCAACGCGCCGTCCCAGCTGGTCCGCAAGAGCTCGGACGGCAACCAGGTGGTGTACCTGGGGCTGCCCCTGGTCGGCCAGGTCATTCCGCGCTGGGGATGCGCCGTGACCAACTACCTGTCCGGCCGCACCAGGTTCCTGGACAGCAACGGCATCGAGCGGTCCGGCACCCAGTTCAAGACCAGCAACGCGTCCTCGTGGACCATCGGCAACGGGTTGCTACAGGTTCAGCCGCTGTCGTCCAGCGGCGTACTCAATGTGTCGTCGTGGGCCTCCGGCTCGTCCACGTTCCGCCCCAAGAGCTGGGACCTGCAATACAATGGAGCGTCCCTGGGCACCCCCTTGGGCATCAGCCTGCTACGCAATGAGCCCGAGATCCTGGTGGCCCGGCTGATCTGGTCGTCCGCCGCGTCGGGCCGTGTCACCGTGGATCTGACGCTGCGGCGCGGGTCCCGCTTCCTGGAGCTGTACTACCAGTCCCAGCTGGCCGGGATTCTGAAGGTGGTCAGGCCCACCGCCGAGGCCGGGTCCAACGGGGGGTCCGGAGCCTACGTGTTCGCCACCTCCAACGACGCGGATGGCAACAAGTACGTGGTGGGCAGCGCCCTGACCAACATTCAGGACCTGTCCAACGGCGGCATCTCGGTATCGGCGGCGGTGGCCCTGGACGCCTTCATCGGAGTCGCCGTGGGCGGTGCGTCGGCCCCCGCCGGAGACGCCCCGGCGGACCTGTGGAACCAGTACATCGCTGCCCCGGCCGAGCTGGTCCAGGGGATCCGCCGATGACGGTTCAGTCGGACACGCTGGCGGAGGGGGTGGCGTAGGTGCCGGTCACACAGACGCTCATGGCGGTCGGCTCGTGGTCGATCAGCCTGAAGCCGGACACTCCCCGGTCCATCGTCGACGCGCTGTCCAACGGCTACTTCGGACACCTGGTGGTAGCCACCGGCCGCCAGGACCCGCGCGTCGCGGGAGACTCCCTGTTCGCCGCCGGACGGTTCACCGGGGTCATGACGGGGGCCAACTTCCAGACCCTGGCCCCGGGCAAGGGACCGGTGATCTCGGGGGACGGCCTGGCCACCTGGCTGGGTACGCCCAGCGGCGTCGGCCCGGTGATCGAAAACGCCACCCTGTTCACCTCGGCCAACGTCGGCGCCGTGATCGGCACACTGCGCCCGGCGGCGGTCGGCGCGGGCACGCTGTACTCGCTGCCCGGCAGCGGCCTGTACACGGGAACCTTCGTCTGGAAGACGCCGCGCGACGCGCTGACCTCGTACGCCCAGCAGGTCAGCACCGGTCCGCTGCCGACACAGACCGTCGAGTGGCGGGTGAATAACAACAACACCCTTGATTTCGGCCCGGTCGCCAGCATGTACGTTACCTCCCCCAGCACGGCCGTGGTGTCGCGCAGCTGGGGCGTGGACATGAAGGTCAGGGCCCTGCAGGGCACCGGGCAGCTCACCGAGGATGTCAAGGACTTCACCTCCAGGCTGGTCGTGCTGGCCCAGGGGAACGGGGCGTCGACGGCGGTAGGCGTGGCCAACCTGGCCGACATCGGCGCCGCCAACCCGTACTACGACTTCTTCGGCAACCAGGTGTCGATGACCCGCGTGGTCAGCGCGTCCTCCGTGTCCAGTTTCAACGCCACGGCAGCCGCGCAGACGGCGCTGGCCCCGTATTCGGTGCCGCGCGATCAGATCAAGCTGTCGACACAGGACTACGATATCGATGGTCAGCTGCAGGTGGGCGACTACCTGTGGGTGTACGACCCGGACGCCGGTCTGATCGATTACGGCAACGAGATCGTGTTCAGGGGCCAGCGAATCAACCCGGTCAAGCTCCGGGCGATTGAGGTCACCTGGCCGGTGGTCGAGGACATGACGGTCGCGTTCCGCACTCCCAAGACACCGACCAATCCCACGGGCACCTGGATCGACCTGACCGACTACGTGATCTGGGAGACGGGCGACACCACCCTGGTCGTGGGCGGCTACAACCGCAACCTGGTGCCCACCTCCGAGCCGGTCGGCCCGCGCCCGCAGCCGGACACTACCATCCCGGGTGTACCCGTGTTCGGCGCGTTCTCCACCAGCAGCTATCTGAGCAGCTCCAACGGGCACACCCGGTCCCAGATCCAGGCGACCTGGTCCACGCCGTCGAACACCGACGGCACCACCATGACGGACCTGGACCACTACGAGGTCCGGTACCGCCCCGACGTCAACATCACCGGCATCAACCCGACCTGGAACGCGCTCAACTCCGGCGGCTACACCTGGAACTTTCTGAACACCAGCGGCGGCACCTGGAACCAGCTGCTGTCCCTGCCGACCACCGACTGGAAGGTGACATTCGTAGCCGGTGGCATCAACATCCTGCTGGTACAGGAGCTGACGCCCGGCATCACCTACGACTTTCAGATCAGGGCGGCCGACACGGCGCAGCCCCCCAACATCGGGGCATGGTCTCCCACCACCACGTTTCTGGCGTCGGTCGACACCATACCGCCGCCGACACCGGACCCTCCCACCGTGGCGGCCGGGATGGCGGCGGTCCAGATCTCGTGGGACTGCGGCAGCGCGAGCGGGGGCGTGTTCAACCAGGCGTCGGACCTGAACCATATCGAGGTACACGGCAACCTGGACCCGCTGTTCGCGCCGACCAACGCCACCAAGCTGGGCAACGTTATAGCCAACATCGGCAACATCCTGGGCCAGATCCCGGTGGTCGCCACCCTGACCATCCCGCCCGGCCAGCCACCGGCCCAGAATCTGTTCATCAAGATCATCGCGGTCGACAACAGCGGCAACAAGTCCAACCCCAGCGTGTCGGCCGGTGCCACGGCTACGCTGTGGAGCAACGCCTACATCAGTGACCTGAGTGTCAGCAAGTTGACCGCCGGTACGATCACGGCGTCGGTCATCCTGGGTGCCCAGATCGGGACGGCGTTGTCCGGCCAGCGGGTCGCCATGGACTCCACCGGGCTGCATGCCTACGACGCCAACGGCAACAAGATCTTCGACGTGAGCAGCTCCACCCCGGTCCTGGTGCTGGGCAAGAACGGCACCTCCGGCTCGTCGATCACCCTGGACACGTCCAAGTCCAACCCGGTCATCTCCATGAGCGACGGGGTCAACACCCCGGGCAACATCACCTACGCCGGTAACGCCACCTACGGCAGCGTGGGCATGGAGGTGAACAGCGGGTCGTACACTCCCACCAACCCGGTGTCCACCAGCTCGAACGCCCAGCTGGCCGTAGTCGGAGACGGCGGCACCACTGCGCTGCAGATCGTCGATGTCACCACCCGGGTTCCGTACTCGGCGGTCACCGTGGCCAGCGACCAGGTCCGCATGGTGGTCAGCGACCTGCTGGGCAACACGGTGGGCGCACTGCGGGTCGGCGACGACGGCAACTTCTACGGTACCGGCAACTTTATCGACTTCTTTGCCCTGTCCGGCACCGACCTATGGTTCAGCGGCCAGACCGGCGGGTTGGCCGGATTCAGCGGTACCGCCATCACCTACGGCGTGACCATGGCCGGAGTCATCCAGCCGGTCCCGGGGGTATTGGACACCACGGGCGGCACGGCCACCCGGGGGTGCTACCTGAGCGCTTCGTCCAGTACCGGATTCACGATATCCTGGGGAACCACGACGGTCAGCCGGTGCCAGTGGTGGGCGCCCAGGTGGGGCAACTAGGAGAGCCATGAATGACAAGACCATGGTCCTGATCCAGGACGTACAGCACGACCCGGTGTCGCGCTGCTGGAGGATCGCCCAGCTGATCACCGCGCCGGACGGCGCCTCTCACCGGATCCTGCACCAGATCCCGGACTACGCTGCCGTCAACCGGGCGGCCGAGTACGATCTCGACCCCCAGGACAGCAGGCTGCTGATCGACTGGATGCTGCACGAGCGGTTCGCCCCGCAGGACGACCAATCCCTGCTGTGCCCGTACCTGAATCATCCAGGGGTGGCGTGGGACCGCCACCGGTCCAGGCTGGTGGAGATCAAGTCACGCATAGAGATCGCCGACCCCGGCGGGCACCTGGAGCGGATCCACTCGGTCCACCGGCCCGGCCAGGCGGAGATCCTGGCCGCCCGGTCTCGGGTCGCCGCCGTACGCGCCCAGGTGGCCCACGTCGCCGGAAGGACAGGATCCAGGTGAGCGACTCTCTCAGCCCCAATATCGGCCTGCTGATCGCGGACCCGAACGATGTGGTCACCTACACCACCCACATCGGCAACAACTTTACCCGGACAGACACCTTCCTGGGCATGGTCGACTGCCTTTCCACCTCCCGGCCCACCACCACGTTCAAGGGTCAGGGAATTTACGAGGAGGACAGCAAGCGCTACGCCCAGAACCTGGGCACCAGCGCCTCCCCCAACTGGGTCTACATGAGCCACCAGGCCATGACCGGTACGGCCGCCTCCCGGCCCACCTCCGGGTTGACGGCCGGTGAGCTAATGTACGAGACCGACACCCACATCACTCGGTCCCGGGGCGCGGCGGCCTGGAACCCGGTACTGGCCACCTTCTCGTCCGGGTCGCTGCCCGCCAGTGCCACCTCCCTTCAGGGCGACTTCGCGTACGCCAGCGACAAGCAGGCCACGGCTGCGTTCAACGGCACCAGCTGGTTCTACACCAGCCCCGTCATCTGCACCAGCAGCACCCACCCGTCGTCCAACGTGCAGGACGGCACCCAGATATTCGAGACCGACACCAACCTGTTCGCCAACAGCAACGGGGCAGGCGGCTGGCTGTACCCGGTCCAGCAGGCCGCCCTGACCCAGGTCCTGGGGTCCACCACGGCCTCGGTGACCTTCTCGGGCCTCCCCGCCGTGTCTCGAATAATGCTGGCCTGGCGAGTCCGCTCCAGCGCGTCTGGTGGTGTGTTCGTCCAGATGCAGATCGACGGCAACACCGGCAGCGTGTACCTGTGGAATAAGAACTCCGCGTCCGCCGGTACGGCGTCGAACGCGCACTCCGGCGCCCTGGTCACCGCCATCAACATCGGAGTATCAGACGGCAACACGGCCAGCTACTTCGGCAACGGATACACCGTCATCGACGGATGGGGCAGCGCCACCGGATTCGCGTCCTGCTGCGGGTCGTTCACCAACTTCGCCACCACGACGGCCGACGATATCGGTAACGCCGGAGGCCTGTACACCGGGGCGGTCGGCCCGCACACCTCTGTCAAGATGTTCCTGTCGGCCAACTCCTTCGTATCCGGCTCCCAGTTCAGCGTGTACGTCATCCCCTGAGGTAGAATACCCCTATGGCGAGAAACGAAGAGGATCGACCGGTCCACCTGGTTATCGACGTGTCCAAGAACACCAGCACCGAGGTGCCGGTGACCGACGAGGAGTGGGACGAGTTGGAGCGGGCCGGGCAGGAGAACCTGGCCGCCCAACAGGCGGCTGCGGCCGACGACGACGCCCTGCGCGCGGCGGTCCAGGGTCACCCCGACCCGGTGGTGCAGGCCCTGGCCAGGCGGGCGGGCCTGGTATGAGTGTATTGACAGCCAACGCCGACGAGGTGTGCCGCCGGTATGAGGCGCAGATATCCTCCCTGAACCGGCAGGTGACCATCCAGGAGGTGGTCATCGAGGAGCTGCGCGAGGAGAACGCCCGCCTGCGCGGTCAGCTGGCCCTGCCGTCGGCGGCGCCGCCCGAGCCCCCGACGGCCACCCCCTGACACGAACCGGCCCGGTCTTCCCCCACGCCGAGGACCAGGCCGGTTCGTGTCTCAGTATTCAGTCGGAACCGGTGGGGGTGGCGGCGGGCGCCGCGAACATGGCGGCCTTCATGGCCTCCATCTGGGCGCGCAGCTCGGCGTTGTCCCGGGTCAACGCGTCCAATGCCGCTTCCAGGGTGGCGTTCTCGTACACCAGGGTACTGACCAGTTTGGAATTCTTCTGCTGGAGCAGCTCGGCCACCACGCCGGGGTCCAGCTGGACCTGCAGGGGCTGCGGTTGCTCCGCCTGGGTCGGCTTGGTTTCAGTCTCGGTCGTCACGAGGTCTGCTCCTTGGCGATGCGTCGGTACCTGTCGAGGATGTCGGTCTTGTGCACCTCGTCACGCTGCGGACTGAAGGTGTAGTGTGATACCAGGGCGTCGCCGACGATGTTGTTGATCTTGCCGACGATGGCGGGCCGGTGGACCGTGATCCAGTGCTCCTCCTCCGGGAAGTCGAGCACCCCTGGTGTCGGCAGGGTCATGAAGTCCTGGCCGTCGATCACGTGGCACGACACGCTGAACTGCTGGCGCGGCGCGAGCGGGTAGTCCTGATACAAGTAGGCTTTCTCCGGTTCGCCGTCCTCGATCCACCCTAGCAGCAGGTTGTGGATCTTGACGGCGAACAGGCCGTCGGCCCAGCCGACCGGGTCCATGCAGAACGGCTGCTGGACGATGCCGTACTCCTTGGGGATCACGCCCGCCTGCTGCATGTACCAGCTGACGATGGCATTGTTCCACATCAGGGCGAAGCTGGCCAGGGTGCCCGGCTGCAGCAGCTTGGACCGCACCGTGTTCTCGACAGCGTCCTGGTGCACGTACACGATGTCGTCATCGAACCGGAAGAACACCGCGTCCGGATCGGTCATGTACCGGTAGGCGTACCCGGTGTTGCGCTGCTTGGGACGCTGGCGCGGCAGTCCCGCCGGACGCTCCAGGATCCGTATCCACTTGTGGGTCTGGGCCAGCCGGTACGCGTAGACCAGGTCGGACACCTGGCCGTCGTCCGTGTTCAGGTACAGCCACCACTCGTCGACCAGGCCGCGCTCATGGTCTCGGCGCAGGTACTCCAGCAGGATCGACACCGTGGTCTCCCGCCCGTACGGAGTCCAGGCGACGACCTTCTTGCCACCGATCACAGTGTGAACCCCTTGATTCTACCGAACAGTACGGACTCCCACAGGTGGGCGTACTTCTCGACGGTGTGTTCGGCCGCCTGCTGGCGGGCCGCCTCGCCCATCTCCTCGCGCATGTCCGCGTCCGAGATCAGCATTCTGATATACTCGTGCCAGTCGGCTTCGGTCCTGGCGATGAACCCTGTGACCCCGTGCCGGACGAACTGCACATAAGGGTCCGTATCTGAACAGATGATCGGGATTCCCAGGAACGCGGCCTCCAGGGCCTTGGTGGGGAACTTGGCGCCGTTGTACACGGTGTGCCGGTACGGCGCCACCCACACGTCGAACTCGATGGCCTCCAGGTACCGTTCGGTCTGCACCCACGACGTATGGCGCATGCCGGGTACGGTCAGCCGGGACCGGCGCATGTGCGCGTAAGGTATGCCGACCGTCTGCGCCACCCCCCCGTATTCCGATACCCTACTGAACGCGGACCACGCGATCGGCAGTTCGGGCAGGGTCGAGGACGATCCGACCCAGCCGACGACAGGCTTGGGGTTATCCGGACGGGGGCGCGACAGCAGCGATTCGGGCAGCCCGTTCGGGATGACCACCACACGGCTGCTGACCGAGCGGAACAGCTCGGCCAGCCGCTCGGTGGCCACGGTCACCACGCTGGCCGTGTAAGAGTTGCCCATCAGCCGGGCTCGCACGGTCCGGCGTGCGTACTCCTGGTAGGCCAGATAGTTGGACGGATCCATGTGGAAGTAGTCGTCGTCCGCGTCGAACACCGTGCGCCGCCGCTGGTCGAAACACCAGCGGGCCCACTGGGTCGTCGCTCCGTGGTTGTGCACCCGCTGGCCGACGACAGGCAGCGTGTCGTCGGCCAACTGCTCGTCGGTCATCTCCATGGACACCGAGATCTCGTGCCCCCGGTCGCGCAGGGCCTGCGCGGGCAGCTGGCACCTGTACCAGGCGCAGCCTCCCTCGTCGGCGGCCCAGAAGAAGGCCTTCACCGGGTCTTCAGCTCCCGCAGGTACTCGGGCAGCCAGTTGTCCGCGTACCACTTGGCCGTGTCGGCGATGCCGGTCTCCAGGGGGATCAGCTCCGCCGAGTCCATGCCGATAAGGTGCAAGGTGCTGTTGTCGGCGGTCACCCGGGCGTTCGGCGTCTCCCCCGGACGCATCGGCAGGTTGACGATCGCCGGTTCCGGCTGGGAGAATCCCAGGTCCGTGGCCGCCCGCTGGACCTGCTGCGCCACGTACCGCACGGCCGTGTGATCGGACGGGCCGATCTCGACCACCTCGGGCACCACCCCGCCCGACGCCGCGTGCTCCAGCGACTTGACCAGCGCCCTGGCCACGTCGGCGACGTGGACGCAGTCGGACACCTGCATCCCATCGCCATAGACCTCAATCGGGGACCCGGTCAGGGATCGTCCGATGAACGCGGGCATGATCTTGCGGACCTTGCCCGGACCGTACGGCGCCGCCATCAGCTGGCGCGGCCCGTAGGCGTTGACCACCCGCACCTGGTTGATCCTGGTGCCCCGGTCGCGCCGGTACATGTGTCCGAGCGACTCGACACACGTCTTGGACGCCGAGTAGGGGTTGGACATTCCGGCGTTGCCGACGCAGATATTGACCATCGGAAGCCGGTACTGGGTCGCCGCCTCCATCACGTTCATCCCGGCGACCACGTTGGTCATCACGGCCGGACGCGGGTTGAACACGGTCTCCTGGGTCCCCAGGACGCTGGCCAGGTGGATGACGCCCTCGACGTGGGCCGCCAGCTCGACCACGGCCGTCTCATCCCGCGCGTCGCCCAACATGACGGGCACCATCAGGTTCTCATTGTGGTGGATCTTCATCCACTTCCTGCCGGAGGGATCGCCGCCGACGGACATGAAGCTGCGGGCTCGGTGGTCGAAGATGACCGGCTCGTGTCCCCGCCGGATCAGCTCGTCGACCACGTGGCCGCCGATGAAACCGGCACCGCCGGTAACGCCCACCTTCATTGGGACTCCAATTCGTCAGAACCTCGGACTGCGGCAAGCCTAGCATGTCCGGTCATCCGTCTACTACTGATCCGATGATACAATGCCGGACATGGCAGCCATCGAGTTCAGTGATCCGCCCGTACAGAGCCGGGCGAACTCCTTGACGACCGAGGACCCCACCAAGAACTCTGAGCGGGACGACCTGATCGAGGCGCTGCGCCAGCATCCCGGACGCTGGGCCGTCGTCAGCAGGCACACCAGCCGTCCGGCCGCGTCCAAGGTCGCCCGCATGCTCCGGCTCAAACATGCCGACTTCAGTTTTCAGGCGGCTCGGAGCGAGGATGGAGGGGTGGTGCACGCCCGGTTCGACGGCGTCCGATGAACACGCATCTGACTGACAGACAGATTAGGAGGGGTTCAGCTGTCTGCCGCCACCATAGTGCTGAGCTGGCCGTTGCCGACCGTGGGGCTGGGGTCCCTCGTCGTCGGCATAGTGGCCGCCGTTCTCAGAGGAAAGTTACAGACCAAGGGACAGGTGGACGCCGTCCGCCAGGACTACCGAGATCAGATCAAGTCCCTTCGGGAGGACCACCAGGCCCAGCTGGCCGGTCAGGCCGAGGATCACAGGCGACGCGAGGACCAGTTGGTCGCTCAGGGCGACGCCTGGAAGGCCGCCTATTTCAGCGAGACACAGGTCAGCAGCCTGTCGCGGCAACAGCTGGCCCAGCTGTTCGAGCTGGCCAGGATGACCGAGGTCACCATGCGCAAAGCCATTGAAGCTCAACCACCTGAGAGGTCCGGCAATGCAGCAGATCAGTGAGTTGCAGATGGCCCTGCGGGCGGGCCACAGGTCGCAGCAGCGCGCCACGGCGGTCCGCAACCGGGCGCCGGAGGTCAACCGGGTGGTCCAGTCCCTGCGCGAGATGGGGGCAGTCCTGGGACTGTGCGACCCGCCCGACGAGAAGGAGGACACCGAATCGTGATCGCCGGAGCGGTACGCATCGGCTACGACGCCTCGTCCCCGCCGCCGGACCCGCACCTGGACGTATGCGGGTTCTACATCGGTGGCGACACCCCGCACGTGTGGACCGACGCGGAGATCGCGGGCCAGTCGGCGCGCTGGCGTCTGCCGATCTACGTATGCGACAACCCCGCCCGTCGCGACCCTGTCTCGGACGCCGGGGACGCGGTCGGCTGGATGCGCGCCCACCACGTCCCGGCGGGCTGTGCGCTGGCTCTCGACTACGAGATGGCCAAGGACGCGACCTATCTCGAACAGTTCGACAGCGTGGTGCGCGCCGCCGGGTGGACTGTGCTGCTGTACGGGTCACAGTCCACCGTCGAGCAGAACCCGCGCCCGTCGGCCGGTTATTGGACCGCATCTTGGACCCAGGCGCCGCACCTGGACTCCGGCGCCGCCATGACCCAGTACGCCAGCGACGCCCAGCTCGGCCGCCCGTACGACCTGTCCGTGGTCTCCGACAGCCTGGTGCTGTGGGACACCCGGCCGCCCGCCCCCGCACCGACTCCATCGGGAGACAATATGCCCGCCTTCCAGACCGGCCCGGTCGACTCCGGATTCTACGAGGACCAGTCCGGCACCGTGTTCCCCAGCAACACCACCGAGCTGTGCGTGCCGCCCGCGAATGGCGGCGCGGCCGGGTGGGGTAACGCCTGGCTGTCGCTGGGCTGCGACTTCGCCCCGGTGCAGCTGCGCATCGCGGTCAAGTCCGACGGCCAGGCGGGATGGTCGGTCAGCCTGCACACGATCCGGCCGACCGACGACCGGCTGTCCATCCCGTTGCCCACCAACGTGGGCAAGATCTCCATCGGCCGGGTGGCTCAGTCTCCCTCCGACAGCCCGGCCACCCCCTGCGCCTGGCTGCTGGAGTACCGGGCCGTATAAACCCGGATATGGAGTAGACAGGCTGTCAAGTCCGGTGGTACAGTAGTGGCATGGATACTCCGGCAGAGACCAACGGCGGGTTCGAGGAGAAGGTGGGCGTGGACTTCACGACCGCCTCCCGCTACCGCAACGGCGACCGGGTTCCGTCCACTCGGACCGCCCAGAAGATCGCCGACGCCTACGGCCTGGATGTGGCAGAGATGCTGCGGGCCATAGCGGGCGGGCGCGAAGAGTTCGGCTACTACATCCGTACCCGTGTGTTCGGACCCGAGGACATCGACCAGGATCGGTGGCAGGCCGAGCTGGCGGCCCGGGACGAACGCGCGTCCAAGAAGGGATCTCGGGCAGCGGCATGACCGAAGAGATGAAGGATCTGGAGGCCGTCCGGAACGACTTCGTGCGGCAAGTCAGCGACCGATCGGTGTTCGAGGAGCTACGCCCGTACCGGCAGTGGCGCCACCTGCCCTCCGGCATGATCGTCGAGGCCGGGTCGGTCTACGGCGAGCTGCATATCAAGTCGTGGTCTCCGGAGCACGGCAAGCACAGCCCTACTCTGGACCTGCGCGTTCTCAACGTCAACGCTTGGAGCGCGTACTCCGGGTTCCTCACCCAATTCGACTTGACGGCGGACCTGGACCCGGCCGTCGTCTGATCCCCGAGCCCGCCACTATCCGGATCGACACGCCGGGTAGCGGCGGGCTCGGCCGTCTCCGGTACTTGACAGCCGGGCAATCCTAGTGGTGTACTGGTCGTACAAGGCTTGGTTTCGGGTCGGGAGGGGGCAGAGATGGCGGTCCTACTGAGGGGTCGGGCAGTCAGCGAGAAGGATGTCAAGGAGATCCGGCGCATGGTCAAGGAGGCGCTGGATGTGCACCGCGAGGAGGGCACCCTGGACTCTGCGGCGGCCAAGGGCCTGTCCGCCTATCTGGACGACATCAAGTCGGCCAAGTTGATCAACGTGTCCGTGCCGTTCGTGCCGGACGAGCCCGCCGACGACACCCCGGCGCCGTCCGGCGCGCCCGGCCGGACCGGCGAGCGCCCGGCTGCGGCGGCCAGCATCGACGCCACGCCCAGGCAGTACGAGTTCATCCGCAACCTGCTGCGCGACCGGGACTGGTCCGGGCTGGCGCCGCTGCTGCACGGCACGGCCGCCCGCGTGTTCGGCGGCGGCCAGGTGGACAGGCGGACCGCATCCGACCTGATCGACGCCCTGAAGAAGTGCCCCTGGAAGCGCTCGCGCGACCTGCACGCCGCGCCCGCACCGGTTCCGGCTGCGCCCCGGCGCTCCGAGCCGGTCGGCGAGGGGTTCTACAAGCTGGATGACCTTTACGTCAAGGTCATTCTGAACCAGGATGGCACCCGGACCTACGCCAAGGCGTGGGACGGGTCGTCCTGGGACTACGAGCTTGCGCGCTCGGTGGGCGCCTACCGCAAGCTCACCCCGGCCATGAAGCTGACGCCCGAGCAGGCGTCCGAGTTCGGCCACCTGTACGGCCAGTGCATCTTCAAGGGATGCAGGCTGACCCACGAGATCAGCATCCGGCTCGGATACGGACCGGTCTGCGCCGAGAAGCACGGGATGCCCTGGGGCTGAGCACGACCCATCCGCCGGAGGGCGGCCAGCCCCCCGGCCCTGCCACGTAAGGAACCTGATATGACCGTCAACACCGAGAGCCCGGCCCGTCGCGGCGTGACCGTGGTCCCGCACATTCTTGAAGGCAACGAGGAGTGGCCGGACAGCGTCGCGGTGATGCACCCTAACGGTGCCCTGATGATCTGGCACCTGAGCCAGTACGGCCGACCCGGCACGCTGCCCACCAAGATCTACGCGGCCGGGTCCTGGCGCGACGTGACCCACTACGGCGACTTCATGGCGCCGCCGATGCCTTCCTCCCGGCCCGCCCACGAGGTCGGCGCCGACCAGCAACGGGCGACGGCCGAATTCGTCGAGGAGATGGCGTCCCGAGACCCGCAGGAACTGGAGCGCGATCGGCGCCGAGCCTACACCGACCCGATCGAGGAGCTGTCGCCCGAGCGGCTGGACGACACCAACGGCGACGTGCGCGGCCAGCAGAGCATGGGCGTCATCCCCCGGCCGCAGCGGCCGATCATCAAGTCCGAGCCGGGCGCCCGGCACGGCGTGGAGCCGCCCCCTTTCGACGAGCAGGACGACACCGACGACCGCGCGTCAGTGTTCAGTCGGGCCGTGGGAGGGGTGGCGAAGGCGGCCGGTCGCGTCCGGTCCCGCGCCCGGGACGGCGTCGGCCAGTTCTCAGCCAGCCTGCCCCCGAGTACCTCCTACGGACCGTCCGTCCGGGCACTGGCCCGGCCGACATCGCCCGAATCCTGGTGGGTGTGGGCCGTCCTCCTGTCGGTTTTGCCTGTCGTCTGGATGATCCTGAGCTGACCGCCCCCGTATTGAGATCCATCCCGGTCCACCCCTTCACGTAGATAGGGACAGCTACGATGTCTGCCACCATCACCGCCCCCAAGACCGATGTTCAGGGGCACGCCCCCGGCGTCGCCTACGACGACGGTCCGAACTGGGCCACCCCGTGCGAGTGCGGGCGCAGGTTCACGGCCAAGTCGCCGTCCGCGTCCAAGGCCCGGCACACCGCCCACGCCGAGCAGGAGGCCAAGAAGGCGGCCCGCCAGCCGAAGACCGGCGACCAGCCCGACCCGGAGTCGGAGCAGTCCCCGTCAACCTTCTCGGGACGCATCAAGATCTGCGGGTGCGGCTGCGGCGGGCAGCTGGCGCGGCGCGCTGGCGGAGTGTTCCTGTCCGGACACGACGCCCGGTTCAAGAGCATCCTGGCCAAGGCGCACATGGCCGGGCTGGAGGTCCGCCACCCGAAGTCAGGTGAGATGGACAAGCCGCTGGTCATCGCCGCCTGGCTGGACGACCGGCGCGGCAACGGCAGCACCTTCTGGCAGGACAAGGTGTCGGCCGGAGTCAAGATCACCGAGCCCAAGGCCCCCCGCGTCCGGGTCGAGCGGACGATGACCGACGAGGAGATCGGCCAGCTGAAGGCCCAGCGGCTGATCGACATGCTCGACAACCGCCACCCGGTGTCAGGGGACGAGGGTACGCTGACCATGCGCAGCGGCACCGTCTGCCGCGCCCGGGTGCTGCGGCGCCAGGGTGACGGCAGCATCCAGGTCAGGATACTGACGGGCCAGTCCGCCGGTACCGACGTGGTTGTGCCCGACATCCGGTTCGCCAAGGACCGGCGGTCTACCAACCAATACACATGAGGACACGAATGCCGACAGATCCGATCGTTGTCTCGTACTCCGAGATCGCGTCGTTCCGCCAGTGCCCGCATCAGCACAAGCTGGGCTACAAGGAGAGGTGGGCCGGTCCGACCACCTCTCCGGCCCTGCTGAAGGGCACCCTGTGGCACAAGGTGCTGGAATGGCACTACCGGTGGCTGAAGGACCAGCCGGGAGACCTGGACGGCGCCGTCCGCGCGGGGCGGCAGCAGATCGTGCAGGCCCGGCGCGAGGGATTCGACGAGGTTGCCGACCTGGTGGAGTGGATGTACGCCGGTTACATCGATATGTACGGCGCCGACAAGGACTGGGAGATCCTGGCGGTCGAGCAGAAGATCGAAGTGCCGCTGCTGACCGCCCGGGGCCACCGCTCCCGGTTCCGCCTGAAGATGCAGATCGACCTGTTGGTCAGGGACGCCGCGATGCGGGGTAAGCTGGTGATGGTCGACCACAAGTCCGGCCAGAACCTGCCGTCCGAGGCGGAGCTGGACATGGCCGACCAGTTCGGCCTGTACATCTGGGGTCTGAAGCATGTTGGGTACGACATGTTCGCCGGGTTGTGGAACGGCGCCCGGACCCAGCGCAACAAGACTGCCGGGCAGACCCTGGAGTCCCGGTTCCGCAGGTTCCCGCTGGCGCGCACCGACTTCGAGCTGAACACGATCGCGACCGAGGCGTACGCCACGGCCCGCAAGATGTGGGCGGCCGGTGAGCTGGCCGAGCGGCACCCGGACAAGGATCGGTGCAAGTGGATGTGCCAGTTCCGGGACGCCTGCCTGCTCGGTCGCAAGACCGGCGAGGACCGCGAGCGCAGGTACCTGCTGGACACCGGATGGTCACCCGGAGCAGAGAGGCACTGACATGTCCGAACAGGTGTTCAAGCACTACGTCACCGGGGAGGGGGTATCGGACTACCTCGATGAGGCGGACCGCCTGATCAACTCCGTGGATGCGGGCGGGGATTCCCGGATACAGGCCTTGGCGGGCGCGGTTAAGCAGATCCGGGACGCCCTGGCCATGTTCGTGGAGGAGGTACGGGAGGCCCAGCGGGACTGGTAACCCGGGGATTGTCTGCCGGACAACCGGTATGGTGGGATACGATCGTACGGCGGCGGGGGCGGCCCGAGCCCCCGCCGCTGGCTCCGCCGATCGGGCAGGATCAGAGATGAGAATCAATGACTGAAACCGTCGCACCACCTCGGCCGCAGGCCACACTGGACGACATGCCCGAGTTCGCCAACGTGCTGTACTACGGTGAGCCCGGATCCGGCAAGACCTCCGCCGCCGCCGGGATGGCCCGCCTGGGCCGGGTGTACCTGGTGGACACGGAGTCCGGCGCCAAGGCCCGGCCGCTGCGCCGTCTGGGCATCCCGGTCGAGAACATCATCCCGGCCCGGGACGACCGGGGCAAGCCGATCACCACCTACTCCCAGCTGGACGCCTTCTACTGGCGGATCAAGGCTGAGCTGGACGACGACCCCGACTCGGTGGCCGGTGTCATCTTCGACTCGATGACCGAGCTACACCAGATGCTGCTGCGCGAGGAGGTCGACGTTCGTCACGCTAAGGCAGTGCGCAAGGCCACCGACAAGAACGGCGTCCTGCTGATGGAGGTGGAGGATTCCGAATTCGACGTCGACGTACGTGAGCACGGCGTGGTGACCGAGAAGCTGCGCGTCATCGCGCGCCGATTCCGGGACCTGCCCTGCCACACGGCGTTTGTCTGCCTGGCCAAGCGGGAGGTGGACAAGGAGTCCGGCACCGGCCTGGTCATGCTGCCGCAGCTGTCCCCCAAGTTCGGCGTTAATCTGATGGGGTACGTCGACCTGATCGCGTACACCAGCAAGGTCCCCGGCGTCGAGGACGCCAGCGGATACCTGGGGGTGTTCCGCGATACGGGCAAGTACAAGGGCAAGGACCGGCTGGGCGGCACGCCGTCCGTGCTGGCCGACCCCTCGTTCGACCGGCTCGTCGCCCTGGTGTTCCAAGACTGGCCCCTGGACGACGACCCTGCGCAGCAGGACTACCTGGACCGGGTACGGGCGAAGACCAGCCCGGCCGAGTCCGCCCCCCCGGCGGACAGCAAGTAGCGGGGCGCGGCCGTCTCCGCGCAGAAGACAAAACAACACGCACACGCAGACACAGACAAGGACACTGATATGCCGAAGCTCAGCGCCGACGTGGCGGCCGAGGTCGAGAAGGCGGAGGGCCAGGATTTCGAGGCCATCGACGAGGGCATCTACCGCGCCGTCCTGGAGGGCGAGGTCGAGGTCAAGGACGGCGCCAACGGCATCTACTGGCGGTGGGTGTTCAAGCTCACCGACGAGGGGTTTACCTCCCGCAAGATGTTCCTGAACACCTCCCTGTCCGAGGCGGCCCGCTGGCGCCTGAACGAGGTCTTCAAGGCGTTCGGCGTCCCGGCCGACACCGACACCGACGAGCTGATCGGCAAGCCGGTGCGCCTCTACATCGTGCAGCGCATCATCCAGGGCGGCGTACGCAAGGGCGACATGGGCAACGACATCAAGCAGGTGCTCCCGCCCGAGGACGGCGCCCCTGAGGGCGCTGCTCCCGCGACGGCCGGTGGCGGTGCCAAGACCAAGCCGGAGGATGTGCCGCTGTTCTAGGACCGCGCACGCGCGAAGCGCGCGGATCGGACCCGTCGCCCTGTACCAAGGGCGGCGGGTCCGCCCGTCCCCCGGGGGACTACACTGTGTGAGTACGTCCGTATGTGTAGAGGCAAGGAGCACCTGCGTTGTCCGACGGCACGGTTCGGGGGGAATGGGAGAGACTGGCGGCCGAGGGGCTGTACGTCTTCCCGTTGCCCGAGGGCGGAAAGAATCCGGGCGATCTCGGTGTCAAGTGGCGCAGCACCTGGGTCGCCAAGCGCATGCAGCCCTGGCCCAGGCTGGCGTTCGCCAAGGGCGACGAGGCCAAGGGGCTGTGGCTGGCCACGGGCCAGATCAGCAGGCGGGTGGTCCTGGATATCGACAGCGACCAGGCCGAGCAGCGCTGGCGCGAGGTGCTGGGAGATCTATACGACAGGGCGCTCAAGGTCACCACCGGACGCGGCGTCCATCTGCACTTCCGCATCCCCGACACGGACGAGCGGGAGTGGCCGGGGCATTCGGACAACGATCTGGGGTACGACTTCCGTGGGGACGGTGGGGGGGTGGTGATACCGCCGTCGGTCCACGCCACCGGCCGCCGGTACGAGTGGGCGGGGGGCGATCTGCTGGACGCCCCGGAGTGCCTGCGCCACCCCCTCCGGTCCGATAAGCCTACTGAAGATTCAAACGTTGTCGAACTGAAGCCCAGCAACGCCAGCAGGCCGAGCAGCGCACACAAGCGTCAGAATAGCAACGTAAAATCCCTGCTGCGCAATCTGATCGAGAGCCCGCCGTCCTCCGAGGGCGACGGCCGCAACAACTGGCTGACCCAGGTGGCTGGTCACCTGGCCAAGCTGTTCCCGGCGCCGATGCAGGACGGCTACACCGCGCTGGTGCGCCACCTGGGCACGACCCTGGACGACCCTCTCGACGAGGCCGAGGCCCTGAAGGTCGCCGACTCCATCTGGGCCAAGCAGCACTCCGGCGCCGGGCTGATCTTCGAGGCCGACAGCGGATTCCTGGCCGCCCGGGACGGCAGGCTGTACACCACCGTCAAGGGTGAGGACGGCCTGGTCCGGGTGGCCGAGTGGTCCGACTTCGAGCTGCGCGCCCGCCGGATCGTGCAGGACGACGACGAGCGCACGTTCTACGTGGACCTGGTCACCGGCCACACCATCTACGAGAACGAGCCGCTCCCGGCCGACATCCTGGGCAACATCTACAGGCTCACGGTCTGGCTGACCGCCCACCACGCCAGCATCGCTCCCCCGGCCAACGACTCGTGCAAGGTGTCGTCCAACACCCGGCTGCTTAGGTACCTGATGTCCCAGGACGCCCCGGCCGCTGAGCAGACCCCCCACTACGGACACCAGGCCGACGGCAGTTTCGTGATTCCGGAGGGCATCCTGGGAGGGGGTGGCGTAGAGCCGCATGGCGCGCTGGTCCCGGCCGACTATCTGCGCGGGCATGTGCGGTACCGGTACGGGATGGCGGATCGCGGCACGGCGCGCGAGATCCTGCGCGAGGTGCTGACCTTCCAGGACGAGACGGTGGCCAGCGTGTTCGGGTCCTGGTGGGCCATGGCCCTGCTCAAGGGCCGGTACCCCTGCTCGATGTTCCCGTTCATGATGCTGGACGCGGGCAGCGAGTCCGGCAAGACCACGGGATTCTTCGCCATGATGGTCGCCCTGGCCGGGTCGATGGACGGCGCCGGGCAGCACACTCCGGCCAGTTTCCGCGACGCGGTGGCCGCGCACCGCAACGGCATCGCCTGGCTGGACGACATGACCGACGTCAAGGTGTCCCAGATAGCCGATGTGGTCCGGCAGGCCACCTCCGAGGGCAGCCGGGGCAAGAAGGACGCGGACAACGTCGGCACCACCAACCAGCAGCTGATCAGCCCGATCATGATCTCGGGCGAGGGCAGCGGCACCATGATGTCCGAGAAGGCGATGCGCGACCGGGCGGTCCGGCTGGAGTTCTCCACCCCCCGGGACCGCCGCAGCCTGATCGACCCGTCCCGTCTGCAGTGGGACGATATCGTGGCCCTGACCGCCAAATACGGCGGCCGAGTGGGCGGGCTGACCGACCTGGCCGGGTCGGTCGTATCCCTGATCCTGGACGCGGGCACGCCCGTCCTGTCCCAGATGCCCGACCTCAAGGACACCGGGGGGCGCCACGCCGACAAGCTCAGCATCCTGCGCACGGGCGCTCGCGTGCTGGAGGCGGTCACCGGAGACATCGGCCACGCCGCACTGGTCGACAAGTGGTGTTCCGAGAGGTTCGACGAGGGGGCGGCTAACCTCGCGGTGAGCGAGATCCTGCCGTGGGTGCTGCGCGCCGCTAGCTCCGGAGGGGTGCCCACCAGCGCCAAGGGCTGGTCCCCGGTGTTCTGGGACAGCACCCGGCGCACCCTGTGGGTCTCGGTGGAGCAGACGGCGGACCTGTGGCGCGAGCGCAAGAACCTGACCGACCGCGAGCAGCAGCTCGGCACGGCCGACTCGATCCGCAAGGAACTCAAGGCCATCGGATGCGAGGGCAGCCGGATGCGCGAGGTCGGCAGGTCCCTGCTGGGCAAGGCCGAGGGACGCCGGTACTGGGAGCTACCGCCCGAGTGGTCACAGCGAGTAGTGTCATCGTCCGGCTACGACCTGTAGCGACAACCGCCCCCCACCTGTTGTAGGACCGGGGGGCGGTGTTGTATGTACGAGGAGTCACGCACAGTGACATCCAGTAACTATGATAGTGATGTAACAATCACGAAGAGCCACTGCCGCTGCAGTCTTTCAATCCCCACAACACATGCTCTCTCTCACAACAGAGAGAACAACATGTGTTCCGTTGTCGTCCGTATATGCCATGACCGGCGCTTCCGTACTCCCACAACGCCACAACGCCTCCGGGAAATACGCCCCTCGTACGTGTACGCGTCCGTCCGCGTCCGCGCGTCCGTGCTACGTGTGTATGTGGGGTGTCTGCTCGGGAGGCGTTGTGCCGTTGTGGGCGCTGGACGGCCGGTCAAGGGGCATGGTGGACTGCGCCCATGGCAGACGAGAGGCACCACTACCACCGCGCCGAGCGGTACCTAGCCGAGAGCGAGCTGGTGCGCGGGACGTCCCGGGAGACCGCTCTGCTTATCCGGGCACTGTCCCACGCCACTCTGGCCCAGGTGGCCCTCCAGGCCAAGCAGGTAGATAGCAAGACGCACCGCTGCCTGCTGTCGCCGCCGGACGAGATCTGACGGCCTCCGGCCCTTGACACCCTGACAAATCGGACGATAGACTACTCCTATGACTTCCATTCAGAGCTGGCACGAGGCCGAAGCGGCCCTGACCGAGCAGTGGCCCGGGTTCTCCGTGCGTCCGCAGCAACGTCGGATGGCTGAGGCCGTGCAGCTGACCGTCCGGGGCGAGGCCAAGCACCGAGTCCTGCTGGCGCAGGCAGGCTGCGGCGTCGGCAAGAGCCTGGGCTACCTGATCCCCATCATCGCGCAGGCCCTGCGCGTCCGCAAGCGCGTGGTCGTCAGCGTCAGCACCAAGGCGCTGCAGGACCAGATCGCGGGCAAGGACCTGCCGACCCTGCGCGATACGCTGTTCCCCGAGCTGACCTTCGCCGTTCTGAAGGGGCGCAGCAACTACGTCTGCCTGCGCGAGGCCGACAAGAACGGCGGCGCCTACGTCAAGGAGGGCACCGACGGCGAGCGGCAGGACCTGGTGCAGCCGGTCGACGACCGCGAGTGGCGCGAGCTGACCACCGACGCCGAGGGCTGCATCGGGCGCAAGCGCTGCCCGTTCGGCCGGGAGTGCTACTCGGAGCGGGCCAAGTCCCGCGCTCTGCGCGCCACGGTCCTGGTCGTGAACACCAGCCTATTGACCCAGGACCTGCGTCTGCGCGCGATGACCAACGGCGCGGCCGGAATCCTGGGCGAGTACGACTACCTGGTGGTGGACGAGGCCCACGAGATGCCCTCCATCGTCGCCGACGGACTGACGGTGTCGGTCACCCTGGGACGAATCCTGAACACCTGCTCCCGGATCGAGGGCCACTACCCGGACGCAGCCCAGAAGGCGGTCGACGAGCTGCGCGACCGGGCCGCCACCTGGTTCGGCCGCCTGCAGCGATTCTTCGAGGACAACCCCAAGTCCCGCACGGCCGAGCTGGACGTCGACGACCAGGCCGAGGCCGCCCGCCTGACCGACCTGCTGCGCACGATCGACACGGCGGCCCAGGACGCCGACTGCCGGTGCGAGGACCCCGAGCCGGACGAGGACGGCGAGATCGACCGCGTCTGCGAGTTCGCGCGCCGGGTGGACGGGCTGACGGCGGACATGTCCGGCTTCAGTCGGAACACGGACCATGGGGGGGTGACGTGGATGGAGGCAGGGCGCGGCGGCCGGGTCGAGATGAAGATCGCCCCGGTCGAGGTCGGCGGCTTCCTGCACGCGGCCGTGTGGGAGCTGGGCAAGCCGACCGTCCTGACCAGCGCCACCCTGGGCATAAACGGCGACGTGACCTACGTGGCCCGCCGGGCCGGACTGTCCAAGTACGACAGCCTGGATGTCGGCACGCCCTTCGACTACTCGAAGCAGGCCCGGCTGATGCTGCCCCCGTCGGACGCCCCGATGCCCAGGGACCCGCACTGGCGCGGATGGGCCCAGGACCAGATGTACGACCTGGTCCTGGTGTCGGGCGGCGGCGCGCTGCTGCTGTTCACCAGCACCTCGGCCATGCGCGAGGCGCACGACGCGCTGCGCCCCCGGCTGGGCAGGCACGGGCTCCCGGTATTCCTGCAGGGCGCCGGTACGCCCAACCGTGAGCTGGCCCGCCAGTTCGCCGATCACGCCGACTCGGTCCTGTTCGCCACCCGCAGCTTCTTCACGGGCGTCGACTTCGCCGGGGACACCTGCCGCCTGGTCGTGATCGACAAGATGCCGTTCCCCGTCCCGGACGACCCGGTGTTCAAGGCCCGGTGCGCCCTTACGGTCAAGCGGTTCGGCAAGGGGTCGGACTTCCGCCGGGTCAGCATCCCCGAGATGTCGCTGGTCCTGATCCAGGCGTTCGGCCGCCTAATCCGGTCGGTCGACGACGCCGGAGCGGTCGCCATCCTGGACCCGCGCATGCGGGCCGGGTGGGCGTCGGCGGTACGCCGCGCCCTGCCCCCCGCCCCGCTGGTGTCGTCGGTGGACGAGGTCGCCGCCTTCTTCGCCGGGCTGCGCTCGGCGCGGGGTGCGGACTGATGCGCCGGTCTGACGCCAGATTCATACGGACGCTGGCGGGCATGCGGCTCACGGGCCAGTTCGCCGAGTACCGGTTCCGCCGTCGGCGCCGCAACCTGGAGTGCGACCTGTTCAACATGGGCCAGGTCACGCTGTGGCACAGCGTCAAGGAGGAGAACGACCGTCTCGGAGTCTGGCCCCGAAGGAGGAGGAGCAGGCGTGGCTGAGATCGTCGCCACCGACGTGCCCGGCGTGCTGGAGATCCGCACGCCCGAGCTGGCCCGCACCGAGGTCAATCTGTTGCGCCGGATCTACCGCGAGGCGTCTCTGCGCTTTCGCAGCGAGCGCAACACGGATCGGTACATCCATCAGGTCAGGATGTCCGTACACGTCAACGAGCACGGGGCGTGGCGGATCTCGGACGGGTCCATCACTGCTGCCAGCAGCCTGACGTTCGTCCGGCTGATGCACCGGGACCTGATCGGTATCCAGATGCGGCCGGGCCGCGTCACGGTCCAGCTGACCGAGCAGGGCGTCCGTCACGCCTCGCTTAGGTGGCCCGATGTCTGAGGTCAGGGATCTGACCCGCACGGAGGCCGCCCTGTTGCGCTATCTGCAGAAGCGGACCCGCCACACGGGGGAGCGGATCCTGGTCTACCAGACCAACCGCCAGTTCTGGCGCCCCGGCGGCCGGACGGGTCCGGGCTGGAACCCGGCCACGTTCCACGCCCTGGTCCGGGCACGGCTGGCCGCGTACCACCGGGGCGACTACGGCGGTACATTCATCTCACTCACACCGGAAGGGATCAGGACATGAGCACCCCCACCAACGAGGGCCGGGGCACGGTGATCACCCACGGCCCCTGGACCACCACCCCCTCCAGCCGGGTCGTCATCGAGCTGGAGGGGGTGGCCCACCTGGACGTCAAGGAGGGCGAGCACTGGGTCACCGTGGTCGACGGCTACGTCCTGCCGGACAACTCGACCCGGTTCGTCCTCCGCTACGAGGGCAACGTCACCGCCGTCGACGGCGGCAGCACGGACGGGGGCGACGAGCCTGCCGCCGAGTTTTTCAAGCCGGGTCGGGACTACGTCGAAAACAAGCCCTTTCGGGCGCCCGAGCTGATACGGACCTTCCGCTGCACCCACGTCGCGGCCGTGCCGGACGGCAGCGAGCTGATGGCCATGGGATTCGGCAGGCAGGGCCCGCACGGACCGTGGCGCCCGGTATGCTTCGAATCCGGCGCGGCCACGGTCTACACCGACGACGCGGACTGGGTGGAGAAGGTCGATGACCCGGGCGAGTAGGGGAATGTACTTGCCCGACACCCAGCGCAAGGCGCTGCACGACATCCGCCGGACGGTGGACGCCGTGGCCCGGGACGATCAGCGCTACAGCGACATCCCGGTGGTGGCCGACACCCGGGACCACCGGCGCTGCACCTTCGGCGCGGCCGGGAAGTCCTACAGCTGCACCATGCTGATGTTCAAGCGGCTGGCCCAGAACGGCATGATCACCCTGCACGTCGGCAGGCGACCGGCCACGCACGAGATCCGGCTGACCCCCCAGGGCGTCCGGCGGACCACGGTCAGTGTTCAGTCGGAAGCGGACGCGGGAGGGGTGGCGCAGTGAGGCGGCTGCTGTGCGCGCTGATCGGCCACCCGGACCGGAAGATGGCCAGCTGGTCGGGCGGGTCCGGAGGCACGTGGATCAAGTCCTATGCGTGCCCGCGCTGCGGCGCCTGGGTGCTCCGGATCGTCCAGCGGCGGTCGCTGTGAGGTGGTCGCAGGAGGCGGCCGGGCGGATCGCCCGAGGTGAGAGCACCTATCGCCAGGAGGCCGAGGAGATGATGCGTCGCACAGTCGAGGCGCTGCCCCGGATGACCCCGGAGCAGGCCGCGCAGGCGGCTCACCTGGGCAACCTGCTGATGCAGGAGGTCGAGGCTATCGAGACGCTGTCCAAACTGGGCGAGATGTTCAAGACAGTCGAGGGCGACACGCTCGCCCGGATAGAGGAGGGGACATGGACCAGCACGAGCGGCAGCGGCCCGTCACCGAGCTGATCGCCCAGGTGCAGGACGATCTGGGCCGGGCGCTGCCGAACGGCAGCGGCGAGCTGGTGCACGACCTGGCCGCGCGGATCACGCGCGGCGGGACGGCGTTCGCCGAGCTGGTGGCCGACCGGATCCGGCTGAGCCGGGCGGCGTCCGCGCACAACGACCGGGCGCACGACCTGGAGAAGCAGCTGGCCGACCTGCAGGACAAGGCCGATATGTACGAGAGCGACCGCGACGCGGCCGTCCACGCGCTGAGCGAGATCATCCAGGCGCTGGCCGACAACGACAACCGGGCCGTGGCTCGCGCGATCGCCGACTGGAACCGCAGCCAAGAGATCTGACCCGTACCGTCAAATCAATCAGCAGGAGGGGAACCATGCAGTACCAGGACGAGAACGGCGACACTGTGACCACATTCTCAGCGGCCGACCGTCAGGCCCAGCTCAGGCGGCGACGCGCCGCCGCCGAGAGCCGCTCCCGCCGGATCTTCTGGATCGGGACGGCCACGCTGGCGGCGATTGTCGCCGCAGCGGTTGTGATCGGGTTCAACGTGTGGAACGGTACCAAGCGCGATGTGACCATCACGGTGACCGACAAGAACCGGGTGTGCGACAGCACCGGCAAGAGCGTCAGCTGCTACTACCTGATCTACACCACCTCGGGCACGTTCAAGGACACGGATAGCCTGCTCAACGGCAAGTTCGCCAGCTCCGACCTGTACGGCCAGCTGCGGCGCGGCGGGCAGTACGAGGTCGAGGCCCAGGGGTGGCGCATCCCCTGGATGTCCGAGTACCCCAACATCGTCCGCATCGTTAAGGTTGTGAAGGAGGGCAGCGATGGCGGCAACTGACGAGCAGGTGACCGCCGCCTACATCCGGCAGGAGATCCGCAAGAGGGCCCGCAGGCACAGCCGCGTCGGCAACGTTCTGCTGATCAACACGGTCGCGTGCTGCCTATTCGCGGCCGGGGGCGGCCGGTATTTCGCCGAGTGGGTGACCGGCGCGGTGTTCTCGTTCATGTTCGCCGTCATCCAGTTCACAGCGTCCAACTACATGCGCGATCCCGAGAACCTGCCCGAGCTGACCCAGTTCTTCATCGACCGGGCGATCATCAGGTCCGCCCGCAAGCGGCAGAAGGAGTCCGCCGATGGCTGAGCACGAGCTGCTGGCCAGTGCCGCCGCCGCCACCGACCAGGCCGAGCAGGCCGTTCAGCGGGCCGGGGTCCCGGCCGCCAGCCGCGACAGACTGGTGGCCCTGGCCACGGCCGACACCTACGCCAACCTGGCCGCCGCCTACGCCCTGCGCGCCATGGCTGAGGCCGACATGGACGGTGTGGTCGCCGGGAACGCATTCCGGTGCGAGGCGTGCAGATGCTGCGTCGGCACGTACAAGAACTACCGGGACCAGCAGCTGTGCACCGAGTGCGCCGACGGCGAGGTCTGTCCCCGCCAGCAGGCGGCCAGGATCAGAACCGAGCGAGTGGCCGCCAAGGCTCGGCGCGAGGCCGACGACGCTGCGGCCGAACTCAACCGAGGCCACACCTCCCCCAACCTGGACGACCGCCAGCGCGTCGACCTGCTGTCCCTGCGGCTGCTGTTGTCCGCGTGCAACCGGATGCGCGACGACTGGGCCGAGTCCGGCGAGGAGCGCCGGGCCGAGCTGTGGACGGCGGTCCACACCGAGGCGGACAACGTGTTCGACCGGTACCACGAGCGCATGTCCTTCCTGAACCGCATCGACTGGGCCGACAAGATGGCCCCCCTCGACCCGCGCCGTACGACGACGGCCGACCTGCTGACGGTGCACAGCGTCTCCTACGGCGATCTGCCCCGGGGCTCCCGATTCATCGTCGAGGGGGACGGCCACGTGCGGGTCCGGGTGGTGACCAGCAACCGTACGCGGGAGTCCATCCGCAGGCTGGCGGTCCCGCCCGGCAGCACGCTGGACCAGATGCTCACTCCCGCGCCGCTGCCCCCGCAGCATCCGGTCGAGGACGCCAGACAGTTCGTGGGCCACTACGGCGGCAGTGCCGACCTGGTCAACAGGGCGGCCGACTACGTGACCGAGTACCACACCGAGCCCGCCCCGGTCAATACGGGCGACAGCGTCACCGACACGGTGATCCGGCTGCTGGACACCCGGCGCGAGCACGGTACCTTCAAGTACGGGTCCGAGCTGCGCACGTACAACGGCCGGGACCCGATGAAGGACCTGCAAGAGGAGCTGGCCGACGCCCTGTGCTACGTCACCCAGCAGCTGATGCGGGACGACGAGGCCAAGCTGGTCGGACACGATCAAAACGGCTTCACCATCCGAGAGGGCGGCGGCCGGTACATCCACCTGCCGCACCCCGACAACTAGAAGGGCTGACCCGACATGCCGTGGATCGGAGCCAAAGAATACCAGGACCTGGTCGAGCGCGTCCGCCACCTGTGCGTCGCGGCGGGCGACCTGGACCCGGACGGGACCGAGGAGGCCGTGCCCGACCAGTACCTGGACCGGATCGACCGATTGGTTCGCGCCAACGACGGCGTCCGCGAGTGGCTGGTCACGTACGACGGGGACACGGTCGTCCAGCCGACCCCCGCCGAGGCGGCGCCCCGCCTGACCGAGTCCATGCGCCAGCTCGGCGAGGGTTTGGCCCGCATCGGCCACGCGTACCAGCAGGGCCAGCAGGCCTATCGCGACGAGAGTGTCCGGCTGGCTGTACAGGGGTCGACCGGCGACGAGACCCGGGAGACCGTCTCCGAAGCCACGCGAGCGCGGGACCTGGCCTACACCGAGAGGGCGCGTCTCGTGGCCGTCCTGGCGGCCGTCTGGGACTCGTGGTGGGCGCCGGACCCCAAGACCCCGGACTATCGGGTCGTCTACGTGAAGTCTCCCGCCGGGCAGCTGTCCTGGCACATCCACCAGGACGACTGGCACCTGTTCGAGCACGTCGCCCCGGCCCGGCACGCCCGTCCCACGTGGGACGGACACAGCACCGAGGAGAAGAATGCCCGGCTGGCCGCGCTGACTCAGATGGGCGATCTGCCGACCCGTGCAGTCCGGTACCCGTCCACCGTGGCTTCTGTCAAACTGTTCGGTCAGTTCTCGTGCGACGAGGGCGGCTGGTTCGTCCTGAGCCGGGACGAGGACGGGTACAAACTGCTGCGGGCCGACGAGGTGTCGGGCGCGGCCAATCCGTCCACCACGTTCTGGCTGGACCGGGGCCAGACTGCCACCCATGTCCGGCTGACCCGATACCGCGACCAGCCCGGCCGCTGATGGTGAGCCACAGGATCGAGATCCGGTCGGCCGGAGTGTCGTGCCCATGCGGCACCCCGGCCGACCGGATCGTACTGGACTGTGTGGTGACGCGGGAGGCGCCGGACTCGGTAGTCTTCGAGATGTTGTACACGGCCGCCCTGGAGCCGTGCGGGCACCGGTTCGTCGCCAGGGACTACAGCCGGGTGGTTCGCGGATGGATCTGGCGTCTTGACCGCCGGGCAAGCCGGATGGTGGGGTGACCCCATGACCACACCCGATCCGGATGGCACCCGCCCCAAGCCCCAGACCCAGGCCGAGCACGCCGACGCCCGCCAGGCCCAGACCGCCCTGTGGGCGCTGTTCGTCGGCGGCCCGCTCGACGGCCAGGTCCGCGAGATGGACGCGTCCGGCAGATGGATCCGGTACGAGGCCGTATGGCCCTGGCAGGTCGACAGTCTGGATTTTCTCAAGAACCTGTCGATGACCCCGGACGAGATGCTGCTGGCGTACCGCAATCCGAACGTGCGCTACGAGTTCTCCCGCTGGCAGATCGGCCCTCTCTACGCAAACTTGATGCTCCCTGACACCTGGCTGTACGGGTACCAGCCGGAGAATCCGGTGACACCCGACAAGATCAAGGCGGCCGTCATCCGGGCGGTCGTGGCCACCGCCGACGTCACCGACATCACGAGGATCTCATGACTGAGGTCAAACCGGGTACGCCGCTGACCGACCGTGAGGCCCAGGTCCTGTACGCCGTGGCGGAACTGGGCAACAGCGCCGAGGCCGTCGGCCTGCGGCTGTACATGATGCCCAGCACGGTCAAGACCCACCTGCGGCGCGCCGCCATCCGGCTGGGTACCCAGAAGACCCGGCCGGGGCACGACGCACGCGGCACGACCACGGCCTGGACCCTGGCCGAGGCCATCCGCCGGGGCTACATCGTGCTGGAGCCGCTGGGCCAGGGCCGGGTCGTGCGGGGCAGCACGGGTCTGGGCAGCATGAGCGTCCAGGCCCGCTGGGACAAGCGACAGCGTATCAACCAGTTGGCTATCGAGGGGCAGAGACGATGAGCGGGACAACGGTTCAGTCGGACATGGTGGTGGGTGGGGTGGCGCTGCCGGACCTGCCGCCCGGGTGGCCGGTGTTGTTCGACACCGAGGGCTCCGGCCTGCACCCCGACGGCGACCCCGGTACCGACACCAACATGCAGAAGAGCAGTCCACCGGCCCGGGTCAGTGCGGCGAGCGTGGCGTGGATGGACCCCGACACGGGCGAGATCCACAGCCACGCCTGGCCGTTCGACCAGGGCCCCATGGTCGGCAAGCCGGGCCGGATCCGCCGTCCGAGGGACGGCGGGGGGTACCCGCTGCTGACCCAGGAGGATGTCGACAAGATCTTGTCGAAGTTCCGCGTCCCCGGGGACGCGGTACCGGCGCCGGGGGAGGACATGGTCGGCGAGGTGCCGGACCGGCCGATGACCTACGAGGAGGCCTGCCCCAACCTGGGGCTGGAACACTGGATCAACCTGCTGCGGTGGCTGCGGGCGCGCGACTACATCGTGATGCACAACGCCAAGCACGACCTGACCGTGGCCACGGTGGGCCCGCGCGAGGAGATCGCCCGGGACCAGTGGCTGCACAACCCCCGGCTGCGCGCCGAGTTCAGCCCGCAGGCCCAGCAGGCGATCGACCCGATCCTGTGGGGAGACGACCCGCTCGGCCCCGTATTCGGGCTGGACATCGACAAGCACTGCCCCAATACCAAGCTGGCCGACACGATGCTGATCCAGGCGCTGCTGGATCCGCTGCACCCGGTGGCCCTGAAGCGGACCGCCCGCCGGATCTGGGGCGAGGACAGCACCCGGGAGGAGGAGGAGCTGGCCGCCGCGCTCAAGAAACTGGGCGTCGGCCTGACCAAGCGGTACGACCTGATCCCCTGGCCGATCATCGGCCCATACGCGGCCCGGGACGCAGAGCTTGCCCTGATGCTGCTGTACCGCCAGATCGCCCGGATCGAGCAGGGCGACGCCCCGCCCGGGGCCTGGGACCAGATCGACAAGGACATCGACCTGATGCGGGTGCTGTATCGGATGCAGCGCCGGGGCATGAGCTACGACGCCAAGACCAGCATGCAGGCGGCGGCCGACCTCCAGGCCGAGATGGACAACATCGCCCGAGATCTGCCGTTCGACCCGGCCAAGGTCCAGGAGGTCGGCCGGTACTACTTCGGGGCCAAGGAGGACGGCGGGCGCGGGCTGACGCCCATCAAGGTCACCGACAAGCGCCGGGACCCGTGCGTGGACGAGGCCCAGATCCGGCTGCTGGTCCAGGACGGCGAGCCGTACGCGGCCGAGTACGACGACTGGTCGCACTGCAAGAGCGCGCTGGGCAAGTGGTACCGGGGCTGGGCGATGCGGACCGGCCCGGACGGACGGCTGCGCACCGACTTCATGCAGACCGCCATCGAGTCGGACCGGCCCGGCGCCCCCAAGGGCGGGGCGATCTCCGGCCGCCTGGCCGTCTCCCGGGTCCAGCTGCAGGCTATCCCCCACTTCAATCAGCTGCCCGACGTGGTCAAGGACCGACCGGTCCGGGGCCTGATCGGCGCGCGGCCCGGCTACGCCTTGTGGGAGATGGACCTGCCCCAGGGCGAGGTCCGTATCGCGACGGTGGTGACCGGCTGCTCTGCCATGTGGGACGTGATCGACTCGGGCGAGGACCTGCACGGCGCCAACGCCAAGCGGATCTGGGGGATCCTGGAGACCGACCCCACCTTCCAGGACCTGCGGGGCGTCGGCAAGCGGGTCACATTCGGCACCATGTACGGCGCTGGTATCGACACGCTGCGCGCCCAGATCCTGGAGTACACGGGCCTGGAGTACAGCCGCAGGGAGACGGCCGAGGCACGCGACGCGTTCTACGCCCAGTTCCCCGAGTTCCGCACCGTGCCGTACCGGATCCAGTGCAAGGCCGACAAGGGGCTGGGCGGAGTCGGCTACGTCACCCTGATCGACGGGCGGCGCCGCTGGTTCGGTCCGGACGAGCACACGCATAAGGCGTTCAACGCGGTCATCCAGGGCGACCTGGCCCAGACCGGCAAGACCTGGATGATCCAGGTCGAGCGGGAGCTGCCGGGCATCCAGGTGCTGGCCATCCACGACAGCATGGTGGTCGAGGTGCCGGACACCGACGCGGGCTACTCTCTCGCCCAGCAGGCGGCGGCCATCGGCACGGAGATCTACGAGCGCGACTACTCGGTCCGTGGCCGCAAGATGTCCTTCCCGATCGTCCCCGAGCGCTGGAAGGCCACCAAGTGACCGGCTCCCGGCAGCAGCTGTTCGAACTGGTCCGCCAGACGCTGTTCGATACCGCCCACGGACGGTTCGAGTGGCCCCAGACCGACAACCCCGGAGTGTTGGCCGCAGCCGTGGTCGACGCTCTGGCCGACGGCTGGTTGGTCAAGGGCCCACAGGCGTGGAAGGTCCAGGAGATCGACTGGAGAGGACCCGACGCGTCCGGCGATAGCGTGGAGATCGTGGCCTACGTTGATCCGTCTTGACAGGAAGTCAAGTGGTAGGGTAGTGTACCGGGGACGAGGAGGTAGACACGATGAGCAAGGCACTCATCCCGCACGCGTTCCCCGAGGTCGACCGGATCGACGCAGCGGTCGGCGGCGGCCGGTACACCCGGATCAGCGCCCGGCCGCCGGTCGAGGTGCGGGTCCCGTGGACCCGCACCGGGTACGCCCGGTACCAGGCGTATCCGCTGGTTGACTGGGACGCGGGCAGGATCCGGTACGTGATCCCCCGGATGCACGACGGTATCGTCCAGGTCGGCTGGGCCGACTGGAGCGAGCCGCTGTCCGACCAGGTCCTGGAGATCTGGCTGGGGCGTCCGCCGGAAACCGGGACGGCCCGGGACCGACTGCGCGCCAGCGTACATATGCCCGAGGTCAACAACCAGATCGTGATCGGCCGCGCGGTGCTGCCGGTGGAGCGGGTCGGTGCGGGCAGGGGCTGGCTGCAGGTCGACAAGTGGGACGCCCGGGTGGATGGATCGTCCAACTACGCCCCGGCCACGCCCAAGACGGCCGCCCTGGTCGAGGACGTGGTGTACCGGCTGGTGCGCTGGCACTTCCTGAGCTGGGGCGGCCGTACCGACCTGTATCGGGCGTTCGACCGCCATCGCGCCATCCGGCGCCTGCGCGAGTCGGACGCCGAGCAGCGGCGGCTGGGCGCCGAGATCGGCAGACTGCAGGACAGGCTGGCCCAGGAGCGCGCCTATCGTCCGGCTCTGGCCGAGGTAGCCAACCGGCCGCCGGTCCAGCCCTGGGACCAGGTGGTGCTCGGATGAGCTTCATCAACCCGGAAGACTACGCACCCGGCGCGCGGCCCCAGCGGGTGCAGATCGGGCGCAAGAATCCAGAGGGACTGGTCCTGATCGGAGAATTCGGCGGTCAGACTGCCGTGGCGGGGCTGGACTGGAACGGCGTACACGCGTTGATAGCGGACCTGAATCAGGCACTGTGGGAGAGGGGAAGGTGGCTGCAGGATGAGCGGCGGCGCGCACAGACAGATCTTGACGGAGAGCAGTCCGGGAGGGGTGGTGCTGTTCCGTTCGGACCTGAGCGAGCAGCTGACCCTGGACTGGGACGAGGTGTTCAAGCTGGTGGGTCTGCTGGCTGACGAGTCGCGCAAGCGCAAGGATATGCTGGAGCGGGAGCTGGCCCGGTGGGTGAGGCAGGGATGATGACCGTCACCGACCGGATGCTCAAGCAGATGGCCGATCATGCCGCCGACGAGTACCCCCGTGAGTGCTGCGGCGCGCTGGCCGGGCCGATCGGGTCGAGCACGGTCACCGAGATGGTGCGCTGCCGTAACGAGGCGGCCGACCCCCGATCGTTCTACGAGATCGGCGCCGAGCGGCTGATCGGGCTGTACGGCGAGCTGGGCGCGCGCGGGCTGGAGCCGGTGGCCTGGTACCACAGCCACCCGTCCGGTCCGCCACTGCCCAGCCGTACCGACATCAACTACATGGCCGACCCCCGGGTCAGGTATCTGATCCTGGGCAAGGTCGACGACAGCATGGTGGCAACCTGCTGGCGCGTCAACCCCATGACAGGCCAGCCGTACGAGGAGGAGGTCGACGTTGTCAGAACCGCGTGATCGGGGCGACTACGGGCCGCCCGGCTGGATGGAGCCGTTCCTGGGCCTGCTCGGCGGCCGGGACGAGGTCGTCCGGCTGATGAGCGGCAAGCCCGCCAGGGTAGACGTGAATGCCCCGCTGGCACTCATGCAGGTCCAGATGGCCGCCCAGATCCAGATGCTGCGGTACCTGCGGCGCGACGGCCTGCTGCTGCGACCCGGCGACAGGGAGACTGTACTGGAGGCGGTCGACGCGCACCTGGACCACATCCACCGGGACGACCACGCGTTCGTTGTCGGCGGGCTGCGGGACTGGCTCAGGCCCGCCGACAAGGCAGAGGAGGACTGATATGACCAAGCACGCCAGACATCAGGACCCGTACGGCCGGTACCAGGTGCCGCCGTGGCTGGCTCCGTATCTGGACCTGCTCGGCGGGGAGATGGAGGTGGTGCGCCTGATGAGCGGCCCGCGCGCCGTGTCCACCAGGGACCCGGCGCTGGCGATCGCCCAGGAGCGCATATCGGCCAAGGTGGACGTGATCCGGGGGCTGCACGAGTCGGGGCGGCTGGCGCCGTTCCCGGGCGCACAGGGAGCGGCCGGTGTTTAACCGCCCGCCGGACCTGGACGAGATCCGGGAGCGCAGCAACAGGCGGTTCGGCAACCGCCGGGAGATGCTGTACATCCCGCCCACGCCGACCGAGCACCACGTCAGGGCCCTGCTGAAGTATGTCGACGAGCTGGAACAGGACCTGCACTTCTCCCGCTTGCGTGAGGAGGGCAACCGACGGGGCGTGCGGGTGGAGTACGCCCTGCCGCGCGGATGCGCCGTGCCGGACGAGCGCAACCCGAAGGTCCCGGCCGTCCCCGGGCCGATCAGACACCACGTCAGCCCGCCTGCCGAGGGGTCGCCCGTCCAGGTCGGTGGCCAGTCGTTCGTGGTCAAGTCGCTGGCGTGGTTCATCGACCCGGCCGACCCCCGCAACGACTCGGTCCGGGTCAACCTGTGGGGCGTGCGCGAGTACGCCCGGTGGCGCAACCGGGAGAGGAAGGCGGGACGATGGGTGGCAAAGTAGTGCTGTGGCTCAGCGTGACGGTCCGTGCCAGTTCGTTCGGCGCGGGCGGCATGCTGCTGGTCCGCGAGGTGCAGATGGGGTTTCTGCCGGACCTGGGCGACGCGGACACGATGGAGCTGTACTCCCGCCCGGAGGGGTCCGGAGAGGGTCCGATGTGGGGGTTCAGGCGCCGATACTGGGACTTCGACGGTACCTGCAACCTGGAGATGCAGCAGATGCACATCGACCCTCAGGGGCCGCTGCGCGACCACCTGGAGCGGCGCACGGTCGGTCCGCCCCGTCGCGACCGGGTCTGGTGGACCGACCAAGACGGCGACCCCGTTCCGACGCTGCTGGCCAGCGGGTGGCGAACCTACGAGGGATGGAAGGCGGAGCGGTGGCCAGGCTAGCCAGTCATGACTACACCGAGCTTCCCGGCACTTGGTGGAGCGTGGACCCGGGCGACGTTCACGTCGGGCTGGCCGAGTGGCGCGGAGCGGTGTGCGTGGCGGCTACCGAGACCTCGCCCACCCTGTTCGAGGACCGGCTCATGGAGGTGTGTCGCGGGACACCTAGAGCGGTTCAATGGGCCGAGGCGGTGGGAGGGGTGGCGCTGCCGGACCTGGTGATCATCGAGCGGTTCGCCCTGCGGGGCGAGTTCATGGCCCAGCAGCAGGGCAGCGAGTTCCTGACCAGCCAGATGATCGGGTCCACCCGGTTCATCTGCCGCTGGTTCGGCAAGCCGCTGGTCATCCAGACTCCCGACCAGCACAAGCTGGTACTGAAGCGCGACCCGTGGCGGGACTGGCCGCAGCGCAGGTTCAAGTCCTACGGACACGGCCCGCACGCCAAGTCGGCCGAGCTGCACGGGTACTTCTTCATAGAGAGCGTCCTGCGCAGGCAGGGGGCGGCGGCACTGGAGGCGTGGAAGCGGACGATACGTCCGGCGCCCCGCACCGGATAGGCGGGAGTGCGCAGGACGCGCGCTCTTGACCGGCGGCCAAGCAGGGTGGGATACTACTGCCCAGATGGCCGGACAGCCAACCAAAGGGAGGACATCTTGCAAGGCAAGCTGTATGTGGTGGTCGGCGGACAGTTCGGAAGTGAGGGCAAGGGCGCGGTGGCCGGTCGGCTGGCCGCAGACCTGGAGAACCGGAGCCACACCGTGGTCGGCGTCCGAGTCGGCGGACCCAACGCCGGGCACACGGTGCTGGGCCACTGTCCGGCCGACTGCGACGAGCAGGACCACCAGCCGACCGGGACGCACCCGTGCGGCAGGCACCCGTGGCGGCTGCGGCAGGTCCCGGTGTCGGCGGTCACGGCGCCGCTGTCGGACCTGGTGATCGCCGAGGGCAGCGAGATCGATCCCGACGTGCTGGTGCACGAGGTCCGGCAGCTGGACAGCGCCGGGTACAAGGTGACCGAGCGGCTGCTGATCGACGCCACGACCACCGTGATCGAGCCGCACCACCGGCAGGCCGAGCGGCTGGTGCTGCGCGACCGGATCGGGTCGACGGCCAAGGGTATCGGTGCGGCGCGGTCGGCCCGGACGCTGCGCGAAGCCCACCTGTGGGGCAAGGTTCACTCGCAGTACGACCTGGGCTGCACCTACGGGACGGCCCGGATGCTGGACGGACAGCTCAGGTCGCCGAACGGCGCGGTGGTGATCGAGGGCACCCAGGGGTACGGGCTGGGCCAGCATGCCGGGTACTACCCGTTCTGTACGTCGGGCGACTGCCGGGCGACCGACTTCCTGGCCCAGGCCGGGGTCGGTCTGTGGCCGTGGCGCGGCAGCCGGATCCGTGTCCTGGTCTGCATGCGCCCGTACCCGATCCGCGTCGCCGGGAGCAGCGGCCCGCTGAAGGGGGAGACCAGCTGGGAGACGCTGGGCCTGCCGCAGGAGCTGACCACGGTCACCCAGAAGGTCCGCCGGGTCGGAAGATGGGACGCCGAGCTGGCCGCCGAGGCGTTCAAGGCCAACGGCGCGCCCAGCGACAGCGTCCTGCTGGCCGCCACCATGTTCGACCAGATCGAGTCGGAGGTGGCCGGATCGAATGCCACCGGGTCCAGTATCTTCCCCCGGCTCGACGTGCTGTCGTACACGGCCCGGTTCAAACTGGCCCGGATGGCGCAGGACTGCCTGGACTCGACCGTGGCGTACGTGGGCACCGGGCCGGACACGGCCATGGTGGACGAGAGGATCTACGAGTGACCGGCAACGGAGAGCACCGCAGGCCCAAGGTCCAGGGCACGATGGACCAGACCGCCGTGCTGCCCGCCGTCTTCGACGATGGGCAGCGGGAGCCGGGCACCGATCCGGAGCCGACCGGGGCGCTGGCGGTCGGCGGAGTGGTCGATCCGGCCCGCGCCCCCCGGATCTTCGACCCGGTGGCACCGGGTGCGCCGATCCCCACTCCGCAGCAGGCTGCCCTGCTGCCGCCGCGCGTGACCGAGGTCAGGGTCAATGAGGCCGACGCCCGTCCGAGCCCGCCGCGCGAGTGGACGGGGGTGGCAACCGGGCTGCTGCACGCCGAGCAGGTGCACGAGCTGCAGGGCCGCGAGACCGCCGGGCCCGCACCCGACCTGGAGGCGTGGTGGGTGTCGATCGCCCGGGGCGACGCACACGCGGCGGCTATCAAGGCGGCGGCCTACGGCAGCAACAGCCTGATGGAGGAGGGGCGCAAGGTCGCCAAGCTGCAGGGCCGCGAGGTCACCGACGACGAAGCGCTGGAGCTGGGCTGCTGGAACTACATCACCGGCAAGTCCGGACGGTGGAGCGACGCCGTCCTGCGCGGCGAGCGGGTCGGCGACGATACGCTGCTGGACATCGTGACCTACGCCATGATGGCTCGGCGGATCCGAGCGGCCGGAAACTGGCCGGGTTGAGCAGGCCCACCGTGGCCGAGCTGCAGTCGTCGGCGGCCCAGCTGAGCCAGCAGCTGAACTGGCTCAGCAGCAGGAACCGCGCCCGGCTCAGGACGGCCTATGTCCAGCTGCTGATGGACCACCACACCCGGCGGGGTACCGATCCGGCCATCCTCGTATCGGGTGTGGTGATCTGGCTGGCGACCGGCGGCGACAGGTCCGGCGACCCGGTCAACCAGCTGTGGTACGCCGTCGACCTGGTGGCCAACCAGGTCAAGAGCCGGTACTACGACCTGTCGGAGGTGACAGAACATTGATGGTGTATCTGGCCAGGCCGATCGATCTGGCCGACGGGCTGCCCAACTGGCTGTACGACGCGGCCAGCATGGTCGAGGACGAGCTGGTGCTGGGGCAGCACGACGTGTACCGCCCCGCCCACGCGTTCCGGGCCGGTGAGGTGAGCGCGGCCATCCAGCATGTGAACGAGTTCGCGCTTGCGTCGGCCCGAGGGGGGGTGGCGCTGTTGCCTGCCGGGGTGCCGACCCTGGGGACGCCGGACGAGATCGCCCAGCTGGTCCGGTCGGCCCGGCCGTCCCTGATCGTGACCGACATCGAGGTGTCGGCCGTCCTGCGGTCCTGGGAGCGGTGGACCCACGTCAAGGTGGTGTACCCGGACGTGGGCGAGATCAAGGCGGGCGCCGCGTGGATGCTGGAGCAGCTGGCCCTGCTGGAGCGATTCGACGGCGACCGCCGCCCGCTGGTGTTCGAGCCGGTGGCTACCGACACGCTGACCCAGGTGTCCGAGGTCGGCGGGACGCTGCGGTCCCTGCTGCCGGTGCGCGGGTACCCGGACGACGCCGGGCTGGACCTGATCGTGAGCACCGACACCGAGGTACCGGCGGGCGCGTTCGTCGACGTGCCCAGCGGAGTCAAGGTGGACCTGCCGCACGGGACGTGGGCGATGATCACCGGTCGCTCGTCGTCGCTGCGGCGCCGGAACCTGCTGGTCAGCACCGGAGTCATCGACGCCGGGTGGACCGGCGAGCTGTTCGCCGGGGTCAAGAACCTAGGCGATACGGACACCGTGCTGGCGGCGGGCGACCGGATCGCCCAGCTGATCCTGCTGCCCGCGCCGGTCGTGGACTACGTGCCGCGCTGGGGGCAGGTCCGCACCGACAAGTCGCGCGGCGTCAACGGATTCGGGTCGAGCGGTGCCTGACCAGACTCCGCCTGCGGGCCCCGGACCTCAGGGTCCGGGGCCCGACCCGTCGCGTCGGCCACGGCGCGACGAGCTGTGGCGGCGCGACCGGGTGATGAGCGTGATAAGATGTCGGGCATGTGCGGCCAAGGGCCGCACCACCGCGATGTGGGACGTAGTCGACGTACACATATTACTGTGTCTGATCTGCGACCGTGTGGTCTGAAAAACATCGGCCTTTGACAGCTTGACAAGAGTAGTCTACGGGTGGTTTAATTTTCTTAGTGGGGCCGACAGGCGGCCCCGAGAGAAACCCGAGGAGACCCGAGATGGCCGCCAAGACGATCACCGCCCAGACCCCTGAGGCCCAGGCCGAGAAGCCCTGCCTGTGCGGCGCGTACGAGCTGGAGATCGGTAGCGACGCCGAGACGATGGAGTACGCCGACACCGGCTGCCGGTCGCACACCACCCGCGACTTCGCCCCCGGCCACGACGCGAAGCTGAAGGCCCTGCTGATCCGGGCGGGCGTCGAGGACCGCAGCGTGCGGGTCAACACGGGCGGAGTGGTCCGCGTGACCACGGCCGAGGACGCCGCCGCCGCGTTCCCGTTCGCCTACATGGTGACCAACGGCATCAAGAACGGCAGGGAGAAGGCGGCGGCCCGCGCCGCGCGCAAGGCCGAGCGGGACGCCCGCAAGGCCGACGCCCCGGCCAAGACCCCCCGCCCCCGCAAGGCCAAGGTGACCGAGGCCACCATCAAGATCGGGCGCTGGGTGTACGCGGCCAAGATCGACGCCAGTGGCAACGCGACCTATGAGACCTCCGGCGGCGAGGTGCGCACCTCTCCGGCGGACAAGTACAAGATCGTGTGAACCGGTCGGACCGGCCGGGTCGGACCGGGCCCCGAACAGGGGGTCCGGCACCGGCCCAGTCGGGCCGTCCGGCCCGGCGTATGAGAGGAGACGTCAATGGCTTCCGGATCTCGGTTGGCAAGGTTCCTGCGCAGGGTGGACGCCGCGCTGTCGGGGGACGCGACCCCGGCCAACCGCAACGGGCGCGGGTTCCAGGGGTTCAAGCCGCTGGAGGACGACGGCGGGATGTGGGCGCGCTGCAGCGTGTGCGGAGATCTGGACCGGGTGCGGACCGAGTCGGCCAAGCACTCCCTGGAGAAGGGACACTGGGACCGTGAACACGCGGGTTAGACCGGCATCAACCCCTGAAGGCTTGACCGCCTGGCAAGAGGGGGGTGTACTGGCGGAGGAGGTGGTCGCACATGGTGGTGCGCCGAGGGTACCTGGTGGCCAGCACCGTCCGGCAGCTGGTGGGGTACGTGCTAAAGGTCGACTACGACATGGTGCAGGTTCAGCCGATGTCGGTGTCGGGCCGGTGGGAGCCGGAGGACGTCCTGCTGTCCGACCTGGTGGTGGTCGGCCCGGTGTTCGCGCCGGGGGAGCTGGTCTGTCCGGCGGAGGACAGGAACGAGGAGCGGCCCCGCTGGGGACGGGTGCTGGCGCCGGGAGACAGCTGCCTGGTGCTGTGGTCGGACGACTCGCACACGGTCAGCGTCGAGGCCGTCCGGCTACGTTCTCTGACTATCTGGCAATCGGTCGCGCTGGGCGTCTAGGTATCTGGATGCTGGTTCCGATCGCGCTGGCGGGCGGGTTCTCGTGCAGCTCCATCCTCAGCCTGCACTACCCGCCCGGCCCGGTGCTGTCCCAGAACGCGGCCCTGTTCTGCGCGCTGTCGGTGCTGGCGGTCGGCCAGTGGTGGGCCGCCGAGCTGCGCCGCCGGTACTGGGCGCACCGGGTTCCGTCCAGCCAGGCGGTCCGGCGGCGGTCTCGGTGAACTGGGTGCATGGGGCGCTGTTCGCCGCTGCCGTCGGGGCAGCCGCCGATCAGGCGGGAGTGTGGGCATTCTACGCGTGGCGGGGGTGGCTGCTGTTCCGCAAGGTGTACCGGTTCAACAGGGAGCAGGTCCGGGCCGACCGGGCGCGCCGAGGGGGTTGACAGACGGTCAAGGTCCTGGTTTAATTTTAAGTGTGGGGCCGACGGGCGGCCCCCGCGAGAGGAGGCCGACATGGGCGAGAACGAGCTGAGTCGGGACCAGGTCGAGTGGGCGTGCGGGACGTACTTCACCAACCTGACCATGACCAGGGCGCGCGTGGCCGACGAGCTGGCGCGCGGGCAGATGGTCAGCTCGCATAACCTGGGCTCGCTGCTCAAGGCCCAGGCCGATTGGAAGCTGTACGGCAAGCTGCAGTCCGATGAGGCCTACCGGTACGATCTGGTGGGTGCCCTGCGCGAGACGGTGAAGGAGGCCAGCCGGATCCTGCGGAATACCGGCCGCCACACCGACGCGGTGGACCGGGCGCAGGCCGAGTTCGAGCGCCACGCGGCGGCAGCGTTCCTGAACACGTGGGAGCAGTACCTGTAGAGCATAGACGGCGGCGCCCCGGACCCGTGGTGGGAGGTCTGGGGCGCCGCCTTGCCGGTCTCTGGGCGGTACCAGTGTATCAGTCGGAGACGACCAGCGTGAGCTTGCCCTTGGTGATCTTGCGGATGTCGGCCACCTGCAGGCCGTTCTGCGAGAACGCGGCCTCCAGGGCGGTCTGCATGCCCTCGGCGGTGTAGGGCTCGCCGTACAGGGCGGTGTCCTTCTCGTCGTCGGTCTCCACGACGATGGCGAATCTGGCCACGGTGTCCTCCTGGTGTGGTAGTGAGTGCCGCTGCACAGGACCACGGTACACTACCCTTGTCAGTCTGGCAAGTCTCCCGGGCCGTCCGCGCACGGCTGCACGATGGTCCGGCCGCGCGGGGGCGGCGGTACGTCGGCGTCCTCGCGGGCGGCACAGCGCAGGGCGGCACGCGCGGACCGCCAGGTCGCCGCCGCCGCGTGGGCCATCACGTCCGGATCCAGGGTGGACTCCCCCCTGACGTCCAGCTGGTCGGCGACGACCTCGACGCGGGGGCCGGAGTCGGACTCGTAGATCTTGACGGCGATCAAGAGACCTCGATTCAGTGGTCGATATGGCATGGGAGGGGTGGCGCAGGACGGGCGCCACCCCACCACACTCCTTGCGCGGTCGTCCAGTGCTACCCACCGTGCGGCTGGTACCATGGGAGCATGGCAGCCAAGCCGACATCAGCCAAGCTGTACCAGACGCCGCAGGACTCCGGGCAGTCGCAGAGCGGCCCGGTGTACGGCGCGGTACCCGCGCCGCAACCCTCTCAAGCCATGACCTTCGACCAGAGGTACCACCCGCACGCGGCGGCCGAGATGAACAGCGACATGCCGCTGCCACCGACCGACCCCGACCCGCGCGTGCCGCCGGTAGGCGCCCGCGTGGTGCACCGCACGTCGGGTCAGGAGGGCGTGGTGACCGGGCACCGGCCGCACGGGTACTCCGGCACGGCCGTGCCCCAGGTCGTGTGGGCGGGCGAGGATATGTCGTGGCCGCAAGGTGTGAGCGCCAACGCGTTGAGGGTGCAAGGGTCCGAGCCCTCCGATCTGTACACCGGGACCCAGTCGGCGGCGTCGATCCGGCCGCGCAACCGGAACACTGGAGCGCTGTGATGTCGAATCCCGCATACTCCCCGGACGGCGGCGCCAGCGTGCCCAGGTCCAGCCGGGACAGCGAGCGGCAGACGCCCCGGGGGGTGGGCGGTACCGCGCTGCCCGCCATCGGGTCCCGCGTGCGGCACCGCCTGAGCGGACAGACCGGCCAGCTGGTGGACTACCAGCGCGACCCGTTCCTGAAGGACGTGGCGCACGGTATCGTCAACTGGACCGGCGACGGCGACGGGTTCGGCCAGGGCTACGCCGACACCAACCTGATCAAGTTCTGAGGGTTGGTTTCACGGGAAACGCGGTTGCGCTGCCGGGAAGCGGCGCGCTAGAGTGGTGGCAGATGGGGAAGGACCGGGCGCTGTGGCAGGCGCTCAGGCCGCGACCCCCGCACCTGGCACGGTGCGGGGGTCGCAGTGTATCCGGGTCAGAGCAGGTCGTACAGCTTGTCGGACAGGCCGGTCAGCTCGCGGCTGGCGCCGAAATCGCGGTCTGTCGACGCGCGCCCGATCGCAGCCAGCAGCAACCGGATATCGGTGTTGGTCAGGTCGATGGACATGGTGGCGTCCGGGTGGGCGACTGCCAGCAGGCTGCTGATGATCTCGCCCCGGTTGCGGCGCCACCACTCGTCAAAGTCGGGGCAGTTGTCCATCTGCTCGTCCCGGTGGTCCCCTCCGGCGTCGAACGCTCGCTCCATGATGTCGCGCAGGGTGCTCATGCCGATTGCTCCTTGATCCACTGGTTGACGGTGTCGTAAGAGAACAGGACGCCCGCACGGCGCTCACCCTCGGGGTGGGCGTCCCACCACGCGGTCAGCCGCTCGTTGTGCAGGTCCATGACCACCCGGAACACCCGGTCCAGGGCGCCGTCCAGGGTGCGGGCCCGGCCGATCGCGGCGGAGATCTGCGCGTCGGTCAGGTCGGCCAGGCTGGCGCAACCGATGCTCCAGCGTCCGAGGTTCTCGGCGACGTGGTCCTTGACCTGCTGGGTGAGTTCCTGCTGCCGGGTCATCGTCGTCTCCCTCAGTCCGTGAGTCGGGCTCACCAGCGGGCCCACAGCACCTTCAGGGTCTTGACGCTGGCGCGGTGGTCCTTGGGGTCCACCTCGGCCGTGTTCAGCGACCCGCTGTAGAGGTTGGTCAGCTGCAGCCGGGCCTCGACCATGGCGTCCTGGATCGTCTCGTAGCCGCCAGTCGTCCGGCAGCCCGCGAACACCCAGCGCCCGCCCGGGTTGTTGAAGCTGACCTCGGTGCCCTCGATCGTCCTGGTCTCGGCCATCGCCCTGTCCCTTCGTCCGGCGGCCGGTCGGCCGCTCTATTACTAGTAAACCACCCCCTTGACCGTCTGTCAAGTTCAAGGTTGACGTTGGTCAGGACCACTTGCGCCCCTGCGAAGCGGCGGGGTACGGTGGGTGTGTGCCCGGTCCGGCGGCCTCCCCGATCCGCCGGGGGCACGGCCCGCCAGCAGGCGGCCGGACGGCGCCACCCCCCCGCCCCGTCCGGCCGCCGGTCTGGCAGGGGAGCTGTGGCGCAGCGGCCAGCGCGTCGAGCCAACAAGCGGTAAAGGCTCGAAGGTCCCGGGTTCGAACCCCGGCGCTCCCACCGTTCGACAGCAGGAGGCAGCAGCCTGGACGCGTAACCGTGGTCGCACACACGGCGATAGTCTGGCCGGGCACCACACCGGTCTGCGAACGAGTACCCGGCCCGGTGCTGCCGAGAGGCGCACCGGGCCGGTGTCATCCGCGCTGGGAGGTGCGCCGTGAGACCGAATGTCCGACCGTGGCCGGTGATGGTCGTGTGGCTGATGCTGCTGGGCAGCTGGTGGGTCGTGCGGGTCCTGTGCTGGGAGCTGCCCCGGCTGGCGTGGGACCTCGTATCCGCCCGGTGGGATTGTCAGGCGGTCAAGCCGCGTGATGGAGTTCCGGCATGGACGAGATCATACCCGGAGACGAGAGAGAGTGGGTCGCCGCCGCACAGGCGGGGGACCCTGACGCGTTCGGCCGGATCTACAGCGCCACTGTCGGGCGGGTGCGCGGGTACGTGCGGGTGCGGTGTCGGACCCCGGCCGACGCCGAGGACACGGTACAGGACGTTTACCTCAAGGCGTGGCGCAGTATCGGTTCGTATTCGCATGAGCGGCCGATCGTCGCGTGGCTGGTGACGATAGCACACAACCGCCTGGCCGACCAGGCCCGGGTGGGCGCGCGCCGCCGGGCGATCGCGGACGTGGCGGTGGGGCTGGAGGGGGTCGAAGTCGAGCTGGTGTCGGACCGGTGTCCGGGGCCGGAGGATAGGATGCTGATGCGCGAGGAGGCGTCGGCCGCCGTGTCGCTGCTGCGGGGGATACCGCTGCGGCGGGCGGCCGTAGTGGCGATGACGGCCGACGGATGGTCGACCGAGGAGATAGCGCAGGCGGTGGGGTGCAGCGAGAGCGGAGTCAGGGGTCTGAGATTCAGGGCGGTCGAGGCGGTGCGCGCCCGTGTCCAGACGGTGGTGTGAGCAGACCGGCAAGTACAAGTACCCGACCGAGCTGGAGGCCCAGCTGGCGCTGCTGGACATACACTTCAGGCTGCGCAACGAGGATCAGAAGATCGAGCGGGTGACCTGTGCGACGCATCCGTGCGATCACTGCGGCCTGTGGCATCTGACCGGCAATAAGCCGGACGGCAAGTACCGGAGGGGATTGGGCGATGCCATCCGCCCGGACTGGCGTCCGGGCGGGGGGTAAACTGGGGACATGATCACTACCGATTGCACCCCGCGCCTCACAGCGGAGCTGTGAGGCGTGGACACTGGTGACAGCCTGGCCTACGACTCGTACCTGGGCGGGATGAACCCGGGGTCCAGTTACAGCGGCCAGCCGAACATCAAACCGACCGACCGCGCCGACATGGCGCTGCCGAAAGTGGGCGCGAGCGTGCGCCACGCCAAGAGCGGCGAGAGCGGCACGGTTGTCGGGCACGTGCGCCACGGCTACTCGGCCGAGCGGCTGCCCGTGGTGAAGTGGAACGGCCAGCCGGGCGGTCCCGGGGACGCTCCCCCGTCGCAGGGGTACTCGCTCGACAGTTTGACAAACCCGACATGACAGCGAGTCAAATAGTAGTGTCCTGGTAGCAGTACTCGGTCCGGTGTATACTGGCAGGACCAGCTTCAGGCTGTGGGGAAGCAGCCGGGGCCGGAGCGGCCCAGAGTGCGCGCATGCCGGATGCCGACCTGTGGCCGGGACGACGGTCAGGAGACTGGTCGAGGCGGGACAGCCCGCAAGTCGAGACCCCCGGTGGCCGAAAGCACGGGGGCCTCGGCGCTATAATGACGGAGTGAGATACCCCTTTGACGAGTGGCTGGACGGCCGGGAGTGGACCCTGGTCCGGCCGCGCGACTTCACCGGTCCGGCCGAGACGATGGTCCACAGGCTCAGGAGTGCCGCCGCCGCCCGGGGCCGCACTCTGACCGCCGACATCCAGCCCGGCGGCAAGTTCATCACGATAAGGTCCGAGGCCAGGACCGTGGTCAGTGTTCAATCGGAGACGCAAGCGGGAGGGGTGGCGTAGGTGACCGAGACGATCGACGACGAGCCGCCGCCCGGGTTCCTCAAGAGCCCGGCGGCGATCGCCCGGTGGAACCGCGAGAAGGCCCAGAAGCGGTGGCTGCGGCAGCAGGCGTACGACCTGCGCAAGACCAACCACTCGCTGGCGCAGATCGCGGCGATCCAGGGCTGCACGATCGCCACGGCCCGCAAGCGGTACGAGCAGGCGATCAAGGAGTACGTTCCGGAAGAGCTGATCAAAGAGATCCGCGCGATGGAGCTGGACCGGTACGACGCCCTGCAGCAGACACTCCTGCCGATGATTGAGGAGCGCCGTCGGCTCAAGGATGTCGATGGGTTTATGAAGCTGTTCAACGGGTACCTGTCGGTGAGCGACCGGCGGATCAAGCTGACGGGCGCGGCGGCGCCGGTCCAGGTTAGGATCGACGGCACCATCGTGCAGGAGTCCGAGCAGGACCGGGAGCTGAAGCGGCTGATCAAGGACGCCGAAGAGGTAAACCGGGAGTTCGACCGGATGGCGTCGGCGGCCGGAGCGCAGGACGAGGAGCCATGGACGTCAGGAAGCTGATCCGACCGGCCGTGTTCGGGGCGTTCGACGGGCTGGTCACCGTGCTGGGCGCGGTGTTCCAGCTGGCCCACGATCCCCGGGCGATGTGGCTGACCACGGTCGGGCTGGCGATCGGCGGGGTGATCAGCATGGGCGGCGGCGAGTGGCTGTCCGACAGCGAGCACGGGCTGTTCGCATCGCTCACCATCGGCTCGACCACCGGCCTGGGCACGATTCTGCCCGCCCTGCCGTACGTCGTGGTGCACGGCTGGGCCGGAGTGGTACTGTCCAGCGTCTTGTGCCTGGCGGCGGCCACCGGGATAGCCTGGGCCCGCGTGGGACCCTCCAAGACCCTCAGAAGGGCTCTGGCTGAGACTCACGGCCTGCTGGCGGTCGCCGCCGGGCTGACCCTGCTGGCCGCCTGGGCAACCGGTGCGGTAGGGTAGTGTACTATGAAGCCAGCCAACACCCCGCTGACACGGATCGACCTGGGGACACCGGCCCTGCAGTGGCCGGACTTCGACCGGGTGACGATCTCGCTGCAGTCGCCCGACGACAAGGGCGCCGTGGCGTACTACTTCGACACGCTGGCCAAGAGCGGCAAGGCGGGCGACCACTGGGGCGCGGTCGGCCGAGCGGCATGCGCCTACCTGCTCGGCCTGGTCAGGTCCAGAAGTCTGCAGCTGGTGCGCGGCCCGTACCTGACGGTGGCCGAGGACGCCGCCGTTCCGGACGGCTGGACGATGATCCGCGCGATGGTCTGGGTGGAAGAGTTCGACGTGGTGGTCGAGCCCGAGCCCGTCTACTTCGTCACGATCAACGGCCGATCGTATGAGGTAGAGACCCGCGACGGCCGACTGACCTACTCTGACGTGGTCATCTTCGCCGACATGGACCCCGAGCTTAACCCGACGGTGACGTACCGGCGTACCGAGACGGACGGCGGAGGTGGCGGCGTCTTGACCCGGGGACAGAGCGTCAGGATCCGACAGAGAGGGACGGTGTTCGATGTCGCCCACACCGGCAGCGCCTGAGCCGCGCCCGGCCAGCGCACCGGCTCCGCACACGGTGACCACGCGGCACGCCGACGACGGTACCGGCCTGATGGTCGGCCACCTGCTGTGCGACGCACCGGAGGTGTACGTACCGGCCATGCCGCCGGACGAGGGCGGGTCGTACTACGTGCTGGCCATCGACATCATCCAGGCCGTCATCGGCCACGAATGCCCCGGCGGCACCGAGGGCCAGACCGTGGGGAGCCTGCTGTGATCGAGGTCGAGAATCTGGCACCGCAGGACGGCGACCCGGAGCTGTGCCGCGAGGTGATCGACGCCGGGCCGGTACGCGAGATCGTCGACTGGTTGCACGCCAACGAGTGCCCCGACTTCGCCGAGCGGGTCCGGCTTTTGGACCAGCAGAACGCGGCGCGCGGGCGCGAGCTGGAGCGGCTGCGTGCCCTGCTGGCGGTCGACCTGAAGGACGCGGTGACCGCCGAGAGTGAGCTGAATCAGCGCCAGGTCGACAACCTTCTGGGTCAGATCAAGCAGTCCCGCCAGGACGCAGACGAGCTGCACCGGGAGTATCAGGATCAGCTGGCGCAGCTGCAAGAAAAGCTGGTCCGAGCCAAGGACAAGGCCAACCTGTTCTATCGGGGATGGGTGGCGGCCGAGGCCAGGCAGGCGGTGTCTGAGGTCCGGCGAGCGATACAGCAGGCGGTGAGGACGTGACCTACCCGGGAGCGCGGCGCGGCGGGAAGGACGTACACGTCGGCCCGTTCGGCGAGTACAAGTGTGACCCGCCTCGGATGATGGCCGAGTTGCACAAGGGCGTCGAGGAGATATTCAAGCATACCGCGATGTACCCGTGCGTGGTATACCTGAACGAGGTGGATGTCAAGGCGTTCATCGAGTTCTACATCCAGCCCGGCGTGCCGGTGGACCTGGACAGGGTGGCGGGCGGCCGGATACTGGACACGCCGTTCGTCACCAAGGATGTCAAGCCGGGCACCGCCTACTTCCGGCAGTGTCCGCTGATGCACGCGTCCGACGCCGACTGCGTGTACGCCCGGGAGGCGGAGAAGGCGTCGATCCGGTCGGCGGTGGGCGCCAGCACCACGCGGCTGTACTCCCACCCGCAGCACCGGGTGATCCGCCCCACGTTCATCGACCGATTGGTAGCGTCGGGGTACTCCGACGAGCAGGTCGCCTCATGGATAAGGGGCCAGCATGGCGACCTTGGTCGATGAGTCGAGGGTGTGCCAGGGCCAGCCGCTGACCGACCAGGTCGGCGGCCCGTGCTCCCTGTGCAGGCACACACCGCACCCCTGGATGCGCTGTCTGAACTGCGTGCTGGAGCAGAAGATCGAGCAGATCGACGAGCTGATCGGGAGGTACCGTGAGCGGCTTTCCTGACGGGTCGGCCAACGCTGAGCCCGAGCGCAACGTCAACGCACCGATGCGCAACCGCACGTCCAAGGGCTGGCCCCAGGACGTCGGGCGGACAGGCAGCCCGGGGGCGCCGGGCACGGTGGATCCGTCCAGCCGACAGCTGGGCAACCCGCAGTACGTGCGGCACCCGGACAGCAGCGAGCTGGTGTACGACGTGTTCAGCGCGACCCCCGTCCAGCAGGTGGTGATGCATGGCAACCGCGAAGTGGGCCGGATCAACCAGCGCAGCGGGCTCTGGGAGCCCACCATTCACCCCGACGTTCATGCAGGCAATCCGCACCATCCCCGCACCGGTCCCGGGTTCGTCAACGCCTCGGACGCCGTTCACCACCTTACGACCTTCCACCGGGACGTGGCCCAGATCGAGAATGTGGGGGGGTGGCGTCCCCGTGCCGGAGAGGGACCCAACCTGCCCGGACACTGACGCGTTCGGCCAGCCCAAGCTGTACGCCCGCAGATTCGGGTTCGACGCGGGCCCCGCCCAGCTGTTCGTGTCCCCGGTCGGCGGGGACGGCTGGCAGGATGTCGGTACAGTTACCGGGCTGACCATGGAGATCCACCCGACCAGCGACGACATCGAGCTGGGGCGGGCGATCCAGGAGTACATCGGCTACCAGTGCACCCACAGGTTCAGTGGGCTGCTGCGTACCGAGTCGTGGCCGATGGCGCCGCTGCGGGCCCAGCAGCGCTACCCGTGGCACGACTGGTACGACCGGGTGACGCGTCCGGCGGTCACAGTACGGTGGAAGACCTGGTACGCGGGCATCCGCTGGCGATACGACGCCTGGTCCGGCCTGTATGTCGACGAACACACCATCTATCGGCGGGCCGCCCCCGTCGACCGGTATATGTCGTCCTACCGGATGGCGGACGACATATTCGGCGATCCGGCCGAGCACGAGCGGGCCGCGCTGTGGCGTCGGCTGTTCGCCGCCGCGCCCCCCGAGCTGGACAACGAGCCGTTTGTCGAAGTGGCGGCGTCCAGGTACGACCACCCGGCGCGCGGCGGCAGCCTCAGCACGGACCAGATAGACGATTATCTGTTGGCCATGGTCAAGGGAGTACAGGGGGCGGCCGAGCGACTGCAGCGCGAGGAGGAATGGTTTATCCAGGAGCGCAACCGCAGGCTGGACCGGTGGTACCCTGGCTGGCGGGATGCGTTTGAAATGGCGGCTCAGCTGACCGCCGGTCAGGAGGTCGATACCGGTGCCGACGACGCGGAGCAGGTCGGGCGGGGCGCACAGCAGCCCGGGTCCGATGCACAGCCAGAAGCAGTGGCGCTTCCTGTTCGCGACCCACAAGACGTTCGCCCACAGGTGGGCCGATCAGGTGGTGGCGGAGCGGGGGCCGAAGACGGGCTATCACAGCCTGCCGGTGAGGAAGGGTGTGCGTAAGCGATGACCGAGGAGCAGCCCGAGCCGACCGGCTCGGAACCGCCTGAGCTGCCCGACCTCCTCAACACGTACTACATCATCGAGGCCGAGACCGTGCTGTTCGGCCAGCGTCTCAACCTTCGGCAGGCCGTGCCCCGGGAGCAGTGGGAGGGCATGGGCTCCGGCTTCCAGGAGTCCTACATCAAGAACATGATCCAGCGGATGGGCGTCGAGGCGGCTACGTGGCTGGCGGCCGAGGGCCATCTGCGCATGAATGTCACCGCGCCAGCCCGGCGGGACAGCAGCTTCGACGCGTTCGCACAGGACCAGTCGGCGATGTCCCGTCCGTACCGGTCCGGGGTCAAGGCGCAGGACGCCCGCGTCCGGCTGGAGTTTGTCGGCGGCCCGCTACATGGACAGGAGCGGCTGTCCGACGGGTACCTGCCCCGTAGCATCAATGTCCTGTACAAGCTGTCGCCGTTGTCCGACACGCACGGCACGGCCGTGTACGCCCGGGACGAGAACCAGAACGGGGCGGAGCAGGGCGCGGTCCGCTACCGCTACATCAGGGATCTGTGATGGCGATGATGAAGACGGTCGAGCCGCCGCTCGGGTCGATCGGGCTGGTCCGGATCCGGGGCCGGTGGGGCCTGGTCATCAGGATCCTGCAATGGCTGAACGGCGACGGGTTCGCCGACATCGAGCACGCGCTGGTATACGTCGGCGCTGGAGAAGTGGTCGGCGCGTTCCCGGGCGGCGCCCGCCGGGACACGCTGGCCTCATATCTGGAGCAGGGGTACGAGATCGAGTGGATCGAGTGTCCGCCGCAGTACGGCGCCGCCGTGGCGATGTGGGCCCGCTCGTTCGTCGGCGTCAAGTACTCGTTCCTGGACTACCTGGCGCTGGCGCTGCACCGGTTCCGCATCCCGGTGCCGTGGCTGCGTGACTACATCAGGTCGTCCGGGCACATGATCTGCAGCCAGCTCGCCGACCGGGCGGCCAAGCTGGCCGGGTGGCACCTGTTCGCCGACGGCCGCTGGGACGGCTACGTCACGCCCGGCGCCCTGCGCAGGCTGCGGGCCCGGCTGCTGGGGCTGGCCGCATGACCGGTCGCAACATCGTCCCGATGTCTGACAATCCGCATAGACAGCCTGACCAGTGCACCGGCGGGTGGGGCAGCCAGCGTTTGTACCGAGGTCCTTACTGCGCAACCTGTGGTTTTCACCCGTCAGAGACCCAGTGGGAACACTGCCCGCTGTATCAACGATGTGACGGGTGTACCGATGCGGACAATCCGTGCGGTGTTCGCCAACTGATGGTACGGTGATACTCAGATGACAGGCGGTCAACTACCGACCTCTGGGTGGCTGCTGCCGCCGGGCGACCCGGACTCGGTCACCTTGACGGTGGTGCCCACGGTCGGCCGATGGGCCACCGCCCCCGATGTCCGCCCGGCGTACGTCGGCGAGATGGTGCACCTGGCGCGGCCGGACGGGTCGTGCTGGTCCGCGCTGGTGACGCAGCTGCACGACGACCCGGACCGGGACCCGGTCTACGGACGCCACGTCGGCCTGACCGTGTTCCGTCCGCCCGCGTTCGCCAGGAACAGCCTGATCACCGAGGCGGTCGACCGCACGGCATTCGACGGACACGGCGCGCCCGGCACCTGGCACCACGTGGACACGTGGCCCGTCCACCGGTCGCACCAGTAAAATACTGGCGTGACGGTAACCGAGGACGCCACCTCTCTCAATTTCGGCGACAGCGATTCAGTAGGGTCGACTGACGCGGGAGGGGTGGCGTACCTGGCCGGGCTCACATCTACCGACCTGAACCCGCAGGCGTACGTCACCCGGCATCACCCCAAGCTACTCAAGTCGCCCGAGGGCCGCCGCGCCCTGACCAAGTACGACCCCCTCCTGTTCGCCCTGCTGTATCTGCGCCACCATCTGCGGGCGCCAGCCACGAGAAACCGGATCACCCTTTGTGACGCGCACCTGGAGTGGTGCCAGCAGGCACTGCAGCGGGTGCTGACTCCGGCCCTGCGGCCACGGCAGAACCGGGACGCCTACGTCGCCCCGCGTGAGACTGGCAAGTCGACGTGGCACTTCCTGATCCTGCCGCTGTGGGAGGCGGCGCACGGGCACCGCAAGTTCATCGCCGCCTTTGCCGACTCGGGCACCCAGGCGGAGATGCACCTGCAGACGTTCAAGAACGAGCTGGACACCAACACCCTGCTGAAAAGGGACTTCCCCGACCTGTGCGAGCCCGCCGTCCGGGCGCGCGGGATGACGCTGTCGGACACCAAGGGCCTGACGATCCGCAAGTCGGGGTTCGTGTTCGGGGCGCGCGGCGCCGACTCCAAGACCCTGGGCATGAAGGTCGGCCACACACGGCCGGACAAGCTGATCCTGGACGACATCGAGCCGGGCGAGGACCAGTACAGCGAGTACCAGATCGAAGGCCGTCTGAACACGGTCACCGATGTCATCATGCCGCTGAACGAGTACGCCGACGTGGTGATCTCGGGCACGGTGACCATGCCCGGCTCGATCGTGCACCAGCTGGTCAAATCGGTCACGGAGCCGGACGAGGAGCACCCGGAGTGGATCCGGGAGCAGAACATACGGGTGCACTACCACGCCCCGATCATCGTCGCCGACGACGGGTCGGAGCGCTCCATCTGGCCCGCCAAGTGGCCGCTGGACTACCTGCTGGGGATCCGGCACACGCGGTCGTATCTCAAGAACTTTGCCAACAGCCCGATGGGCCTGGATGGGGACTACTGGTCCAAGGACGACTTCGAGTATGGGTCGCTGCCGTTCAAGACCAAGGTGGCGCTGTCGATCGACCCAGCCGACAAGACCAAGAAGACCAGCGACTGGACCGGGTTGGCCGTGGTCGGCTGGATGCCGCCGCCCAGGAAGGACCCCCGGCGCCAGACCACTGATGCCGAGGACATCACGGCCATGATATTCGGCAACCTGGGCGCGTGCGAGGTCATGCACGCCGAGCAGGTCAAGCTGGTCGGAGAGCGCCTGCGCCAGAAGGTGCTGCAGATCCTGGAGGCGTTCCCGGAGATCGGCCTGGTCGTGGTCGAGGTCAACAAGGGCGGCGAGCACTGGTACGACATCCTGCACCATCTGCCGTGCAAGATCCAGCTGATCGACTCCACCATCGACAAGCGGGTGCGGGCAGCGCACGCGCTGGCGCACTACCAGCGCCACCGGGTCAAGCACACCCAGCGCATGTCGGCGCTGGAGGAGCAGATGGTCGGCTTCCCCAAGGCTCCGAACGACGACATGGTGGACGCCGTCGGCGCGCTGGTCACCAGGTTCCTGCGCCGACCTGAGGCCAAGCCCGGCGTGCGCGCCGTGGGCGGATACGCGTAGACCCCCTGACGGGGGTCTACGCGCCGGTATGGTCAGGCCACCAGCAGCCAGTCGGTCGCGATGAGGTCACGGGCACTGGGACGGAAGGGGGACTCGTCGCCATCCTGCTCCTGGTCCCACAAAGACATCCGTCCGGTGTCCTCGTCGCGACTGACTATCCAACATCCGTTCCAGGCCTCGCGCTCGACACACTCTCCGGTGATCATCAGGCCGACCGCCTCGTCCCAGGTCATGTCGATCCCCTCTCAGATCACGGTGACCGCAGACAGCGGCACCCAGTTGTGGGTCTTCGGGACGCCCACCCGCTTGGATGGCTCGCAGATCACGCCCTGGGGGTTGTGGTCGCTGCGCTCGGCCAGCACGATCTGACCACTGATGTAGTAGACCGCCCCGTGAAGCCGGTAGTCCCGCTTGAACTTGACCAGCATCGCCGTCTCCTCTCGACGGGGGCGGCCAGCCCGCCCCCACAAGACAATCAAACCACGTTAATTGACCGTCTGTCAAGTATTAAGGGCGTTGGCCTCAGCCTTTTGGCGTGCGTAGCGGGCCCGCCGGGCGATGCGCTCGCGATGTCGCTCCAGCTCGGCCAGCACGCCAGGCAGGTCGGTCCCCAGGGACTCGGCGACCAGGGCCGCCGCGCGCCAGAACGGCGTGCGCACCATCCACCACGCCTCCGGGCTGTCCTCGTGCATGTCCGTGCGGCCGTCCGGCCACGCGTACCGCAGTTCCTGCAGGCGCCGCAGTGCCTCCTCCTTCTCCGCGTACCCGGCATGCAGCCGCCAGCCGGACAGCACCCTCTCCACGACCACGAGATCCGGCTCGCCCTGGCACTGCGCTATCGACCGCCGCGCCGCCATATCAGCCTCCTCATACGGCGGCGCCCGCCCGGCCGTGGGGACCGGACGGGCGCCTGTCTCTACAGTGGGTTGCCCTCGGCGTCGACGTTGGGGGCGCAGTTGGTCGCCAGCGGCGGCGTGCGCGCCCCCGCCACTCCGGTGGAGTAGGGCGTTTTCTTGTCGTAGCCGATGCCGGTGATGTAGGCCAGGATCGACCAGACGCCGTTCTCGCACTGGTCGATATGAACCACGTACTCGTTGTTCACGTTGCCGCCCACCGGGGCGTCGGCTGAGACGTAGACTCCCTTGGACTGCCACTGCCCGTCGCCCGGGTTGCGCTTGTCACCCGTGATGACCGTGGTCTGCTGGAAGGTGGTGTACAGGCACCTGACCACGATCACCCCCTCCATGTGCCGGTCGGGGTAGATCAGCCAGCCCCGGTCGCCGCCGAGGAACAGCTGGCACTGGCCGTCCATCAGGATGCCCCGCAGCTCGCTGATCTGCCCGTCGGACAGCTTGGGGAATCCCCGGCTGTCCGTCGGCGCGGGCTGCCGCCCGGACTCGGTGGCCTTGGCGGCGGCGGTGTTCGTGGTACCCGCCGGGTTGATGTGACAACTGGCCGCCATCGCCAGCGGCAGCAGCGCGGCCACCAGTACGGCGGCCACGGGTCCGGGCAGCTTCGACCTTCTCATCTGACCTCTCCTACAGTCGGTGTCGGATCGTTCGTCGGCATCAGCGACGGCGCGGGGTTGCTGAATGTGGACTGGACCGGGTCGGGCCCGGTCTTGACGGTCTTGCATCCCGCCGCAGCGGCGGTCACCAGGACCGCCGCCACGACCATCTTCAGGATCCTCATGCGGTGGCGCTCCTCTCGGCCGGGGGGCACGGCACCCCCCACAACCAGTACACCACCATCTTGTCCGGGAGTCAACCCTTCAGCAGTCTATCTCAAGCCCCTTAAGTGAGGGGTCGCGCTTGTGCCAGATCGCGGCCACGAACACGACCGTGCCGACTGCGTACACGCACAGCGCGATCAGGATGATCCGGCACAGGAGATCGGGACTCATACCGGCAGTCCCTCGTACACCAGGCTGCGCAGCCACGGCGGCATCTTCTCGGCCCGATCGATCAGACCCATCCGGTGCACGAAGAATTCGTGAACTCTGTCGTCGCCGACACCGCCTCCACGCAAGCGCGGCCGCCCGGTGACGTCGACAGTTACCACGCGCCAGTCCGGCTCGGCGGTCTGGCGCCGGTACTCCAGATGAACCAGGTCGACGACCAGCGTGCCGTGGCTCTCGTCGTAGCGCGGCACGTCGTCCTCGTCTTGGACGTCCAGCCACACCTCGTGATGGTCGCGCGTCCGGCGCCCGGTGATCATCACAGCTCCGACAGGCTGACCACGTTGCCCAGGACGGCATACCCCGCCGGTCCCGGGTGGATGTGGTCGCCCGAGTCGTAGATGCTGCTCAGCGCGGACGGCGTGGTCGGCGACGACACGGCCGAGCTGAAGTCGGCCCAGCCGTCGGCCGTGCTGGCACCGCTGGTCACCCACGTGTTGTAGGCCAGCCGCTGGGTCTCGAATGCCGACGTGCACAGAGTCGCCCCCGAGCACGGGGTGACCGTGGTCAGCAGCACCCTGATACCCAGGGTGTGCGCCTTGGCGATCAGGGAGTTCTGTGCCGCCTCCAGGGTGGGCGCCGACACTCCGCCCCGCAGGTCATTGATACCTGCGGCGTCGATCACCGTCCGCACACCCGGCACCGTCAGCACGTCGCGGTTCCACCGGTTGGTCAGCGACTGATTGCCCGGCTGGTCGGCAGTCACCCAGTCGTTCACGATGCCCTCGTTCACCACAGCGAATCCTGCGGACGCCGCGCGGTCGGCCAGGTAGTCCGGCCAGCGGGTGTCGGCGTCGACCGTGGCCGACGTGCCGTCGGTGATCGAGTCGCCCGCCGCCACCACGGTCTGTGCGGCGGCCGTGCCCACATCGACTCCGGTGACGTAGCTGGTGAAGTTGAACATATTGCTGACCGTAGGGCTCTGCAGCCCGGCGGCGTCGCTGCCGACGATGTTGTACTCCTCCTCGTCCGGCAGCTGGTGCATGGGGGCCGAGGTGATGTTGGCCCCCGACGGGATGTACAGGCTGACCAGCAGGCGGCTGTTCGCGGGCACGGCCAGCGCGGTCGGGTCGGACACCACCGAGGCGCCCGCCCCCAGGACCACCGAGGACGACCCCCCGAACGTCAGGGACACCGGTACGGCCTGGGTCTGCGCGCCGTCCTGCTGCACCCCGACCGACACGTGGGCGAAGCTGGCGCCGCCGGTCACGAAGGTGTTGGCCAGGTGCACCCGGACCTGGGTACCGCCGAGCGACGAGCGCACGGCCATCCGCAGGGTCTGGTTCTGCCACGGGCCGACGGACACAGCCTGCGCCTGTGCGGTGCCCCAGCTGGCCGACCACGCCACGGTGCTGCCGTGGGCCGACTGGCTGGCCAGCACACTGCCCGCCACGGCACCGGCCGCAGCCAGCACCGCCGTCCATCTCTTGACACTCATGCCTCGTCCCTCCAGGGGAGCTGGTCCGGGCGGTTATCGGCCGCCCACTGCTTGATCCACGCGGGAGCGCCCCTCTGCTCGCTGTCCGAGTAGTACCGGACGCTGACCGACTGGCCGAGTCCGCCGCCCTTCAGGATGCGTCGGCCGTAGACGGAGATGTGCCCGGTCTGCCAGTCGGCGTCGCGCATCTGGTAGCCCACCTGGATACCGGTGGGCTGGAACATGACACCGCCCCGCCACTCCAGCAGGATGTGCCGCTCGCCAGGGTCGTCCTGGTCGAAGTCCTCGTGAACGTTGCACGACGCGATGCGCCTGCGCTTTCCCATGTCTACTCCTTAATAGTAGTTTCTCGCGGGCTGGCCACGTGCCACAGCCCGCAGCCATCCGGCCCGTCACACTGGTACCAGTCCAGCCCCTGCCTCTTGGCGAACAGGCGGGCCCGGTACGCACTCCAGAACACCCTCTTGGGCTGCCAGCCCAGTTCCGGGCCCTTCCACACCCGGCAGCAGCGCGGCAGGTCTTTGATATCGACCGGGCGGGGAGACCGCCCGGCGCACTCGTCGGAGCAATACAGCCGCTGCACCACCTGGAACCCGAAGTAGCTGCGGCAGGTGCGGCAGCGCCTGCGCTCGGGAAACAGCAGCAGCCTGGCCATGTCAGAACGCCGTCGCCCGGATCTCGTCGGCGTAGTCGTTGCGCAGCTTGACCGTCTTGGCAACAGCCTTGATGGCACCGTTCACGGTGAAGGCCTTGCCGATGCAGAAGGCCAGGAAGTCGTCGTCCCAGGCCTCGACGACCTCGTCCCAGCCCTTGCCGTCCGCGTAGTGGACCTGCGCGTACTCGCGCACCTCGGACATCAGATAGCGCTTCTTCTCCGAGTACTTGTGCTTGGGCTTGTAGACGGTGTTGAAGTGGACGATGCCGTCCTCGGGGACCTTGCTGGTGGACCGCGAGTAGTAGTACCCGGCCCGGGTCAGCGCCCGACCGATGCGGTCGGCCACGTCCTCCAGCTCGGCGTCGGACCACTCGCTGTGGCCGACCGTGATCGACGCGCCCGCCGCGACGCTGACGCCGCGCCGGACGATCACGCCGAACTCGACACGGTTGCTGCTGCCGGACGGACGGGGGATGACGCCCGTCTCCCTGCGGATCAGCGCACTGACGGCCGCCGCCTGGCTGATCGCCGAGCTTCCCATCGTGGTCTCCCTCCCGATCGGGCGCCCCACGCGCCCGAAAAG
>Ga0070710_10000025_pt1 | contig 75412 bp, 61 predicted proteins | sample LARL52metaG_FD_65454 | JGI IMG/M metagenome (GOLD analysis project Ga0070710, IMG submission 65454) | Corn, switchgrass and miscanthus rhizosphere microbial communities from Kellogg Biological Station, Michigan, USA - LAR L5-2 metaG | ecosystem: Host-associated > Plants > Roots > Rhizosphere ...
ACCTGAACCCGCTCAGGTCGCTGTCGCCTCCCGCGCGTCGACGAGCTCGAACCCGGTGATCATCCCGGGGCGGATGCGGATGAGCTGGTTCATCGGGCCGTCGATCCAGGGGCGCAGCATCTCCTCGTAGCGGCGTGCTTCGTCGGCCTCCAGGACGAGGCGGGCGCGGCCGGTGATGATCACACTCCAGCCCAGTCTGGTGTGCGGGTCGATCTCGTCCGCCTCGTAGGCCACGATCACACCCACGGACCGCAGCAACATCGATCCGAGGTGCGTGCGGATGATCACCGCACCCCGGTCGAGGAAGTGGTTGACCGGCCGGATGGCCGGCATCGCGTTCTGGGAGAACACCACGCGGCCGAACGGGACGGTGCCGAGCCGGTGCAGGGCTTCCTCGTTCTCCAGCTCGCGCAGCCGGCGTGTGCCGTTCATGATGTCGTTGTCCCGTCTGGTAGTTCGCTCCGGGATCACGGCGCAGCCGGGGTGACGAGTCCATAGTGGCCGTCGTAACGCCGGTACAACACCGCGCCCCGGTCCGTGTCCGCGCTGCGGAAGAACCGGAACGGCAGCTCCGTGGCGTCCAGCCGCCCGGCCGCTTCCTCCGGCGTCAGCTGCGGCACCTCGTGCACGTTCACCGTCAGCGGCACCGACACCGGCCCGGACGGCGGCGCCGTGCTCACCAGCCGCGCGAGGCGGTAGCCCGTCGGGCCGATCCGGTAGATCGCACTGTCCTCTCCGGTCTCGGCGTCGACGAAGAGATGGATGTCGTAGTCCATCAGGTCCATCGCGAGCGCCGCCTGGTCCGGCGTGCAGCGCACGGGCGTGCAGTACTTGCGGCGGACGATGTCGCGCCGTCCGCTCACCTCGGTCACGGGAACCCTGGGCCGTCCGTCCCACCAGGCCGGAAGTCCCGCGAGGGTGGGCAGCCGGTGCGCCAGGCTCCGCCGCAACGACTGCGCCGCCTCGTGGAAGAAGGCGCCGGTGGCCTGCCCGCGCATCTGCTGACCTCGTACTTCGATGTTGGCCTGCACCAGGGCCGACCACGACAGCGCGGGACGCGCACTGCGCGTCAGCTTGATCCGGACGACCGGCCTCGGGCCCGGCAACCGGCGGAGCAGACCGCTGACCTGGTTGCGGACGAAGTCCCGTGCGTCGTCCAGCACCTCACCGGCGGTCTGCATCGTGATCTGACCGTCGGACCTTCTCCGGCGCACCTCAGCCTCCGAGAACCCTGCGGGTGTCGAACTTCCCGCTGTGCAGCTTGGCGGCGAAACAAACAGATGATCAGAGCACAAGGTCCCTATCGGTCCCGCTCCAAAAGCTCTGGCAACCCTCACCGCCTGTTCGTCCACAACGGAGACGAGCCCGGCACGTTCGCCAGGTCGGCACGATGTTCGTCGAACGCCGTACGCTCTTGTTCGGCAAAATCTTGACGGCCGTCACCAATCTGAATACCTTCAGGTCTCCGGAATCCCTGACCGGAGGTCGATGATGACCACACGCAGAACACTCGTCACACTCGTCAGCGCCCTGCTCACCCTCGCCGGTGTCGTGCTCGCACCGCAGGCGTCCGCCGCGTCACTGATGGAAGTGACCAACTTCGGCGACAACCCGGGCCGGATGCGCATGCACGTCTACGTGCCGGACACCCACCCGGCCAAGCCCGCGATCGTGGTGGCCATGCACGGCTGCGGCGGCTCGGGCCCGGGCTTCTACTCGGGCAGCGAGTTCGCGTCGCTCGCCAACAGGTACGGGTTCATCGTCATCTACCCGAGCGCGCAACAGGAGGCCGGGTTCGGCAAGTGCTTCGACACCTGGTCCGACGCCGCGAAACGGCGTGGCGGCGGCAGCGACCCCGTCTCGATCGTCTCGATGGTGACCTACACCGAGCAGCACTACAGCGGTGACGCGAACCGGGTCTTCGTCACCGGATCGTCGTCCGGCGGCATGATGACCAACGAGATGCTCGCGCTCTACCCGGACGTCTTCAAGGCGGGCGCGGCGTTCATGGGCGTGCCGTTCAACTGCTTCGCGAACGCCGCGGACTACCCGCCGGGACGCAGCAAGTGCACCGGCGGCAGCATGAACCGCACGCCGCAGCAGTGGGGTGACGCCGTCCGGCAGGCCTACCCCGGCTACACCGGGCCCAGGCCGCGGATGCAGCTGTGGCACGGCACGGCCGACAACCTCGTGCCGTACTCCTTGCTGCAGGAGGAGATCGAGCAGTGGACCAACGTGTTCGGCCTGAGCCAGACACCGACGTCCACCGACACCCCGCGGTCCGGCTGGAACCGCCGCAAGTATGCGGACAAGGTCGAGGCCTACAGCATCCAGGGCGCCGGGCACAGCCTGCCGTCCGCGGGCATGGCCGCGGTCGCCGTCCAGTTCTTCGGCATCGGCGGCTGAGCTGATGGGGGGTGGTTTCCGTTGCCGGGCAACGGAAACCACCCTGTCCTCAGATCAGCTTCCAGGCGCCTTCCAGCGTGTGCCGGATGATCTGCTCCATCTCGTCGAAGTGCGACTGGTCGCAGATCAGCGGCGGCGAGAGCTGGACGACCGGTTCGGCGCGGTCGTCGGCACGGCAGTACAGCCCGTTCTCGAACAGGGTGGTGGACACGAAGCCCTTGAGGATGCGTTCGGACTCCTCCGCGGTGAAGCTGGTCTTGGCCTCCTTGTCCTTGACCAGCTCGATGCCGTAGAAGAAACCCGTGCCGCGGACGTCACCGACGACCGGCAGGTCCCTGAGCTTGTCCAAAGTGGACCTGAACGCGTTCTCGTTGGACAGCACGTGCCCGTAGAGGTCCTCGCGTTCGATCAGGTCGAGGTTGGCGAGCGCCACCGCGCACGACACGGGGTGACCGCCGTACGTCGAGCCGTGCATGAAGATGGTGCCGTCCTGGCGGAACGGCTCCATCAGCCGTTCGTCGACGAGCACCGCGCCGAGCGGGGCGTAGCCGGACGTGAGGCCCTTGGCGGTGGTGATCATGTCCGGCTGGTAGCCGTAGCGCTGGGCGCCGAAGGTGTGCCCGAGGCGGCCGATCGCGCAGACCACCTCGTCCGACACGAGCAGCACGTCGTGCCGGTCGCAGATCTCGCGGACGCGCTGGAAGTAGCCGGGCGGCGGAGGGAAGCAGCCACCGGTGTTCTGCACCGGTTCGAGGAACACCGCGGCCACGGTGTCCGCACCCTCGAACAGGATGGCCTGCTCGATCTGGTCCGCGGCCCACCGGCCGAACGCCTCGTAGTCGTCGGCGTGTTCGGTCGCGCGGTAGAAGTTGGTGTTCGGCACCCGGATCGTGCTCGGCACGAGCGGTTCGAAGTCCTTCTTCAGCGCGGGCAGCCCGGTGATCGACAGGGCACCCTGCGACGTGCCGTGGTAGGCGAGCGACCGGCTGATGACCTTGTGCTTGGTCGGCCTGCCGGTGAGCTTGAAGTAGTTCTTGGCGAGCTTCCACGCCGTTTCGACGGACTCGCCGCCGCTGACGGTGAAGAAGACCCGGTTGAGATCGCCCGGCGCGTCGGCGACCAGGCGCTCGGCCAGCTCGATCGCCCTCGGGTGGGCGGCCGACCAGAGCGGGAAGTAGGCGAGCTCGCGCGTCTGCCGGGCCGCGGCCTCGGCGAGCTCCTCGCGGCCGTGGCCGACCTGGACGGCGAACAGGCCGGCGAGCCCGTCGAGATACCGCCTGCCCTCGGTGTCCCAGACGTACGCGCCCTCTCCGCGCGCGATGACGGGCACGGCGTGGTCGTCGGCGGCGGAGTGGCGCGTGAAGTGCAACCAGAGATTGTCAAGCGGCATGACTACGTTTATCGCACACGTAACGTGTGATGGAAAGCGAATCAGTAGGTCGATGCGCCTGATGCAACGAAATCCGCAGTCAGCGGGTGCCCCACTGGTAGGACTGCTTGCGCAGCGAGAGGTAGACCAGCACCTCGGTGTCGGCGACCCCCGGCAACGTGCGCACGCGCTGGGAGATCAGGTCGAGCAGGGCGGCGTCGTCCTCGCACACGATCTCGCACAGCACGTCGAAGCGACCGGCGCAGATCACGACGTACGCGACCTCGTCGATCTCAGCGAGCGCGTCGGCCACGGGCTCGATCGGCCCCTGCACCTTGACCGCGACGAGCGCCTGCCGGAAGAGGCCGACCTGCAACGGGTCCGTGACCGCGACGATCTGGATGACACCGGTGTCCGACAGCCGCTGCACGCGCTGACGCACGGCCGCCTCGGACAGGCCGACCGCCTTGCCGATCGCTGCGTACGGCCGGCGGCCGTCCTGCTGGAGCTGCTCGATGATCGCCTTCGAGACGTCGTCGATGATCAGCTGGTTGCGGTCGTCCGCTGGGCTCGTCCTCTTCACGCGCACAGTATGACCACATGACGGCGGGTCAGGCGGCAAGACGCGACCATCGCAATCCTCCTACGGTTCCGGTAGCTTAAGTGCATTCCAGATACTGATTTCGTTGCCATCAGGCTCGAAGACCGAGGAGAAGCACCGTGACGCTGGAGCTGCGCAACTTCGTCGGCGGCGAGCACACCGGCACCGCCGAGGACCACCGGGCGGACCTCGTCGACCCCGCGACCGGTGAGGTGTTCGGCACCGCACCGGTCTCCGGTGCCGAGGACGTCGACACCGCCTGCCGTGTCGCGGCGAAGGCGTTCGGGACCTGGGGCGAGTCGACGCCGGCCCAACGGCAGCGGGCGCTGCTCGCGTTCGCCGATCTGGTGGAGGAGCACGCCGACGAGCTCGTGCGGGCCGAGAGCCGCAACACCGGCAAGCCCGTCGGGCTCACGGCCACCGAGGAGCTGCCCGCCGCGGTGGACCACCTGCGGTTCTTCGCCGGTGCCGCGCGGGTGCTCGAAGGCAAGGCCGCGGCCGAGTACCTGCCCGGCCACACGAGCTTCGTCCGGCGGGAACCGATCGGCGTCGTCGGCCAGGTGACCCCGTGGAACTACCCGCTGCTGATGGCGGTGTGGAAGATCGCTCCCGCGCTCGCGGCGGGCAACACGATCGTGCTCAAGCCGTCCGACACGACCCCGGTGACCACCCTGCGACTGGCCGAGCTGGCGGCCGAGGTACTGCCGGCGGGCGTGTTCAACGTCGTGTGCGGCGGCCCCGAAACCGGGCGAGCGCTGGTGGAGCACGAGATCCCGCAGCTCGTGGCGATCACCGGTTCGGTGCGGGCGGGCAGCGCCGTGGCGACGTCGGCGGCCCGCGACCTGAAGCGGGTCCACCTCGAACTCGGCGGCAAGGCACCGGTCGTCGTGTTCGACGACGCCGACGTCGAGGCCGCCGCCACCGGAATCGCCACGGCGGGCTACTTCAACGCGGGCCAGGACTGCACGGCCGCCACCCGCGTGCTCGTCGGACCGGGCATCCACGACGACTTCGTGGCCGCGCTCACCGAGCAGGCCAGGAACACGACGACGACCTACCTCAAGGGCGCCGGCGACCCCGACGCGCTCGTCCCACCGGTGAACAACGCACGGCAGTTCGCGCACGTCACCGGTTTCCTCGACCGCGTGCCCGGCCACGCCGAGATCACCGCGGGCGGCCGCCGGCAGGGTGACCGGGGCTTCTTCGTCGAACCCACGGTCGTGACCGGACTGCGGCAGGACGACGAGATGGTGCAGCGGGAGATCTTCGGCCCGGTCATCACCGTGCAGCGGTTCACCGGCGAGGACCAGGCCGTCGCATGGGCCAACGGCGTCGACTACGGCCTCGCGTCCAGCGTGTGGACCCGCGACTTCGGGCGCGCCATGCGGATGAGCAAGCGCCTGGACTTCGGCTGCGTGTGGATCAACGCGCACATCCCGCTGGTGGCCGAGATGCCGCACGGCGGCTTCAAGCAGTCCGGCTACGGCAAGGATCTTTCGCTGTACGGGTTCGAGGAGTACACGAGGATCAAGCACGTGATGGCGAACATCGAGTCCTGACGGTCGTGGGCATCGGCGTGGCCGAGGTGAGCCCGCCGTACGACCACGCCAACCACCCCGGCTCCACTCGCCCCACGCGGGGACCTCCCGCACCCCAGAACGGTACGAAAGCTCCCCGCGTGCGACTGACAAACGGAGTCAGCGAGCGAGAGCGGACTCGGTGGACAAGGTCGCGCGGTACACCACCACGCCGCCGACCGCGGTCAGCGCGATCGGCGCGTCGGCCAGTTCGTCGGGACCGGCCCGCAGCGGGTCGACGGTGAACGCGGTGAAGTCCGCCCGGCCGCCGACCGCGATTCGGCCACCGCCGGGTTCGCCCGCGGCCAGTGCGGCGTGCGAGGTGTAGCCCTCCAGGGCCATGCGGGCCGTCAGTCCCTGTGTCGGTCCCACGGGCGGCACGTCGGGTTCGAGTGCGGGACGGCGCAGCATCGCCTCGGCCAGGCCGCGGCGGGCGTCGAACGGGGCGACCGGCCAGTCCGAGCCCAGGACGAGGGGCACTCCGGCGTCGCGCAGGTCGCGGCAGCGCCAGGCGCGGTCCGCCCGTTGTGCGCCCAGGCGGGACGACCAGTTGTCGCTGTGGTCGGCCCTGGTGAAGCCGCAGTGGGTGGGTTGCATGCTCGCCACCACGCCCTGGCGGCGGAAGCGCTCGATCAGGGCGCCGGGCAGGGTTTCGAGGTGCTCGACCCGGTGCGGCACGGTGGCGGAACGGGCGACTCCGTCGAGGGCGTTCAGGACGTGGCGCACGGCCGCGTCGCCGATGGCGTGGGTGGCGGTGGGGACGCCGGCGGCCGCGAGTTTGCGCAGGGCCGCGGTGTAGTCGTCGGCGTCGGGCCAGAGCGCGGCGGTCGACTCCCCCAGCGCGTCGGGTGTCTCCAGCCAGGCGGTGCCGTTGTCGATCGTGCCGTCGAGCATGAACTTGACCGCGCCGACCTGCCAGCGGCGGCCGCCGCGGCCCTGCGCCGCGATCAGGGCGGCGAGGCCGTCCGCGTCCACGCCGGGGTCGCACCAGGGTGCGAACCGCAGCCGCAACGGCAGGTCGGCGAGGTCCTCGGCGGCGGCGAGCACCTCCTCGCTGTCGCCGAGCAGGTCCATGACGTGACCGCCGGTCAACCCGGTGGCGGCCATCGACCGCAGCAGCTCGTGCAGCCTGGCCGCGCGGGCCGCGACCGGCTGCACCGGGACGTGGGCGAGCACCAGTTCCATGGCCGCCGACTCGTGCAACAACCCGGTGGGGCGGCCGTTCTCGCCGCACACGACGGTCGAACGCTGGTCGAACTTCCTGGGCCCGTCGACGCCCGCGATGCGCAACGCCGCTGCCGTCACGAGCGCCGAGTGCGCGTCGAACAGCCGGACGAAGGCAGGCCTGCCGCCGACCGCGTTCTCGATCAACGACCCGGTGAGCGGCCGGCCGCCGAACACGTTCGGGTCAAGTCCCCACGCCTGCACCCAGGCGTCGGGGGCGCGGGACTCGGCGGCCTCGGCGAGCAGCCGGTGCACCTCCGCCGGGTCGCGCGCGCCGGACAGGTCGACGTCGGCGGTGAGGCTCAGCCCCGCGACCGGGTGGAGGTGGCCGTCGACCAGGCCCGGCGTGAGCACCGCCGGTCCGAGGTCGACGACCTCGGTGCCGGGACCGCGCCAGTCGCGCACGTCCCTCCTGGAACCGACCGCGCTGATCACACCGTCCCGCACCGCGACCGCTTCCACCGGGCGGAGGCCGACGGCCAGCGTGTGCATCGTGTGAACCGTGTCGGCGCACAGGACGAGGTCCGCATTCACGCGGCAACCTCCTGAACGGCCGATCCCTCGCCGACGCGCGCGTAGGTCTCCGGGCGGCGGTTGCGCAACCAGACCGCGAGCACGCCACCCACCAGCAGTGTCAACGGAACGATGCCGACCAGCACGACGTTGACGCTCGTCGGTGCGTTGGTGAGCAAGCCGACGTTGCTGATCAGCACGTAGGTCGCCACCGCCAGCAGCACGGCGGACACGATCGCGGCCGTCAGCGCCACCGGTGTGCTCGCGGACTTGTTGCGCCGCAAGAAGTACACCGCGCACGAGACTGCGGTCAGCACCTGCAGCACCACGACGCCGACGACGCCGGGAGTGTTCACCCACAGCAGCAGACCCGTGATCGGGTCGGCCCCGGCGAGCGCGAACCCGCCGATCACGATCACCGCGAAGACCGTCTGCAGGGCGCTCGCGCGGTACGGCGAACCGAAGCGCGGGTGCACCTCGCCGATCCACGCGGGCAGCACCCCGTCCTGGGACAGCGCGTGGGTGTAGCGGGTGATGGCGTTGTGGAACGCGATCTGCGAGGCGTAGACGCTGGAGATCACGAGCAGGCGCATCAGCGTGGCCGCCCACGGTCCGACGTAGGTCTCGGTGGCCGCGAAGAACAACCCGGCGACGTTCTGCGACGCCGCGCCGACGACCTTGTCGCTGCCGAACCCGATCACGACGGACCAGAGGATCACGCAGTAGAACACCGCCATGAACCCGACGGCGAAGTAGGTCGCGCGGGGAATGGTCCGCTCCGGGTCGCGGGCCTCCCGGCGGTACAGGGCGGTGGACTCGAAGCCCATGAACGCGGCGAAGGCGAACGCGAGCACACCGCCCATGCCGGGGTTGAACGCCGCCGCCGGGGTGAACGACGCACCGTCCACACCGGACGCACCGCCGTGCGTGAAGACCCCGATGGCCATCACCACGAGGATGCCCGACTCCAGGATCAGCAGGACGCCGAGCACCTTCGCGCCGACGTCGATGCCCAGCCAGGCGATGACGAGCACCAGACCGAGGGCGATCAACGCGATGACCGGCCACGGCACGTTCACCCCGAACAGGTCCGCGAGTGTCGCTCGGGTCTGCGCGGCGAACAGGCCGTAGACCCCGATCTGCAGCGTGTTGTACGACACCAGCGCCAGCAGCGCGGCCGCGAGCCCCCAGCCCCTGCCGAGCCCCTTCGCGATGTAGGCGTAGAACGCTCCGCCGCCGCTGACGTACTTGGTCATGCGGGTGAACGCGACCGCGAAGATGATCAGCACCGCGCCCGCGGCCAGGTAGGCGACCGGGGCACCGATGCCGCCGATCATGAGGGCCAGCGGGGCGATACCGGCCATGACGGTGAGCGGCGCGGCGGCCGCCACGACCATGAAGACCAGGCCGCCGCTGCCGAGCACGCCGCGTTTGAGCTCTCCCGCCGGTAAGGCTGCGCTCTTGTCGTCCTGGGAGGCGGTTCGGGTCATGGCGCGCCCTTTCGCATGTGTCGGGGGTCACTGGGGCTGTGATTGCCGAATCATTGGCCAGCACCCCCTTCAAGTCAAGGTTTTCGTAGCAGAAACGGCCTCGCCGACATGTAAACGGTAGGTTCAGAGCACTTTGGCAACGAAAATAGTTGAGCTGACTGTCACGTCCGCGTCGAGGTCGCCACCAGACCGGCGGCGTCCGCTCGTGCGGCGACGATCGCCTGGTCACCGGCGCCGCACACGCGCAGGCACGCCTCGGCGATGGCGTGGCAGTCCGACGTGTCCGGCACGCGGGTCCGCCGTTGCTGGATCACGACTTCGACGAGCTGGATCAGCATCTCGCCGCGGCGCGCGGTCGCGGCCGGGTCCCGGCCGTCACCGGCGACCCTGGCGCCGAGACGGGCGTAGAGGTCCTGCAGTTCCGCGCGGTCCTGGCGGAACAGGTCGTACCGCTCCAGCTGCACCTCGGGCAGCAGGTAGAGCATGCCGATGTTGTGGGGTGCCGTCGCGAGCGTGTGCGCGTCGGCCACGGCCAGGGCGTAGAGCGCGGCCTCCGCGGGCGCGTCCTCCAGCAGGCGGGCCGTCTCCAGGCTCGGCCGCACCGAGGTGCGGAGCAGTTCCAGGAGGATGTCGTCCTTGCCGGCGAAGTGGTAGTACAGCGACGCCTGTCTGATCCCGACCCGGTCGGCGATGGCACGGGTCGAGGTCGCCGCGAAACCCTGGTCGACGAACAGCGCGGCGGCTGCTTCGAGGATCTGGTCCCGCGGCGACCGGGCACCGTCGTCGGGCGCGTGGCGCGGGCGGCCGGGTCGGGGTCGAGTCACAGCGTCATTGTTCCCGTGCCGCGAGATAGGGCCGCCATCCCCCGAACGCGGTGATGTCGTCGGCACCGTCCAAAGCCCACGGTTCGGCGAGAAAACCGGAAACCGCAACGCCTTCGGCGAGTTCGACGGTGCCGATGACCATCGGCGGCGGCACGGCGGCGACGAACGTGCCGAACCCCGCCGCCGGCAACCGCCAGATCTCGCCCTCGATCGGCGCGCCACCGTCCGGCACCCGCACCAGGCCCGGCTTCGGCGGTGTCGTCGCCAACGCCCGCAACCGGTACGCCGCAGCGGTTCGCGCCGGCCGCACCAGGGTGCCGCCCGCCTGCACCAGTTCCCTGTTCAACGGCTGACCGCTGAGGTGCGCGCCGACCACGAACAGGTCGATCGACGGCGCGAGCAGCCTCCTGGCGAGCTCCGCCAGACCGCGGTCGCCGAACGCCGGACCGGTGAACATCACGCCGAACGGCAGTCCGTCGACGAACCCGGCGGGCACCGCGAGCGACGCGAGGTCGAGCAGGTTGGCGAAGTTCGTGAAGCGTCCCAACCTGCTGTTGACGCCGACCGGATCGGCGGCCACCTCCGCGAGGGTCGGGTGACAGGTGGTCGTCGGGGTCAGCAGCGCGTCGCACCCGGCGAGCAGGGCGCGTCCCCGGGCACCGAGCCGGGCGAGCGTGGCCGTGTCCTCGGCCCACTGCGCGGCCGTCGGCGTCGCCCCCGCGAGGACGATCGCGGCCACGGTGGGGTCGAGGTCGGAGCCGACGAGGTCGCGGTGGGACTCGATGTGCGCACCCACGGCGGCGTACCGCTCGGCGACGAAAGCGCCGCCGTACAACATCTTCGCGGCTTCCAGCAGCGGCGCGATGTCGACCTCGACGATCTCCGCGCCGGAGTTCGCCAGGGTTGCCGTCGCGGCCGCGAACGCCTCGCGCCAGCCGGGTGCCAGGTCGGCGAGGTGCTCGTTCGTGGGCACGGCGACGCGCGGCCTCGGTGCGAGCACGACGTCCGGGCGGGCTTCGCGCGACAGCGGATCCGCCGGGTCCGGTCCGGTCATGATCTCCGCGGTCAGCCGGGCGAGGCCGAGGTCGCGGGCGAACACCGTGACGCAGTCCAGGGAGTAGCACGCCGGCACGACGCCCGTGACGGGCACGAGCCCCTTCGTCGGCTTCACCCCGACGATCCCGTTGAGCGCCGCCGGCACCCGTCCGGAACCCGCGGTGTCGGTGCCCAGCGCGGCGTCGACGATGCCGAGCGCGACGGCCACCGCCGACCCCGCCGACGAACCGCCGGCGATCCGCGCCGGGTCCCAGGCGTTGCGGACCGCGCCGTACGGGGTCCGCGTGCCGACCAGCCCCGTGGCGAACTGGTCGAGGTTGGTCTTGCCGATCACCACGGCCCCCGCGGCCCGCAACCGCGCGACCGCCGTGGCGTCCGCATCCGGGCGGTAGAGGTAGGAGTGCGCCGCGGCGGTGGTCGGCAGGCCGGCCACGTCGATGTTGTCCTTGACCGCGATCACCCGCCCGGCGAGCGGGAGGTCCTCACCGGCGGCCAACCGGGCGGCGATCTCCCCGGCCTCGGACAGCGCGTCCTCGCGGTGGCGCCGCGTCACCCAGATCTCGGGCCGGTCGACCGCGTCGATCCGGTCGTAGGCGGCCTGCACCGCGGCGATCGGGTCCGGGGTCACGGCCGCACCGCCGCGAGCACCTGACCGGGACCCACCTGGTCACCGGGACGCACGTACAGCTCGACCAGCCGGCCCGTCACGGGTGCGGTCACCTCGGCCTCCATCTTCATCGCCTCCAGCGAGAGCACCGGATCTCCTTCCACCACCGGGGAACCCGGTTCCAGCGCGAGCCGCCACACGGTCGCGGTGAACGGCGCGGTCACGGCCACCGCGCCGGCCGGCACCACCACGTCCGGAACAGCCACCGGTTCCGGTTCGTCGTGCCGGTCGAACTCGCCGGCGAGCCGCCAGCGTTGTTTCTCCTCCTCGAAGGCCGCGGTCTGGCGGGCGCGGAACGCCGCGATGTCGTCCGCGTTGTCGTCAAGAAACCGGAGGTGGCCGGCGATCGAGAACGTGCCGTCGACCGCTGGGAAGTCACCCCGCCCGGCGTCGGTTTCGGCACGGAGTTCGAGCAGCTCGTCGGCGGAGACCGGGTACCACTCGATCCGGTCGAAGAAGCGCAGCGCCCACGGGTGCTCGGCGAACAGGCCGCCGCGGCGGTAGCGGTTCCAGACCTGCACGGTGCGGCCGACGAACTGGTAGCCGCCCGGCCCCTCCATGCCGTAGACGCACAGGTACGCGCCGCCGATGCCGACGGAGTTCTCGGCCGTCCACGTCCGCGCCGGGTTGTACTTCGTCGTCACCAGCCGGTGCCGGGGGTCGAGCGGGGTCGCCACCGGAGCGCCGAGGTAGACGTCACCGAGGCCCAGCACCAGGTACGAGGCGTCGAAGACGGTCCGGTAGACGTCGTCCACCGACGCCAGACCGTTGATGCGCCGGATGAACTCGATGTTCCACGGCGTCCACGGCGCGTCCGAGCGCACGCCGGCCATGTACCGCTCGATCGCCAGCCGGGTGGCGGGGTCGTCCCAGCTCAACGGCAACCGCACGGTGCGCGACGGCACCACGAGGTCCTGCGTGGCGGGCACCGAGCTTTCGAGTTCCTGGAGCAGCCGCGCGACATCGGTGGCCTTCAGCCGCGAGGGATCGGTGTGGACCTGCAACGAGCGGATGCCCGGCGTGACGTCGAGGATGCCGTCCGGGGCATGTGCCGCAAGGGTTTCCTGCAACGCGTGCACCCGCATCCGCAGCGCCAGGTCGAGTGTCATCGGCCCGTACTCGACGAGCACGTTGCTGTCGCCGTCGCGCCGATAGGTGACAGACGGACGTTCGTCGGTCTCCTCCAACCGGCCCAGCACGCCGTCGTCACCGTCGCCACCTCGGGAAACCACGCGCGGAGCAGCAACCGATGACGGGGCGTCGGCCTCGCGCACCCGCACGAACCGCACGGAGTCACCGGGCCGCAACTGCCCCAGCTTCCACAGGTCCCCGCTGGTCACCACGGCCGGGCAGACGAACCCGCCCAGCGACGGACCGTCGGGGCCGAGGACGACCGGGGTGTCGCCGGTGAAGTCGATGGCACCGATGGCGTAGGGCGTGTCGTGGATGTTCGACGGGTGCAGTCCCGCCTCACCGCCGTCCGGACGCGCCCACACCGGTTTCGGGCCGATCAACCGGATGCCGGTGCGCGCGGAGTTGTGGTGGACCTTGAAATCGGTGCCGTAGAAGGAATCCAGGTCTCCGCGCGTGAAGAACTCCGGTGCGCCGTGGGGTCCTTCGGTGACCGCGATCTCCCACGCGCCGACGATCGCGGGACGGCGGTGCGCCGGAGTCCGGCCTCCGATCGTGGTCAGGCCGGGGTTCTCCGCCGCGTCCGGTGAGCCCAGCCGCAGCACGTCACCGGACAGCAGCGCCCGTCCGGCGTGGCCGCCGAACCCGCCCAGCGTGAACGTCGACGCGGACCCGAGGTACGCGGGCACGTCGAACCCGCCCCGGACGGCGAGGTAGGCGCGCAGTCCCGGACCGGTGATCGAGCCGATCCGCAGGGTGCCGCCGGCCGGAACGTCCACCGGTTCCCACTGCGCCACCGGCTCACCGTCCACATCGGACTCGACGGCCGCACCGGTGAGGCAGACGACCGCGGGCGCCGAGAACCGCAGGATCGGCCCGGACGCGGTGATCTCCAGTCCCGGTGCCGCGGCGGGGTTGCCGACGGCGAGGTTGGCCTCGCGCAGCGACACGGCGTCGAACGGGCCGCTGGGCGGCACGCCGACCTGCCAGTACCCGACGCGGCCCGGCAGGTCCTGCACCGTCGTCAGGGCTCCCGGCACGAGCACGTCGACGCGTGGATCGGGGTCGGTCGTGACGTCGAGCGTGGAGGTCGAGTGCACCGCGGCCCGCAGGTCGTCGGAGCCGGTGAGTGCGCGCAGCAGCCCCAGGTTGGTGACGATGCCGTCGACGCACGAGCCGTCGAGCGCCTCGCCGAGCAGGTCGAGGGCGGCGTCCCGGTTCGGCCCGGCGGCGATCACCTTGGCCAGCATGGGGTCGTAGTGCGGCGAGACCTCCAGCCCGGTCTCGACCCAGCCGTCGACCCGCACCCCGTCGAGCTCCGACGGGAAGACCGCCCGCGTCACCAGACCCGACGACGGCAGCGAGTCCTTCGCGGGATCCTCCGCGTAGACCCGGGCTTCGACCGCGTGCCCGTCCGGCGCCCACGGCGAGTCGAAGACGCGATCGGGCAGGCCGTCCGCGCCGTCGCGGGCCAGCCTCAGCATCAGCTCGACCAGGTCGACGCCGAAGACCATCTCGGTGACGGGGTGTTCGACCTGCAGCCGCGTGTTGACCTCCAGGAACGAGGCCTCCTGGCGGACCGGGTCGTAGATGAACTCGACCGTGCCCGCGCTGCGGTACGCCACCGACGCGGCCAGGTCCCGCGCCGAGGAGTGCAGCAGCGAGCGGACGTGGCCGGGCAGGGCCGGAGCGGGCGCCTCCTCGACGACCTTCTGGTTGCGGCGCTGCAGCGAGCAGTCCCGGTCGCCGATCACCGCCACGCGGCCGAGCCCGTCGCCGAACAGCTGCACCTCCACGTGCCGGGCCGGGCGCACCAGACGTTCGAGGAAGACCCCGGCGGAGCCGAAGTTCTGCCGTGCCAGCAACTCCACGCGTTCGAACGCCGCGCGCACCTCCCCCGCCGTGGCGCAGGCCTGCATGCCGATACCGCCACCGCCGCCGGTCGCCTTGACCATCACGGGCAGCCCGATCCGCTCGGCCTCCGCGACCGCCTCGTCGGCCGACGACAGCAGACCGGTCCCGGCGAGCATCGGCACGCCCGCGGCGAGCGCGATCTCCCGTGCGGTGTGCTTCTGGCCGAACGCGGCGATCTGCTCGGACGACGGGCCGGCGAACCGCAGCCCGGCGGCCTCGACGGACCGGGCGAACGCGACGCTCTCCGACAGGAAGCCGTAGCCGGGGTGGATCAGCCCGGCACCGCTGTCGAGAGCGGCCTCGACGATCGCGTCGGCCCGCAGGTACGACTCACGTGCGGGCGCCGGACCGAGCCGGACGGCCGTGTCGGCCTCACGGACGTGCGGCGCGGCACGGTCGGCGTCGGAGTAGACCGCGACGGTCTTCATGGCCAGCGCCTGCGCGGTGCGGATGATCCGGCGGGCGATCTCGCCCCGGTTGGCGACCAGGACGACGTCGAACGAGGTCATGGCGCCACCACGAGCATGCGCAGCGGCGTCGGGTTGAACTCGTTGCAGGGGTTGTTCATCTGCGGGCAGTTCGACACCAGCACCAGCACGTCCATCTCCGCGCGCACCGCGACCCGCTTGCCCGGCGCGGACAGGCCGTCGACGATGCCGAGCGCGCCGTCCGCCTCGACCGGGACGTTCATGAACCAGTTGAGGTTGGACACCAGGTCGCGCAGGCCGAGCCCGTGCTTCTGGCCCTCCGACAGGAAGTTCTCGCGGCACCCGTGGTGGAACATCACGTGGTGCCCGTACCGCAGCGTGTTGGACTCCTTGGAGCACGCGCCGCCGATCGTGTCCTGCCGGTCGATCTCGTTGCCGACGACGGTCATCAGCGGGTTACCGAGGTTGCTGCGCAGCACCGTGCCCGTGCGGACGTAGGCGTTGCCCTGCCACGCCAGCGTGTCCGGCACGCTGTAGCGCTCCGCCGTGTCGTCCGCGTTGTAGAGCAGGCAGTCGCCGGACTGGTTGCCGCCGACGTCCACAATGGTCAGCACGTGACCGGCTCGCACCACGGCCGACCAGGAGGCGTTGGGAGCGACGCGCTCGTCCAGCACCACCTCGCCGGGGACGAGCGGCTCCGACCAGTCGAGCGGTGACTCGGGCGAATGGGTCGCCCCGACCGGAACCGAACTGGTCACCATCCTCGTGCCTCCGCGTAGTCGATCGTGTTGAGGTAGGCCCGATGTGCTTCGGGCGTGGCCGTGAAGCGGTCGTCCGCGGGTCCCGTCGGCGCCGAACGCCAGGCGTGCACGCGCAACGGTCCGACCACGTAGTCCGGCCGCGGGTCCAGCGGGTGCGGCACGTTGGCCGCCAGGACCAGCAACGGCAGTTCGGCCAGCAGCTCGACCGAGGCGCCCTCCCCCGCCGATCCGCGCCACTCGAACGCCCCGTCGGCGTCGACCCGGATGCCCTGGAAGAACGAGATGCTCGGCGGCAGGTCGCGCGGTGCGAGCCCGTGTTTGGCCGCGGCCTTGGCGAACAGCGAACGACCTGCCGGGAACGGCCCCTCCGGTCTGGCGTCGCCGTACTTGCGCTGGTTCCACGTCTCGGTGGTCGTTCCGCAGAACGCGTCGTGATGTCCGGACGTGTCTTCGACGATCGTCGCGAGCACCCGGCCGTCGCCCGACAGCAGCGGATGCCCGGCACCGAGGTAGGCCTGCCACGGGATCTTCAGCGTGTCGGCCACGTTGAGCCGCTCCACCGGCTCCAGCGCGTTGTAGACGATCACGTGCGCACAGGCGTCACCGGTGGGGTCGTCGAACCTGATCCGGGTTCCCCTGGCGAGGACCTTGTGCGTGTATCCGCCGGGGGCGACAGTTTCCGCCCAGGTGAGCCCCTCCACTCCAGGGGGCCGGTACGGGCTCGACGACGCCGGCAGGTACGGCATCCACTCGCTGGTCCGACCTCCCCGTGCGCGGGCGTCGTCCCTGGCGTTGAACACGGTGTCGGTCATCACGCCTCCGTCGTGTGGGTGTGCGAGACGTGCCGCAGCTCGATCCGGCCGTGCACCCGGTGCTTGAAGAGCAGGTACGCGGCGCCGCCCGCGACGCTGAGGGCGATCACGAGCAGCGCGCTCCAGCGCAGCCACCACGTCTCGCCGGTGAGGTCGTAGATCTCCGGGCGCGGCCACAGCAGGTTGATCGCCATGCCGATCTGGTAGACGACCGCGAGCGCGTTCAGCGGAATGCCCCACGCGCCGAGGCTGAACAACGGTTTCCCTTGCTCGTCGACGCCTCTGGGCCAGCCGTCGGTGTCGCGGTGCCGGATCCGGATCACCAGCAGCGGCAGCGTCACGCCCAGGTACGCGAGGTAGAGCATCGCGATGCACAGGCTCGACAACGCGGTGAAGATCGCGGACTGCCCGATGTTGACCACGAGTGCGACGGCCGCGCCCACGCCGACGACGATCGAGGCACCGACCGGGGTGCCGGTGCGCGGCGAGACCCTGCTGAGCGCCCGGTGGCACGGGAAGGCCTTGTCCCTGGCCATCGAGTAGATCATCCGCGCGCCCGCGGTCTGGATCGCCAGCGTGCACGCGAAGACGGCCACCGCGACGCAGCACAGGAACAGGCGGCCGAGCACCCCGCCCAGACGTTCGGTGAGCACCCACGACAGCCCGCCGGTCGCCAGGTTGCCGTCGGTGAGGCTCGGCGCGGCCATCAGCGCGCCGACGATCAGCAGCGCTCCCCCGACCGCGGACGCGATGAGCGCGTGCACGATCGTGCGCGGGGTCGTGCGGCGCGGCGAGTGGGTCTCCTCGGACAGCTCGCCCGCGGAGTCGAACCCCACCATCACGTACGCGGCCATCAGCGACGACGCCAGGAACGCCGGGAGATAGGCGCCTTCACCGGTCCAGCCCTCGTGGTGCAGCACGACGTCCGGACCTCGTTCGGGCAGCAGGAACAGCACGAGCACCAACGCGATGACCGCGACGATCTCGATGGTGACACCGACGCTCGTCGCCGCGGCCATGTGCCGGACGCCCGCGATGTTCACCGCCGTCGTGACCACGAGCAGGATCACGCCCAGCAGCACGGCGTTCTGCGCACCGGTCGCGGACGTCACCGACGGGTCGGCACCGGAGCCGCCGACGATCTGGAACCCGGACCAGATGCTCGGCAGGACCACCTGGATCGCGATCGCGGCGGCCGCGACCGTCAGGATCTGCCCGATCACCATGACCCAGCCCGCGAACCAGCCGGCGGTCGTGCCCGCCAGGCGGCTCGACCACTGGAAGATCGCGCCGGAGACCGGCCACCGGGCCGCGAGCTCGGCGAAGCACAGCGCGACGAGCAGCTGCCCGGCGAAGACCAGCGGCCAGGCCCAGAAGAACGAGGCGCCGCCGAGCCCGAAGCCGAGCCCGAAGAGCTGGAACACCGTGGTGAGGATGGAGACGAACGAGAAGCCCGCCGCGAACGACGAGAACGTCCCGACTCCTCTGCGCAGCTCCTGGACGTACCCGAGTCCCGCGCTGCCAGGGGAACCGGTGTCACTGAGAGAGGTGCTCATGGGTCCTCCGCGGGCCGGACGGAATATCTGTCGAGCGACAGGTAAGGAACTGTCCGGCGCTGGTGTTTCACGAACGGGTGACGCCAGATGAACTTGCCGTAAATCAGTGGCCCGGTCTACGCATTTCGGTCAGAACGGAAACAGCACTGTCCATTGAGGACGGTTGCTCAGCCGCGGCCGAACGCCCTCGGGTTCGCGTCGTACGAGGTGCCGCCGGTGAGCGGGGTGTCACCGAACAGCTGGGAGACGGTGACGAACCGGTAGCCCCGGTCCTGCAGACCGGCCAGGATCGCCGGCACGGCGTCGACCGACGTCTGGTGGATGTCATGCATCAGCACGATGTCACCGGGCTTCGTCCGGTCCAGCACGGCCTTGGTCACGACCGCGCTGTCGCGGTACTTCCAGTCCTCGGTGTCCACGCTCCACAGGATCAGCGGCCTGCCCGCGGCAGCGCGGACCGTGTCGTTGAGGGCGCCGTAGGGCGGCCGGACGAGCCCGGGCCTGGCACCGGCCGCCTTCGCGACGGCCTGGTCGGTGCGGTCGAACTGGTCGCGGACGTCCTTGTCCGACAGCTTGGTCAGGCTGGGATGCGACCAGCTGTGGTTGCCTATCTCGTGTCCGGCCGCGGCCGCCCGGCGCACCAGGTCGGCGCTGTAGGTGGCGTTCTGCCCGACGACGAAGAACGTGGCGTGGGCGTTGTACTTCTCCAGGGTCGTCAGCAGCTGTTCGGTGTACGGCCCCGGCCCGTCGTCGAACGTCAGCGCCACGCACCTGATCTGGAGGCAGTCGACCGGCGCGGCGGCGGGCGGGGCTGCCGTCGTGATGGGCGTCGTGATGGCCGTCGTGGTGGCCACGGGTGGTGCGACCGGCACACCGGGGAGGTCGAGTCGTTGCCCCGGCTGGACGGCCTGACGCTGGGCACGGCGGCCGAGGTCGGACAGCAGCGGCTCGACGCCGGCCGGGGACAGGGCGACCTGCTGCCGTCCGGGCGCGACCGCGCCCTGGTCGAACTGGGCGACGAGGCCGCCCGACTCGGTGAAGGCGAGGTCGGTGACGGCCGACGCGCGGCGTTCGGGGCTCAGCGCCTCCTTCACCGCCGCGGTGTCGACGCCCTCGTGCCCCGACAGTCCGTTGACCAGTGCGTCGGTGAACCGGTCCATGGCGTCGTCGGCGATCAACGCCGTGGCCGGAACGGTTTTGCGGGTGGCGCCGTCGAACCAGTACGACCTCGTGCTGGTGCCATCACCGGCCGCCATGAAGTCGAAGGTCGTCATCTCGACGCCCACCACGTCACCGGAGGCCACCAGGAAGTCCGAGTCGATGCTGATCTCCGGCGGGACGTCGCCGCGGGCCTGTGCCTGGCACTGCTCGTCACTGCCGCCGTTGGCCTGGAAGAACGCGGCGAGGCGCCGGTGCACCGCGTCCCGCAGCGTGCCGGTCAGGTCGTCCGCGCCGGGAACCTCGGGATAGGTGGTCTCCCAGTGGCAGTTCTCGTGCTCGCTGTTCTCGCTCACCAACCGCAGGCCGCCGATCCAGACCGGGGTGACGGTCCTGATCGCGGGGACGGCCGGCATCGGCCTGCCGGGCTCGAGACTCGCCGTGCACCCTGCGACCGTCGCGGCGAGCGCGAGCACGACGAATCCGTTCCTCATGCTTCCGCATACGTACAAACCACAAGATCGGTTGCGGACCGCCTTGGGCGGTTTGCCGGGAACCCTGCCGTTTGTCATCTGCCAAACGGATGGCGATCAGAGAATTTCTCCCTCGCACGGGAACGGGCGGCCCAGAGTGTTCGTCGCACCGGCGCCCGACACGGCGGAGGGGATCGCGATGACTGGTCCGGGATCATCGAGCGCGGGGATCGACGCCTGGGTCGCGCAGGCCAAGGCGAAGGCCGAGCGCTATCAGGAGATGCGCGTGCAGGCGCAGCAGATCTCCGTCACCGACACCGAGGGTCCGGTGACCGTCACGATCGACTCCAGCGGCAACGTCACGGACCTGCGCATCAAGGACCACGACGAGCTGGCGCGAGCGGTCCTGCTGACCATGCGCCGGGCGCAGGCGCGGCTGCCGGAACGGCTCGCCGAGGTGATGGCCGAGACGATCGGCGACGACCGGCAGACGGCCGACACCATCGTCGGCAACTACCGCGCCAAGTTCCCGGAGCCGACGATCGAGGAGAAACCGCCGCCGCCGCGCCCCAGAACCGATGACGACGACGACTTCGGCTCGGTGATGGACCGATGACCGGCTACCAGGTCAGCCCGGCCGAGCTCAACAGCCACGCCGAGTCCGTGCGCAAGGTCGCCGACACGCTCAGCCAGGCGATGGACGCCGCCACGCAGGTCACCGTGGGGGTGGAGGCCTACGGGCTGATCTGCGGCCCGTTGTTCGTGCCGATCGTGATGGCGGTCAGCGCACCCGGCCTGCTCACGCTGAAGGTCGCGCAGGAGGCGATCGGCAGGATGGCCGACGAGGTCAAGGCCACGGCCGAGCACTACGGCACGGTCGACCAGAACACCGCGAGCAGCTTCACCGCGATCGAGGGCAGACTCTCGTGACGAACCCGCTGCGCGCGCGACGCGGTCGGCACGCTCATCTCCTACGGCCTGAACTGGTTGTCGGCCACCCGTAGTATCGATCACCATGAGGGTCGGCTTGCTGGGCGCGGTGGAGGTGTGGCACGACGAGCAGCCGATCCCGCTGGGGCCGCCGATGCAACGTGCCGTTCTCGCCCTCCTGGCGCTTGATCCCGGCCACGAGATCTCGGTCGAACGGATTGCCGACTGGCTGTGGGACGTGGAGCCACCGGCAGGTGCGCGGGGGCTCGTCCAGACCTACATCTCCCGGCTCCGCGCGGCCGTCCAGGTCGCCGGTGGGGTGATCGACCGCGGCCGCGCCGGCTATCGGCTCATGACGCCGCCGGCCACCGTCGACGTGCACGAGTTCCGCCGGTTGGTCGCCGCCGGCCGGTTGAGCCAGGGGCTGAGCCTGTGGCGCGGTGAACCGCTCGCCGACCTGCCGCCGACCACCGCGGTGCTGGCGACGCGCACCAGGCTCGCCGAGGAACACCTTGCCGCGGTTGAGGAACACCTGGAGGGCGAGCTCCACATCGGACGGCATCGCGAACTGGTCGGCGAACTGGCCGCGCTGACCGCACGGCATCCGCTGCGGGAACGGCCGGTGCGGCTGTTGATGCTCGCGTTGCACCGCAGCGGCAGGCAGGCGGAAGCCCTCGCCGCCTACGACGCGGCCCGCCGCAGGTGGGCCGCCGAACTCGGCCTCGATCCCGGTGCGGAGCTGGCCGACCTGCAGGCGAGGATCCTGCGTGATGATCCCGGGCTGGCGGTGCCGACAGCCGGCGGACACCGTTCCGCGCCCAGGCAACTTCCGTACGACCTGCGGGACTTCACCGGGCGCGGCGCGGAGATCGCCACACTGCTGGGCGTGGCCGACGCGGCGGAGCACACGATGGCGATCGTGGAGCTGGCGGGGATGCCCGGGGTGGGCAAGACCTGCCTCGCCGTGCACGTGGCACATTCCGTCGCGGATCGGTTCCCGGACGGGCAGGTTTTCCTCGACCTGCACGGCTTCACCCCGGACCGGACCCCGCTGGACCCCTGCGCCGCACTCGCCGTGCTGCTGCGCGGCATCGGGCTGCCCACCAGGAGCATTCCGGACTTCCTGGACGAGCGCGCCGCCCTGTGGCGTTCCGAACTGGCGAACCGCCGGATGGTCGTAGTGCTGGACAACGCGGTGGACACGGCCCAGATCCGCCCGTTGCTGCCCGGCCTGCCCGGTTCGCTCGTGCTCATCACCAGCCGCCGCGCCCTTCCCGGGTTGGACTGCGCGGTTTCCGTGCCGCTCGACGTGCTCACCTCGGCCGAGGCCGTGGCGTTGTTCGGCGCGATCGTCGGTCCTCGTGCCGCCGAGGAGCCGGTGGCCACCGCGGAGGTGGCCGGACTGTGCGGTCTGCTGCCGCTGGCCATCCGGATCGCCGCGGCGAAGATCCGCAGTCGTCCACAGTGGACTTTCGGGGGATTCGCGGAGAGGCTGGGCACGCACCGAAGACGACTGGCGGAGCTCACGGCCGCGGATCGCGACGTCTCGGCGAGCTTCACGTTGTCCTATGCCGATCTGGCGTCCGACCGGCAGCGGATGTTCCGGCTGCTCGGTGTCCATCCGGGCGTGGACTTCGACCTCCTCGCCGCCGCCGCACTCGCGGACGTCCCGTTGCCGGTGGCGGAGCGGCTGCTCGACGACCTGCTGGACGCGCACCTCCTCCAGCAGTGCCGGTCCGGCCGGTTCGGCTTCCACGACCTCCTCCGGGCGTACGCCGGCCACCGCGCGGAAACCGAGGATCCGGCCGAGATCCGCGCGGGTGCGCTCGTCCGGCTCCTTCGCCACTACCAACACGCCGCCATGATCGCGATGGATCACTACGACCCCCTGGACAAGGGCCGCAGGCCCGCGGCGGACGCGGTGTCGGCGTTCCACCTGACCGATCGGCGGCAGGCCACCGAATGGCTCGATGCGGAACGGGCGAACCTGATCGCCGTCGCGTGCCAGGTTCCGGACGACGGCCGGGCAGCGGCGTGGATGTCGAGGACGATCGCCCGGTATCTGGACACGGCGTCGCACCACCTCGACGCCGAAGCACTGCACGGTCACGCGGCACGCAGCGCGTCCGGTCAGGACAGGGCCGAGGCGCTGCGGCACCTCGGCACGACCCACTGGCGCATGGGCAAAACCGAGCAGGCCGTGGAAAACCTGCGTTCGGCGCTGGCGATCACGCGGGAGATCGGGGACCGGGACGGGGAATGCCGCTGCCGGATCGGCCTCGGCATCGTGTTCGACACCATCGGCGCCTACGACTCGGCGATCGCCTCCCTCGACGAGGCACTGCTGATCGCGGAGGAGATCGGCGACCGGGTCGGTGCCGGCCGGGTGCTGAGCAACCTCGCGATCGTCTACCGCAGACAGGGCAGACCGGCCGACTCGATGGCCACCCAGCTGGAAGCCCTGGCCGTCTTCCGGGAACTGGGGCACCGCGACGCCGAGGCGCAGGCCCGGCACAACCTCGGCAACGTGTGCCGGGACCTCGGCTGGTTCGCCGAAGCGGTGGAGCACCACGACGCCGCCGCGGAGATCGCGGGTGAGACGGGGAACCGGGCACTCGTCGCGAACGCGCAGGACGGGCTGGCCAGGGTGTCCGCGGCCTTGGGGGAGACCGCGGCGGCGCGCCGCCTCTGGCAGGTCTCGCTGGCCGGGTACACCGAGCTCCGCGCTCCGGAGGCGGATGGTGTGCGGAGATCGCTCGCCCAGCTCGACGCATGACCGAACGGCCGCAGGCGGATTTCCCGCCGCAACGCCTGCGGCCGCCGGGTTCAGCGATCAGTACTGAACGTGGACCTCCACATGGACGTCCTTGCCGTGCGCCACACCGTAGTAGTTCTTCCCGTACAGACCGCCGATGCACTTCTGCTGGTAGCGGTACTGGTTCACGGCCTGGTAGCCGACCCGGACCGCGGTGTCCAGGTCCCACAGCTCGACGTTGCCCCAGTCGAACAACGAGTAGCTCTTGCCACCGATGCACACCTGGTGGTTGGGACCCGCCGCGATCGTGTCCGTGGTGCAGCGGTCGCCGTCGCAGAAGACGTAGTAGTCCGTCGCGCCGGCCGGGGCCGCCGTGACCACGCCCATGGCCACCACGGCCGCGGCGATCCAGCCGAGCTTGCGCGATTTCGTCCTGAGCACTGCGTGTGTCCTTTCCGAGGATTGATCGACAACCGCACGCTATGGCTGGTTTCTTGAATTTTTCTGTACGTGTCCGTACAGGCCCTGGAGCCAACGTGGCAGCTGCCCGACGCCTACCAGCGCTGGGGCCTGCCGGTCATCCACGCCGACGCGGTTCCGGCCGGCGTTCGACGCGGTCGTCGAGGACGAGGACCGGACGTACTACCGCGTGGGCACCCCGCGAACGCCGACGTGCCCACCACCGCCGGCACCGGCGAGGCCGAGGGCTTCTGCACCCTGGAGACCGCGTCCCCCTCCGACCATTCGTCGAATTCGACCAATGACACACTGCATTCGCGAACGAACAACATTGCGCAAACTGTTGCTGCAGAGCAGAAAAGAATGCGAATCTCTCGCGGCCAACGCCTGCTGGACGTTGAGAGATCGGAGTTCTCGGTATGCCCGAAGGCATCAGTCGCCGCGGCCTGATGGCGGGCGCGCTCGCCATCACCGCCGCGAGCCGGCTCACGACCGCACCGGCACGGGCCGCCACCCCCGTCGCGCCCCTCCCGCTCCCTCCCCTGCGCATCCCCGAGGTCGACCTGGGGGTCGAGCAGCAGTCCGACGCCAAGGTCCGGTGGCTGCAGGACGCCAAGCTCGGCCTGTTCCTCCACTGGGGCCCGTACGCGGGCCCGGCCAAGGGCGAGTGGTACATGCACAACGCGGCCGTGACGCCCGCGAACTACCGCAAGTACGTCACCGACGCCACCAGCGAGCAGTTCACCGCCAGCGCCTACCACCCGAGCGACTGGGCGCAGCTGGCCAAGGACATGGGCGCGAAGTACGCCGTGCTGACCACGCGCCACCACGACGGGTTCGCGCTGTTCCCGAGCGCGCACCCCAACGCGTGGACCTCGGCGCAGGCACCGCTGAACCGCGACCTCGTCAAGGACTACGTGGCCGCCGTGCGGGCCGCCGGACTCAAGGTCGGCCTCTACTACTCGCCGATCAACTGGCGTTATCCCGGCTACTACGACGTGACCGGCACGAACTGCGCGTCGAACCCGTGGGGCTACACCACCGACCCCGCGCACAAGGAGAACGCGCGAATCCTGAAGAACGAGGTGTACCAGGCGGTCCGGGAGCTGGTCACGCAGTACGGCGTGATCGACGACTTCTGGTGGGACGGCGGCTGGGTCGCCGAGCAGGGCACCGACGCGGACGGCGCGTTCTTCTGGGAACCCGGCCAGTCGCGCGACACCGCCAACCAGTGGCCGGTCGACGCCGCCTACGGCGAGAACGACCCCGCCACCGGCAAGCCGCTCGGCCTGACCGGGCTCGTGCGCGCGCATCAGCCCGACATCGTCACGACCTCGCGTTCCGGCTGGATCGGCGACTACACCAGCGAGGAGGGCGGTTCGGTGCCCACCGGCCCGATCCGCTCGGGCAAGGTCGCCGAGAAGTGCTTCAGCGTCGGTGGCGCGTGGGGCTACACCGGAGACACCGCGATGTCCTATCGCGACACGATGAACGTCCTGGTCAACGCGTGGGTCCGCAACATGACCTGCCTCGTCAACGTCGGTCCCGACCGGACCGGCGCGGTGCCGCCGAGCCAGGCTGCCCTCATGCGCCAGATCGGCACCTACCTGTCGACGTACGGCACGTCGGTCTACGGCACCCGCGGCGGCCCGTGGGAGCCGGTCGACGGCCAGTACGGCTTCACCAGCGACGGCAACACCTTCTACGTGCACCTGCTGCCCGGCTACAGCGGCACGAGCTTCACCACGCCGTCGATCGGCGACGCCTGGGTGAGCAGGGTCTTCGACGTCGCCTCCGGCACCGCCCTGTCCTACGCGGTGAGCTCGGGGCAGGTGACGGTCACCGGCATCAACCGCACCCGCCACCCAGAGGACAGCGTCGTCGGCGTCACGCTCGACCGGACCGTGCAGCCGGCCGACATCGCCGCGGGCAGGACCGCCACGGCCAGCAGCGAGGAGAGCGGCAAGGGCAACACCGCGGCGAAGGCCGTCGACGCGTCCACCTCGACCCGCTGGTGCGCGAACGACGGCAACACCGGGCACTGGCTCACGGTCGACCTCGACTCGGCCAAATCGATCACGGGCGTGCGGATCGCCTGGGAGCGCGACGCGACCAACTACCGTTACCGCGTCGAGGGTTCCACCGACAACACCACCTGGACGACGCTCTCGGACCGCACCGCCACCACGGGCACCGGCCGGGTCCAGGTCGCCGTGTTCAGCGCACGGGCGCGGTACGTGCGGGTCACGGTGACCGGTCTGCCGTCCGGGGTCTGGGCGTCCATCCGCAGCTTCGAGGTCTACGACCGGCCGTTCGCCGCGAACGCCGGCACGGTCAAGCTCGTCAACCGCAGGAGCGGCAAGGTGCTCGACGTCAACGGTGCCTCCACGGCCGACGGCGCGGTGGCCGTCCAGTGGAGCGACACCGGCGGCAGCAACCAGCAGTTCACCCTGACGCCCAACGCGGACGGCTCGTACCGGCTGCTCAACGCCAGGAGCGGCAAGCTGCTGGAGAGCCCCGCCGGTTCCGCGCAGGGCGCGCAGCTCGTCCAGAGGAGCGACACCGGCAGCGACAACCAGTCGTGGCAGCTGGTCGCGTCGCAGGCCGCCGGTTGCTTCAACCTCGTCAACGTCCGCACCGGCTGGTGCGCCGACGTCGAGGGCGGCTCTACTGTGGACGGAGCGAAGGTCGTGCAGTGGCCCGCCACCGGTGGCGCCAACCAGGACTGGCAGATCGTCGGACGGTAGCTCCCCCAGGAAGGACCAACGATGTTCCGCAGAATCGCAGCGGTCGCCGGCCTGCTCGCCCTGAGCGTGACCGCCGTCCCCGCCTCGGCCGCACCGGCCGTGATCACCAACGCCACGCAGTTCACCGACACCGCGGGGGCCGTCGTGCACGCCCACGGCGGCGGCGTGCTGAAAGTCGGCGACTACTACTACTGGTTCGGCGAGAACCGCAATCCCGACAACAGCTTCAAGGCCGTCTCCGTCTACCGCTCGACCGACCTGAAGACCTGGGAGTTCCGCAACAACGCGCTCAAGCAGTCGAGTGCCGCGGAACTGCAGTCGGCCAACATCGAACGGCCCAAGGTCATCTACAACAGCACCACGCACAAGTACGTGATGTGGATGCACAAGGAGAACGCCACCGACTACAACGAGGCCCGCGCCGCGGTCGCCGTCTCCGACACCGTCGACGGCGACTACACATGGCTGGGCAGCTTCCGGCCGCCGAGCGGCACGACGTCCCGGGACCAGACGCTGTTCACCGACGACGACGGCACCGCCTACCAGATCACCGCCACGGCCGGGAACGCCGACCTGAGCATCTACCGGCTCACCGCGGACTACACCGGCTACGACGCCCTGGTCGCGAACCCGTGGCCCGGCAACTACCGAGAGGCACCGGCGTTGTTCAAGCGCAACGGCGTGTACTTCATGCTGACCTCGGGCACCAGCGGCTGGAACCCGAACCAGCAGCGCTACGCCACCGCCACCAGCCTCACCGGCCCGTGGACCGCGATGGCGGACGCCGGCAACGACACCACCTACGGCTCGCAGACCGCGTACGTCCTGCCCGTCCAGGGCACGTCGGGCACCTCGTACCTGTACCTTGGCGACCGGTGGGGCAACTCCATCGGCGGCACGGTGAACGACTCGCGGTACGTCTGGTTGCCGATCTCGTTTCCCAAGAACAACACCATGGTCCTGCCGTGGTACCCGCAGCTCTCGATCGACACCGCGGCGGGCACGATCACCGGCGTCGGCGGCGGCCCGTACTACAACCTCGTCGCCAGGCACAGCGGCAAGTGCGTCGACGTCACGAGCAACTCGGCCGCGGACGGCGCGTCGGTCCTGCAGTACACCTGCGGTGACGGGCTCAACCAGCAGTGGCGGCTGACCGACGCGGGCGGCGGCTACGTCCAGGTCATCGCGCAGCACAGCGGCAAGTGCCTCGACGTGTCCAGCGGATCGACCGCGGACGGCGCCACCGTCCTGCAGTACCGGTGCGGCGGCGGCACGAACCAGCAGTGGTCGTTCCAGGACCAGGGCAACGGCTACTACCGCCTGGTCGCCCGGCACAGCGGCAAGTGCCTCGACGTCTCGGACGTGTCCACGGCCGATGGCGCCAAGCTGATCCAGTGGACCTGCGGCAGCGGCACCAACCAGCAGTTCGCGCGCCGCACGGCCTGACCCGGGCCGGGAAGCCTTGAGGTATCAAGGCTTCCCGGCTTCTCAGGTGGTCAGGACCGCCACTGCTGGTTCGACTGGCTGCCGCAGGACCACAGGATGAGCTGGGTCCCGTTCGCGGTACCGGCACCGCTGGCGTCGAGGCACAGACCGGACTGCGCGCTGGTGATCGTGCCGTCGGCGTTGACGTTCCACTGCTGGTTCGCGCCGCCGGTGCAGTCCCAGATCACCACCTTCGTGCCGTTGGTGGTACCAGCACCGGAAGCGTCCAGGCACTTGCTGCCGTAGACCACGAACTGCTTGCCGGAGGTGTAGCTCCAGCTCTGGTTGCTGCCGCCGTGGCAGTCCCAGAGCTGGAGTTGGGTGCCGTTGGTCGTCGTCGCGCCGGGAACGTCGGCACAACGACCGGAGGGCACGCCGACGATCTGCCGGGTGCTCACGGGGTCACCGATGCTGCCGGGCACCGAACGCAGGGCGGTGTACCAGGTCGCGGCCATCTTGTCGTAGCCGGTGGCGGTCGGGTGGACACCGTCGATCAGGTCGGCCGTGGTGAGCGCGGAGTGCATGTCGACCAGGTGCACGCGCTTGCCCGCGTTCACCTTGCTCTGCACCATGCCGGGAATCGCGGCGTTGAACGCGCGGCCGAGGGACTCCTGCCCCTCGTTGGTGATCGGGATGATCGTCGCGACGAACACGTCCGCGTTCGGCACGGTTGCGGTGATGTGGTCGACCAGGGCGGACAGCCGTGCGGGCGCGTTCGCCACGTCGTGGTTCTGGAGCACGTCGTTGGTGCCGATGTGCAGCAACACCGTGCGGGGGTTGGTGTTGCCCAGCCAGCTGACGATGTTCGCGTCGATCTGGTCGATCCGCCAGCCGGGATGGCCTTCGTGGTCGTGGTCGCCCAGTGAGCTGGGGCCGTTGAACTGCGAGCCGACGAAGTCGACCCGGTAGTTCGCGGCTCCGAACCGTTGCCACAGACCGATGCGGTAACCGCCCGGAACCTGCGTGCCGTCGGTGATCGAGTCGCCCAGCGGCATGACCCGCGTTCCACCGTTGGACTCCGCGACCGCCGGCGCGGCGGCGGACAGCGTGGCGGTGAGCACTGCGGCGGCACAAGCGATGAGCCGTCGTAAAGTGACCTGCATCAGGTACTCCTGTTCCAGGTGAGCGCGTCGTTGCGTTAGCGTTAACACTGACCAACTCCCCGACGCGACGTCAAGAGAAAGTCCATTTGAGATAGATACTGTTAACGCTCACATAGATGAGCGGCACTCACGACCGCTGCTGGGAGACCCAGGTCGCGACCTGCACCCTGGACCTGAACCCGAGCTTGGCGAGGATGTGCTCGGTGTGAGTCTCCGCCGTGCGCACCGAGATCACCAGGCGCTCCGCGATCTCCCGGCTGGTCAGTCCTTCGGCGATGAGGTCGGCGATCTCCCGCTCCCGCCTGGTCAGCACGGCCGGTGACGCCGCCGGCACCACGACGACCGGTTGCTCGTTCAGCGAGAACGCGATGGCGTCGTCGACGTCCATCGCCCGGCCGCGCCCGAACGCCTCCTCGAACCCCTTGTCCCCCAACCGTTCCCGCGCCACCCGCTCGGTTTCCTCGTGGTACGGGTAGAGGTGCTGGTAGGTGCGCAGCGGCCGGCCCATGATCTCCCAGATCCGGTCCGCCGCGCCGAGCAGAGCGGCCGACTCCGCCGCGTGCCCCAGCGCGGACTCGACCCACGACAGCGACTCCGTCGACCAGCCGATGCCGGTGAGGTCGCGGATGTCGCGGCGCAGCCGGATGCTCTCGCGGTACAGCTCGGCGGCCCGGTCGTTCTCGCCCTGCGCCATCGCGAACAACCCGATGCTCCACAGCGCGTACGAACGGTGGAAGCGCTCCCCCGCCGGTTCGGTGAGCCGCAACCACTCCTCGTTGCAGGCGGTGGCGCGGACGACGTCACCGACGAGTCCCACCGCGCTGGAGTAGCTCAGCATCAGGTCGAGGCGGCGCGGCACGTCGACTCCGGGCGGCAGCGTCGCGAGACCCCGCTCGAACACCGCGATCGCGGCCGGCAGGTCACCGCTGTACAGGTCGACGCTGCCCTCGACCCAGTCGGCGAAGGCCGCGATGGTCGGGTCGGCCAGGATCCCGGCGTCCGCCTTGGCCTCGGCGAGGCGCTGCCGGCTGACGTCGAACTGCCCGTCCGCGGACGCCAGGCTGCCGTCGGTGAGCAGCGCTCTCGCCCGCAGCGCGGACGGCGGGCTCGGCCGGTCGAGCGCCCGCGCCAGCCACAGCCGGCCCTCCCTGGCCCACCCGCGGCCCCACCAGTAGAAGTGGAACAGCCCCGACAGCAACCGGAACGCGGCGTCCAGCTCCTCCGGTTGCCGCAGGCAGTAGTCCACGGCCGCCTGCACGTTCGCGTGTTCGCGATCCAGCCGGGCGAACCAGTCCACCTGCCGGGAGCTCACCCAGTCGGCGTTGGCCCGGTCGACCAGGCCGAGGTGGAAGTCGCGGTGCGCCCGCAGCAGGCGGTCGTGCTCGCCGGTCTCCTTGAGCTGCTCCACGCCGAACTCGCGGATGGTCTCCAGCATCCGGTAGCGCATCACGTCACCGTGCTGCTCGGCGACCAGGATCGACTTGTCCAGCAACGACGCCACGGTGCTCAGCACGTCCTCCGCGACGAGCCCGGTGCCGACGCACACGTCCTCCGCGGTGTCGAGCTCGAACCCGCCGGGGAACACCGACAACCGCGCCCAGAGCAGCTTCTCCTTCTCGGAGCACAGGCCGTGGCTCCACTCGATGCACGAGCGCAGCGTCTGCTGCCGCGCGGGCAGCCGGCGCCGTCCCGCGGTCAGCATCGCCGGCTGGTCCACCAGCCGGGCGAGGATGTCCTTCTCCGACAACGCCCGCACCCGTGCCGCCGCCAGCTCGATCGCGAGCGGCAGGCCGTCCAGGCGTTGGCAGATCTCGGCGACGACATCCCCGTTGGTGGCGTTCACGGTGAAGCCGAGCCGCACCGACGCCGCCCGTTCCACGAACAGCGTCACCGCCTCGGAGCTGCTCAGGTCCTGCTCGGCGAACGGCCGCCGCAGCGCCGGAAGGGTGAGCGGCGGCACCGGCATGACCACCTCGCCCGCGATGCCCAGGCACTCCCGGCTCGTCGCGAGGATGCGCAGCTCGGGACAGGTCTGCAGCAACGCGTGGGACAGCTCGGCGACGGCGTCGACCAGGTGTTCGGAGTTGTCGAGCACCAGCAGCAACCGGCGCGCCGCCAGGTAGTCGATCAGCATCTCCAGCGACGTGCGACCGGCCTCGCGCATGCCCACCGCCAGCGCCACGGCGTTCGCCACGAGCTCCGCGTCGCGCAGCTGGTCCAGCTCGACCAGGACCACGCCGTCCGGGAAGGCCCGGTGCACGACGCGGCTCACCTCCAGGGCCAGCCGGGTCTTGCCGACTCCGCCCGGTCCGGTCAATGTAACCAAGCGTGACGACGAGAGGAGGCGCTTCACCTCGTCGACCTCTTTCCGACGGCCGACGAAGCTGCTCAACTCCAGAGGAAGACCCGAGGTTCTCCTCCGGACGACGGCGCCCACACACGCACCGTAACGGTCCGGCTCCCACCTCGCAGTGGAAGACACGCAACGGTTCGGACACTCTCGAATCCGTAGGCGCCTACGCAGTTCTCCCGATGTGTCCGCACGGCGTGGCGAGCACTCTTCTCCCATGTGACCCGGAACACGAAGGCCGGTGCGAAAGCCGGCCGCCGGATCCACCAGGAGCGCCAGCCATGTGCCAGCACGAACCGCACTGCCCCGCCGCGGAGGACCCGCGCGGCCAGTGGGCCGAGATCACCGTCTCCCACCCGGAGCAGGGCTGGTACCTGCTGTGCAACGGGATCGTGCTGTTCGACGACGGCGGCCTGATGCTGCCCGGCCACCGCGTCGTCGCTCCTGCCGCCTGATCTCGCTCGGGGGCGGCCTGTTCCCCGGCGGCCACCCTCAGCGTGCCCGGTGACTCCCCGATGCCGGTGTCCGATTCCCCCTCCGGGCACCGACGCGCACCGGGCGGGCGGGGTGACGGTCTGCTCGCCGCAGCGCGCCTCTGCGGTCGGACCGTCCCCCGCACTCCAACCTCCCGAGGAAGCACGTCATGACCATCGACTCGCCACCGCAGCCCTGCCCGCGCTGTCTGCGGCCGACCGTGCTGGTGACCAACCGCCGCGGCCGCGAATGGCTGCACGTCGGCACCTGGATCGTCCGGTGCGGCCCGGTCGTGCATTCACGGTGAACGGTTCAAATCGTCCGCAAGCACGGGGTGGTGCACTCGGACGCCGATCCCGAATGGCCGGGCGGATGGCGCGGGGAATCCTGGTCCCGGTGTCCGCCTTCGTGATCTCCATTCCGGCCGCGTTCGTCGACAACGAGATCGTCAGGTACGCGTGGGTGCCGCTCGCGTGGCTGATCGGCTTGGCCGTCCGCGGATATCTCCGGTTGCGACGGGTGAATTCATAGCCGATGCAACGGCGGCCGCGGGCTCCACTGTGGAAGCCCGTTCTGCCGATCGTGCCTGGTTTCACCCGCACCGCATTACGATGATCGCGACCGAGCGAGGCGATCCGAGGAGCGGGCATGATCACGATCAAGGAGGTCGCCCGTCACGCCGGTGTCTCGATGAGCACGGTGTCCTATGTGCTCAGCGGAAAACGGGCCATCTCCGAGGAGACCAAGCGCCGGGTGGAGCGCAGCATCGCCGCCCTCGGCTACCACCCGAACGCGGGCGCGCGGGCGCTCGCGTCGAACCGGTCGCAGGTGCTCGGCCTCGTCGTGCCGTTGCGGTCGGACCACCACCTGCCGGTGCTCATGCAGTTCGTCTCGTCCATCGCGGCGTGCGCCCGTGAGCACGACTACGACGTGCTGCTGCTGACCAAGGAAGCCGGTCCCGGCGAGGCGCACCGGGTGACCGCCAGGTCCATGACCGACGCGGTCATCGTGATGGACGTGGAGAGCAACGATCCCCGCGTGCCCGAACTGCGTTCCGTCGACGCGCCGGTGGTGCTGCTGGGCATGCCCGACGACCACGAGGGTCTCAGCTGCGTCGACCTCGACTTCGCCACCGCGGGCAGGCAGATGGCCGCCCATCTGGCCGACCTCGGTCACCGCCGGATCGCCCTGATCGGCTCGGCCCCCGCGGTCTACCAGCGCGGCACCAGCTACGCCCAGCGGCTGCTCACCGGGTTCCAGAACGAGGCGGCCAAGCGGGAGCTGTCCGCGCCGGTGCACCCGTGCGACCCCGGCTACGACGCGGTGGCGACCTGCCTGGACGACGTGCTGCGCCCGGACCTCGGCGTCACCGGCCTGGCCGTGCACAACGAGGCCGCCCTCGGCGCGCTGCTGCTCGAACTGCGCCGACGGTCGCTGCGGGTGCCGGACGACCTGTCGGTGATCACGCTGTGCCCCGACGACGTCGCCGAGAACCAGGCGGTTCCGCTCACCTCGATCTCCGTGCCCGCGGACGAGCTCGGCGCCATCGCGGTCCAGATGGTGATGGCGAGGCTCGTCCAGGAGCAGGCGCCGGAGATCCGGCTCCTGCAGCCGCGCCTCACCGACCGCGGCAGCACCTCCGCTCCCTGATAACGATTTCTCCGGCGCGTTCGACGGAATTCGACTCGAATCGCGTCGAATGCGCCCCGGTATCGATTTATGCGAAGGTTCTTCCGCATTCCACCGAAGAGTCGTAGCCTGCCCGGACAAGATCAGCCGTTCGGTCGAACTCGCTGTGGGTCGTTCGCCGAGCAACTCCTTGCCGCGGGGGGAAGAAATGAGAAAAAGACCTGCCAGATGGCTGCTGGCTGCCGCGATTCCGCTGGTCACGGCCTGCGGGGCCGGCCACGCGGAGGTGGCGCCGCCCACGTCGACGACCTCGCCGGCGCACTTTCCCTCGCTGATCGAACAGCCGTCGAAGAAGACGCCGGTGACCGTCCAGAGCGTGGTGGACGTGCGCACCGTCCGGCTCTCCGACGGCACCGAGTTCAAGATCAGCGGACTCGCCGCCCCCGACGACTGCTGGACCGAGGCGGCCACGACGTTCGCCAGGACCATGCTGGTCGACAAGCCGGTCGAGCCCACCGCCGCCGGATCCCTGCGACTCGCCGACAGCACGGACTACGCGGTGGTCGCCGTCGAGCTCGGCATGACGCGCAACGAGTCCGCCGACGACCGCGCGCTCAAGGAAGCGGAAGCCACCGCCTCGGCCAAACGCCTCGGCCGCTGGGGCCCGCCCTGCGTGCAGCCGAGCACCAGCGCCGCCGCGCCGCCGCCGGCCCCCGGCACCACGCCCACCACCACCCCGAAGCCGAAACCCGTGCCCGGCTGCGCGGTGACCTACCACGTCACCGACGTCTGGCCCGGCGGGTTCCGCACCGACGTCACGATCTACAACACCGGCAACACCGAGGTCAACGGCTGGACGCTGCAGTGGAGGTTCGCCAGCGGTCAGCGGATCAACGAGATGTGGAACGCGACGCCCAAGCAGTCGGGCGCCGACGTGCAGGCGACCGCCGTGTCGTACAACCAGGTCATCCCGGCCGGCGAGTCACTGCTGATGGGCTTCACCGGCTCCAGCGGCAACACCAACGCCGACCCGCGCGCCTTCAGCCTCAACGGTCTGGCCTGCACGCTCAGGGCGTGACGCCCGTGCGCTGCCGCCGCCGTCGCGGCAGCGCACGACGCGCCTCGCGGTCAGTTGCCGATGCTTGCCCCCGTCCGTTCGAGCACATCGGTGACGGGCTGGAAGAACGTCACGCCGCCGGACTGGCAGTCACCGCTGCCGCCGGAGGTCAGGCCGATCGCGTCGCCGTTGCGGGTGAACAGCGGGCCGCCGCTGTCGCCGCCCTCCGCGCACACGGTGGTCTGGATGAGACCGGTGACGGTGCCTTCCGGGTAGTTCACGGTCGCGTTCAGCGCGGTGACGCGGCCGGAGTGCAGGCCGGTCGTGCTGCCCATGCGCTGCACCTGGCTGCCGACGCGGGCCTTGGCGGCGCGGCGGATCTGGACCTTGCCGCCGTTGCCGGTGTCGACCTCGCTGGGTGCCTTGGTGTTGCGGTTGTTGTAGGTCAGCAGGGCGAAGTCGGCGTCGCCGGGGAACGTCGAGTCGGTGACGGTCGCGGCCGGGCGTCCGTTGGCGGACAGCGCGAACTGGCGTCCCGCCAAGGTGCAGTGGCCGGCGGTGAGGAAGGCGGGGCGGCCGTCGTCGGTGACCACGTTGAAGCCGAGCGAGCACCGGCTCCTGCCCGCGAAGATGGCGTCACCGCCCTCGGCGGTCACGTGGAAGGTGCCCGCGGTGCGCCGCAGGGTGGCGCGGTCGCCCATACCGTCCACTGTGGACACGAGGTTGTCCCACCGCGCGCCGGTGACGGTGCTGTCGGCCGTCACGATCACCTTGTTGGTGTCCGGGTCCACGGCCCACGCGGTGCCGGGCGTGGACGCCTTCTGCCGCAACATCGCGGTGGCCTGGGCCGCGGTCGGCCGCTCGTCCTGCGCGGCCTGGCTCGCGGTGAAGGTCGTGGCGGTGATCGTCACCGCTACGAGACCAACGGCGGCCGCGACAGCTTTGGCCCTGCGGTTGTCGTCCTTGTGCTTGCCCATGTGGTCGTGACCTCTCGTGATGTCCGCAACTGGATGAACTGTGAATCTCGTTGTGCCGCAACGACAAGTTGCCGATCGTCTCGGTCTGCGAGCCGGTCGGCCCCCGCCGGTGCCCGATCGTTTCGAGCGTGCGGAAGCGGTGAACGCGCGGCGCCCGCGGCCGCGTAGTCCGGGTCAGACGGCACCGCCACACGAGCGGGCCGCAGCGGAAGGGAAGCGGAAAATGGCGGAGTACCAGGCGAAGCGGGGCGTGCTGGCGGCGGTGCTGGCGGCGACGATGGGGTTCGGTGTCGTCGGGTTCGCGGGGACGGCGGTCGCGGCACCACCCACGACGAGCGCGAGCAACACCTGCAACGCGCAGCAGCGCCAGGCCGCGACCAACGCCAAGAACCAGGCCGCACGGGCACAACGGGCGGCCAAGATGGCGGCGAACACCGCGAAGCGGGTTCAACAGGCCGTGCAACGGGTCCAGCAGCGGGCGAACCAGGCCACGCAGGCTGCCGAGGCGGCGGCGAAGAAGGCGCAGCAGACCGGGCAGCAGGCGGACCGGAACAAGGCCGCCCAGGCCCAGCAGCAGGCGCAACAGGCCGCCGCGCAGGCGAACCGGGCGAAACGGCAGGCAGCCGCGCTCGCGAACCGGGCCGCGCAGGCCCGCAGGACAGCGGACCAGCGCAACGCCCAGGCCGCCGCGGCGGCCCGCAAGTGCGCCTGACCGAGACGAGGGAGCAGGAGCCCAGGAGCGGCGGTCCTGGGCTCCTTTCCGCGTGGGGCAACGGAAGCAGGCTCATCCGGCCGGCAGCAGTCCGGCGTCGTGGGCGATGATCGCCGCCTGCACCCGGTTGGCACAGCCCAGCTTGGCGAGAATCCTGCTGACGTAGGTCTTGACGGTGCCCTCCCCCATGTACAGCATCCGGGCGGCCTCGGCGTTCGAGGCGCCGACGCCGACCATGACGAGCACGTCGCGTTCGCGTTCGTTCAACCCGTCGACCAACTGTTGTGCTTTCACGGAACGGTTGTCGGCCACCATCACGTGCGTGGCGATGAGGTCCTTGGTGATGCGCGGCGAGAGGATCGCGCCACCGTGCGCGGCCGCCCGGACCGCGTGGATAAGCTCCTGCGGACCGCTGTCCTTCAACAGGAACCCGGCGGCACCGGCCCGCAGCGCCCGCGTGATGTACTCCTGCTCCCCGAACGTGGTCAGCATGACCACCTTGACCGCCGGTGCCCGCACGGCGAGCTGCTCGGCGGCCGTCAGCCCGTCGGTGCCCGGCATGCGGATGTCCACCAGCGCGACGTCCACCGGTTGCGTGCACGCCAGTCGCACGGCCTCGGCACCGTCACCCGCCTCGGCGGTCACCTCGATGTCGTCGGCGTGCCGCAGCACCAGCCGGACGCCCGCGCGCAGCAGCTGTTCGTCGTCGACCAGCATCACCTTGATCACGGGTCACGCTCCCGGCAGGGCGAAGCGGGTCTTCTCGACGAGAAGATCCCTGCGGAAGCAGTAGCGCTCGACCATGGCTGTCCCGTTCTGTTGCTCGTAGTAGGTGTAGGAGCAGTCCGACTTGTTGGGCGGCAGCGGTTCGACGCCGCGCGAGGCGATGCGGGCGATCGGGCTGCCCGTGCCGATCTTCTGGGCGACCTCGTCGCGGGTGCTGCCGAGGGAGAGCGTCTCGAACGGCAGCCGCACCTCGTCCGCGTCGAACATCACCGTGTTGAACGTGACGACGAGGATCGCGACCGCGCCGATCAACCCGGTCGCCAGCACGGCCGACATGCCCGCGCGGGAGAAGGTGTCCTCCGGCCCCTCCGCCGGGGTCTCCACGGCGGGTGCGGCCGGGGCGAGCGAGAGGTCGGCCGTGACGCGGAACCCGCGCCCCGCCACGGGTCCGGCGGTGAAGGTGCCACCGAGCAGCCGGACCCGTTCCTGCACACCGGCGAGGCCGAGCCCGGTGCCCGGAACCGCCGCCGCGGCACGCCCGTCGTCGAACACCCCGACGCGGACCCGGTCTTTCCCGTGCTCCACCAACACTTCGGCGTGCGAACCGGGCGCGTGACGGCACACGTTGGTGAGGCCTTCGCGCACGATCCGGTGCACGGCCTGCCGGACCGGCCTGGCCACTTCGGACAGATCGTCGCCGCTCCAGTTCAGCGCCACCCGCACGCCACCGGCCCGGGCCTGGCGCACCAGCTGGAAGATGTCCGCCCGCGTGCCAGTGTGGTCGGCCGGCCGCGTGGCCGCCGGTTCGGGCTGGCGCAGGATGCCGAGGGTGGCCCTGAGCTCGTCCATCGCGGTGCGCACGGTCGTCCTGATGAGCCGCGCCGGTTCGCTCACGTGCTCCGGAGCACCCATTTCGAGGCTGCCCGCGTACAGCGAGATGAGGCTCAGGCGGTGGCCGAGCAGGTCGTGCATCTCCTGCGCGATGCGGGAGCGTTCCTGCAGCCGTGCCGTGGACCCGGCGTAGCGCGACTGCTCCCGCAACGCGCTGATCAGCTGTTCTCGTTGCGCGAGAAGGGTTTGCACCACGACCGGACCGGCCACGGTGACGAGCGCGGCGATGCCGAACTCGATGATCACCACCTGCCACAGGTACCCGGACCCGACCAGCCCGATCAGCATCGGCAGCACCGCCGCCGCGGTCAGGACGACGGCCCGCCGGCGCTTGGCCCGCACCCGCGCGGCCACGCTGTAGGAGGCGATCGCCAGCGCGATGCCGGTCGCGGGGTACCAGCCGAAGAGCGTCGCCGCCGCGAGCACCGCCACCGCGGGAAACCGGCGCCGGAGCGCGGCGGGCACCATCGCGGCACCCGCGACCAGCAACCCGACCACGGCGTTGTCGCACGGCGCGGGCCCCCACTCCACCGTCACGTACCGCGTCGCCATCCAGGTGACGGCACCGACGAACACGAGCAGCGCCGGTTCCCTGCCCAGCGCCACGACCCGCGGTGACGTCAGGGCGTGCGATGCGCTCATGTCCGGGTGTACGTACGCGGTCACCACCTGGTTTAGGCGGGCGCCTTGCGCACCGGCGAAAGGCAGTACGTGGTGGGCGGTTCGGGGTACACGATCGAGATCAGGTCGTCGCCCGCGTCCGGGCACTCGGCGTCACCGCCCGCCGCCGCGAGCACCTTCGTGACCTTGACGGTCTCGTCACCGGTGCACGCGGCCCTGCCCCAGCTGTCGCCGGTGTCGGAGGGCTGGTAGCAGGCGCCCTCGACGAGGTTGGGCAGCAGGCAGAGCTTGCCGCCGGACTTGGGCGCGACCTGCACGTACTCGTCGTCGCCCGCGGGACAGCTCGCGGCCGGGTCGGCGAGCACCTTGCCGACCTTGAACCGCGCGTCGTCGGCGGTGCAGCCGGTGGTCACGACGTCGGAGCTGCCCACGAGGCACTCCCCCGCCCTCGCCTCGGGGCCACCGGAGAACTTGACGAAGGCGAACGCCGCGGCGGCGGTGACGGCCAGCGCCGCGATGACCAGAACAGGTTTCCTCATGTCCAGGGGTACGGCCCCACCCGGCCACCCCGGCGACGGCGAACGTCTTCACGATCGAGACGATGAGGGACTTGCGTTCCGCACCGACTTGTGGGATGGCCACCCTGCGGCTGTCCTCTTAGGACACGTCAGCGAAGATGAGCGCATGAACTCGTTGTTGCTCGCTGCCGCGTTCGCCATGGTCGTGCGCTCACTGGCGGCGGACCGGCTGGAGCGGTGGAACCTCGGCGCGCCGATCCTGATGGTGCTGGCCGGCGCCGTGATCGGACTGCTCAACGAGAGCTCGATCGCCGAGGGCCTGAACACCGCGACCGCGCAGCTCGCCGCCGAGATCATCCTCGCGGTGCTGCTGTTCGTCGACGCGACCGAGGTGCGCGCGGGCCGGCTGTGGGGCGCCTACCCCGGCCTGGCGGCGAGGGTGCTGCTCATCGCGATGCCGCTGAGCCTGGCCCTGGCCGCGTTGCTCGGCTGGCTGCTGTTCCCCGGCCTGCCGTGGGCGGTCCTGCTGCTGATCGCGTGCGTCACCGTGCCGACCGACTTCGCCCCGGCGGAACGCGTCGTCCGCGATCCGGCGCTGTCCGTGCGGGTCCGCAGCACGCTCAACGTGGAGAGCGGCTACAACGACGGCATCGTGTCTCCGCTGTTCCTGTTCGCCCTGATCCTGGCCGGCAGCCAGACCGAGCAGCGCACCCCGCTGGAGGCCCTCGCGACGGTGCTGCCGTTCGCCGTCAAGGCCGTCGTCGCCGGGGTCGTGATCGGCGCCCTGCTCGGATGGCTGATGGACCGCGCCCACCAGGCGGGCTGGGTCACCGGCCAGTCCGGGCGCGTCGCGGTGCTGCTCGCGCCGTTGCTCACCTACACCGCCACGGTCGCGATCGACGGCAACGGCTTCGTCGCCTCGTTCGTCTGCGGCATCGTCTTCCGCTACGTGCACCGGCTGCTCAAGGCCGCCAGGGTCCGCGCGGGCCGCAGCGACCGCACGGAGTTCCGGGCCGACGCGCTGCACTCGGACCTCCGCCTGCTGGAGGACGTCACCGGCGTGCTGATGATGACCATGTGGTTCGTCGTCGGCATCACCACCGTGCTGACGCTCGACCTGGGCGTCTCGTGGCAGGTGGTGCTGTTCTGCGCCGCGGTCCTCACCGCGATCCGGCTCGTGCCGGTGCTGCTCGCCTTCGCCGGATCGCGGCTCACCGGCCGCGAACGCGTGCTCGTCGGGGCGCTGGGACCGCGCGGCACCACCACGATCGTGTTCGGCCTGCTCGCGTTCAACCGGCTGCCGGAAGGCGATGCCGCCAACACGATTCTCGTGATCACGGTGGTCTGCGTGCTGGGTAGCGTGGTGCTGCACGGCATCGGGGCACGGCCGATGGCGCACCTGCTGGCACGAACGGGAGAACGCCGGTGAACCAGGAACTGCTCGACCGCTTCCGCCGCGTCGACACGACCGCGATCTGCGACGCCGACCGGACCGTCCGGGTCGTGCACGGCGCGATCCGTCCCCGTTCCACCGCGACCGGGATCTTCGGCAGGGCGTTCACGGTCCGGTGCCGCGAGGACTTCCTGGCCGTGCTGCGGGCCGTCGAGACGGCCGAGCCGGGTGACGTGGTCGTCGTGGACGGCGGCGGCCGCGAGACCGCGCTCGGCGGCGAGCTGTTCGCGCGGACGGCGCTGGCGCGGTCCCTCGGCGGCATCGTGGTGGACGGCGGCTACCGCGACATGTCGTACGTCGCGACCTGCGCGCTGCCCGTCTACAGCCGGTTCGTCACGCCCCGCGCCGGCACCGCCGTGCAGCCCGGCGAGCTGCAGGTGCCGGTGACGTGCGGAGGTGTCGTCGTCAACCCGGGTGACCTCGTGCTGGCCGACGACGAAGGCCTCGTCGTGCTCGACCCCGATCGCGTCGACGCACTGCTCGACGCGGCGCTGGCCGTCAAGAACCGGGAGCAGAAGGTGGTCGAGCTGCTGAACGGCGGGACGCCGCTGAGCGAGGCGCTGAAGGTCGTCCAGGACTGAGCCCGGTGGCGCGGACGGCCCTCACTTCGTCGACCCCGCCAGCACGCCCTGCACGAAGTACTTCTGGAACACCAGGAACACCGCCAGCGGCACGATCATCGACAGGAACGCGCCGGTCGCCAGCGTGTCGATGTTGGTGCCGAACTGCCGCAGCTGCGCCCGCAGCGCCACTGTGATCGGCGCCGAGTCCTGGTCCGCGAACACCAGCGCCACCAGCAGGTCGTTCCACACCCAGAGGAACTGGAAGATCGTCAGCGACGCGATGGCCGGCTTCGCGACCGGGAGCACGACGCGTTTGAAGATGACCCACTCGGTGGCGCCGTCCATGCGCGCGGCCTCGATCAGGTCGCGCGGGATGCCGGTGAAGAAGTTGCGCAGCAGGAAGATGGCGAACGGCAGGCCGAACGCCACGTGGAACAGCACGACACCGGTGATGGTGCCGAAGAGCCCGATGGCGCCGAACAGCTTCGCCACCGGGATCAACGCGACCTGGATCGGCATCACCAGCAGCCCGACCACGAGCACCGTCAGGCCCTCGCGGCCGGGGAACTCGATCCACGACAGCGCGTAGGACGCCAGCGCCGCCATCACGACGACCAGGATCGTGGCGGGCACGGCGATGTAGAAGGTGTTGAGGAACGACTGCCACACCGTCCGGTTCGCCACCAGCTCGGCGTAGTTGGCCAGGGTGAGCTCGGTGGGTTTGGTGAAGACCGTCCACCAGCCGCTCGCGGTGTTGGCCGACTCGTCGCGCAACGACGCGATCAGCAGGCCGAACACCGGAACCAGCCAGAACAGCGCCACCAGCGCGAGCACCAGCTGCACGAAACCGTTGCCCAGGCGGGAAGCGAGCCGCGACAGCACTCCTCGCCGCGGCGCGCCGGACACCGGCACCTCGATGCGGACCTCGTCGGCTACCAGGGTCACGACCGCTCCCGTCGGAATCTGCGGATGTTGAACAGCATCGCCGGGGCCACCAGCAGGAAGAGGATCACCGCCAGGGCGCTGCCCGCGCCCTGGTCGCCGCCGGTGCCGAAGGACACCTGCCACATCTGCAGGGCCAGCACGTTGGCCTCGGACTGGACCGAGCCCGGCGCGATGACGAAGACCAGCTCGAAGATCTTCAGCACGTTGATCACCAGCGTCACGAAGACCACCAGCAGCACCGGGGACAGCAGCGGGATCGTGACGCGGCGGAACACCTGCCACTCCGTCGCACCGTCGACGCGGGCCGCCTCCAGCGCGTCCCGGGGGATCGCGGACAGGCCGGCGGCGATGAACGTGATCGCGAACCCGGTCATGATCCAGATCCAGGACGAGATGATCACCGGCGTGATCAGCGACGGGCCGAGCCAGGTCAGGCCGCGGAACGGCAGCGTGAAGCTGGACGACGGCAGGCGCACCACGACCTCACCCCTCGTCAGGTCGGGGAACGTGAACCTGCCGTCGTCGCCCGTGGTGGTCCGCGCCACGACCTGACCGTCCCGCACCGCCTCCACCGCGACGCCGGGCAGCCCGCGCTCGGTCGGGTCGATCCTGCCCGCCTTGCCGCCGACCGACACGTCCAGCCACACCACGCCGCGCAGTTCGCCCTGCCCCGCCTGGGGAACCGACGCCGGGAGCGCCGGTGCGGGCACCTGCTGCGGGCTGAAACCCACCAGCGGCACCATGATCGTGTCGCCGGCCCGCGCCGGGGCGTTGGCCGTGAAGCCCGCTTCCGTTGCGGTGTAACCGTCTCGCGGCCGTGCGCCGGGGTAGTTCGACGACGGGCTGAACACGTCGTGCACCCCGACCAGCACCGCGTTGACGACGCCCTGGTTCGGTGCTTCCTCGTACACGAGCCGGAAGATGATGCCCGAGGCGAACAGCGAGATCGCCATCGGCATGAACAGCACCAACCGGAACGCCGTCGCCCACCTGATCCGTTCGGTCAGCACGGCGAGGACCAGGCCGATGCCGGTGACCGCCGCCGGGGCGACCACCACCCAGATCACGTTGTTGCGGAACGCGGTCAGCGTGCGCGGGTCGGTGAACGTGTCGACGTAGTTGCGCAGACCGACGAACTGCTCGCCCGAAGCGTCGAAGAAGCTGCGGATCAGCGAGAACACCAACGGGTACAGCACCAGCGCGGCGAGCACGACCAGCGCGGGGAGCAGGAACGGGATCGCCTGCCGGGGCGAGCGCCCCGGCGCGGCGTCCACGCTCGTCCTCAGCCTCATTTGCCGTAGGCCTTCGCCGCATCGGCCTCCAGGCGCTGCATGATCCCGTCGACGTTCCCGGGATCGGCGAGGAAGTCCTGCAGGTCCTTCCACTCCCCCGCGCCCTTCGTGCCGCCGAACGCGGCCGGCGCCAGGTCTGACATGTCGAACCGCACGTTGTCGCCCGCATCCACGATGCGCTTCGCGAGGTCCTGGGTGACGTCGTCGGGGTAGGCCGTGGGCTTGATGTCCTTGTTGGGCGAGAGGAACCCGCCCAGTTCCGCCCAGATCTGGCCGGACTCCGGCGAGGCGAGGAACTTCATCAGCTCGGTGGTCACCTTGTCGTCCTTGAACTGCACCGCCATGTCCCCACCGGCGACCACGGCGTCCTTGCTGCCCGCGACCGACGGGAACGGGAAGAACTTGGCGTCCTGGCCGACCTTCGCCTTGGTGTTGGTGCTGATCACGCTCGCGACGAAGTCCGCCTCGAACACCATCGCGGCCGACGGCGGCTCGCCGAAGACGTTGATCACGGACTTCGGGAACTCGGTCTGCAGCGCACCGCTCGCGATCAGCGTCGAGTCACCCCAGAGCTTCGCCAGCTCCTCCAACGCCTTGCGCACCGTCGGGTCGGTCCAGGCGATCTCGTGCTTCGCGAGCTTGTCGTAGTTGTCCGGCCCGGCGGTGCGCAGGTAGACGTTCTCGAACCAGTCGGTGAGCGTCCAGCCGTCCGCGCCGCCGACCGCCACCGCGGCCAGCCCCGTCTCCGAGATCGCCTTGCTGGTCTTCACCAGGTCGTCCCACGTGGCCGGCGGTGTCGCGCCGACCTGCTGGAAGGCCTTGTCGCTGTACCAGAACGCGGACTTGTTGGCGGTCTTGAAGGTGAAGCCGTAGAGCTTGCCGTCGACGCTGCCGAACTTCTTCCACACCGCCGCGTTGTGCTCGGTGACGGCTTTCTCCACCTCGGCGTTCACCGGCTTGAGCGAACCGGCCCTGGCGAACTGCGCCACGAGCCCCGGCTGGGCGACCAGTGCGACGTTCGGTGGTGTGCCACCGGAGATTCTCGTCTGCAGCACCGTCGGCAGCTCGTCACCGGCGGGTGTGTACTTGACCTCGGCGCCGGTCTTCGACGTGAACGCGGCCATCACCTTCTCGAAGCTCTTCTGCTCGTCACCGGTCCACGGGCCGACGACCTCGACCGACTGACCCTTGAACTCCTGCGAGCCGGTCCCCGCGGCACCTCCGGAGCACGCCGCGGCCGTGAGCGCGAGCAGGGCGATCCACTGCTTCCTCATTGAAGCTCCTCTACTTCCAGATGGAGGACCCGGTGGCCGGGTCGAAGAAGTGCAGCCGGGACGTGTCCACCCAGGCGGCGACGGGTTGTCCTTCGTAGATGCGGGTGCGCGGGCTGAACCGTCCAACCAGGACGGTTCCCTTGCCGCCGGCCTTGGGCAGGTCGTCGGTTCCGGTGTCCCGCGCCAGTTCGCGGGTGTCGTCGGTGACCACGGGCGGCACGTCCACCGGGAAGTGCACGAGGACGTCCGAGCCCATGGCCTCGACCAAGTCGGCGACGGAGTGGAGGATTTCGCCTTCACGCGCGTCGGCCAGGGCGGTGTCCTCCATGTCCTCCGGCCGGATGCCGACCACGACGTCGCGGCCGACGTACTGCCGCAACGCGGGCCGTTGCCGCAGCACGGACTCCGGCAGCAGCAGGGCGTCCGAGTCGAGCGAGACCCAGAACCGCCCGTCCGCGTCCCGGTCGAGCTTCGCGGACACCAAGTTCATGCCCGGCGAGCCGATGAACCCGGCGACGAAGAGGTTCACCGGACGGTCGTAGAGCTCCTGCGGCGGCCCGACCTGTTGCAGCACACCGCGTCGCATCACCGCCACGCGGTCGCCGAGGGTCATGGCCTCGGTCTGGTCGTGCGTCACGTAGACCGTCGTCACGCCGATCTCGCGCTGGATGCGGGCGATCTGCGCCCGCATCTGCACCCGCAGCTTGGCGTCCAGATTGGACAGCGGCTCGTCCATCAGGAACGCCTGCGGGGCGCGCACGATCGCCCTGCCCATGGCGACGCGCTGCCGCTGGCCGCCGGAGAGGTTGCGGGGCTTGCGGTCGAGGTGCTCGGTCAGTTCGAGGACCTCGGCGACCTCGCGGACCCGGTGGTCGATCTCCGGCTTCGGGAGCTTGCGCAGCGTGAGCCCGAACGCGATGTTGTCGTACACGTTCAGGTGCGGGTAGAGCGCGTAGGACTGGAACACCATCGCCACGTCGCGGTCACGGGACGGCACGTCGTTCACGACCTGCTCACCGATGCGGATGGTGCCCTCGGTGATCTGCTCCAGCCCGGCGATCATCCGCAGCGCCGTGGTCTTGCCGCAGCCGGACGGGCCGACGAGCACCAGGAACTCGCCGTCGCGGATCTCGAGGTTGAGGTCGGTGACCGCACGGGTGCCGTCACCGTAGGCCTTGCCCAGGCCCGTCAGAACGACTTCTGCCACGTGAACTCCCTGGTTCGGTGTGACTGCAGACCGTAGGGCCGCGCGCCCTAAGGGAGATTTAAGGACGAAACACGATCTCGATAAGCTCGCGACTTCTCTCCCCATCGGCGCGTTCGCTGCTTACGCTGCGTGTATGTCCAAGGTGCTGGTGGTCGAGGACGACCCGGTGGTGCAGGCGGCGCTCGTGCACGCGCTGACCGACCTCGGGCACGTCGTGCAGGCCGTCGGCACCGCGGTCGCGGCCTTGCGCGAGGCCGGGACGAACGAGCTGGACCTGGTGATTCTCGACCTCGGACTGCCGGACCTGGACGGTGTGGCGGCCCTGCGGATGCTGCGCGGGGTGAGCAACGTGCCGGTCATCGTGGCCACCGCCCGCGGTGCCGAGAACTCGGTCGTGAGCACGCTGAACGCCGGTGCGGACGACTACATCGTGAAGCCGTTCTCGTCCGAGCACCTGGCCGCGCGGATCAACGCCCTGATGCGGCGAACGGGTGGTTCTTCGGCTCCCCCGTCGGAAGTCGTGGTGCTGGGCGAGCTTTCCGTCGACCTCGCCCAGCGCACCGCCACGCTCGGTGATCGCGTGCTCGCGTTGAGCAGGCGGGAGTTCGACCTGCTGGCGTATCTGGCACAACGGCCGGGGCGGGTCATTTCCCGGCGGGAGCTCATCCAGGCCGTGTGGGGGCATCCGTACGTCGGTGACGACAAGACGATCGACGTCCACGCCTCGTGGTTGCGGCGCAAGCTCGGCGAAACGGCGGCGCATCCCCGTTATCTGCACACCGTCCGCGGCGTCGGGTTCAAGCTGGCGGCGCCGGAATGAGATCGGTCATCACCCGCGCTCTGCTGATCGCGGCGGGCCTGGTGACGATCGTTTTCCTGGTCACCGCGGGGTTTCTGGTGTTCACGCGCGCGGCCGCCGTAGCGGAGGCGGCCGATCAGCGCGACGCCGCCGTGGTTGCCGCGGTGCTCGCGGTCTCCTCGAACGCCGACGACATCCGCGGCACGATCGCCCGGACGTCCGCCGGTGCCGCGGGACGGTTGTCCGTGGTGCTGGCGGACGGCACGAGGCTCGGCGTCGGCGGTGGGACACCGGTCGCGTCCGTCGGCGGGGCGATGGTGTCGATCAGACCGGCCGTCGTGCCGTTCCCGTTCGGTCCGGTGTTCGGGGTTCTGGGGATCTCGGCGGTGGCGCTGGCGGCAGCGGTCTGGTTGGGGCACAGGCCTTTCACGCCGGTGCTGGACGCGCTGCGGCTGCTGGCGTCGGCGGCGGGGCGGCGGGTGCGGTTGCGCGGGCCGCAGGAGCTGGAGGCGCTGGCCGCGTCGATCGACGAGGCTTCGGAGCGCACCGCGCAGCTGCTGGCCAAGGAACGGGAGATGATCGCGGACGTCTCGCACCGGCTGCGCACCCCGTTGGCCGCGCTGAGGCTGGACGCCGACGCGATCGGGGCCGGACCGGTCGCTGATCGGATCCGCAGCGCGGTCAGCACCTTGGGCCACGACGTGGACCGGATCATCCAGGCCCTGCAACCGCGGGAATGCGAGTCGGCCGGCACGTGCGACGTGGCTTCGGTGGTCGAGGCGCGGATGGCGTTCTGGTCCGCGCACGCGGCCGACCAGGGCCGGATGCTCGAAGTGGACGTCGGTGAACCCGCGTGGGTGCCGTTGGCGTCCGATGCGCTGGGCGCGGTAGTGGACGCGTTGCTGGAGAACGTCTTCCGGCACACCCCCGCCGCCGCACCGGTCGGCGTGTCGGTCATGCGGCACGCGGGCTGGGTGACGCTGGTGGTCGAGGACGGCGGCACGGGCGTCGCGGACCCGTCGTCGGCGTTGCACCGCGGCAGCAGCGGCGGCGGATCGACCGGACTCGGGCTCGACATCGCGAGGGCGGCCGCGGAGGCCACCGGCGGCACGATCCACCTGGAACGCGGACGGCTCGGCGGGGCTCGGGTGCGGCTGCGGTTCGGGGAGGCGAACAGCCACCACTCGCCCGCCAGCCCGCGGGCCTGGCGGTTGTGGCGAGGTCATCCCTGATGTCGAAACGGCGAAGTCGGCTTCGACACGTCAGTGCAAGCACTACCGACATGCTTGGAGGACGTCATGACACGCCCGCCCGTCGTCGACTTCGACACCTGGCAGGCCGCCAGCGATGAGCTGCTGGTTCGCGAGAAGGCGCACACGCGCGAGGGGGACGCCATCGCCGCAGCGCGCCGACGGTTGCCGATGGTCGAGGTCGACGGGAAGGCCGAGGTCGTCGGCGCGAACGGCCCGGTGCCGTTCGTCGAGGTGTTCGAGGGCCGCGACGAACTCGTGGTCTACCAGCACATGTGGTGGGACGGGACGCCGCACCAGGGCCAGTGCGAGGGCTGCACGCACGTGCCGTGGCACCTGCCGAACGCGGCCTACCTGCACGCCCGCGGCGTCTCGTTCGCGATCCTGACCGTCGGCGCGTGGGCCGAGGTGGCCCCGTTCGTCGAGTTCATGGGCTACACCCAGCCCTGGTACTCGGTGCGGGACGTGCCCGCGCCGATCGGCGGCGACATGGGCTATTTCGCGTGCTTCCTGCGCGACGGCGAACGGGTGTTCCTCACCTACCGGTCGACCGGACGCGGCACCGAACGGGTCAACGGATCGCTCGCGTTGCTCGACATCACGCCCTACGGCCGCCGCGAGAGGTGGGAGGACACGCCGGACGGGTGGCCGGAGGGACGTGACGCCTGCTGGTTCTGGCGCACGGACGTGCACGGCAACCCCACGTGGGGTCCGACCAGCAGGCCGGCGCCGCAGTGGACCCGTCCCGGCGTGACGCCGGAGCAGACGCTCGGGCGTGACGGCCACTGCCACTGAGCCGATGCGGCCCGGTCCTGCCCGCGGGCAGGACCGTGCCCGGCTGTTCCGCGCACGGTGAGCTCAGCGCGCATAGGTGAGGTTGACGACGCCGGTGTCGAGGGTGCGGGCGCTGGTGAGTCGCAGGGTGGCACGGACACCGTTCTGGGGGAACAGCGTGGTGCCGTGGCCGAGGACCACGGGGTGGACCGCGATGCGGTACTCGTCGACCAGGTCGTGCTTCATCAGCGTTTGGACGAGCGTGGGGCTGCCGTAGACCTCGATGTCGCCGCCTGACTGCCGCCGGAGCTGGGCGACGGCCTCCGCGACGTCGCCGTCGAGCAACGTCGCGTTCCACTCGAGCGGGCCGGTCAGGGTGGTGGAGGCGACGAGCTTGGGGATCTCGTTCATCCGCTGCATGTACGCGCCTTCCTTGATGTCGCCCCAGGCTTTGACCATCAGCTGATAGGTGCGGCGGCCGATGAGGAAGCAGTCGCTGGCTTGCAGGTGTCGCAACGACTCGGCCTGCATGTCGTCGTTGAAGTAGGGGTTGGCCCAGCCGCCGTGGTCCTGCTCGCCGAACCCGCCCGGGTCCTGGATCACGCCGTCCAGTGAGACCAGTGTCGAGACACTCAGCTTGCGCATGACGCTCCTCCTCGTTCGGCGCCGCTCGGCACCGTCACCAAGGCAGACTGAGCACGTGCCGCAAAGGAATCGGTCCTCCGTCGAAACCGACCCGGTGAGCGAGGAGTTCATCGCCCGCGCTCAGCGCTACCGGCCCGAGCTGCTGGCCTACTGCTACCGGATGCTGGGCTCGCTGGTCGACGCCGAGGACGCGGTCCAGGAGACCTACCTGCGCGCATGGCGGTCCTACGGCGCATTCGAAGCGCGCGCCTCGGAACGGACGTGGCTCTACCGCATCGCCACCAACACCTGCCTGACCGCACTGGCCCACCACAGCCGGCGGGTCCTGCCCTCCGGGCTGGGTGGCCCGTCCGACGACCCGTCCCGACCACCGAGCTCGGCCGACGCGACCGTCCACTGGCTGCAACCTGTTCCGGACGCGCGGCTCGACCTGGACGACAACGACCCCGCGGCGATCGTCACCGGGCGCGACAGCGTGAGACTGGCGTTGATCGTGAGCCTGCAGCACCTGCCGCCGCGTCAGCGCGCGGTGCTGATCCTGCGCGAGGTGCTGGCCTGGTCCGCCGTCGAGGTCGCCGCACTGCTCGACATGTCCGTGGCCGCGGTGAAGAGCGCGCTCCAGCGCGCCCGCACCCGGCTGGACCAGGTCATGCCATCCGCCGACCGGCCCGCGCAGCTGACCGAACCGGAGCAGCGCGCGTTGCTGGAGAACTACGTCGCCGCGTTCGAAGCCGCCGACCCGGCAGCCCTGGAACGGCTGCTGCGCCACGACGCAACACTCGAAGCACCGCCGCTGCGCACCTGGTACTCAGGCATCCGAACCTGCCTGCCCTACCTGGCCACCCACGTCATGGGCTCACCCCGCCACTGGCGGATGTTCCCGACCCGCGCGAACGGGCAACCCGCCGTCGCCGCCTACACCCGAGCCCTCGACGGCCAGTACGTGCCGTACGGAATCGTCGTGCTCACCGCGGGCAACGACGGCATCACGGCGATCACCGCCTTCGGCGAACCCAGCCTCATCACCGCGTTCGGCTTCCCCGCGGTCCTGCCAGGCGACCCCGCAAGGACTTCCGAAACCGACCACCGCTCCTGAATCGATACGCCCTGGCCCCGCCCGGGAGTCGACCGACCGGGCCAATCGGAGTCCACTTCGGACAGTGCGCCGAGCTGGAGCTCCTTCGACCGTTCGCACCGGACTTGACTCCAGATGGTCGATAACCCCGCGGGCCCGTCCAGCGGGTCTGGACGGTCATGGTGCCCGGTGCATACCGTTGGCCCGGTGGAAGCTGATCCTTTCGCGGCCGCACGGAGAAATGGCCGGAGCCATCCAGCAGCGCGGGCGAGTCCGGCGGCGGGTGGCACAGCCACGTCACGTCCGCCTCGGGTGTGACCAGGGCGGTCGAGCGGCGACGCAAGTGCGCGCCAGGGTCATCCGGCCTGACTTGGTCAAGACTTGAGGCCCCGCCTAAACATCTTTTATTACATCAGTTTCGTATGCGTGGATTGTTCGTGTTGAGTCCTCTCGATAGGGTCCGCGTATCAGTGGTGAGCATGACGTAAGGCGGCATTCTTTGATCGGGCAGCGTGGGCGACCGCCGTCGGACGCCGACCTGATAGACGCCGTCCGCGACGGCAAGGTCGAGGCTTACGGCAAGCTCTACGAACGCCATGTCAGAGCCGCCAGCATCCTGGCGATGCAGCTGTCCACGTCCTCCTCGGACGCGGACGACCTCGTCGCGGACGCGTTCGCCAAGGTGCTCGCCGCACTGCGCACCGGAGGCGGTCCGGGGACGGCGTTCCGGCCGTACCTGCTGACGGCGGTGCGGCACGCCGCGTATGACAGAACACGCAAGGACAAGCGGCTCGAACTGGCGGGCGACGTCGAGGAGATTCCCGGCGCGGTGCGGGCGACGAGCGTGCCGTTCCGCGACAAGGCCGTCGAGGACCTCGACCAGGCGCTGGCCGCCACGGCGTTCGCGTCGCTGCCCGAACGCTGGCAGACCGTGTTGTGGCACACCGCGATCGAGGGTCAGTCGCCCGGTGAGATCGCTCCCCTGCTGGGCCTGACGGCGAACGGCGTCTCGGCGATGGCGTTCCGTGCGCGCGAGGGCCTGCGCAAGGCGTTTCTGCAGGCGCACGTGGCACAGGAACCGCCGGAACGTTGCCGCACAACGGTGACGAAGCTCGGCGCCTGGACGCGCGGCGGGCTCAAGGGACGCGAGGCGATCCAGCTCGACGCGCACCTCGACGACTGCGCCGAATGCCGCAAGCTCGCCAGCGAACTCGCCGACGTCAACGGCGCGTTGCGCGGTCTCGTCGCACCCATCGTGCTCGGCACCGGCACCGCGGGATACCTGGCCGCCGCGGCGACCAAGGGCGCGGCGGTGTCGCTCAGCGCCACGTCGTGGCTCGGTGTCGCCGCCTCGGCCGCGGCGGTCGTCGTCGTCGCGGGCTCCGGTGTGGTCACCTCCAACAGCCCCAGCAGCACCCAGGGCGCCGCACCGGTGATCACGACGACGGTCACCACGACCGGATCCGCACCGGTCGGTTCGTCCAGCTCGACACCGACGACGTCCGGCACGGCGGCGCCCGCGGGCACCACGGCCGGTTCCGCGGCTCCGGCCACCGAAACGAGCCGGGCGGGCCAACCGGTGATCACGACGACGGTCACCGCCCCGCCGGGATCGGCGACGTTGTCCGCGAAGTCGCCGTCGAACGTCGCCATGACGACCGAGGGCCCGCCCGACGAGATGACGATCGACATCACCAACACCGGCACGCAACCGACCCAGGTGCCGACGCTGACGCTGAACCTGCCGGACAAGATCAAGACGGTCGGTCCGGGCAGGGTGCCGGAGGGTTCCGTCGGCTGTCCGGCCGGCAAGGGCACCGTCACCTGCACCGGAGGCCAGACGCTGGCGCCCGGTCAGACGATCACGTTCAAGGCCCGCCTGCAGGCCGGACCGAAGGCGGGTGACGGGACGATCACCGGCACGGCGGGACCGTTGCAGATGACCATCCCGGTCACGATCACGTCCAAGTAGCCACGGTTGAGACGCGTCTCGAATGAACTGCACTCCCGATCACGGCGTGCTGACAGGCATGACTCGACTACTCGCCATTGTGGCCGCGTTCGCTCTCCTCACCGCAGTTCCCGCGCAGGCGCACGACAAGCAGCACTTCCTGGCGCTGGGTGACTCCATCGCGACCGGGCGGCAGGCCGTCCCGGTCACGCCGAACCAGGGTTACGTCGCGCAGCTGGCCAGGAAGCTGCCGAACCTCACGCTCACGAACCTGGCGTGCGACGGCGAGACCACCACGACCATGCGCACCGGCGGCACGTGCTCCTACCCCGAGGGCGACCAGCTCGACGCGGCGCTGAAGTTCATCGGGCACAACAAGGTCCAGCTCATCACGATCACCGTGGCGGGCAACGACATCGCGCCGTGCGGCACCCAGGGCATCGACCCGGCGTGCATCCAGCGCGCGACCGCGGCGATCGACGCCAACCTCCGGCACATCACCGCGAAACTCCGCAAAGCCGCACCGAAGGCCACCATCGTCGGCATGACGTTGTACGACCCGTTCCTCGCAGCGTGGCTGACGGGCCCGGACGGGCAGGAGTTCGCCCGGCAGTCCGTCGTCGTCACCCAGTCGATCAACGACGTGATCGAAAACGCCTACCGGGCGAGCAAGGTCAAGGTCGCCGACGTCGAAGGCGCGTTCGTCACGACCGACCTGACCACGATCGTGAACGGGCTGCCACTGGCCGTGGCACGTATCTGCCAATGGACGACGACGTGCACGGCAGCGGACATCCATCCCACGACCGAGGGCTACACGGCGATCCAGAAGGCGTACCTGCCACTCGTCCGGTGACGTTATTCCACGTCGGACGGCGAAATCCGGCGGAACGACGCACCATGAGCGGGTGGAGGAGCTCACCGCGGCTCTCGCCGGGCTGGAAGCGCCGTTCCGCACGCTCGTCGACGACTCCGAGTGGGCGCACGCGAGCGTGGAAGGGCTGGTGCTCGACGCCGGCACGTGGTGGACCGCCGACGCGGAGACCCGCCTGACCCCGCAGGTCACGTTCAGCGTGGCCGTCAGCGAGGCGGGCCGGCTGCAGGGCGGCGTGTACGTGGAGGGTTACCTCTGGAGGGACGGCCGACCGGTCGCCGGCGCGTGGTGCGGGCACGGCGACCGGGTCGTCTACGGGCCGAGGTCCGAGGCCTACCTCGGGATCCCGCTGTCGCCGCACTTCTGCCGCCGGATCCAGCAGCGCAACGGCACGGCCGCGGTGCTCATGAGCAAGCACCCCAACCTGCTGCCGTTGCTGCGGGACGGGCTGCCGCGCGGCGCGGTGCTGCCCGGCGGACGGCCGGGTCCGCGGGCCTGACCGACGAGGTGGCGCCAAGATTCTCCAGCACGCGCGGACTCCGGCGCACCTCAGTCGGTGCCCAGCGCGGCGAACCGCTCGTCGGCCTCCTCCCGGTGCCGCGCCGCCTCGGCGGGATCCGCGACCGCGCGGGCCAGGTGCTTGTGCGCGTTCGCGGCCTCACGCCGGTCGTCGATCCGTTCCGCCAGCTCCAGGGCCTCGTGCAACCGCACCACCGCCTCCGCGGGACGTCCGGCCGCCGTGAGCACCTCGCCCAGGTAGTTCAGCACCACGGTCTCGGTCGTGACGTCACCGATCGCGCGCACCGCCGTCAGCGCCGAGTCCAACGCGTCGAGCGCCTCGTCGTGCCGCCCCATGGCGTGCAGGACCATGCCCAGCCCGCTCCGGGTGTCGGCCTCGTCGCGACGGCTGCCCAACTCGCGCATGAGCACCAACGCCTTGTTGCACGCCTCCAGTGCCTCCTCGTAGCGACCGAGCGCCCGGTAGCTGTTGCTGACGTTGCTCATCGCCTGCGACTCCAGGTGCCGGTCACCGAGCTCGCGCGCGACCGTGATGGCCTGTTCCAGCAGCTCGGCGGCCTCGGCGTGGCGGTCGAGCGTCCGGTACACCAGGGAGAGGTTGTTCAGCGTGCCCGCGACGCCCTGCAGGTCGCCCTGCTCGCGCAGCATCTCGATGGCGCGCTCGTTGTGGTGGATGGCCTCGGCGTACCGCGCGGTCTGCCAGAACACCATCGCGTAGTTCTTCGTGGTGATCGCGAGCGCCGCCTTGTCGTCCTTCGCGGCCTCCAGCGCCAGTTCGTTGATGGTCGCCCAGTCACGCGTATAACCGCGCACCATGCAGAAGAACGTCATCGCGCGGGCGAGCTGCCACGTGTGTGTGCGCCAGTCACCGTCCAGTGACAACGCCACGGCGGCCACGAGCGTCTGGCGTTCGGTCTCCATCCACTCCACGGCGTGGTCGTAGTCGCGCAGCACGAGCCGTGACTCCGGCCGGTAGTCGATGTCGACCTCGTACTTGCGGGCCGCGGGCGACATCAGCCGCGTCGCCTGGTTCGCCGTGTCCAGGAAGTGGTCGAGCAGCCGGGTGAGCGGCTCCCGCGAGGAGTCCACCTGGGACTGCGCGTACTGCCGGAGCAGGTCGTGCATCCGGTACCGGCCGAGCGTCGTCGCCTCCAGCAGGTGGACGTCGACGAGGTCCTCCAGCATGCCGTCGCACTCCAGGAGATCCAATTCGCCCAGCGCCGCGGCCTGGTACACGTCGAAGTCCGTGCCGTGGTGCAGGCCAAGCAGGCCGAACAACCGCTGGTGCCCGGCGGGCAGCTGGCCGAACGACAACGCGAAGACAGCGTCCAGTTCGGATAATCGTCCCTCGCGCAACCGCGTCGCGAGGTGCGCCGTGGTCCACGTCGGACGGCTGCGCAACCGGCCGGCGGCCAGCCGCACGGCCAGAGGCAGCCTGCCGCACAGCTCGACGACCTCGCGGGCCGCCGCGTCCGCGCCGCGGTCGTCGCCCACGATGGTGGCGAACAGCTCCAGCGCCTCCGCCTCGGACAGCACGTCCAGCGTGAGCGTCGACGTGCCTTCCAGCTCGACCAGCCGCGCCCGTGACGTGACCAGCACCAACGACCCCGGCACGCCCGGCAGCAGCGGCCGCACCTGCTCGGCGCTCGCCGCGTTGTCCAGCACGACCAGCAGCCGCCGCCGGGACAGCTCGGCCCGCCACAGCGCGGCCCGCTCGTCCAGGTCGACCGGGATCTCCTCCAGGCCGAGCGCACGCAGCAGCACGTCCAGCGCGTCCGTCGGTTCGACCGGCGCACGGCCCGCGGTGTGCGCGTGCAGGTCGATGAACAGCTGACCGTCCGGATACTCCAGCCGGTGCGCCAGGTGCACGGCCAGCGTCGTCTTGCCCACGCCCGGCATGCCGTCGATCGCGGAGATCACCACGGCCGACCGCCCGGTGACGGCCCTGGTCAGCCGTTCCATCTCGGCCGCGCGCCCGGTGAAGTCCGCGACGTCGCGCGGCAGCGTGTTGAGCGCGGGTCTGGGCTCGTCGCCGCGCAGCAGCCGTTCGTGCAGCTCCCGCAGGTCCGAACCCGGATCGGTGCCCAGTTCCTCGGCGAGCAGCACCCGCACGTCCTCGAACGCCTGCAACGCCTCGGCGGGTCTGCCCGCCCGCTGCAGCGCGTGCATCAGCTGCAGCCACAGCTGTTCGCGCAGCGGGAACTGCGCGGTCAACCGGCGAAGCTCGGCGATCAGCCGTTCGCCCTGGCCGAGCTCGATCGCCAGGCGCGCGTGCTGCTCGGCGACCGTGAGCCTGCGCTCCTGCAGCAACGTCAGCTCGGCGACCAGCCGTGCCCCGACCGTGAGCCCGTCGAGCGCCGGTCCCCGCCACAACGCGAGCGCCTCGGCGTACTTCGCGACGGCCTCGCGGTGATCACCCTGCCGCAGCGCCTCGTCGCCGGCCGCGCACAGCCGTTGGAAGACGTGGACGTCGACGTCGTCGGCGGGAACCACCAGCCGGTATCCACCTGGGACGGTCACCAGGTCGTCGAGCACGAGCTTGCGCAACGCCGCCACGTAGGTGCGAATGTTCGATTCCGGTGCCGCGGGTGGAGATTCCCACACCGCCTCACTCAAGTGTTCAAAGCTGACAGTCTCGTTGACGTGCAGCGCCAACGCAGCGAGCAGCGCCCGTTGCCGAGGCCCGCCCAGCCGCAGTTCCACGCCCCCACGCCAGATCTGCAGCGGCCCAAGAAGCCGATACCGCACTGACCCTCCTCGGGGGGCATGGTGCCAGAACTTCGGACCGCTGTGCGGAATTTGTGCGCACGATCTTCGAAACTTGAGCGTTGCCGCCGCGAAGAGGGGAAACGGGATGCACCCGAGATCATGGTCAGGCCAAGCGGCCTAGGATGACCGCATGACGGACACGGCGAAACGACGCCCCGGCCACAGGATCGAAGAGGTCGCACGGGTCGCCGGCGTCTCGAAGTCGACCGTCTCACGTGTGATCAACGACGAGCAGTACGTCAGCGCGAAGGCCCGCGAGGCCGTCCACGCCGCCATCGCCCAGCTGGGCTACGCGCCCAACCAGGCCGCGCGGGCGCTCGCAGGCCACCGCGCCAACGCCATCGCGCTCGTCGTCTCCGAACCCTCCGGCCGGGTGCTGTCCGACCCGTTCTTCGCCGGGGTGCTGCGCGGCGTCCACCGCGAGCTGACCGGCCGGCACATACAGCTGTTGCTGATGATGAGCCAGCCGTCCGACACCGAGGACCTGGTCACGTACCTGAGCAGCGGCCACGTCGACGGCGCGCTGCTGGTGAGCCTGCACGGCGAGGACCCGCTGGTGCCGATGCTCAACGAGATCGGCCTACCGGTCGTCGTCGGCGGCCGCCCGCTCGGCAAGACCGGCGTCCCGTTCGTCGACGCCGACAACTTCACCGGCGGCCTGGAAGCCGCGCGGCACCTGGTGTCGTTGGGCCGCAAGCGGATCGCCACCGTCGCGGGCCCGAAGGACATGGCCGTCGGCGCGGACCGCCTCAACGGGTTCAAGCGCGGGCTGAGCGAGGCGAAGATCGCCACCGACCTCGTGGCGCACGGCGACTTCACGCCGGAGAGCGGCACGCGGGCGATGGAACGGTTGCTGCACAAGGCTCCCGACCTCGACGCGGTGTTCGTGGCCGCGGACATCATGGCGCTGGGCGCGCTGCAGGTGCTCCACGCGCAGGGCAGGCGCGTCCCCGAGGACGTCGCCGTGATCGGGTTCGACGACTCGGTGTTCGCCACGAGCGCGACGCCGCCGCTCACCACGATCCGGCAGGACGTCGAGGAGCTCGGCCGCACCATGACGTGGCGCCTGCTGGCCGAGCTGGCCGGTGAGCAGGGGCTGCCACCGTCGCTGCTCCTGCCCACCTCGCTGGTGGTGCGCACCAGCGCCTGACCAGCTCGGCTCAGTGCGCCCGCCAGGGCGTGTCCAGCGCCATGTCGTTCTCCTGTGGGATGAAGGTGTTGCGCCCTTCGGCCGAACCTAGTGTGAAAGCTCTCTCGCGACAGGACGACGTCTCAGCAGGAGGCCGAGGAAAGGGCTTACATCGGCGTTCATCAACCGTACGTGACGGATTGAGGTCGATTTTCACCCGATCGGCATAATCGTGCGACACTCTCGGTAACACCTGGAGTGGTTCCTCGATGGTCAGGCGTACGAACGCCCACCTCGGAGGAGCCTGACCGTGATCGAGAACTCGGCCGCCGGACTGGTGATGGTGCCCAGCGAGGTGACGGTGACCGTCACCGGCGAGCAGCACCACCAGGACGCACTGGCCCGGTACGCCGTTCCGGACGGTGTGACGCGACACGTCGCCGTGCACCTGACGTGGTGCACGATCGCCGTCGGCAAGTACCGCGGTCAGCGCGGCATCGAGGTGAGGCTCGACGGGCAGCGCGTCGGCGAGCTGACTTTCCTGATGTCGCAACGGTATGCGCCCGTGCTGATGCACGTGGAGTCCGGTGGCAGGGCGACCGGGTGCGCGGCGCTGGTCCAGCGCGGCACCAACGGGTTGCTACAGGTCGTGCTGCGGATGCCGCGGGACGTTCCCCGTGGCGCGGTGGTGCCCGTGGCGTCGAAGCCCAAGGCATGGGTGGCGCCCGTCGCCATCGCCGCGGCCAGCCTGTTGGCGTTCTTCTTCGTCATCGGCGTCATCGGTGCCGCGGTCAACGGGCCGTCGGACAAGGGAAGCGCGTTGAAGCTGACGACGACGGCCTCGCCCACCTCCACCACGACCACCACCGTGGCGCCGACGACCACGACGACCAGTACTACCACCACGACAACGACCACTACTACGACGACGACCACCGCTCCTCCGGCAGTCGCACAGCCGAAGCCACAACCCCAGCCCCAACCCGCCCCTCAGCCGGCGCCGCAGCCCCAGTGCGACCCGAACTACAGCGGGTGCGTGCCGATCGCGTCCGACGTGGACTGCGCGGGCGGCAAGGGAGACGGACCGGCCTACGTCACCGGCCCGGTCCGCGTGATCGGTCGCGACATCTACGGACTGGACAGCGACAAGGACGGCATCGGCTGTGAGTGATCAGCGCTCGTACGGGATCTTCTCCCCCGCCTCGACCTCGAACGGCAGATGGTTGCCCGCGGGCGGCAACGGGCAGGTGGCGAAGTCGGTGAACGCGCACGGCAGGTTGGTTGCGCGGTTGAAGTCGAGCAGGACCTTGCCGTCGACCGGAGTCGTTGCGAGGGAACGGTTCGCCGCGTAGGTGGTCACTCCACTCGTGGCGTCGGTGAAGAGGATGTTGAGGTCGCCGTTGCGTCCGTTGAACGCCGTCAGTGTGTGCTCGGTTCCGTTGTGCGTGAACCGCACACGGCCCGGTGCCTCGTATACGTGGCTAAGCCCTTCCACGACCGCACCGACTGTCGTGGGGATGGGAGCGTCGAACGGTTCGTACACGCCTTCGAGCACCCACTGCTCTTGCGGCTCGTACGACGGCACGCCGTGGAAGTTCCGCAGCACCTCGGCCTTCGGGTCGTGGACGCGGATCAGGTAACCGCCCCGGCGCGCGACCTCGACCTCCACGTCGCCGACCTGGACGCGGGTGCCGGGACCGCTCTGGACGAGCTCGAACCGCCGGGGTTCGCCGCCGTTGCGCCAGTACGCCGCGTCGTCGTCTTGCCACCACTCGCCCGGTAGGCCGTCATAACTGCGAGGGGTCGTCTCCAGCCAGTCGAGCGAGACGAGCGCGAGCCACCCGTACGGGTCGGCCAGGCTCTTCTCCCGTTCCGTCTTCCAGGTCTGCCAGTCCTGCGCGAAGCCGCTCATGCCCAAGCCAACGAGCGGGGCACGAGCGAACTTCCCCGTTCCACTTCTTGAGACCCACCTCGGACAGAACCTTGGCCTCAATCTGTCAGGTGGCGGAGCATCTCGAGGTGTTCTTGCGCGTTCGCTTCATCGGGGAAGACGGCCGCCAGCACCGCGCCCAGGTCCTGCGACACCATCCGCAGTGACGGCAAGGACTTGCGGCCACCGTTGAGCGCAAGCCTTCCTTGTTCGACCGCGCCTTCGAGGTCTCCATTGCGCGCGGCGACCACGCCCAACGTGATTCGCGCCTCGGCGATCCGCATCGGCGCGCGTTCGGTGCCGTCGAAGTCCGTGCTCGCCCGGATGACCTCGTGCGCCAGCGTTTCGGCCATACGCTGCTCACCAAGCTTCCGGTAGCAGTCCATGACGTAGAAGTCGTACTTCGCGGGATCGACCACGAAGTGGTTTTCGAGGTTTTCCGGGTAGGGCAAGGTCTCAAGCAGTTGCCGGCCTCGTTCGAGCGCCAGCTCCGTTTGCCGCCGGTCGCCAATCCGTGCCCACGCCTTGGCCTCCTGCGCCGCGAGCTGCACAGCGACGCTGTGGTTCCCCGCAACGTGCGCCCCTGCCTCTCCAGCGGCGATGACACCGTTCAGGTCGCCACTGGTCAGACCGAACCACGCGCGCATCTCGTAGGCCCAGCCCACCACATCCGCGTTGCCCGCTTCGGTGCCGAGGCTCAGCGCGGCCCCTCGGGTCGCCTCAGCGGACCGGCGGTCTCCCATGTCGTATTCGACGCAACCGACCAGCAACGCGAGCATCCCGGCAAGCGTGAGCACTTCCCGGTGCTGGCTCAGCGTCAGTCGGCCGTCCGGCAACTCCGCGACTCGCCGCAGCCAGTCACGACCTTCCTGCAGGAGCTGTTCAGACGGCATGTACGCATACTCCGAACACAGCCGGTCAACGGTGATGGAAAGCGCGTCCAAGGTGACCGCGTCGACGTCCGACCGCTGAAGCCGGCTCAAGATGTCGAGCGTGTCCATTCCCGTTACTGCAAGGATCTCGGCGTCCCCGTTCCGTCGGCCGGGCCTGGGAAAGAACGCGTGCGTGACGGTGCCGAAAGCCTTGGCGATGAGTGGCTTGTAGAAGTCGTCCGGCGCATTGTCGCCGGCCTCCCACGCCTTCCACCGACGGAGCATGCTCGAATCGCTGGGGAGCTCGTCCTTCGAGTGAGCCCGAAGCGCACGAACCGCCTCAGCCTGCGACCAACCACGTGCATCTCGTTCGGCCCGGATGCGCCGCGCCCAGTCAGGCCGCTCCATCGTCATCGGCTGCTCCCTTCACCGGTGACTCCAGTCTGACACTCGCGGGGTGACACGGGCGGTGATGAGCCGGTGTCACCAGAGTGACATCTGTTCGTCGAGGATTCCTGGCTCGATGGTTCGAGCATGGACAAAGAACTGGTCAGCCCGACACGTGATCGCCCGAGTTGGCGCTGCTCTGCCACCTCGCCCGCAAAGCGCCGCGCAGTTCGACCACGGCTGACCCGACACCATCGCTCTCCCGACACGCCGCACTGAGACGGGCCATGATCACGATCATCTTCGGCATGGTGGCCGCGGCGACATGGACCTGGATCGTCGGTGACCACTTCGATTGGTGGCAACGAGCAGCTGCGCGCCGCCGTCACCAAAGGCCTCGCCACTAGGCAGGCGCTTGGATGAACGATCTGGCGAGACCAGGTTGTCGCTCTCCAACGAACAGCCATCCAGTCCTGCGACCACACAGACACCAGGCTTCTCATCAAGTTCTTCGCACCAGGGCAAGGAATCAGAACATGCCGAAGAGATACTCCACCGCGCGCGGGCGTGAATTCGGCGAGAGGTTGCGCGCGGCCATCGCGCAAGCGGGCATGACCTCCCGGCAGCTCGCCGACCTGCTGGGCCGGCATGAGGCCAAGGTCTCGGACATGGTTAACGGCAAAGGAGGAGTCACCACGCTGGAACTCGCGGTGGTGCTCGGCATCTGCCGAGTCCCCAAGCCCGAGCGCGAGCACCTGCTCAGCCTCTTCCCCGCTACCGAGCTGAACGGCTGGTGGCAGCCCCACGGCAAGTGCGCACCAGTCCGATTCCACACCGCCCGTACCAACCTTGCCGCGGCTAAGACTCTCGTCAGCTGGCATCCGCATGCGATCCCGGATCTCCTCCGGACCGCGGACTACGCGCGTGGGGTGCTGGCCGCATCTGCCACCGTGCCGGCGACCGAACTGGATGAGCGGCTGCGTGCATGGCGCGAGATGCAGGCGCTGCTTCGCGACGGTCTCGACTGCACGTTCTACGTCCACGAGTTCGCGCTGGAACTTCAGGTCGGTGGGCGCGAAGGGCACATCGCCGAGCTGCAGCACCTCATGCGAATGGCGAACAGGAAGAAGCTCAGGATCTTGATCGTGCCCGCGGCGGCCGGTGCGCATGCCGGTATGGCCGGAGCGTTCACACAGCTCACGTTCCCGAAGTACCAGCCGCTGATCTGGACCACGACCGAGAACTCCAGCCTCTTCGTCGAAGAGAAACACGCGGTCGAAGGGTATGCGGCGGTCGTCCAGGCACTCGACGAGATCAGCCTCGACGAGGACCAGTCGCTGAAGTGGATCTCCCGCCGATGCGTACGCCTCCAGGAGTCCGATGGAGCCGCAGACATGATCCGTGAAGACGAGGACGAGCCCTTTCCGCCGCTGTAGGCGACCCAGCGCTTCGCCACCGAGAAGAGAGCGAGCAGACTGATCGTGAGGCGTCGATTCCCTCATGCCTAAGGACTTCCGAGCTACCGCGCTCGAACGCGCTGTCGGCCGAAAGCTGGCCAGGTGGCGAGACGACCGCGACCTCAGTCTTGTCGAAGCGGGCAAGCTCGTCGGGTTCAGCAGCGCCAAGCTCTCGATGATGGAGAACGCGATACAACCCTCTGCGGCCGTCGACATCATGGCGCTGGGCTACGTCTACAAGGTGCCCATCTCTGAGTGGCAGTTCGTGATGTCACAGGCTCAGCGCGCTGCGGATCTGAGAGCGCTCCAGCAGCCCCAACCGGCCATCTTCGACCCGGCTGAGGACTTTCCACTTCTGATCGCCGATGCGACACGGCTGCGCACATTCGCCACGGACACGGTGCCGACCATCTTTCAGCTCCCCGACTACGTGGCAGCAACGACACAGCAGAACGAAACAGCCGAAGCCGCACAACTCACGCGTGTCAGGGAGACATGGGCAACCCGTTCAAGCGGTAACGACCCGCTTGCGGTCGAGGCAGTGTTTCCGGAAGCGGTGTTGCGTCAGGTAGTAGGTGGCAAGCGGGTGCTGAAGGCACAGCTACTTCACCTCATGGAGGTGAGCGAGCTGCCAGAGGTCAGTCTTCGGGTGGTGCCGTACTCGGCTGAGACCTATCCCCCGATGAGCTGCCCCTTCACGTGGCTGAGCTTTCCAAACCGCCAGCACAACGACGTGGTGTACACAGAAACATTCCTGCGCTCCGAGTATGTTGAAGACGAAGTGTACGTGGAGCAGGTGGCCACGCGTTTCTGCGCACTACGGATGTTGACACTTAACGAAGGTGAGTCATTGGAACTCATCGCCGAGGCCGCCACACACGTTTAACTGTGCCAGCTGTCTCGCTCACCGCTTTGAAGCGCGCAGACAATTCCAGTATCAACCCAATCCTTCGCCTATTTTCGAGACGCCGGACGGCGCGCGCGCGGAACGACAACACGAACATTGTCGCCGATCCGCACCTCCGACACCATCGAGTTGACAGAGTCGAACGAAATATCAAGCGGTACTTTATGATTCCGAAAACATTGAAGATCATCGATGTCCATAGGATCATCGTAGATTCTCAGTTCACGCAATCCCGCACACCTAGCAACAAGCGCAAACTCAGAGCGAGTTAGCGAGGTCAGGCCAAGGCCTTCCAGATTCGGAATACTGCTCAAGACTTCTATGTGGTGAAGCTCCGCCCGTCCGCCGAGCCGGATCTGCTTAAGCCCGACATGCTCCTTTAAAGGCGACAGATCTAATGGACTATAAACGTTGGCAATAACATCGGAGACCGAAGGTGCGTCCGCCAGGAAAGAGAAGCCGCCACTAGCAGGCAAAGATTGAATAAAGACGGACGCTTCGCGCAAATGCTTCAAATACTTTAAACACAAAACCTGCGCTATCTTGGTCACATGAACACGACCGTTCAGAAGATGCGAATCAGCCAGAACCTCCGTCGCGTACCGCTCTGCTGGGTAGTAGTTCCAACCTTCAGTCAATTCGACTTGAACTTCCGCCCTATTATCTTCAGAGTACTGGCGCAGCAAATCAATTGCCGAGTCTCCCCCAATAAATACCGCAGTTCGCACGCACGCAACCGCAGCTGCCACCGAAAGGTCAGTTAGATTAGAAGGCAAATGACGGAGAACTCGATCGCCAACCCTGGCAAGAGACCGCGCCTCCACAGCACGTTTCGGGGGGATAATCTTGGAAAGACCTTCTTCGACGCGGCGTGTCGTCGCTTGATCTAGCACTCTTGATGTTTCAAGAGCTGCCCCAGCAAGCATTCGTAGCTTTCTCGCATTCCGCGGTTCAGCTTCCGCCCGATCAAGCAACCCGCCGATAGTTGCAGCACGGATAGGAACGGATGCATGACCCACACACATGACAACTGTTTCTCGCCATTGATCCAAATGAGCGTTTCTAACTAAAACGTCCGAATAGTGCTCCTCGGCTGCATATTTTCCTGCTAGAAACTCTTGAAATGTACGGTGAACGAAGTCGATCCTGCCCGACACCGGCTCGCGAATTACTCCGCTACGTTCCAACAGGTACTTAAGTACGACATGAGGATCAACCTCATCAATATCCGGAATGCGTCGAAGAGCCGAGGCGATCTGATATTCGGCCTCCTGCGTAGATGCCTCCGAGCGCACGCAAAGAGTCAACCACCAGGCGAGGTGCTGAAGTATGCTTATTTTCACGGTCGCATTCAGCTTGAGGAGCGAGGCAGCGGGTACGTCACGCTCCGCGTCCCGCCTTTCAAGCAGAAGCTCCAATGCAGATTCATACAACTTCATGCGATCAGAGGGCAGTTGTTTGCGTCTGTCGAGGTTCAACGCACACAGCATGGCACAAAGCAGCGGACTAGTTGCGAGCGTCCTCAGATGCCGCAAGCTTTCGAATCGACGTAGCAGCGACGTCTCGTAATCGTCCAGCTCATCCAGGGCACACGGCAATCCGCCTGTTTGTTTCCCCCACTCGCGAATCGCTGCATGCCACCTGTGACTAAATTCCGTTATATCCGCAGGCGTCATCGACTCCAAGAACAGCGGATTGAAGTTTAGTTCACTAAGCCATTGTGGCTCTGCAGCGCCCGGTCGAGATGTGACTACTACATCAGCATCGGGGAAGGCAGCAAGAAAGCCCGAAAGCCACTTTTTGACCTTCGACCTTCGTTCCGTGCGCAACTCGTCGACACCGTCTACAAGAAGCAGTGCCTTTTCTCCCGCGAAACACCTAATCGCCCAATTCTTTGGCTCAAGCGATGCTATTGGTGCGGCATTTGCTCCGACAAGGTCAGACGGCTGAGGAAATTCGCCTTCCGCGTAGCTACGAAGGCGCACGATAAACGGGATCTTTCCGTTCCATCTAGCGAGCGGTCCCGAGAATTGACCCCGGGCTGCCGTGACGGCAACCCACTGCAATAAGGTCGTCTTGCCGGAGCCAGCCAGCCCGCGAAGAAGAGTCCGCTTCGAGTCGCCGAGAGCAAACTCTACTCGGCTCGTACGCTCGACGTCTCCAACATCGTCAGCTGTAAGGCGCATATCGTTTTCAAATGGACCTTTACTCTTCTTCGAAAACCTCCGAGACACAGTGAGGCTTAAATATGCCACGGTCACAGAGGTGCGCGGCTGATATCTACGAACGTCGACGCCAAACAGCTCCAGCTCGTCCAATGTGTTGCTTATGTACGACAGGTACTTATTTGTAAACTCCGCGTCGTGCACAGTGCCTGACGGCGCAATCAAGGTGGCCCGCGGCAAGCGTTCGAGGATTAGCTGGATTCCCTCCATTACGCTGCCCAGTCTCTCCAACAGCTCCACAATAGCTCTAGGCTGAAACGGTGGAAGTTGTAGGACGATCCCGACCAGACAAGCGCAACTTTCCTGCAACACGAGCTCAAATAGGACCGCACTTTGCTCACTAAGGCCAGCTCTACTGATAGCATTAGGTACCTGCGCGCGCACAACCTTAACAAGCTCGTCGGGATTCAGATTTACATTTAGCATTAGGGAGTCAGTCAGCTCAGCATCAGCAAGAGCGTCAACGACGGCGTCGAGCGCTGCTTCACGCTCATGAGCCGGAAGACCTCGCATTTCGAGCTCGATCAATGGACCAAGACGTTCGGCGATGCGATCGCCGATCTCATCGAGCTGCCTTACCAACTTCCGTCTCACGAATCGATCAACGGTACCCACATTCATGAGGTCCGTGAGTTGCGAATCGCGTTCCACGCGGCTTGTCCGGTCGCCCAGCCAGGCCTTCGCACAGTGTGTAGCGACTTGTCGACCGATAGTCAGAGCAAATGTCTCCAGCACGAGGCAGCCCATCCTTCTTCCCTAGCAATGTAGGGCTTGATTGCCCTCAAGCTAAAGGTTGACATATCTCTGATAGCGTCGCGTTACCGCACTCCGTTACATGAAGCGCGAAGATGACGGAGAATCGCCCATTTAGGCTAACGCTAACGCGCCTGTAGTCATGCTGAGTACACGGCTACAGCGGACGGGCTACCCCCTGTGCCAGCGGCCCCATCAGGCTGGCTGCCTTCGACAAGGTCAACCACAGCTTCAGCACACGGGACGGGTACGTTCCCGGATTGTGCTTCTACGGCTTCGTTTGAACTCGGCGGCTCGTGGTAGCGCTGGAACGGTACTTCGTAGACGTGCCTCACGCCCCAAAGAGGACGTTATCGCTGGCAAAGGTAGGAAGCCATGCAGGAGATCGAAGTAGGGGCCCCATCCTGCGTAGAGTGCGAACGGGGCCCCAAGTCTGAAACGGCGGACAGATGGCATATGTCGGCAGAAGCATGCCCGCCATGTTCGCCGACGAGCCCTCAGGCAAAGTCAGCCGTCCCGCAACGCACCTTCGTCCATCCGCTCCGAGACGCGCGACTCCGCGCCGGGACGCGCGTGGATCAAGCTGTCCCGCGTCCTAAGACGCGAATATCTGCAGCTACAGACTCTGAACGATTAAGGTCCAACGTCCCATAGCGGACCGGGAATTGCCGGTTGGACACTGGGTGGATGCGGTATGGCGACGGTGGTGGGCTGAACGAGGCCGGTAGACGGCGGCGGGAACAGGTACGCGAGCAGGCTGCCGAGTTGTTCGAGGCAGGGATCGGCGCGGTGGAGGTGGCCGCGCGGCTGGAGGTGTCGACGAAGTCGGCGTACACCTGGCGGCGCGCGTGGGTCGCGGGCGGGCCGGATGCCTTGAAGTCCAAGGGATCGGTCGGGGCGCCAGCGAAGCTGAGCGACAAGCAGGTGGAGCGGTTGCGGCAGCGGCTGGAGGCCGGGCCTGCGGCCTCGGGGTACACCGAGGATCAGCGGTGGACGCTGGCCAGGGTCGTGAAGCTGATCGCCACCCTGTTCCACGTCCGGTACAGCCCCAAGGGTGCCTCGTTGCTGCTGCATCGGATGGGCTGGACCCCGCAGATGCCCCGGCATCAGGCCACTGAACGCGACGAGGACGCGATCGCGCGGTGGCGCCGCTACCAGTGGCCGGCGGTAAAAGGGTCGCGCGCAGGCTGGGCGCCTGGCTCTGCTTCGCCGACGAGGCAGGACAAACGCTGAGACCAGCCAAGGCCCGAACCTGGGCCCCGCGTGGCCAGACCCCGGTCGTGAAGGTCACCGCGAAAGGATCAGGACGCGTCTCGATCGCCGGGCTGACCTGCTACCGGCCTGGGCACCGCAGCAGGCTCATCTACCGCACGATGATCCACAAAGGACGAAAAGGTGAGAAGAAGGGCTTCCGCGCGCCCGACTTCGCCGCCCTGCTCGACGCCGCCCACCAGCAGCTCACAGGCCCGATCGTGCTCGTCTGGGACAACCTGGGAGGACACACCTCCGCCGCCATGCGCGCCCTGATCGCGACCCGGCCATGGCTACGCGTCTACACCCTCCCGTCCTACGCGCCCGAGCTCAACCCGGTCGAAAGCGTCTGGTCCCACCTCAACCGCAGCCTGGCCAACCTCGCCACCGGCAACGTCACCCACCTCGCCGAACTCGTCAAGAACCGCCTCAAGAAGATGCAGTACACCGACGATCTCGCCGACGGATTCCTCAAAGGAACCGGACTATCGCCCCCATGACCCTCAGACCTCAATACTTCAGTGTCTGTAGCGGCCGACATGCACAACGCGTGAGGCCCGTCCCGCGTGATCACCTTGGGACGGGCCTCACGCACAGAACGGGCCACGTCCCTATCTGGAGCCACGAAGGGCTACGTGGGTGAATAGTGTGCGACTTCGTCCTGGGAGTCGAACCCACCGGGTCCCGCGCGATGGGGTGACCGACCGGACTCGCACCGGCTTCGACCAGGACCACGGCCTGGCGCCTCGACTGCTTCGGCTTCGGTCACAGCTGCCCGCCGAGGACTCGAACCTCGATCTCCACGTCCAGAGCGCGGCGTCCGTGCCGATTGGACCAACGGGCAACAAAAAAGCCGCTCGTCGCGGTCGCGACGGGCGGCTCCCTCGAGCATGAGTCAGCTCATGCCGGGGAGCACCAGATGTGCTGGTGACAGCCGTGCATCTGCTGGTTCCGGAGCACAACTGCCTCCCCTCGGGTTCGTTGGACACACTGTGCCGGGTCGGTCCACGCCTGGGCAACGCAATTTCGCAAGTCTTCTGAAAAAGTTTGCAAGATTGCGGGTAAAACTCAAGCGATCCTCATGTCGACTTGCGGAAAACTTTTGCAACGTCTTTCCTGGAGCGCTGACACACCCCATCGGAAGGCATGGACATGTCCCAGGACTGGTGGCGCCACGCCGTCATCTACCAGGTCTACGTGCGCAGCTTCGCCGACTCGGACGGCGACGGCGTCGGTGACCTGCCCGGTATCCGCTCACGCCTGTCCCACCTCCGCGACCTGGGCGTCGACGCGGTGTGGATCACGCCGTTCTACGCCTCGCCGATGGCCGACGGCGGCTACGACGTCGCGGACTACCGGGCGGTGGACCCGCAGTTCGGCGGACTCGACGACGTGCGCGCGCTGGTCGCCGACGCGCACGAGCTCGGCATCCGGGTGATCGTCGACATCGTGCCGAACCACAGCTCCGACCAGCACGAGTGGTTCCAGGAGGCGCTGGCCGGGCGTGGCCGCGAGCGCTACATCTTCCGCGAGGGCGTCGGCGACCAGCCGCCGAACGACTGGGAGTCCGTGTTCGGCGGGCCGGCGTGGACGCGGGTCGAGGACGGGTCCTGGTACCTGCACCTGTTCGCGCCCGAGCAGCCGGACCTCAACTGGGAGCTGCCGGAGGTGCGCGCGGAGTTCCGCGACGTGCTGCGGTTCTGGCTGGACCTGGGCGTCGACGGGTTCCGGGTGGACGTGGCGCACGGGATGGTCAAGGCGCCGGGGCTACCGGACATCGGGCACGCGGACCAGCTGAAGCTGCTGGGCACGGAGCCGTTGCCGTTCTTCGACCAGGACGGCGTGCACGAGATCCACCGCGAGTGGCGTGCCGTGGTCGACTCGTACCCCGGTGAGCGCGTGCTGGTGGCCGAGGCGTGGACGCCTTCCGCCGAGCGGACGGCGCTGTACCTGCGCCCCGACGAGATGCACCAGGCGTTCAACTTCCACTACCTGACCGCGGAGTGGAACTTCGAGGCGCTGCGGACGGTGATCGACTCGTCGCTGGCGGCCGTGGCTCCCGTTGGTGCGCCTACTACGTGGGTGCTGTCGAACCACGACGTGCAACGGCACGTGACGCGGTACGGCGGCGGCGAGACCGGTGTGCGCCGGGCGCGCGCGGCACTGGCGTTGATGCTGGCGCTGCCGGGTTCGGTGTACCTGTACCAGGGCGAGGAGCTCGGGCTGCCCGAGGTGCTGGACCTGCCGGACGAGGTGCTGCAGGACCCGATGTGGGAGCGGTCCGGGCACACCGAACGCGGCCGTGACGGCTGCCGGGTGCCGCTGCCGTGGTCGTCCTCCGGCCCGTCGCTCGGGTTCGGTCCCGGTGGCTCGTGGCTGCCGCAGCCCGCGGACTGGGCCAAGCTCAGCGTCGAGGCGCAGTCCGGTGACCAGGACTCGATGTTGTCCTTCTACCGCACCGCTTTGCGCATCCGGCGCGAGCACCCGGCGCTGGGCGCGGGCGACGGGGTGAAGTGGGTGGACGGTCCCGCGGACGTGCTGTGGTTCGAGCGCGACGGCTTCGCGTGCGCGGTCAACCTGTCCGGTGAGGTGGTCGCGCTGCCGGATCCGGGTGCGGTGCTGCTCGCGTCGTCGTACTACGGCGTGCGCGACGGGCAGCTGCTCCTCCCGCCGGACACCGCGCTGTGGTGGGAGCTCTGACCAGCACTTTCGCTTGATCATCAGAACTGTCAGACCCCCTGGGTAACGTTCGTCGGCAGCAGCTCCGAACCGCTCTCAGGGGGTCTTTCCGTGCACGAGGACGACTGGGTCGTGCCGGCCGCGTGGTTGCGGCAGGCGTTCCGCAGGCGCGGCGGCGCGGCAGGAGACGATCGCCGAGGTGCTGGCCGACGCGCAGGACGGCGAGGTCGCCCTCCCCGAGACCGCCACGGTCCGAGTGGCCCACCCGGTGCAGCTCCACACCACGTGGATCACCCGCCCGCTCCCGTCCGGCGGCGCCCTGGAACCCGGCATCGCGATCGGCGCCGTGGACATCCACCCCGAGGTGAAGCTCAGCGCCATCTGGTTCTCCGAGACCGGCGAAGGCTCCTGGAGAACTCCTCAGGACGGCGGCCCGGACACCTTCGACATCGACCGGGTCACGGCCTCGGAAGTCCTCGCGGACCTCGCATCGCTGCACGCATGACCAGCCTCTTCGCGTGATCGAACAAATTTGTCGGACCGGCTGAGTACGGTCCCCTGGCATCACTCCGAATCGGCCCAGGGGGTAAGGCAGTGCGCAGGTGGGAGCTCGTCGCGGGCGGCTCGGCGAAGTTCTGGGAGATCGGCCAGACGGGCAGGAGCGTGACCGTCCGCTTCGGACGCCTGCACACGACCGGCGGCCCGAGGTGCCCGGACGCGAACGGGGCGCCAGCTATCTCGTGCCGTACTCGCACGCGCGGCTGGACGCGTTCACCGGCTACCAGTCCGGCATGCCCTCCCCCGGCTACTACCAGCAGGTGTGGCAGCACGGGCCGCAGCGCGCGGCCGACTGGCTCATCGAGTCGGTGGCGACGCGGCTGCGCCGGAAACAGCAGCCGGTGTCGACCGCGGACCTGATCGCGGCACACACCCAGGCCGGTGCGCTCGCGCGGTTGCGCGGGCACGAGAACCTGGCGCGCACGGACGTGCTCGACGGCCTGACCAGCGCGTTGATCTCCGAGGACCTCACCCAGCCGCCACCGTGGACGCGCCGCGGCACGCTGCAGCGCGGCGCGCACCCGGCGCTCGTCGAGATGATCGCGGCGCTGCGGGGTGACGGGGTCGGGCGGCTGCACCCGGACACTCCCGCGCCGCCGTTGGTGGACGCCGTGCTGCACCTGCTCCGCGAGCATGGTCTCGACCAGGAGGGCAAGGTCGCCCTCGACCTCACCGATCCGAAGGCGTTGGAGCGCAGCAGGATCCTGCACCGGCTGCGGGTGCTGCGGATTCCCGGCTTCGACCGCGCGAGCGGGCCGTCGCAGGGCGCGCGGCCGCAGCTCGACGAGCAGTGGGTGCTCAAACCGGTCGAGGAGCGGCTGGCCGCGTTGATAGAGGCCGCCGAGAACGGCGCCACCCTGGAGGAGGCGGCCGGGGCGGTGCTGGAACGGCGTTCCCGGCACGGCCGGCTCGACCAGTTGGCCGAGGTGCTGTTCGACGCGGTGCTGTGCGGCATCACGACGTTGTCGGGCAAGGTCAAGGAGTCCCTCAACGAGGGCGTGCGGGAGACGGGTGATCTCGCGGCGCTCGGTCACGTGCTGAGCGGCGTGCTCGGGCTGTGGCGGCACGACAGGTTGTTCGGCACGGCGAAGGACCCGCTGCTGGGCGCGGTGATCGACACCGGCACGGCCAGGGTGCTGTGGCTGATCGAGGGCCTGCACGGCGGTCCGGCACCGGCCGACGAGAACCGGCTGCGGGCGATGGCGGCGGCCAGGGACGCGGTGCTGCACGCGAAAGCCGCGCTGTCGCTGGACATCGCGGACGTCACGGGCGTGGCGACCCGCGTGAGCAACGACGTGCAGGCGCCACCGGACCTGCGCGGTGCGGCGCTCGGCCTCGCGTGGGCGCTGGGCAGGCAGCCGGACGTGCGCAAGGTGCGCGGCATCGAGGCGCTCGGCGACTGGCTGGCCGGGTTGTTCGCGGTGGCGCGGGAGGAGGTGCTGGCGAGTTCCGAGCTGGTGGGCGTGCTGGACGAGCTGGTCAGCGCGATGACCGAGGAGGAGTTCCTGGTGGCGCTGCCCGCGTTGCGGCTGGCCTTCACCTACTTCCCGCCCAGGGAACGGGAGACGATCGCGGCCACCGTCCTGGACCACCGCGGCGTCGCGGGCGACGCGCGGAGCGTCACCCGTCTCACCGCGGATCCGCTGGTCGTCGCGGAGGCGCTGGCGGTGGAGAAGCGCGTCGACGCGTTGCTGGTGAAAGGCGGCCTGGCATGACGGACATGGAACGCTGGCGGTTGATCCTCGGCGAGCCCGCCTCCCGGTGCACCGGCAGTCTGCAGGGCGGCGACGCGGCCAGGGACGCCGCGCTGGAGTGGCTCTACGGCCGCGATCCCGGCCTGGCCGAGCGCGGCGTGCGCAAGGGCGGCGACGCGGACTCGGTGCTGCAGACCGTCGACTGGCTGGACCAGATGCACCGGCTCTTCCCCAGGGAGACGATCGAACGCCTGGAGCGCGATGCCGTCGAGCGCTACGAGATCACCGACGTCGTCACGGATCCCGATGTGCTGCAACGGATCGAGCCGAACCCGGCGTTGCTGCGCGCGGTGCTGCGGACCAAGCACCTGATGAACCCCGCCGTGCTCGCGATGGCGCGCAAGATCGTCGAGGCGGTCGTCCGGCAGCTGATGGAGAAGCTGAGGACCGAGGTGCGGCAGGCGTTCAGCGGCACGAGGTCGCGTCGGCCGAGCATCCACCGCAACTCGCGCAACTTCGACTTCTGCGCCACGATCAGGGCAAACCTCCAGCGCTACCGACTGCAAGAGCGCAAGCTGTCGATCGAGCACGCGAAGTTCTTCTCCCGCACGCGCAGGCACGTCGAGCAGTGGCAGGTGGTCCTGCTGGTCGACCAGTCCGGTTCGATGACCAGCTCGGTGATCCACTCGGCCGTCACCGCCGCCTGCCTGTGGAGCCTGCCCGGTCTCAAGACGCACCTCGTCGCGTTCGACACCAACGTCGTCGACCTGACCTCGGACGTGACGGACCCGGTCGAACTGCTGATGAAGGTCCAGCTCGGCGGCGGCACCGACATCGCGAAAGCCACCGCGTACGGGGCGAGCCTCGTGGACAGCCCGCGCCGCGCGATCGTCGCGATCATCAGCGACTTCTACGAGGGCGGGAACTCCGAACACCTCGTCCGCACGGTGAAGGGCATGTGCGAACAGGGCACCCACGTGCTGTGCCTCGCGGCGCTGGACGAGGAGGCGAACCCGGACTACGACCGCGTGCTGGCGCAACGCCTCGCGAACGCGGGGGCCCACGTCGGCGCCATGACCCCAGGCCAACTGGCGGAGTTCGTTGCGGAGAAGCTCGCGTGACCAGACCCGATCTGCTTGCCCTCACCCCGGACGCGCTGGCGGCCCTGGCCAACCGCGGCCTGGTGAAGCGCGCCGCCAAGGAACTCGACGCGGGTGCCGTGCCGGCCCTCGACACCGACCCGTCCGGCGCCGTCCAGGGCAAGTTCCCGGACGGCACCGTCACGACCTTGCCGCAGGGCACCACGCTCGACGCCGCGCGATGCAGCTGCGGCGCGACGGGCGTGTGCCGGCACCGCATCGCGGTGGTCCTCGCCTACCAGCGCACCCGGGAGTCGAGCGCCCCGGCCGAACTGTGGTCGCCGGCCGCGGTGACCGACGAGGACCTGGCGGCGTTGATGGGCGAACGCACCCTCCGCCGGGCCCGCCGAGTGCTCCAGGCCGGCTACCGCGCCAAGCTCCGCCGCCCTGCCGCCGACGACCAGACCGCCCAGGCCGAGCTGCCCACCTGCACGGTGACGTTCCTCGTGCCCGGCGACCTGTCCTACGTCCACACCGACGCGGTCAACCGCGACGAGGCCACGGCACTGGCGGTCTGGGCGTTCCGCGAGGCCGACGCCCACGGCACCGACACGGTCGACGTCGGCGGATCTCCCACCACGGCAACAGATCTGACCGCCGTCACCGACCTGCTGGAGCAGTTGCTCCTCGACGGCGCGGCGAACGCGAGCGAGGTCCTGGACGTCGCCTGGCAACGCCTGCACCGCGACCTGACCGCCCAGCGCCTGCACTGGCCGGCCGCCGTGATCACCGACCTCCTCGCCCAGCTGACCGCGTACCGCCGGCGCAGCGCGGACTACGACTCGACCCAGTTCGCCGCCCTGCTCACCGAACTGCACGCGCGCACCACCGCGACGGGCCCGCGCGCCGAAGTCCTCGGCTTCGACGAACCCGCCGAGACCCCGCTGCGCCGAGTCCGCCTGACCGCCCTCGGCGCCCGTCAGCGCACCGCCACCACCGCCGACGTCTACTTCGCCTCCGGCGACGTGGTCCTGGTGCAACGCGACACCGCCCTGCGCACGGCCCAGAAACTGGCCGCGTCGAACGTCGTCTCCGAGTCGGCCACCCGCAACGCGAGCCGAGTGGTGACGCTGAAGACGAGCCGGGTCGCCAAAACCTCGCTCACGCCGGTCGGCACCTCCTGGGACGACCTGCCGCAGGCGCTGGTGATCGACGACTACCCGGCCGCCGCCGCCCACCTGGCGGAACTGCCGCCGCGCCAGGTGCGGGCGAGGGTGGAGGCGGAGCTGGTGCGCGCGGTCCGGGTCACCGAGGTGTCCGACATCGCCTACGACCCCGCGGCGCAACGCCTGACGGCCACGCTGCACCACCTCCCGCCCGGCGCCGCCCAGCACCACGACCCAACGAACCCGGAGTCCTCACCGCCTCCACCCGCCACCGGGCAGCACGACGTCCCGACGAACCCGCACTCGCTCGGCACCGCACGGCACGACGGCACCGCCACCCAAACCCCAACCCCACCCACCGCCGCGACCGAGCCTCCGACGACCCGAACCCGCTGCTTCCTCGAAGCCACGCACCGAGCTGTCGCCCCGCACGCGCTCGACGCCCTGGCCACCGCGTTGCGCGCCAACCCGACCACGATCACCGGCACGGTCCGCAGGCACCGCGGCTCCCTGGTGATCGACCCGATCGCCGTCCACACCG
>Ga0070710_10000026_pt1 | contig 74564 bp, 76 predicted proteins | sample LARL52metaG_FD_65454 | JGI IMG/M metagenome (GOLD analysis project Ga0070710, IMG submission 65454) | Corn, switchgrass and miscanthus rhizosphere microbial communities from Kellogg Biological Station, Michigan, USA - LAR L5-2 metaG | ecosystem: Host-associated > Plants > Roots > Rhizosphere ...
ACGGTGAACATCGGCAAACAGGGCATCGTTCCGACCAACTGACCCGAAACGCGAAAGGGCGGCCCCGGACTCCGGGACCGCCCTTTCTGCTTACAGGCGTGCGGCAGCGGCGAGCGTACGCATGCCGTTCTCGAGCTGCACGACCGTCGCCTCGGGCACCTCGTAGCCGCAGACCTTGAGCCAGTTGGCGAGCATCCGGTGACCGCCGTCGGTCAGCACCGACTCGGGGTGGAACTGCACGCCCTCGACCGGAAGTTCCTTGTGGCGCATGGCCATCACGATGCCGGTCTCGGTCTTGCCGGTGACCTCGAACTCCGCGGGGATCGTCTCCGGCAGCACCGTCAACGAGTGGTAGCGCGTCGCGATGAACGGCTTCGGCACGCCGTTCAGCACACCCTTGCCCTCGTGGAAGACGATGCTCGTCTTGCCGTGCAGCAGCTCGGGCGCGCGGTCGACCGTTCCACCCCACACCACGCCGATGGCCTGATGGCCGAGGCACACGCCGAAGACCGGCTTACCGGTGTCGGCACACGTCTTGATGACGTCGATGCTCGACCCCGCCCGCTCCGGTGTACCGGGACCGGGGCTCACGAGCACGCCGTCGACGCTCTTGATCTCGTCGAGGTCCACCTCGTCGTTGCGCCGCACGACGCACTCGGCCCCGAGCTGGGCGAGGTACTGGACGAGGTTGTAGACGAAGCTGTCGTAGTTGTCGACCACGAGCACGCGCATGGACAGAGCCTAGTCGGTCGAGTCGAGTGAGTTAGCTCTCGTCTTCGTTGAGGTTAGGCTTCCCTAAAATAGGTGTCATGAGTCGTCCCTTGCGCGTCGCGGTCATCGGCGCCGGTCCGGCCGGTGTGTACGCGGCCGACATCCTGACCAAGTCCGACGTCGACGTGCAGATCGACCTCTTCGAGAAGCTGCCGGCGCCCTACGGCCTGGTCCGCTACGGCGTCGCCCCCGACCACCCCCGCATCAAGGGCATCGTCGGCGCCCTGCAGAAGGTCCTGGACAAGCCGTCGGTCCGGTTCTTCGGCAACGTCGAGTACGGCGTCGACGTCAAGCTCGACGACCTGCGCCAGTTCTACGACGCGGTCATCTTCTCGACCGGCGCCTCCACCGACCGCCCGTTGGACATCCCGGGCATCGACCTGCCGGGCAGCTACGGCGCCGCCGACTTCGTGTCCTGGTACGACGGCCACCCGGACGTGCCGCGCACCTGGCCGCTGACCGCCACCTCGGTCGCGGTGCTGGGCGTGGGCAACGTCGCGCTGGACGTGGCACGGATCCTGGCCAAGACGGCCGACGAGCTGCTGGCGACCGAAATCCCCTCGAACGTGTACGAGGGCCTGGCCGCCTCCCCGGTCACCGACGTGCACGTGTTCGGCCGCCGCGGCCCGGCCCAGGCGAAGTTCACGCCGCTGGAGCTGCGCGAACTCGACCACTCCCCGAACGTCGAGGTGATCGTCCACGCCGAGGGCATCGAGTTCGACGAGGCGTCGATGGCCGCGATCCGCTCGAACAAGCAGGTCGAGATGATCGTGAAGACCCTCCAGGAGTGGGCGATCCGCGACGTCGGCAACCGCCCGCGCCGCCTGCACCTGCACTTCCTCGAAGCCCCGGTGGAGGTGCTCGGCGCCGACCACGTCGTCGGCCTGCGCACCGAAACCCAGGAGCTGACCGGCGACGGCAACGTCCGCGGCACCGGCGTCTTCACCGACTGGGACGTCCAGGCCGTGTACCGGGCGGTCGGCTACCTCTCGACCCACCTGCCCGACGTCCCGTTCGACCACGTCTCGGGCACCGTGCCCCACCTCGCGGGCCGCGTCCTGGACCTGGACGAGGTGCCGATCCCCGGCGTCTACGTGACCGGCTGGATCAAGCGCGGCCCGATCGGCCTCATCGGCCACACCAAGGGCGACGCCCTGGAGACCATCACCAGCCTGCTGGAAGACGCCGCCGCACTCCCCCGCACCACGTCGCCCTCGCCCGACGCGGTGGTCCAGTTCCTCGAACAACGCGCCGTGCCGTTCGTGACCAACGAGGGCTGGAGCCGCCTCGACGCGCACGAGATCGCGCTGGGCGCCGCGCACGGTCGCGAGCGCGTGAAGGTCGTGTCGCGCGAGGAGATGACCGCGATCTCCAACGGCTGACGCCGTCTCCCGATGAAGCCGCCACCACGCGTGGGAGCGGTGGCGGCTTCACATATCCGGTGGCTCGCGCGCGGACACTTGATCCGTGGATCCCTCGCTTCGCGCCCGACTGCAGCGCCTGAACGCGGAGTTCGCCGCCCTCGACCTCGAACCGGACAAGGCGGTGTGGCTCGCGTACGACCTCCTGGTCGACGGCGTGGACACACCCGCGCTCTGCGAACTCGCCGGAGAGTCACCGACCCGGCTGGACGAGCGGGAGGCGCAGACCTCGTCAAGCGGGCACTCGTCGAGCTCGGCATCAAGCCGATGACCTACGACGAGGCCGGCCGGTTCCGCTCCTTCGCGCGCGAGTACCTGCGGCTGGCCGACGAGGAGCTGGGCTCCTCACGTGCGGGCTGATCGCGCGAACGTTTGCCCAGGCATTTCGCTGACCCAGCGATGGGACTGCCTGCTCGTCGCCGAGGCCTCGACGCCGCCCGTGACCGAACCGGCCGTGACCGAACCAGCCGGAAGTCATCCCAACACGACGATGCCGGAAGGACTGCTGTCCGGTGAACCGGTGCCCGCTGCCCCCGCGCGCTTCCTCATGCGCAACGACAACGGCGGATTTTCGGTTCCCGCGGCTCGCGAAATCCTGTGGACAACTCGCGGCGCGCAAGCTCGACGCTACCGCATCCAGCACCCTGAGCTGCACAAACGGTCGTACTGACGCCAGGAACGCCACCGAACGTCACCCGTCCAGGTGACCCGAGCAGCGAGATCGCCGGGCCGCGAACTCAGGTCACTCGGTGGTGACGTGGTTGAACGGCAGCTTCGGTTCCACCCACGGGAAGACGACGAACATCAGCAGCGTCACGATGCCGAGGGTGAGCACGACGGCCTGGATGATCCGCAGATACAGCGGGCCCGGCAGGTGCCGCCAGATCCAGCTGTACATCAGCTCTCCTTCATCTCCGGCGGCACGAAGCCGTCGGCCACAGGGTAGCTCTTGGTCTCGATGGCGTGCACGATCAGGCGCTGCCGGTCGGAGAAGCGCGGGTGGCAGGTCGTCAGGGTGAGCAGGCGGGCCATCTTGTCCGCCGTCACGTTCGCGTTCACCGCATGCGGGATCGGCGCGATGACCTCGCCCTGGGTCGGCACGACGATTTCCTGGCCGACGGTCTTGGCGTAGGCGTCGCCGAGGGTGGTGGACAGCGGGGCGACGCCCGCGCAGGCGGGATCCTTCGCCTTCGGGTTCGAGGCCCAGCCGGCCACCTCGTTGCTCATCGGGAGCACTCGGTAGACGAACCACTGGGTCTGGGTCTGCACGACGATGGCGTTGCAGGACTGGAGCAGGTCGAGGTCGTTGAACGGGGCGCCCTTGCCGACGCGGTGGCCGGCGATGGCGAAGTTGCCCGCCTGGCCCGGCTGTGCGGTGTCCACGTAGTGGCCCGGGCCGATCTCCAGGTGCTTGTCGGTGGTGCCCTCGACGACCGAGAACTTCCAGTCGTTGCCGAAGATCGGGATGTACATCTTCGCGAAGGCCTTGCCCTCGATCAGGTTCAGCTTGTTCTGCCGGTTCGGGTCGGCGGGCGGTGGCGTCACCGTGTTCGAGCCCCACTCGGAGTCGAGGGCGGCGGTGGCCTCCTGCTGCTTCTCCGCGGAGAGCAGGTCCGTCACGTAGACCTCGTAGACGACGAACAGCAGCACGACCAGGCCCATCGTGATGAGGGCCTCTCCGACGCCGCGCACGGCCTTGCGCGCGAAGCTCTCCGGCGGCGGGGCGGGCTTGGCCTCTTCCTCGTCGTAGTAGTCGTCATCGTCGTAGTACTCGTCGTCGTAGTCGTCCTCGACGCGCGGGATCACCTCGGTGGGCGGGTCGACCGGGCGGGGACGGGGCGGACGAGGGGGCATGCCGCGGGGTGGCGTCCCGCGCGGCGGGGTACCAGGTGGCGGACCGGATGGCATCCCCGGCGGCATTCCGCGCGGCGGAGTGCCGGGAGGCGGTCCCTGCGGGCGCGGCGGAGCGCCGGGAGGTGGCAGGCTGCCGGAGAAAGCGCTGGTGAACTGGGTCGCGTCGGGTGGAGGCACCGGGCGCGGTGAAGGTGTGGCCCGCACGTGCTGCAGGTCATCACGACGGGGTGCAGGACGCCGTGGAGGCGGCTGCTGCGGTCCCGAGTTCACCTGTGAACCTCCGCGCGGACTGTGAACTGAAAACAACTGCGTCTGCCAGGTGGTTCGCTGACCACCTTCGCTACGTTAACGTGTTCCCCGAGTAGTGCACGTAAACTTGCGTCACTCAGGGATATCCACGTCAGGCGAGGACAGCATGCCCAAGTCCAAGGTCCGGAAGAAGGCGGTCTACACCGCACCCACTGACCGCCGCACGCCGGTCAAGGTCAAGGCAGCGGGACCGTCTCACCCGGTCTACGTCGTCATCATGCTCGGCTTCATGGTGCTGGGCCTCGCGTGGCTGGTCGTCAACTACATCGCGGCCGAGAAGATCCCGTTCATGCTCGAGCTGGGCGCGTGGAACTTCGCCATCGGCTTCGCGCTGATGATCATCGGTCTGCTGATGACGATGCGCTGGCGCTAGCCACTCGCGGGGTTCAACTGCTCACTGTTCGTCGAGGTCGGTCCGGACGTCACACGTCGGGCCGACCTTTGTTATCACCAGGTTCACCTGGTTCATCTCAGCGTCACCGAAGCACACGGCTGTAAGTCATCCCCATTGGGGACAAGTCCTGTGGACAACTTTGCGAGAAAACGCACAAGCGACGGTTTCCCCTCACACCGAGCCGTTCAGTTGTCCACATTGAATGCGGGACACTCGACGGTGTGACTCGCACCTGGTCCACTCCCGCCCCGCTCGTCGCGGCCGCGTGGGTGCTCGCGCTCCTGCTCGCCGTCGCCACGATCTTCGTCGGCGACAACGCGGGCCGCCTCCTCGTCGGACTGGCAACGCTGCTGGTCAGCTACCTCGCGGCGTTCGCGACGATCGCCCGGCCGCGGCTGTCGGTCGACGCGGACGGGCTCGCCGTGCGGGGGTTCGCGAACACCACGCACCTGACGTGGCACGAGGTGAAGGTCAAGCTGCAGACCACCCGCCGGCTCGGCAGGGAACAACGGACATTGGAACTCGACGCCGACGACCGTCTCGTGGTGCTCACGAAACTGGACCTCGGCGCCGATCCCGAAGAAGTCGCCAGAGTTCTGCACTCACTGCGCCCGTAATCAGTTCGGGCGACACGTCCGGGAGATCTCGGCGATGACCTCGGCCGCGGTGTCGAGCTCGGTCGCGCGCAACCAGAACATGCCGCAGAGCAGCACGACCGCGGCCACCACGGCGGCGATCTGGTAGAGGTTGCGGTTCTGCGCGGGTGCCCTGACCATCGCGAGCGTCAGCAGGCCACCGATCACGAACCCGCCGAGGTGCCCGAGCAGCGAGGCGTTCGTGAACAGGTTCGACACCAGGTTGATCCCGACGACCATGACGATCGTGGAGATGTCCCGCCGCTGCCGCTTCCACAGGATGAGCAACGCGCCCATCAGGCCGAACACCGCACCGGACGCACCGGCGAGCTCCTGGCAGACCGTGCCGAAGTAGAACGCCGACGCGCTGCCGCCGAGCAGCGACAGGAAGTACACGGCGACGAACCGGAGCTTGCCCAGCTCCTGCTCGACGTGCTGGCCCACGACGTAGAGCACGGCCATGTTCAGTGCCAGGTGAATCAGGCCGAAGTGCATGAAGCCCGACGTGAGGACCCGCCACCACTCGCCCTGCGCGGTGAGGTCCGGGACCATCGAGGTCGCCGAGAACAGGCGTGCCCGGTCGTTGTTCATCGGGCTGCCCGACTGGACGACCGTCACCACGTACGCCAGCACGTTGAGCGCGATCAGCACCAACGTGACGATCGGGCGGCCGTTCGACACCTCGGCGCCCACGAGCGTGCGGGCGGTGCGGACCGACCGCCTGCCCTCGTTCACGCAGTCGACGCACTGGAGGCCGACCGCGGCCTCGCGCAGGCAGTCCGGGCACGCCGGACGCTCGCACCTGGTGCAGCGCAGCCGGGTGGGCCGATCGGAATGACGTGCGCAGACCGGGGTTTCCGGCTCCGCTCCGATCGGCCCGTCCGGTGGCACGAGCTTGTCACTCACGCGCGTTCGATCGTGATCCGCTCGATCTTGATGTCGTTGACCGGACGGTCGCCCGCACCGGTCGTGGTGTTGCCGATCGCGTCGACGACGTCGCGCGACTCCTGGTCGGCGACCTCGCCGAAGATCGTGTGCTTGAAGTTCAGCCACGTCGTCGGCGCCACGGTGATGAAGAACTGCGAGCCGTTGGTGTTGGGCCCGGCGTTCGCCATCGCGAGGATGTAGGGCTTGTTGAACTGCAGGTCGGAGGTGAACTCGTCCTGGAAGCGGTAGCCGGGGCCACCGCGGCCGGTGCCGGTCGGGTCGCCGGTCTGGAGCATGAAGCCGGCGATGACGCGGTGGAACAGGGTGCCGTCGTAGAACGGGCCCGAGTTCGTGCCGCTCGCGTTCGCCTCGGTGTAGTCCTTGGTGCCCTCGGCGAGCCCGACGAAGTTCGCCACCGTCTTGGGGGCGTGGTCGGGGAACAGGTTGAGACGGATGTCGCCCTGCGTGGTGTGCAGGGTCGCCGTCACCTTGGTCCCGACGAAGGATTCGTTGCTGTCAGCCACTACCCCATCGTGCCATCCACGGGCGGTGATGTTCAGAAAGGGGCACGATGGGTACCTCTATGACATAACCGGACGACAACGTGTGGAGCACAGGATGGACGAGGTGGACGTCATGACCCGCGCCGGCGAGTCCGTTGGCAAGGCTGTCGGCACCGGTCTGAAGGCCGCGCGTCAGGGTGTCGTTCGCGCTGGTCACGCCGCTGAGGTGAAGCTCGCGGAGCGTGGCATCACGGCTGACCAGGTACGCGGCGTGCTCGTCGAGCGGGCCGACACGCTCATGAGCAAGGCCGAGGACTGGGAGAAGCAGACCCGCCGCTCCCGCAAGCGCCTCGCCAAGCAGAGCGCGAAGAAGCGCGCTGAGCTCATGAGCAAGGCCGAAGAAGTGCGCAAGGAAGTGAAGAAAGCGGCCAAGTACGCGCGCAAGGACGCGAAGTCGCGCGCTAAGGAGATCCGCAAGGCCGCGGCGAACCTCGGTGCCGATGCACCGAAGCGCCGCCGCTGGCCGTGGGTGATGGGTCTGCTGATCGCGGCCGCGGTGGCGGGCTACGTCGCGTTGACGCGCAGGCCGGAGGAGGTCCACCTGCAGGACGACGAGGAGCAGGCCCCGATGGCGGAGCCGGTCCTCAACGGGCAGGTGCCGACTCAGAAGGAACCGGTCAAGTAGGTCGCGGAAACAGCGGAACGGGTGGTCTTCCAGTCGGAAGACCACCCGTTCGTGTGTTCGGTTGGCTAGTCGATCAGACCGCCATCGGCAGCATGCCGGTCACCGAACCGAGGTTGTCGAACTGGCTGAACGACAGCACGTCGGTGGCGCCCATCAGGCCGTCGGCGAACAGCAGGTCCATCCTCGCGGTCGGACAGGTCCTTCACGCCCGTGACGGCCTGGCCCAGCAGCTCGACCGGCAGGTTGTAGATCATCAGGTCGCCCGAGACCCGCGGTGAACGTCTCCGCGACGGTGGTGGCGCTGCCCGCGACACCCACGACCTTGACGACGGCCGGCACCTCGGCGCCGATGCTGTTTGTCGGCGACGGAACCGTTCTCGGAGCTCGTGGTGTCGCCGCCGCCCGCCATCGCGACGTAGAAGAGCGCGCCCGGCATCGAGCACCCGGCTCGGCAGCTCGTCGCCGCGTCGGTGACCGAGCTGATCGCAGTGGTGGTCGTTTGCCGGTCTTCGGCGCGCACGCGACCCTCACTGCAGATCAGTTGACGATCTACAGCATGTGAGCCGAATGGCCTGTCCGGTCCGGCGGACTCATGTTGATCACCACAACGGGTGATCGAGTTCTTCAGAGTTTGAGGTTGGTGATCGCGGTCTCGGCAATGCGCCGAGCCTTGATCGACTGCTTCTGGTTGCTCGTCACGACCACCGCGGCATCGCCTTTCGAGACGGCGTAGACGACACCGGTGTCGTTGCTGACGTACCCTCCGGTCCACCCCGCAGGCGAGCTCGCGGGCTGCGAACCGTCCGGCGCCGCCTCGTTCACGATCTTCTTGGCGACGCGCTCGTCACCCACGTAGACCCGCACGGTCAGCTGGATCTCAGTCGCGTTGGCGTAGAAGAAGCACGCGGGATGAGGCTCGTCCGTTGACAGTTTCACTTTGGGTACGCGCTGCCCGTTCGCTTCGGCCACGAACGTCGTCGCGAGGTACGGGCAGGTGCCGTCCTTCGCGGGCTGGGGTGCGGGCGGCACTGTCGGAGCCGCGCTGGTCGTGGTGGTGACCTGCCGCGTCGGAGTGGCGGGAACCGGCGTGGTCTGAACGACCTCGGTGCCGCACGCGGCGAGGACACCGAGCAGGGGCAGCAACAGTGCTCGTTTCATAGGGGCAACAGTCAACCAGATCCAGAAACTGCTCCAAGCGGCACATTCTTAGGTTGGTCGCCACTCCCCTGCCTCTGGAAGGACCACCACGATGCAGTTCCTGGAACAACGACGTGATCAGGCCTTAGCCCTGTTCCGTATCGTGATCGGCCTCTTCTTCCTGATCCACGGGGTTCAGAAGATCTCGGCGGGCACTTCCCCGCTGTCCTGGCCGGCCGGCCCGATGAGCCTGATCGAGCTGATCGGCGGCGGTCTCATCATGGTCGGCCTGTGGACCCGCTGGGCCGCGTTCATCTGCTCCGGCGCCATGGCCTACGCCTACTTCACCGTGCACCAGCCCCGAGGACTCCTACCGATCGCGAACGGCGGCGAGCTCGCCGCCGTCTACTCGTGGGCGTTCCTGCTGCTGGTGTTCACCGGCGCCGGCGCGTGGAGCATCGACGCACTCCGAAGCAGGTCGTCGAAGAAGTCTCTCGCGAACGTCTGAACGCACTGAAGCCCTGTTCGCCACAACGCGAACAGGGCTTCACCACACCCACCCAGGGGCGAAGCCTCCGAGGGCCTGGGGCGCAGCCCCAGCTGGGGTCTGGGGGCTCGGCCCCCAGAAAACACTCGGAACGTAAAAGGCTCGCGCTCTTTGCGAGCACGAGCCATCCATACGTGGAGACGAGGGGAATCGAACCCCTAACCCCCGCCTTGCAAAGGCGGTGCTCTGCCAATTGAGCTACGTCCCCGAAGATCCGGGGCGGCGAGCCGCCCGCGAGATCAGTCGGTGGGGGCGGTGGCCTCGCGCCACAGGTCCGCGTCGACCTTGGCCGAACGGCTGCGCTTCACGAAGAACAGGACCGCACCGGCAACCACGACGAGTGCGATGATCTTCTTAGCCACTTCGAATCCCTCCCAAGTCTGCAAACGCACGACCCCATCACGCTACAGGATTCCGAGCGGTGATGATGGGGGTCCGGGGGTTCACCCCCGGCTGGGGGTCTGGGGGATCGGCCCCCAGAGAAAAAGACGATGATCCGGTAATGGTCGACGCTCTCCGTCGACATGAGAATGCACCGAATCGAGTGGGCCTAGGAGGACTTGAACCTCCGACCTCTTCATTATCAGTGAAGCGCTCTAACCGCCTGAGCTATAGGCCCTCGATCATCACCCCTTGGGGCAACGAGGAGAACCTTACAGGATCGTCCTTCGCTGCCCCAAATCGGGGGTCACTCGCGCTCGGAGAGCGTCAACTCCAAGCCACCGGCCAGATCCGCGGACACGTTGTAGACGAACGCACCCACGGTGGCGAGGGCCGTGAAGAGCACGATGTTCACCGCGCCGATGATCGCCGAGACGCCGAACACGCGGCCCGCGCTGATCAGCGGTTCGCCCGGCTCGTTGGCCTGGAGCAGGTCGTTCGCGGTGCTGTTGATCTTGTCCCAGACACCCATGCCGTGCAGCACGCCGTAGAGCACGCCGACTGCGACGAGCCAGACGAAGAACAACGCCACGCCGAGGACCAGGGCGAGCTTGAGCACCGACCACGGGTCGACGCGCTTCACCTGGAGCGAGGCGCGGCGCGGGCCGCGGCCGGGACGGCGGGCCGACGGGGTGGCCGCGGCCGGACGGGCCGCGGAGTTGCCGAGGTTCACCGACGTGCGGCTGCTGCCCAGACCCACCGGCACGGCCGAGCCCGTGACCGCGGGCTTCTGCACCTTGACGGTGTCCGGGTCGGTCTGCGGGAACGCCGGCTCGGAGCTCGGGACGGGCGGGGCGGCCGGAGCCACGTACGCCTCGGTCGAGTCCTGCTGGGTGACCTCCGTGTCGTTCGTCACGCGCTGCCAGGGCGGCGGCGCGGAGACGACAGGTTCCTCGGCGACGGCGGCAACCGGCGCGACCGGCACGGCAGGCTCAGCGGCGGGAGCCGGAGCGGGCGTGTCGATCGCGACGGTCTTCTCCTCGACGGGAGCAGCGGGAGTCTCCGGAGCAGTCGCTGCGCCAGCCGCCTTGTCCGCCGACACCGGCTTGGTCTTGTCCCCACCCGAGGAACCGGAGGCCGCAGGCTTGGCCTCGGCCGCGGACTCCCCTGACTTCTGGGGAGTCGGCTTGGTGATCACCGCGGTCTTGTCCGCGTCCCGACCTTCGCGGTTCTCGGGTGGAGTCACGAGCTGTCCTTAGCCTCTCGCTAGCGATTCCGACTACTCGGCCGAGTCGGTGGGGGTGGCTGCCTGGTCGGCGCCGGAGTCCACTGCTGAGCCCTCCGCGGCAGACGCCTCACCGTTAGTGACGTCGCTGGGCTCGTCCGCGTTGCGTGCGACGGCGATCAAAGTGGTGCTCTCGCCGAGGTTCATCAGCCGCACGCCCTTCGTCTGCCGTCCAGCCTTGCGCACCTGCTCGGCGCGAGTCCTGATGACCCCGCCGCTCGAGGTGATGGCGTAGAGCTCGTCGTCGACGTCGACGATGAGCGCGCCCACCAGCCTGCCACGTCGGCGGTCGTGCTGAATGGTCAGCACACCCTTGCCGCCACGGCCCTGAACCGGGTAGTCCTCGATCGGCGTGCGCTTCGAGTACCCACCGTCGGTGGCCACCAAAACGAAGAGGCCCTCCTGCACGACGCCCACCGAGAGCAGCTCGTCGTCGGCGTTGAACCGCATGCCCTGCACGCCTGACGTGGCACGACCCATCGGGCGCAGCACGTCGTCGGTCGCGTGGAACCGGATCGACTGGCCGTCCGCGGACACCATCAGCAGGTCGTCGTCGGCCGAGCAGAGCACGGCACCGACCAGCTCGTCGTCCTCGCGCAGGTTGATGCCGATAAGACCACCCGATCGGTTGGAGTCGAAGTCGGACAGCTTCGACTTCTTCACCAGACCCTTGCGGGTGGCGAGCACGAGGTACGGCGACACCTCGTAGTTCTTGATCTGGATGACCTGCGCGATCTCCTCCTCCGGCTGGAACGCGAGGAGGTTCGCGACGTGCTGGCCGCGCGCGTTGCGGTTGGCTTCCGGCAGCTCGTACGCCTTCGTGCGGTACACGCGGCCCTTGTTCGTGAAGAACAGGATCCAGTCGTGCGTCGAGCACACGAAGAAGTGGGCGACGATGTCGTCCTGCTTGAGCTGCGCGCCCTGCACGCCCTTGCCGCCGCGCTTCTGCGCCCGGTAGAGGTCGGTCTTGGTGCGCTTCGCGTAGCCGGTGCGGGTGATCGTGACGACCACGTCCTCGACCGCGATCAGGTCCTCCATGGACACGTCGCCGTCGAACGGGATGATCTTCGTGCGGCGGTCGTCGCCGAACTTCTCCACGATCGCCGTGAGCTCGTCGCGCACGATCTTGCGCTGCCGCTCGGGCTTTTCGAGGATGTCCTTGAGGTCCGCGATCTCCAGCTCGATCTCGGCCAACTGGTCGATGATCTTCTGGCGCTCCAGGGCGGCCAGGCGGCGGAGCTGCATCTCCAGGATCGCGTTGGCCTGGATCTCGTCGACGTCGAGGAGCTCCATCAGGCCCGTGCGCGCGATGTCCGGCGTCTCGGACCGGCGGATCAACGCGATGACGGCGTCGAGCTGGTCGAGCGCCTTCACCAGGCCGCGCAGGATGTGCGCGCGCTCCTCGGCCTTGCGCAGGCGGAACTTGGTCCGCCGCACGATGACCTCGATCTGGTGCTTCACGTAGTGGCGGATCATCTGGTCGATCCGCAGCGTGCGCGGCACGCCGTCGACCAGCGCCAGCATGTTGACGCCGAACGAGTACTGCAGCTGCGTGTGCTTGTAGAGGTTGTTCAGCACGACCTTCGCCACCGCGTCGCGCTTCAGCGTGATCACGATGCGCATGCCGATGCGGCGGTTCGACTCGTCGGCGATGTTCGCGATGCCGGTGAGCTTGCCGTCGCGCACGAGCGCCGCGATGTTCTCGACCAGGTTGTCCGGGTTGACCTGGTACGGCAGCTCGGTGACGACCAGGATCGTGCGGCCCTTGGCGTCCTCGTCCACCTCGACGACCGCGCGCATGCGGACCGAGCCGCGACCGGTGCGGTACGCGTCCTCGATGCCGGAGGTGCCGAGGATCTGCGCGTACGTCGGGAAGTCCGGACCCTTGATCCGGGCGATCATCGCTTCGAGGGTCTCCTCGTCGGAGGCCTCGTGGTTGTCGAGCGCCCACACGACACCGTCCGCGACCTCGCGGAGGTTGTGCGGCGGGATGTTGGTCGCCATGCCGACGGCGATGCCGGAGCTGCCGTTGATCAGCAGGTTCGGGATGCGCGACGGCAGGACCGTCGGCTCCTGGATGCGGCCGTCGTAGTTGTCGCGGAAGTCGACGGTCTCTTCCTCGATGTCGGCCAGCATGTGCATGGCCAACGGGGAGAGCCGGCACTCCGTGTACCGCATGGCGGCGGCGGGGTCGTTGCCCGGCGAGCCGAAGTTGCCCTGACCGTCGATCAACGGGTAGCGCATCGCCCACGGCTGGGCGAGACGCACCAACGCGTCGTAGATCGCCGAGTCACCGTGCGGGTGATAGTTGCCCATCACGTCGCCGACGACGCGCGCGCACTTGTTGTAGCCGCGGTCGGGACGGAAGCCGGAGTCGAACATCGAGTACAGGACGCGGACGTGCACGGGCTTGAGCCCGTCCCGCACGTCCGGCAGCGCACGACCCACGATGACGGACATCGCGTAGTTGATGTACGAGGTCTGCATCTCCTGCTGGATCTCGACCGGCTCGATGCGGTCGTGCTCCGGGGGCAGCGTCGTCTCGGTCACTGATCTCTTTCCTTCTCGCCGGAAACGCCAGGGGGCCTAGGGACCAAGACCGGACTAGATGTCCAGGAACTTGATGCTCTTGGCGTTGCGGGTGATGAACGAACGGCGTGCCTCGACGTCCTCGCCCATGAGCACGCTGAACAGCTCGTCGGCGGTGGCCGCGTCGTCCATGGTGACCTGCCGCAGGATCCGGTTCGCCGGGTCCATCGTGGTCTCCCACAGCTCCTCGGCGTTCATCTCACCGAGACCCTTGTACCGCTGGATGTTGTCGTCCTTGCCGAGCTTCTTGCCGGCCGCGATGCCGTCCTTGATCATGGCGTCGCGCTCGCGGTCGGAGTAGCAGTACTCCGGCTCCGTCCGCTGCCACTTGATCTTGTAGAGCGGCGGCTGCGCGAGGTAGACGTGGTTGTGCTCGATGAGCGGCTGCATGAAGCGGAACAGCAGCGTGAGAAGCAGCGTGCGGATGTGCTGGCCGTCGACGTCGGCGTCGGCCATCAGCACGATCTTGTGGTAGCGCAGCTTGGCGAGGTCGAACTCGTCGTGGATGCCGGTGCCGAGCGCCGTGATCAGCGACTGGACCTCGGTGTTCTTCAGCACGCGGTCGATGCGCGCCTTCTCCACGTTGATGATCTTGCCGCGGATCGGCAGGATCGCCTGGTACATCGAGTCGCGACCTTCTTTGGCTGAACCGCCCGCGGAGTCACCCTCGACGATGTAGAGCTCGCAGCGCTCCGGCTCGGTCGAACGGCAGTCCTTCAGCTTGCCGGGCAGGCCGCCGATGTCGAGCGCGCCCTTGCGGCGCACCAGCTCGCGGGCCTTGCGCGCGGCGATGCGGGCCTGCGCGGACGACACCGACTTCGTGACGATGGTCTTCGCCTCGTTGGGGTGGCGCTCGAACCAGTCGGCCAGGTGCTCGTTCGTCGACTTCTGCACGAACGACTTGGCCTCGCTGTTGCCCAGCTTGGTCTTCGTCTGGCCCTCGAACTGGGGCTCCTTCAACTTCACCGAGATGATCGCGGCGAGACCCTCTCGGATGTCGTCACCGGTGAGGTTGGCGTCCTTCTCCTTGAGGAGCTTCTTCTCGCGCGCGTACTCGTTGACGACACGCGTCAACGCGGCGCGGAAGCCCTCCTCGTGCGTGCCGCCCTCGTGCGTGTTGATCGTGTTCGCGAACGTGTAGACCGAGGCCGTGTAGCCGGTGTTCCACTGCATCGCGACCTCGACCTGCAGGTCGTCGCCCTGCGCCTCGAAGCCGATCACCTTCTGGTGCACGGCCTCGCGCGTGTGGTTGATGTGGCGGACGAAGTCCTCCAGACCACCCGGGTAGTGGAAGACGCGTTCCTTCACCGCGGCCTTGTGGCCCTCGGCGTCGGCCTCCTCGTCCTCGGCCGAGACCCGCTCGTCGCGCAGGATGATCGTGATCCCCTTGTTGAGGAACGCCATCTCCTGCAGGCGGCGCGCGATCGTCTCGACGTTGTACTCGGTGGTCTCGAAGATCTCCGGGTCGGCCCAGAACGTGACGGACGTGCCGGTCTCGTCGGTCGGTTCGCCCTGGCGCAGCTCGTGCGCGGGCTTGGAGGCCTCGTAGCGCTGGGTCCAGTTGTAGCCGGCGTGCTTGATCTCCAGGTCGACGGCCGTGGACAGCGCGTTCACCACCGAGATGCCGACACCGTGCAGACCGCCGGACACCGCGTACGAGTCGCTGTCGAACTTGCCGCCCGCGTGCAGCTTGGTCATGACGACCTCGACGGTGGGCACGCCCTCGACCGGGTGCATGCCGGTCGGGATGCCGCGACCGTCGTCGATCACCCGGACGCCGCCGTTGGCCAGCAGGGTGACGTCGACCGTCGTCGCGAACCCGGCCATCGCCTCGTCGACCGAGTTGTCCACGACCTCCTGGACCAGGTGGTGCAGACCGCGCTCGCCGGTCGAGCCGATGTACATGCCCGGCCTCTTGCGCACTGCCTCGAGACCCTCGAGGACGGTGATCGAGGACGCGCCGTACTCATTCTTCTTCGCTGACACGGGCCTGGAGTCTCCTCGCTGATGCGGGCCGGGCCCGCACGGTGATGGGTGACGCTCCCCTTGATTCTACCGGTGCGCACCGACAGAACGGGGTCAAGGACACCTTTGATTCGGTCACAGAGGCCCGCAAGTCGCACCGGACGGGTCAGGACGGCCGAAAAGGGGGTTCAAATCCGCTGGTGAACGCTCATTGCGCCACAGGACGGCCGCTGAGCCCTTGACAGGACCTCACCCGTAGGTGTCACGCGGACCGCGCCCCGGAACGTGCCTGGGGCCGTGTCGCCAGTTCGGAGCGTCCGGACCCTTGATCTTGAGCCGCTTCACGACGCCGTTGCCCACGCCCGCGGCGATCCGTTTGAGCAGGTCGCGCTGCAACAGGCGCAGCTGAGTGGCCCACGCCGTCGATGACGCCTGGACCGTCAGTTCCCCGTCACTGAGAGCGATCGGTTTCGCGTGCTCGGCGACGTCCTCTCCCACCAGTTTTGCCCATCGACCGAAGACCTGGCCACCCTGAAGTTGCTCGACCCAGCCCCGGTCGGCGGCGATCCGCGACGCGATCCGGCCGATCGTCTGGGGGTCGCGGTCGTCCGGTCCCGGCCCCGACCACCGGCGCCGCCTGCGGTTGACCGGGCGGCCCTTCGACTTGCTGCCGGGGGTGCGTCCACGGGCCTTCGCGCTGGCCTTCGCCGCTTCGAGAGCGGCCCGTGCGAGGTCAGACCCCTTCAGTGGCTCACCCTCAGGTGTGAATGAACCTGTGGACAAGTCCGGATTTGTGACGGAGTTATCCACACCATCCACAGACTTGTCCCCAGATGTGTGGGCGGACACACCCGATCGAGCTACATCTTGGGGATCTGAGTTAGACACGTCGGACCTCCCCGCCACTTACCTCAAACCGGGCACCGCTCAGCTCGTCGGGAACGTCCTCCGCCACCGCGGCGGTGATCAGCACCTGCTCCGCGGCGGCCGCGACCTTCGCCAGCTGCTGCCGCCGGCCGCGGTCGAGCTCCGCGAAGACATCGTCCAGCACGAGCACCGGTTCGATGCCGTCGACACGCATCAGCTCGTAACCGCCGAGCCTCAACGCGAGCGCGAACGACCATGACTCTCCGTGACTGGCGTACCCCTTCGCGGGAAGTTCGCCGAGCGTCAGGTCGAGGTCGTCGCGGTGCGGGCCGACGAGGCACACCCCGCGTTCGATCTCCTGCCTCCGCACCCGGTCGAGCTCGGCCAGCAGCAGGTCCTCGATGCTCTCCCGGTCCTCCGGGAGTTCGCCGACGCTCGACCGGTACGAGATGAGCGCCGGACGTGACTCCGGTGCCACCTCCGCGTACGCCGTCGTCACGTGGTCCGCCATGTCGCGGACCAGCTTCATCCGCGCGGCCAGCAGCTCCGCGCCGTGCTTGGCGAGGTGCCCGTCCCAGACGTCGAGCGTGGACAGGTCGGCCGACCGCGAGTGCTTCACCGTCTTCAACAACGCGCTGCGCTGCTTCAGGACACGGTCGTAGTCGCTGCGAACGCCCGCGAACCGTGGGGCGCGCAGCACCAGCATCTCGTCGAGGAACCGCCGCCGGTCGCTCGGATCGCCTCGCACAAGAGAGAGGTCCTCCGGTGCGAACAACACGGTGCGCAAGATCCCGAGCACGTCACGCGGACGCGGCACCGGACCGCGGTTGATCCGCGCCCGGTTCGCCTTGCCCGCCGTGATCTCGAGCTCCACGAGCAGCTCGCGGTCGTCGTTGACCACGGCCGCCCGCACGACAGCGCGCTGAGCGCCGTGCCGGATCAGCGGCGCGTCCGTGGCGACGCGGTGCGAACCCAACGTCGCCACGTACCCGATCGCCTCGACCAGGTTCGTCTTGCCCTGGCCGTTGCGCCCGACGAGCACCGACACGCCGGGCTCGAACGCCAGGTCGGCGAGCTCCCACGACCGGAAGTCGCTGACCTGCAGGTGTCTGACGTGCACTCCCTAGCCCTGGGTGCTGCCCGAACCGGACGACGGACCGGCGAGGTGCACCGCGTGGCCACCGAACTGGTTGCGCAGCGCGGCGACCGCGCGCATCGCGGGCGAGTCCTCCTGCCGCGACTGGAACCGCGCGAACAGCGCGGCGGAGATCACCGGGAGCGGCACCGCGTTGTTGATGCCCTCCTCGACGGTCCACCGGCCCTCGCCGGAGTCCTCGACGTAACCGCGCAGGTCGTCGAGCTCCGGGTCGGACTCCAGCGCACGCACCAGCAGGTCGAGCAGCCACGACCGCACGACGGTCCCGCGCTGCCACGCCGAGATCACCGCGGGCACGTTGTCCACGACGTCGGTCTTGTCGAGTAGTTCGAAGCCCTCGGCGTACGCCTGCATCAGGCCGTACTCGATGCCGTTGTGCACCATCTTCGAGTAGTGGCCGGCGCCGACCTTGCCCGCGTGCGCGAAACCTTCCTCGCGCGGGCCTTCCGGACGCAACGCGTCGAAGATCGGCATCGCCTTCTCGACGTCCGCGGCGTCGCCACCGACCATCAGCGCGTAACCGTTGTCGAGGCCCCACACACCGCCGGACACACCGCAGTCGAGGTAGCCGATCTCCTTCTCCGCCAACAGATCCGCGTGGATCCGGTCGTCGGTGAACTTGGAGTTGCCGCCGTCGATCACCAGGTCGCCGGGTGCCAGCAGCTCGGACAGCTCCTTCACCGTGTCACGGGTGATGTCGCCGGCGGGCACCATCACCCACACCACGCGCGGCGCCTCGAGCTTGGACACCATGTCCGCCAACGACTCCGAGTCGCTGACCTCTGGGTTGCGGTCGTAGCCGATCACCTCGTGACCGGCACGACGCACCCGCTCGCGCATGTTGAAACCCATCTTGCCGAGGCCGACGAGTCCGAGCTGCACGGTGTTCTCCCCTAAACGTTTCTCGTTACCCGGTAAGGGTTTTAGCCGGGCAGGCGAACGGGCATCAGGAGGTACAGGTAGCCCGGCGCCACGTTCCCATCCTCGTCCACCGGCTTGAGGAGCGCCGGTCGGCTGGGTGTGGTGAACGACAAGTGGACACGGGGCGTGCGCACCGCTCCGAGACCGTCGAGGAGGTACCCGGGGTTGAACGCGATCGTGACCGCGTCGCCGGTGTACTCGACGGGCAGCTCCTCCTCGGCCGAACCCTCGTCGTCGCCACCGGCGGACAGGCGCAGACCGCCGTCCACGAACTCGAGCCGGACCTGGGTGCCGCGCTCGGCGACGAGCGACACGCGCTTGATCGCCTGGACGAGCGTGTCGACCTCGATGATCGCCGCGGCCGAGTGCTCGGTCGGCAGGAGCTGGCGGTACTTCGGGAAGTCCGCGTCGAGCAGGCGGGTGGTCGTGCGCTTGCCGGAACCGGACAGGCCGAGCAGTCCGTCGTTCGCCGCGAGGGACATCTCGACCTTGCCGCCGGACGAGCCGAGCGTCTTGGCCGCGTCGCCGAGCGTGCGGGCCGGGACGAGCACGGCGACCTCGCCGAGGGAGGCGTCCGGCTCCCACGGGAACTCGCGCATCGCGAGCCGGAACCGGTCGGTGGCGACGAGGGTCAGCTTGCCCTCGCCGATCTCCACGCGCACACCGGTCAGCATCGGGAGCGTGTCGTCCTTGCCGGCCGCGACGGCGACCTGGGCGACGGCCTCGCCGAAGACCTCACCGGGAAGCTCGCCGATGAGCTGCGGCATCGACGGCAGCGCGGGGTAGTCCTCGACCGGCATCGTCGGGAGGCTGAACCTGGCGCTGCCACAGCTGATCATCATGCGAGCGCCGTCGACGGCGATCTCGACCGGGTGGTTCGGGAGCGCCTTCGTGATGTCCGCGAGCAGACGGCCGGAGACGAGCGCACGGCCGCCGTCGGCGATCGTCGCCGGGACACCGACCTGGGCCGAGACCTCGTAGTCGAATCCCGAGACCGTCAGCGACTCCTCCGACTCCGCGTCGAGCAGCACGCCGCCCAGCACGGGGACCGGTGGACGGGACGGGAGGCTGCGAGCGACCCAGGCGACAGCGTCGGCGAGGCCGTCGCGTTCGACGCGGATCTTCATGAGGCGTCCTTTCCTCGACAGTCGACAAGCCCAACCACAGCAACGTGCCAGTGGGGGTCAGGGAGCCTCGTCCCTCGGGGTCAGTCTCCTCGACTCCGAGGGCGGAGCATCCACCGTAGAGCGTCCTGGCCCTTCCCGTCACTTCGGGGTTCGGGCACCGATCCCCGGGAGCCGTCCCCCGCTGTTTTGCTTTTGAAGTTCTTCTTGGAAGAGATCAACAGCAGTAACAGTAAGGGCTGTGGATTGTGGGGACAGCCGTTAAACGCGCAGGTCGGGAGGCCATCGTCCATGTGGACTAAGGGGGGATGGCACCCGGGGACAGATCGGCGCACCCGGGGACAGCCGGTTGTGCACACCTCTCGATCCACAGATCGTCCACAGTTGTCCCCGGGTGCGTCCCCGGGTGCGGCGCAGTTGTACCCGGGTGTTCAACAGGCTTCTGTGGCCAGATCGTGGCCGGGGCCACAGACTTTTCCAGTTGTCCCCACCCCTTCGAGTGCGGTGCGCAAACAGTAAGGCCCTCCGCGCGGCCGGACACCCCTCGACTCCACCCGGGTTCGAGCGCGCGCGTACGGCCCGTGCACCGAGTTTGCTTGATCGCACGCGGGGGCCTTTCGTGCGCTCGTACCGCACGCGGGGACCCCGCGTGCGATCCCCGCGTGCGCGGAGATGCCGCGTGTGCAACAAAAAGAAGGGGCCCTCCGTCGTGGAGGACCCCTCGGCGTACCTGGGTTGGATCAGGGCGCGTGGCGGGCGCGCTGCTTGATCCGCGACGTCAGCTCCTGCACCTGGTCGTAGATCCGCCGGCGCTCCGCCATCTCCTTGCGGATCTTCTTGTCCGCGTGCATGACCGTCGTGTGGTCGCGGCCGCCGAACGTCTGCCCGATCTTCGGCAGCGACAGGTCGGTCAGCTCGCGGCACAGGTACATGGAGATCTGCCGCGCTTGGGCGAGCGCCTTCGTCTTACCCGGGCCGCAGAGGTCGTCGATCGTGACGCCGAAGAACTCGGCGGTGACCGCCATGATCGTCGGCGCGGTGATCTCCGGCGCGTGCGAGTCGGGGATCAGGTCGCGCAGCACGATCTCGGCGAGCTGGACGTCGACCGGCTGGCGGTTGAGCGACGCGAACGCCGTGACGCGGATGAGCGCGCCCTCCAGTTCGCGGATGTTGCGCTCGATGCGGGCGGCGATGAACTCCAGCACCTCGGCCGGGGCCGCGAGCCGGTCCTGCGCCGCCTTCTTGCGGAGGATCGCGATGCGGGTTTCCAGCTCGGGCGGCTGGATGTCCGTGATCAGGCCCCACTCGAACCGCGTGCGCAGGCGGTCTTCCAGCGTCTCCAGCCGCTTGGGCGGCCGGTCGCTCGACACCACGATCTGCTTGTTCGTGTTGTGGAGCGTGTTGAACGTGTGGAAGAACTCCTCCTGCGTACCTTCCTTGCCCTCCAGGAACTGGATGTCGTCGACGAGCAGCACGTCGATGTCCCGGTAGCGGCGCTGGAAGGCGACCTTGCGGTCGTCGCGCAGCGAGTTGATGAAGTCGTTGGTGAACTCCTCGGTCGACACGTACCGCACGCGCATGCCGGGGAACAGGCGCTGGGCGTAGTGCCCGACGGCGTGCAGCAGGTGCGTCTTGCCGAGGCCGCTCTCACCCCAGATGAAGAGCGGGTTGTACGCCCGGGCGGGAGCCTCGGCCACCGCGACGGCCGCGGCGTGCGCGAACCGGTTCGAGGCGCCGATGACGAACGTGTCGAAGTTGTACTTCTCGTTCAGCCGGGTCTGCGACGGGGACGGGTTGGCGGGCCTGGTGTACGGGAGGTTCCCGTTCGGCGTCGCCGCACCCGCCGTGTTGGCGGTGTTGAACGTCGGCCAGATCTCGGTGACGGCGGCGAGCGCGTCGCCGGCTTCGTCGACCTCGTCCGAGTCCGCGTTCTCCGTTGCTGTATCAGCGTTTGTCGCAACACCCGCGACGGTCGCGACCGCGTCGTCCGTGATCACGGACACGGGCGTGTCGCCGTTGGGGATGCCGGGCACCGCCTGGACGGTCTGCACCGGGATGGGCGTGGTCGGCGGGCTCACGGGTTCCGGCGAGTCGACCTTCACCGCCAGGGAGACCGTGCGGCCGAGCCTGCGGGAGAGAGCGGCGGTGATCGGGTCGCGCAACGCGCGTTCGATCGCCTCCTTCGCGAAGTCGCTCGGGGCCGCGAGCAGGGCCGTCCCGTCGAGCAAACCGATCGGACGGGTGACCCTCATCCACGCGCGCTGCTGAGGGGACAGGTGGCTCGTGGCGAGCTCCTGCACCACCTCGGCCCACACGAGACCAAGGTCGACCTGCTGGCTAGACACCTCCGCGCTCCCCTCCCCTCCACTGGAGCCCATGACTCCACATGTGGACACGGAGAATAGAGGCATCCACAGAGTTATCCACAACTGTGCACTAAATGGTGCGTTGTGTTGCCGGTGCGATGGCGGCTCCCACGCCGGCCCGGCACGCGCGAGGGGAGAACGGTAACAAGGCCCGGCACGCCTCACAAGACGTGGCATCGACCACCCCGATTTGGTCGGCGCACCCGGGGGTGCGTACCCTCGTATGAGTCTCCCGCTTGCGACGGGCGCCTTTCGCGCGCCTACGTCCACTGCCATCGGGGACAACCACACAGGCTTTGTCAGCAGTGAAGCAACGGGAGAACCGACCGTGAGCAAGGGTAAGCGCACCTTCCAGCCCAACAACCGCCGCCGCGCGAAGACGCACGGCTTCCGGCTGCGCATGCGGACCCGCGCCGGCCGCGCCATTCTGGCCGCGCGCCGCAGCAAGGGCCGTGCCACTCTGTCCGCCTGACAGCGGCTGGTAAGCGCAGCGTCGTCGTGCTCCCACCGGCCGCCCGGCTCACCCGCAGCCAGGACTTCGGCCTGGTGGTCCGCCGAGGCCGCCGCGCCGGACGACCCCGGTTGGTCGTCCACGCCTTGACGCCAGACGTGCCCACCTTGGATTCGTCCAAGGTGGGCTTCGTCGTGAGCAAGGCAGTTGGCAACTCGGTGGTCCGCCACCGCGTCTACCGGCGCCTGCGCCACGTCGTACGTCCCTGCCTGGCAGACCTGCCACCGGGAACTCTCGTCGTGGTCAGGGCGTTGGCTCCAGCAGCCGAGGCGTCGAGCTCGGAACTCGCCGCCGACTTCTCCTCTGCCCTGCGCAAGGTGCTGCGATGACGACGTTGCCCGCGAAGGTCGCGCTGCTGCCGGTGCACTTCTACCGGAAGTTCATCTCACCGCTGCTGCCGCCGACCTGTCGCTTCTACCCGAGCTGCAGCGCGTACGCGGTGGAAGCTCTGACCGTCCACGGTGCGCTGCGGGGAACCTGGCTGACCATCCGCCGGTTGCTGCGCTGCGGACCCTGGCACCCTGGAGGCCTGGACCCCGTTCCGCCGAGGCGGCAGGTCCCCGACGTATCCACCGAGGAGTAGCTCCGTGCTCAACTTCATCTACTACCCGGTGTCCTTCATCTTGTGGTGTTGGCACTGGGTCTTCGGCCACATCTTCGGTGAGTCGAGCGGCTTCGCCTGGGCGCTGTCGGTGATGTTCCTGGTCTTCACCCTCCGTGCCATCCTCTTCAAGCCGTTCGTCGGCCAGGTGCGCTCCATGCGGCGGATGCAGGAGTTCGCGCCGGAGATGCAGAAGATCAAGAAGAAGTACCCGAACGACCGCCAGCGCCAGGCGCAGGAGATGCAGAAGCTCCAGGCCGAGCACGGCGTGAACCCGCTCGGCGGCTGCCTGCCGATGCTGGTGCAGGTTCCGGTGTTCATCGGTCTGTTCCACGTGCTGCGCTCGTTCCAGCCGGGCTGGGGCGAGGTCTACTTCTTCGACAAGGCAGGCGTTGACTCGTTCGTCAACGCCAAGCTCTTCGGCACGAACCTGTCGACCTTCATCTCGATGCCCGCCGACAAGCTCGCGCAGTTCGGCACTGAACGCCTGAACGTCATCCTCGTCGCCGTGCCGCTGATGATCGTGGCGTCCATCGCGACCCACTTCACGGCCCGTCACTCGGTCGCCCGTCAGAACCAGTCCGCCCTGGACAACCCGCAGACGGCGATCATGAACAAGCTGACGCTCTACATCTTCCCGCTGGGCGTCCTCGTCGGTGGCTTCTTCTTCCCCGTCGCGATCCTGCTGTACTGGCTCTCCAACAACGCGTGGACCCTCGGCCAGCAGCACATCGTCTACAAGAAGATCGACGCCGAGGAAGAGACGAAGAAGGCCGCGGCCGTCGAGACCCGCCAGGCCCTCGCGCCGAAGCCGGGCGCCAAGCCGGTCAACCCGAAGAAGCCCGCCCCCGGCGTCAAGCCGGCCAACGGAGCCAAGCGCATGCCGACCGCGGGCCCCGGTGGCCCCTCCGCTTCCGCGGATACGAACGGCAGCAGCTCCAACACCGAGATTCCCGGCCTGATCTCAGGTCGATCCACCAGCAAGAAGCCGGGCAACAAGAAGCGCCGCTGATTTCGGGCTTCTGCCCCGGAGAGGAGACATCGTGTCGGAGACCTTGCAGGCGACCGACGACGTGGAGGCGTCGTCGTCGGCAGAGGCTGAGGCCGACGCCTCGGCCGAGCCGCAGTCGCAGAGCAAGACCGAGGACCTGCTCGTCCAGGAAGGCGACATCGCCGGCGACTACCTCGAGCGCCTGCTGGACCTGCTCGACTACGACGGCGACATCGATCTGGACGTGGAAGGCGGCCGAGCCGTCGTCAGCATCGACGGTGGCGAGGACCTGGCCAAGCTGGTCGGCCCCCGAGGCAACGTCCTCGAATCCCTCCAGGAGCTGACCCGCCTGGCCGTGCAGCAGGAAACGGGCGTCCGGTCCCGCCTGATGCTCGACATCGCCCAGTGGCGTGCGGGCCGCCGCGCGGAGCTGGCCGAGCTCGGCCGCTCGACTGCGGAGAAGGTGCTCGCTTCCGGTGAGCGCGCCCGGCTGCACCCGATGACCCCGTTCGAGCGCAAGGTCGTGCACGACGCCGTTGCCGCGATCGCAGGCGTGCACAGCGAGAGCGAGGGTGAGGAGCCGCAGCGGCGGGTCATCATCTTCCCCAAGCCCTGACGCTTCCCGCTCACGGCCCCTGGCTCCGCTCGGAGTCAGGGGCCGTTTGCTGTCTCGGGCTACTGACGCCCAGCCGTGAGCCGTGTTGGTGGAGGTACGCGCCCGGTGCCGAGTGCGCCGTGTTGCGCGGAGGGCGGTGCCGGTCACTGTTCCACGTGAAACGCCCGCCCGGCCCACCACTCGGCCAACCACGCCTCCTGTTCAAACGTGTCCGGCACCCGGAACCCGCGAGCCGTCGAGATCAACCTCCAGGACGTTGAGGGCGCCACTCCGTCCATCCCCAACAACAACGCGGCCAACAACGATGACCGTCCAATCCCGGCCCAACAGTGGAACACCACATGGGCTCCGCTTCGATACAGGGCGTAGATCGGCTCCATTGCGGCAACAGCCTCCGCAACCTCGGGCACGCCTCGGTCCTCGATCGGGAAGCTGACGAACCGCATCCCCGCCGCAGTCACGACGGCCTCCTCGTGAACGAGGTCGCACTCGACTCGCTCCGCATCCGTCTGCGCCGACACCAGAAGATCAACGCCGAGCCGCCGCAGGCCGCGAATCTTCCCTTCAAGAAGTGCGCCACCGGCGGGGTGAGCCATCGTCGAAACGATCCCAGGACCGTCATGAACCACCGTGTAGATGGTTGGACGCAACTTTCCCCCAAGTTTCACGTGAAACAGCGCTCAGGATTTGGCGGAGCGCACGGTCGATCCGTCATGATGGTCCCCTGGCATTCGCCAGCTTTTCCACCGGCCGCCGGAACGTCGCCGCCGCGTGGTTTCACGTGAAACGCTCACGGACGGAGAACATGGCCGGGGAGTTGCCCGACAACGCGAAGCTCGTATTCGGCGAGCACTTGGACCGTGCTGCAGAGTTCGTCTGGCTCCTGGAGGAGCACGGCGTCGAGCGCGGACTGATCGGTCCTCGCGAGGTCGACAAGATTTGGGACAGGCACGTGCTCAACTCGGCAGTGGTCGAGCGGGTGATCGAGCCGAACGCGCGCGTTGCGGACGTGGGGTCTGGGGCGGGGTTGCCGGGTGTCCCCCTGGCGATCGCACGGCCGGATCTCAGGATCACGCTGCTGGAGCCGATGGCACGTCGCATCGCCTGGCTTGAGGAAGTGAAGGACCGGCTGAACCTCGACAACGTGACGGTCCTCCGCGGCCGGGCCGAGGAGGGGCCGGTCCGGGCTCAGTTGAAGAATTGCGACGTGGTCACCGCGCGTGCGGTGGCCCCGCTCGAGAAGCTGGCGAAGTGGTGCCTTCCGCTCCTCAAGGGTGGCGGGCGGATGGTGGCGCTCAAGGGTGAGCGCGCACAGGAGGAGCTCGATCGCGACGGAGCTGCCGTGGCACGTCTGGGAGGCGTCAACGGTGAGGTCGTCGTCGTGGGAGCGGATGTACTTGAGGTGCCTACGACGGTGTTGATCGTCGAGCGCCAGACGAGGAGGGATCGGTGAGCGTGTACCCGGAGTTCCAGGCCGCCGATGTTCCACGTGAAACCGAACCCCAGCAGAAGTCGAAGCCGACCAACAACGGAGATGACAGCGCCGTGGTGTGGACCCCGATTGCAGAAGAGGCGGCTCGTGCGGCAAGCGTGCTGCACCCCGATGAGTCACTTCTCCCCCGACCTGCTCACCGGCGGGTCATCACCGTCGCCAACCAGAAGGGTGGCGTCGGCAAGACGACGAGCACGGTGAACCTCGCCGCGGCGCTCGCGATCCACGGGCTCAAGACGCTCGTGATCGACCTCGACCCGCAGGGCAACGCCTCCACGGCGCTCTCGGTCGAGCACCGCTCCGGCACGCCGTCGGTCTACGAGGTGCTCATCGGTGAGATCTCGATTGCCGAGGCCGCTCAGGTCAGCCCGACCTCTCCGAACCTCTACTGCGTTCCGGCCACGATCGACCTCGCCGGCGCCGAGATCGAGCTCGTCTCGATGGTGGCCCGTGAGTCGCGGCTCAAGGAGGCGCTCTCCCCTGAGGCGCTCGACCAGCTGCAGCCCGACTACGTCTTCATCGACTGCCCGCCGAGCCTCGGTCTGCTGACCGTCAACGCGATGGTCGCGGCCCAGGAAGTCCTCATCCCGATCCAGTGCGAGTACTACGCGCTGGAGGGTCTGAGCCAGCTGCTGCGCAACATCGAGCTCGTGCAGCAGCACCTCAACCCCGACCTCGGCATCTCGACGATCCTCCTCACGATGTACGACGGCCGGACGAAGCTCGCCGACCAGGTGACCAGCGAGGTGCGCGGTCACTTCGGCGACGTTGCCCTCAAGACGGTGATTCCGCGCAGCGTGAAGGTCTCCGAGGCGCCAGGATTCGGGCAGACGGTGTTGACGTACGACCCGGGCTCGCGCGGGTCGATGAGCTACCTCGACGCCGCCAAGGAGATTGCTGTGCGCGGGGCGAAGAAGGAGGGCGCATGACGGAGCAGCGCAAGGGCGGACTCGGGCGCGGCCTGGCCGCGTTGATCCCGCAGGGTCCTCCGCCCGGTGCGCCCAGCACCATCCGGCCCGCCGTGGCCGGCAACGGGGCGGCGGCGACGAAGGCCAAGCCGGTCGGTGAGGTCGCGGGTGCGGTGTACCGCGAGGTCGCGGTCACCGCGATCAGGACCAACCCCAAGCAGCCGCGCCAGGTGTTCGACCAGGACGCGATCGACGAGCTGTCGTTCTCCATCAAGGAGTTCGGGCTCATGCAGCCGATCGTGGTGCGCGAGCTCGGCAACGACACCTACGAGCTCGTCATGGGCGAGCGGCGGTGGCGAGCCACGCAGCAGGCCGGGCTCAAGACCATCCCGGCGATCGTGCGGCAGACCGCCGACGACGTGATGCTGCGCGACGCGTTGCTGGAGAACATCCACCGCGTTCAGCTCAACCCGCTCGAAGAAGCGGCGGCCTACCAGCAGCTGCTGGAGGAGTTCGGCGTCACGCACGAGGAGCTCGCGGACCGCATCGGCCGCAGCCGCCCCGTCGTCACGAACACGATCCGCCTTCTCAAGCTCCCCCTCCCCGTCCAGCGACGGGTGGCGGCGGGCGTGCTGAGTGCCGGTCACGCGAGGGCGCTGCTCGGGCTGGATGACGCCGGCGCGCAGGAGGACCTCGCGGCCAAGATCGTCGCGGAGGGCATGTCGGTCCGCGCGACCGAGGAAGCGGTGACGCTCGCCAAGAACGAGAGGCCGAAGAAGGAGAAGGCCGCTCCGCGCAAGCAGATGCACGCGCCCGGTCTGCAGGAGCTCGCCGAGCGCCTCTCGGACAACTTCGACACCCGAGTGAAGGTCGAACTCGGGCAGCGAAAGGGCCGGATCGTCGTCGAGTTCGGGTCAGTTGACGATCTTGAACGGATCATCGGACTGATGAGCCCGGAAGCGACAATTCGGGCATCGGAGTAGGCCCATAGGATCACCCACGGGCCTTATGTCACGGTGACGATGACGCCCCGCAGCCAATCTGGCTACGGGGCGTCACCACTTCTGAATCAGTTGATGTGGACGCGAATGATGTCCGAGTCGGAGTAGTTGTAGGACTGACCGCGGTAGAACGTGCTGCGGTAGACCTGGCCGTCCTTCCACTTGATGTCGACCCAGCCGTCGTTGTTGCCGGCGCGGAGCCAGAAGGCCCCCGGAAGATTGTCAGCGGTCTCCCCGGCGTTCACGTAGCACTGCGTTTCAGGGTCGTAGAACGGGACGTACTTGATGGCGAGCTGACCGTTGTCCGGCCAGCACGAGGCCGAGTTGATGGCGAAGGCGGGAGCGGCGAGCCCGACGGTGGCGGCGACGGCCAGCGCTCCGGCGATCAAGGTCTTGCGCACAGGTGTTTCCTTCCCCCAGGCATCGGCACCGAGTGGTGCCGCAAGAGACACCTTGCCGATCATCCGACGAATCCGCATTAACTTTCGGTCATGGCCGAAACACCCACCGTGGTAGCTCGCGCGCTGCTAGGTTCGGGGAGAACTCGGGGTCTGGGGGGACTTCAACTGTGCTTCGCGTACAACTGACGCCGTACGACCTGACGTCGATCCGCATGGTCAAGGCGGAATCCGGTCAGTCGGAGTCCGTGGCGGTGGAGAGAGAAGCAAGAGCCCGAGCGTTTCTGGACGGCGGCATCGAGGCGTTGCTCACCGGTCTGCACCCGATGATCCACTGGACCTGTCCGGTGCTTGAGATCCTCGGCCTGCCGCACGCCACGGTTCAGCTGAGCGGTCGAGGACTGCTCTTGCAGCCGACCGCGAGGCCGGGTGCGGCGGTCACGTTCCGCGGCGGTGTCCTGACCTATCCAGTCGACTGCGATGCTCTGGTTCCCCGTGGCGCCACGCCGACGACGGTCGTGCGCCTCATGGGCCGGACGAGGGCCGCGGCACTGGGGTTCATCGCATCCGGCGACAGCCGGACGAGCGGGGAGATCGCGAGGCATCTCGAAATCTCCCCGTCGTCGGCGAGCGAGCACGCCAGCCTGCTCCGGGGCGCAGGCCTGATCATCAGCCTGCGCGTGCGCAACACCGTGCGGCATATGGTCACGCCGCTCGGCAGGGCGTTGCTCGGACCTCAGCGGGAGACGGCGCGCTCGATCAGGTCGGCGTAGATCTCGCCCAGCGACTGCCCTGCCGCCTCGACGGCCATCGGCAGCAACGACGTCTCGGTGAGTCCGGGCGACACGTTCACTTCGAGGAAGTAGACGGTGCCGTCCTCGGCCACCACCGCGTCGGTCCGCGAGACGTCTCGCAGCCCGAGCAACCGGTGCGCCGCCACGGCCAGCTCCCCCACCGCCTTGGCGGAGGCGTGCTCAAGCCGTGCCGGTGCGTGGAAGTCGGTCAGGCCGGCGGTGTAGCGCGCGGTGTAGTCGTAGACGCCGCTCTCCGGCACGATCTCGACCGCGGGCAGCGCTGTGGGGCCGTCCGGGCCGTCGACCACCGTCACGGCCACCTCGACGCCGGAGATGAACTGCTCGGCCAGCACCGTCTCGCCGTAGGCCAGGCAGCCGACCATGGCGGCGGGCAGGTCTGCGGCGTCGCGGACCACCTGGGCGCCCAGCGCGGAGCCGCCCTGGTCCGGCTTCAGCATCAGCGGGAGGCCGAGGGTCTCCACCATCGCGTCCAGCACGGGCTTGGCGCCCAGTTCGCGGAACGTCGCGTGCGGCAGCACGACCCACTCCGGCGTCGTCAGCCCGGCGCGGGCCAGTTCGGCCTTCGCGGTCGGCTTGTCCCACGCGCGACGGCACGCCCGCGAGTCGGTGCCCACGTACGGCACGCCGAACATCTCCAGGATCGCCTGCACCGACCCGTTCTCGCCCTCGCCACCGTGCAGGGCGACGACGACGGCGTCCGGACGTGAGGCGCGAAGACGGGTCAGCAACGACGAGTCGGCGTCCCACTCCTCCACCGTCACGCCCACCGACCGCAGGGCGGCAGACAGGCGGCGACCGGAGCGGATCGAGACCTCGCGTTCGTGGGACAGCCCACCGGACAGCACAGCGACCATGCGGTCAGCCACAGCACAACTCCAAAGGAAAGGTCAGGCGGTGTCGGGCGACGGGGTCTGCGGGCCGGACAGCTGACGGCCCGGCGTCGCCCCGAACGTCGCGTGCAGCTGCATCTCGTCCTCGATGACGTTCGCCAGGCGGCGGACGCCCTCACGGATGCGCTCCGGTGTCGGGTAGCAGTACGAGATCCGCAGCTGACGCGAACCGAAGCCGTCCGCGTAGAAACCGGTGCCGGACGCGTAGGCCACGCGAGCCGTCACGGCACGGGGCAGCATCGCCTTCGTGTCGATGCCCTCGGGCACCGTCACCCAGACGTAGAAGCCCCCGTCGGGAATGTTCCACGTGGAACCTTGCGGCATGTGCTGTTCGAGAGCCGAGACCGCCGCGTCCCGGCGGTCCCGGTACGCCTCGCGGTAGGTCTTGATCTGACCCTTCCAGTCCTGGGTCGAGAGGTACCGCGACACGATCATCTGGTTGAGCGTCGGGGGGCACAGCGTGGCCGACTCGGCCGCCAGCACCAGCTTCTCGCGCACCGCGTGCGGCGCCAGCACCCAGCCGACCCGCAGGCCGGCCGCGAAGGTCTTCGAGAACGACCCGAGGTACACGACGTTGTCCGGGTCCATCGACCGCAACGCCGGGTACGTCTGCCCGTCGAAGCCCAGCAGGCCGTACGGGTTGTCCTCCACGACCAGCACGCCGTAGGTCCGGCAGATCTCCAGGATCTCGGCCCGCCGCGACACCGCCAGCGTCACGCCGGCCGGGTTGTGGAAGTTCGGGATCGTGTAGAGGAACTTGACCCGCTGACCTGCACGTTTGCTTGCCTCAAGAGCCTCGTGCAGCAACGACGGCACGAGGCCGTCAGCGTCCATCGCGACGTGGACGACCTGCGCCTGGTACGCGGTGAACGACCCCAACGCGCCGACGTACGAGGGTCCTTCGGCGATCACCACGTCACCGGGGTCGCAGAAGATCCGCGTGACCATGTCGAGGCCCATCTGCGAGCCGACGGTCACGACCACGTCGTCCGGGTGTCCGTTGATGCCTTCCAGTGCCATGACGTCGCAGATCTGCTCGCGCAGCAACGGAACGCCGTGCGCGGAGCCGTACTGCAGCGCCACCAGGCCTTCGGAGGCCACCAGGTCGCCGATCTCCCCGGACAGCGACTCCAACGGCAGCGCGGCCAGGTGCGGCATGCCGCCGGCCAGCGAGACCACCTCGGGACGCGATGCCACCGCGAAGAGTGCCCGGATCTCCGATGCCGTCATCCCCGCCGTGCGCGCTGCGTAGCGGCGGAGGTGGGGGTCCAGGCTTCTGGGGCCCTGCTTGGCGGGCTGTCCGGGCATCGTCATGTGGGACTCCTGAATGGGAAATGTCCCGAGCGAGTGTAACCGTCGTCCCGTTCAGGGCACGTGCCTTCCCGGTTCCGTCACATTCGCCTACCCTCGTACGGGTCTGCTGTGCGTGCCAACGGGGTGGAGGTCGGGGTGTCGCGACGGGTTGTGGGCGTCACGCTGGACAACCTGGAGCATCTCTCCAAGCACAGCAGGACGTGCGTGTATTGGGAGCTCGCCCCTCACCTGCGTGAACAGGCCGAAGAGTACGGCGACACCGAGTTCGAGAAGGAAGCCTGGGTCTCCAGCGTCCTGCTCGAATGGGGTTCGTGCGGTCGCCTCATCTACTGCGACGGGATTCCCGCCGGGTCGGTCTTCTACGCACCTCCTGCCGCGGTTCCGCGCAGCTCCGCGTTCCCCACGTCCCCGGTGAGCCCGGACGCCGTCCTCATGACGTCGCTGGAGGTTCTCCCGGAGTTCCGAGGGGGAGGACTCGGGCGAGTGCTCGTCCAGGCCGTGGCGAAGGATCTGACGCGTCGTGGCGTGAAGGCCATCGAGGCGTTCGGCGACATGCGCCCGGACGAAGAAGAACGCAGTTGCGTCACGCCCGCGGAGTTCCTCACGAGCGTGGGCTTCAAGACCGTGCGGCCGCACCCCCGCTGGCCCCGGTTGCGCCTGGAGCTGCGCAGCGCCATCACCTGGAAAGAAGACGTCGAGGCCGCCCTCGAACGCCTCCTCAACAGCGTGACGGTCTCGACCGCGGAACCGAGCTTCCGACCCGTCTGACCACACGAAGAAGGGCCCCGGCGAGGGGCCCTTCTTCGTCAGCGGGAGTCAGCCCTTGGCCATCTCGTAGCGCAGCAGGTCGTTGAACGTGAAGGTGCCCGTCGGCTGGTCGTCCTTGCCGAGCAGGTAGAGACGCTTCACGGCCACGAGGATGCCCTCGGCCACGATGTCGCGGAAACCGGGCGTGGCCAGCCGCGCGCGGTCCTCGGCGTTGGTCAGGTAGCCCACCTCGACGCGGACGGCCGTGCAGCGGGTGAGCCGCAGCAGGTCCCACGTCTTCGGGTGCGAGCCGCAGTTCCGCATCGACGTGCGGGCGGTGACCTCGCGCTGGATGAACCCGGCCAGCGCCTCCCCCACGGTCGACGACGTGCCGTTGCCGGTGCCGTAGTGGAACGTCGCCACGCCCTGCGCGTGCGGCGAGGAGTTGCCGTCCGCGTGCAGCGACAGGATCAGGTCGGCACCCGCCTCGTTGGCGAACCGGGCGCGCTCCGCCTCGTCCGGGCAGTTCGCCGGACCGCGCGTGAGCAACGCCTCCATGCCGGTGGCGGCCATCTTGCCTTCGAGACGGCGGGCCAGGTCCAGCATCAGGTCGGCCTCGGACACGCCGTCCACGACCACGCCGCGGTCCTGGCCGCCGTGACCGGGGTCGATGACGATCCGCTTGCCGGACAGGCGCGAACCCGCGCTGCGGACCCGTTCCTGCTCGCGCAGCAGCACCGGACGGCCACCGCGGACCTTCGGCTGCAACTGGCGCAACGCGCGCACGGTGTCGGGACCGCACATGCCGTCCACGATCAGGCCGTAGTCGCGCTGGAAGTTCTTCAGCGCCTGCTCGGTCTGCTGGCCGAACACGCCGTTCGCGCGGCCGGCGTCGTAACCGAGTTCCAGCAGGCGTTCCTGCAGCATCAGCACGTCGTCACCGGTCGTCGGCTGCGACATCAGGTAGGCCAGCGGCCGGTCGCCGAGAGAGAACGTCGCGTCGCGCAGCGCGCGGTAGGTCGCCGGGCCGACGATGCCGTCGATGATCAGCCCCCGCTGCTGCTGGAACGCGCGCACGGCGTGCTCGACCTGCTGGTCGAACACCGGCGGCGCCTGGGGGTCGATCGGCGGAAGCAGTCCGAGCCTGGTCAGGGTCGACCGGATCTCGGCAACATCACTTCCGACGTCCCCGCGGCGGAGCAGCTGCATGCACCCTCGCTCGACTAGGGCGCCGAACTTGGTCGGCGCGTCAGTTGGGAAGCCCTTATTGTGCCCTGCTCCGCAGAGTGATCGATGCAGGGCTACTCACAGTCGCACCGGGTTCACGTTCCCAGTACTCGAACAAGCGTGACCCGCCCGTCTTATCGATAGACGGGCGGGTCACGTTGCGCGTTGCACCGGATTTCTTAGCCGATGCAACTTCTCACGTCACGCAAGGACGTCCTGCAGGTCGTTGAGCAGCGCGGCCTTGGGCTTCGCGCCGACGATCTGCTTCACCGGACGGCCGCCCTGGAACAGGATCAGGGTCGGCACGGACATGATCTGGTAGTCACGGGCGATCGCCGGGTTCGCGTCGATGTCGACCTTGGCGATGGTGAGCTTCTCGCCGTGCTCGGCGGCGATCTCCTCCAGCACCGGCGCAACCATCTTGCACGGGCCGCACCAGGTCGCCCAGAAGTCGACCAGCACGGGCTTCTCGCTGGTCAGCACGTCGTCCGCGAACGACTTGTCGGTCACCGTGACGGTGGCGCCTGCCATGTTCTCTCCCTAAAGCCGTAAAGAAACTTCAGTTGCTCTTGCCGTAGCCGCCGCCGACAGCCTCGGCGGCGATCTCGGCGTGCTCTTCGCCGTGCTCGGCGAGCCACCGTTCCGCGTCGATCGCGGCGCTGCAACCGGAGCCGGCGGCGGTGATGGCCTGGCGGTACTCGTGGTCGACGAGGTCGCCGGCCGCGAACACGCCGTCCAGGTTCGTGTACGAGGTCTTGCCCTTGGTGAGGACGTAGCCCTCCTCGTCGAGGTCGATCTGCCCCTTCACCAGCGCCGAGCGCGGGTCGTGGCCGATCGCCAGGAAGAAGCCGGTGACGGGCAGCTCGGACTCGGCGCCCGTGACGGTGTCCTTGACCTTGATCGAGGACACGGTGCCGTCACCCAGCACGTCGGTGACCTGCGTGTTCAGCTGCCACTTGATCTTCTCGTTGGCGCGGGCGCGTTCGAGCATGACCTTGGAGGCGCGGAACTCCTCACGGCGGTGGATGACCGTGACCGACTTGGCGAAGCGGGTGAGGAACGTCGCCTCCTCCATCGCCGTGTCACCGCCACCGACGACCGCGATGTCGTGGTCGCGGAAGAAGAAGCCGTCGCAGGTCGCACAGGCCGACACGCCGCGGCCGAGCAGCTCCTGCTCACCGGGGATGTTCAGGTAGCGGGCAGCGGCACCCATGGCGAGGATGACCGCGCGGGCCGAGTACTCGACGCCGTTGGCGACGACCTTCTTGATCTCACCGGTCAGCTCGACGGACTCGACGTCCTCGGCGCGCAGCTCGGCACCGAAGCGCTGGGCCTGCTCGCGCATCTGCTCCATGAGCTCGGGGCCCATGATGCCCTCGCGGAAGCCGGGGTAGTTCTCCACCTCGGTCGTCGTCATCAGGGCGCCGCCGTACTGCGAACCCTCGAAGACCAGGGGCTCGAGCTGCGCGCGGGCGGCGTAGACCGCCGCGGTGTAGCCCGCAGGCCCCGATCCGATGATGATCACGTTGCGCACGCTCACGGCCCCAGCAACTCCTCGATCTCGTCGTCTGACTGGCTCAACGGATCGTAGGTGCCGCTAATTCCGTGACTTGAGCGACTACCTCGGCTTGATGGTGGTGTCCGCCAGAACGCCCTCGGGCTTGTCCGGTCCGCAGGTCTTCGGGTCCAGCACGACCAGCCGGTACTGGCCGAGACCGGCGGGCAGGATCGCCATCACCGCGTCCTTGCCGTCGAGCGTGATCGGGCTGATGCCGAGCGGGTTGCCCGAGCTCGTGATGCCGCCGCCCTTGAGACAGCCGGCGAGCCGGTCCGGGGTCTCCAGCGGGCCGAAGTTCTGCGCCTTGAGCACGTCACCGACCGCGGAACCCAGCTCGTCGCGCTTCAGGGCCAGCGGCGGGGCGGCCGTGTTCGAGCTGGTCTTCGGGGTCTCCTGCGCCGCCGGTGGCGTCTTCGCCTGCTGGCCACCAGGCGAGACGGCCAGGACGATGCCGAACGCGGCGGCGGCCGCGACCAGCACGCCCGCGCCACCCAGGCCCAGCCTGCGGTTGCGCCGCTTGCGGGCCTCGTCGAGCGACACGACCGGAGCGGCGGGACGGGCCTCGGCGGCGAGCGCGGCGTCGATCCGGGCCGCCACGTGGTCGGGCATCGGGATCGGAGGCAGCGCCTGCAGGTCCTCCAGCGTGGCGTCCAGGGCCCGCAGGATCTCGTTGGCCTCCGGGTCCGCCTCGACCCTCGGGCGCAGCTGTGCGGCGACCTCAGGGGGCAGCACGCCCGCGTGCAGGTCCGCGATGAGGTCAACCGACCACGGCGGACCCATCGGCACGCGCTCCATGCCGGTCATCGGCCCTCCCACTGACGTTGCTCTTGCACATTCACACCGTCAGCTGGGACGTTCGCATCTGCGATTCGGTTCCTGAGGTGCCCGAGAACTTTGGCGAGCTTGGCGCGTCCCCGTGCGCACCGGCTCTTGACCGTGCCTTCCGCGATTCCCAGGAGCTGCGCCGTTTCGGCGACGGAGTAGCCCTCGACGTCGACCAGCACGATGGGCGCCCGCTGCTCCTCCGGCAGCTCCATCAGCGCCTGCTGCACCATCAGGCTGGTCTCGCGGTCGCTCATCGCGTCACGCGGCGCGACGGGCTCGCCGGGACCGGCTTCCGGCAGCGGCACTGTCGGTCTTGTTTGTCGTCGTCTCACCCGGTCGAGGCACGCGTTGACCACGATCCGGTGAAGCCAGGTGGTCACCTGTGACTCCGCGCGGAACGACGAGGCCGCGCGGAAGGCCGAGATGAACGCCTCCTGCAGCGCGTCCGCGGCCTCCTCGGGGTCGCGCAGCGTGCGCAACGCCACCGCCCACATCCGGTCGCGGTGCCGTTTCACCAGCTCCGAGAACGCGTAGGGGTCACCTGCGGCGTGGGCCGAGATGAGATCGGCGTCCGAGCTGGCTGCGGCGGTCACGGCTACGGAGGATAGCGAGCGTGATCACAGATCACTTGGACAGGTCTACTGGGCCCTGGTGTAGAGGATCTCGTGGATTTCCGACTGGTTCTTGCCACCGCCGGCGTTGGTGAGCTGCGTGATCCACACCAGCACGTGGGAGGTCGGCTCGTGGTCGTTGAGCTGGATCTGCGTCTGCCCGTCGGACAGGTCCGCGATCCCGATGACCTTGGTCTCCTCCAGCGGCGCGTTCGGTGACGACGCCACCCGGATCTCGACGTGCGTGCCCTTGCTGGGCGAGGTGATGGTGACCGAGGCCAGCTTCACCGGCTCGGCGAACGACGCCATCAGCCCGATACCCGGCTTCAGGGTCGGGAACTGCTGGAAGTAGTTGTCGGTCCGCCAGAACGTGTTCGCGTTGTTGTCGACCGCCCGGTTCGCCTGGGTCGCGTTGTCGGGCTGGTTCGTCACGTCGTAGACGACGATCTGGCCCGGCTGCACCGGTCCGGCCGGCGTGTGCGCGGGTGCGGTCTGGCCGTTCGACGCCGGCTGGTTGATCACCACGGTGGGGCCGCCGCCCTTGGACGGCTCGTCGCTGAAGAAGCCGACGATCTGCACGCTCAGCCACACGATCACGGCCACCGTCGCCAGCGCCAGCACGCCGACGCTGATCCACAGCTTCTTCTTCTGCTGCTTGTCCTGCACCGGGCGCTGCGTCGTCCACACGACCTGGTCGTCGTCGTCACGGGACGACACGGACGGGATCAGCGCGGTCTCGGCCTCCTCGGCCGCGATCTGGTCGAGGACCTGGAGGATCGCCGCGGACGTGCGGATGCCGCCCACCGAGGTGTCCTCCAGCGAACGCACCGCGACGGACGACAGCTCGTGCGGCAGGTACGGGTGCAACGCGTTCGGTGCCACCACTGAGCCGTCCGGCCCGGTCGGGGCGATCGGCACGTTGCTCGGGCCGCCCGGCAGCGCCCACCGGCCGGTGAGCAGCAGGTACAGGATCGCGCCGAGTCCCTTGACGTCGTCGCGCGCGATCGCGTCCGGCCGCGGACCGGGGAACGCGAGGCGCAGCCGTCCGTCCGAGGTGACCCGGATGCGCTGCGGGTGGTCGGCGCCGAGCACGAGACCGGCGTGGTGCGCGCCCTCGATGGCGGCGCCCAGTGGTTCCAGCAGGCGGGTCGCGGCGCCCGCGGGCAGCGGGCCCTCCGCGATCAGGTCCATCAGGTCGGTGCCCTGGGTCCACTCGGCGACGACCATGCCGAGGATGCCCTCGTCCGGCCGGATGCCGGTGCCGGGCGTGAGGACGTCGATGACCCTGGAGACACCGGGGTGCGTGAACGACGCCGCGTGCATCGCGCGTTCGACCGTGCGACGGGCGCGCGCGGCGGCCTCGTTGTCCGCCAGGTCGCCCAGGAGCACCGTCAGCGCCACGTCCCGGTTCAGCTGACCGTCGCGGCCGCGCCACAGTTCGGCGTTGGACCGGGCGTCCGCACCGGATTTCGCGAGCAGGCGGTAGCGGCCGTTGCCGATGACGCCGCCGGGGACCAGGGCGGCGTGAACTCCGCTACTCACGGACACGAGAGTACGGGACGGCGCTCACCGACCGGGGTCATCGCCGCCGCACCAATTGGTTGATCTTGTTGATCGCCGGCTTCATCTCGGGTACCCGGAACGCGGCCAAAAGGCCGAACGAGAGCGGCAAACCGATCAACGTCACCACAATGACCTCGACCCAACTGGCTATCCGGAGGTCCGGGATCCCGACCGCGTGCTGGATCAGCCAGTTCACGCCCTTGGCCGCCGCGAACGCCAGCGAGGACGCCACGACGGTCTGGCAGACGGTCCAGATGGTGAAGCCGGTGCGCAGCCGCCCGAGCCGGACCCGCAGCCACACCTGGCCGAGCACCGCGCCGAAGACGAAGCTGAGCGACATCGCGAGCGACACGCCGACGGCGAGCTGCGTCGCGTCACCGGGCGTGGACACGTTGAGGAACACGAACAGCAGCCCGATGCGAACCGCGACCATCAACGCCTGGATGTACGTCGGCGTGCGGGCGTCCTTCATCGCGTAGAAAACGCGCAACTGCAGCAACGTGATCGCGTACGGAACGAGGCTGAACGCCGAGAGCGAGAGCGCCAGACCGATCCTGGTGCCGGTCACCACGCCCGCCTCGCCGTACGCGAAGGCGGCGAGGCCGATCGACACACCGGAGACGGTCATCAGCGCGCTGAACGGCATCAGCAGGATCGACGACATGCGGTTGCCGAACAGCAGGTCGCGGACGATCGCTTCGTTGTCGTTGTGTGCCGCCGCCCGGCTCATCTTCGGCATCAGCGCGGTCAGCAGCGAGACGCCGAGCACGCCGTAGGGCACCTGGGCGATCAACCACTGGTAGTTGAACGCCGTCAGCGTGCCCTTGGCGTTCGTCGCCACGTTGGTCAGCACCGTCATGCTCGCCAGGCCGAGCCCGACGTACAGCAGCACCCAGAACGCCAGGCCGCCGAACTCCGACAGCCGCGAGTCCCAGCCGAACCGCCACCTGAACCGGAACCCGGTCTTCTTCAGGGCCGGGACCAGCACCGACGCCTGCACGGCCACACCGAGCGCGGTGCCGAGGCCGAGCACCAGAAGGTGCACGTCGGTCATCCGGACCGGGTTGAGCGTCATCTCACCGGGCAACATCGCGTAAACGCCCAGTACGACGATCACGACGACGTTGTTCAGGACAGGAGCCCACGTGGGGATGCCGAACACGTGCCGTGCGTTCAGCACAGCGCCGAGCAGCGCTGTCAGGCCGTAGAAGACGATGCCGGGCAGCACCAGGTAGGCGAACGCGGTGACCAGCGCCGGGTTCGCCTCCTTGGAGTCGGCGATGTAGACATCGGTGAGCAACGGCGCGCAGGCCATCGCGAGGACCGTGCCGATCCCGAGGATCAGCGTGCCCATGGTGATCAGCCACTGGGCGTACGACTCGCCGCCGTCGTCGTCCTCCTTCTCGGCGCGCACCAGCAGCGGGATCGCCACGCTGGTCAGGACGCCGCCGAGGAGCAGTTCGTTGATCATCGTGGGCAGCGTCGAGGCCGCCTGGTAGGAGTCACCGAGCGTCTCACCGCCGATGACGGCTACCAGCAGCACCTTCGACAGCAGGCCGGTGGCGCGGCTGACGATCGTCGCGATCGCCATGGAGCCGCTGGCCTTGGCTACGGAAGGCGCCTGCTTCTGCTGCTCTGGTTCGGTGGTCGTGGCTGTCTCGCTCACGCGCTCGACTTCTCCGGTGTCACGTTCTCGATGGACGGTGCTTCGCCGCCGTTCTCGCCGTTGCGAGCACGGACCCGCTTGTAGATGCGACGTCCGGAGAGCAGGACGAGCGCGATCGCGGCGATCACGGTGACGATCACCGTGATGGTGCCGTAGGCGGACGACGACACCTCCAGCTTGACAGCGTCACCCAGAGCGACGCCCTCGGGAGTGGTCAGCCGGACGTTGACCGGGAACCGGCCGGACCGCAGCACCTCGACCGGCACCCGCACGACGCGCTCGCCGCGAGCGGGAAGCACCTGGTCAGGCAGGTCGAGCTTGCGGATGCCCGGCGTGTCGGCCAGCACGATCCGCACGGTGACGCGGACGTCGAGCTTGTTCGTGATCGTCACCGGGATCGGGCTGTCGCCGGAACCGAGCAGGATCGGGCTCGACGGCGGCGTCACGCCCACCATGCCGGTCAGCGAGTTCAGCTCGCCCTGGCTGATGTACGCGGCGGACCGCGCGCCCTCCTCGTTCGACCGCCATGCGCCGGACATCGCGCGCAGCAGGCCGAGCCACAGCGGGTCGGCGAGGTCGCCCGGTGCGGCGTGCTCGCTGTCCTCCTGCTGCATCGCCGCGACGATGCCGCTGAGCTCGACGCTCTGCCGGGTCACCGAGTCGGCGATGGTCGGTGCGATCTCCCTGGCACCGGCCTCCGGCGGGTAGGTGATCTTGGCGTTCGTCACCGACGGCGTGGTCCTGGTCAGCTCTTCGAGGCTGAGCTGGGTCGCGTAGCCGCTGCTGAGCAACCGCTGGGCGGCGTTGAGGAACTCGGTCATCTCCGAGAGCGGCGCGTTCCACCGGCGCGGCGGCGTGACCACCACGTTGCGGCCGTCACCCTGCCAGCCGGCGCGGAACACCAGCACGGACAGCGCGTTCTGCACGGACACCGGCTGGCTCTCGACCGGCGTGGTCACGCCGGAGAGCGTGCGCGGCCGCGACGCACTGCCCTGCAGCGCGTCCGAGACCATCGAGTCGACCTTCACGGCCGTCACGGGGTGCTGACCGGCGATGCCGACCGGAGCGGTGCCCGGCGCGTCGGCCAGGCCCGTCGGGTCGAGCAGGACCGACTTCATGCCCGCGTACTTCTGGTCCGGCTGCGGCGTCACCAGCTCGTCGAACGTCGGCTGGTCCAGCACGCCGTCCTCCGGCCAGACGAAGTCCGGCAGCGGCTGCACGCCCAGGACCTGCTGGATGAGCTTCGGACCGTCGGTCAGCGCGAGCGTGCGCATGTTCGCGAGCTTCGCCCGGTTCAACGCCACGAGGTCGGTGTCGGCGGACGGCAGCGCGACGACGCAACGGCCCTTGACGGCGAGCCCCAGGCGGTCCAGCCAGAGCTTCGCCTCGGCCTTGCCCTTGCCCTCGCCGGCACCGCGGACCTGGTAGCCCGTGCTCATCGCCTGAACCGTGCGCAGCAGGTCGGGGTCGATGGCGAGGCACATCGACGTGCTCATGGACGAGATCACCTGCTCGTAGGCCTGCAGCAGGCCGTACAGCCGGCCGGTGGCCGAGAGCGAGGCCGCCAGGTCGTCGTCGACCAGCTCGGACTGTCCGGGGCCACCGAGCCGGACCAGCCGCGGCCGGTCCGCGACGGGCCACAGGACGGTGAGCTTGGCCGGGGCGCCGGGCTTGCCCCTGGTCTCGCCGCCGGGCACGCCCAGCACCGGCAGCAACGTCGACAGGGCCGCGAGGCGCGCCTGGCCGCCGTAGTCGGGACGGCCGTTGATGTTGGCGAGGATCGGGTAGATGCCGGGCTGCTCGATCGCGAGCGAGGTGGGCTCCGACCCGCGCAGCGGCACTTCGAGGGTGAAGTCCTTCTGCTGGCCGGGTTCGAGGTGGTCGGCGACCTTGGTGAAGTTCGGCTGGACGAACTCGGCGGCAGCCGGTTCGCGCAACGCCTTGCGCAGGTCGTCCTCGGTGTCCAGCGACTCGCCGCGCTCCAGGCGCAGCACGATGTCGGAGACCTTGCGGTCGCCGACGTTGACGATCTTGCCCGTGATCTTGACGGTGCCCGGTGAGTCACTCGTCACGAACCGGGGCGTGAGCTGGGCGATGTCGAGTCGCAGGAACTGCGGTTGCTGCTGACCCGGCTGGGCGGAGAGGGTTCTGGTCGCCCACACCTGGGTGGCGGGAGCGGGCATGAACGGCAGCGCGTCGGCCTGGTCCGGCTCTGACTGCTCGACGGCGCCCGCGGGCGCCGTCACGGTCAGCAGGAACGCGGCGACAGCGGCTGTGCAGACGAGCTTCCTCACGCTCACGCCGACTCCACCCCGTTGCGGCAGCGGTCGGCGAGCAGTTCGGCGGCTCGGCGGACCAGACGGCGTTCGTCGGCATATGCCAGTCGCCCGTCCAGCTCGCCGAGTGGCACCCACGCCACCTCGGTGACCTCCACGTCTTCGTCGGAAAGCTCTCCCCCCAGCGCTTCGAGGAGGAAGTGGTGAACCGTCTTGTGCACCCGGCGGTCGTCAGCGACGAACCAGTAGTCGATCGACCCCAACGGGCGCAGCACCCTGCTATGAATACCGGTTTCCTCGGCGACCTCGCGCACCGCGGTCTGTTCCGCGGTCTCGCCGGCCTCGATGTGACCCTTCGGCAAAGACCACAGCAACCGGCCGCGCCGGTCAAGTCTGCCGATCACCGCGGCCCGTTGCTCACCGTCGAGCACCAGGCCACCAGCCGACGTCTCGTCGACGGTCTTCAGCCGCCGGCCCCGGCGCCTCCTGCGGCGCCCCGGCTTGGAACTTCCGGAACGTGCGGCTGACGGGGGCATACGGCCGATCGTACTTACGAACCTTAAGTACGCTGGTTTCTCGTGTCTCGATCGCTCCAGCAGAATGCGGTGGTGGAAGAGCCCACCATCACACCAGTCGTCGCCGAGCTCGCCGCTCGGTTCGCCGCCGGGGGCAAGCGCCTCTACCTCGTGGGCGGCAGTGTGCGCGACGCCGTGCTGGGGCGCCCGACGAACGACTTCGACTTCACCACGGACGCGCGACCTGCGGAGATCCAGAAGCTGCTGAGCGGCTGGGCCGACGCCCAATGGGACACCGGCATCGCGTTCGGCACGGTCGGTGCCTCGAAGAAGGGCGAGATCATCGAGATCACGACCTTCCGCGCGGACGTCTACGACGGCGTCACCCGCAACCCCGAGGTGACCTTCGGCGACACCATCGACGGCGACCTCGTCCGGCGTGACTTCACGGTCAACGCCATGGCGTTCGACGTCGCGGCCCGCGCGTTCGTGGACCCGACGGGAGGCCTGAAGGCCGCTCGTGACGGCGTGCTGGACACGCCGGCGACCCCGCAGGAGTCGTTCGGCGACGACCCGTTGCGGATGCTGCGCGCCGCCCGGTTCGTCTCCCAGCTCGGCTTCACCGCCGCGCCTCGGGTGATCGAGGCGATGCGGTCGATGGCAGGCGAAATCGCCCGCATCACGCCGGAGCGAGTGCAGGTGGAGCTCTCGAAGCTCCTGTGCGGCGCGCACCCGCGCCGCGGCATCGAGCTCATGGTGGAGACCGGGCTGGCCGACATCGTGTTGCCCGAGCTCACGGCCATGAAGCTGGAAATCGACGAACACCATCAGCACAAGGACGTCTTCGACCACTCGCTGGTTGTGCTGGAGCAGGCGATTGATCTTGAAGATGTTGATCAATCACCCGATCTGGTGTTGCGGATCGCGGCGTTGCTGCACGACATCGGCAAGCCGGCGACCCGGAGGTTCGAGCCCGGCGGCGGTGTCTCGTTCCACCACCACGAGGTCGTGGGCGCGAAGATGGTCCGCAAGCGCTTGCGGGCGTTGCGGTACTCGAAGGAGATCACCGAGGACGTCGCCAAGCTCGTCTACCTGCACCTCCGCTTCCACGGCTACGGCAACGGCGAGTGGACCGACTCGGCCGTGCGCCGGTACGTGACGGACGCGGGAGACCTGCTGACACGGTTGCACAAGCTCGTCCGTGCGGACTGCACGACCCGCAACAAGCGCAAGGCCAGCCTGCTGCGGCGGACGTACGACTCTCTTGAGGAACGCATCGCGCGCATCGCGGCCGAGGAAGACCTCGCGCGCGTACGTCCGGACCTCGACGGCAACGAGATCATGAAGCTGCTCGGCCTGCCGCCGGGCCCGCAGGTCGGCGCCGCGTGGAAGTTCCTCAAGGAGCTCCGCCTGGACCGGGGACCGCTGGAGCGCGACGAGGCCGAGGCCGCGTTGCTCGACTGGGCGCGCGAACAGGGCATCACTCCGCCATCCCGGTGACGCTTTGTGAACAGATGAAATCCCCGCGTTAGCGAACTGACAGCGCGGGGGTGCACCATGGGTGGTGCGCTAGGGGAGCGCATGGGGGTGGTGCAGATGTTCTCCTGGGGACTTTCCGCAGGTCCCGCGGTACACGACCTGGACGAGCTGACCGCCGACCAACGAGCGGTGCTGCGGTGTCTCGCGCGTGGTCACGCCGACCACGAGATCGCGCGGGTGCTCGGCATCGGGCAGCAGCGGGTGGCCGACGAGGTGGCCGACATCCTGCGGCGCCTCGATCTACCTGATCGAGTGGCTGCTGTCGTCTTCGCTCACGAGGCCGGAATGCTGCACCTGCCGTTTCCGCGCTAGCAGGAGCAGGTAGGCGGCCAGACCGACCAGGTAGAGGCCCGCGGCGGTGATGATGAGACCGGGCGAACGCCCGTCCAGGGGGACCACCGTCGCGGTGACGGACACCGCGGTGACCTGCGCGATGTTGAAAAGGGTGTCGTAGAGCGCGAACACTCGGCCGCGCACTTCGTCGCCGACGTCGCGCTGCACCGCGGTGTCCACGCACAGCTTGACGACCTGACCGGCGAAGATGACCACGAAGCCGGCCGAGAGGATGCTGACCAGCGTCATCGGCAGCCCGAGCCCGATCTGCGCGGCGGCCGTGAGCAGCAGCGCGCCGCAGATCGTGGTCTTCACGCCGAACCTGTCGACGATCCGGTCGGTGAGGATGCCGGCGAGCAGGATGCCCGCGCCGCCCGCGACCGCGACCTCGCCGAGCCCGCCGATGCCGGCCTTGAGGATGCCGACGTCGTGGAGGCTGTAGCGCATCAGCAGCAACGTGACCATGAGGCTCACCCCGAACGCGGCCCGATGCGCGAGCACCGCGGCCAGCGCGGCCGTGACGTTCGGCGTGCGCCAGGTGGCCTTCGCTCCGTCGAGCAGACCGCGGGCGACGGCCTTGATCGCGTTGTGCGGCTCGTCGACCTCGTCCGGCCCGAGCACGCCCGCCTTGAACCGGCTGGCGATGAACGCGCTGGCCAGCATGCCCGTCAGCGCGATGCTGGTGGTCCACCCCGACCCGCCGTCCCCGGCGCCCAGCACCGTGCGGAACCCGATCGCGCACGCCGCGCCGAAGACCGCCGTGATCGCGCCCGCCGTCGTGGCCAGCGCGTTCGCCTCGACCAGGTGGTTCTCGTCGACGACGTGCGGCAGCGAGGCGCTCAGCCCGGAACCGACGAACCGGCCGATGCCCATGACGACGAGGGCGGAGACGTAGAGGGGCAACCCGCTGAGCCCCGCGCCGACCGCCAGCGCGGTGAGCAGGACGAACGCCGCGCGTGAGACGTTCGCCACGACGATGACCTTCTTGCGGTCCCACCGGTCCAGCAACGCGCCGGTGAACGGCCCGATGAGCGAGTACGGCAGCAGGAGCACGGCGAACCCGGCCGCGATGGCCGTGGGATCGGCCTGCCGCTCGGGGTTGAAGAGCACCGCGCCGGCGAGCCCGGCCTGGAAGAGCCCGTCACCCCACTGCGACGTGAGCCTGGTGGCGAGGAGCCTGCGGTACGCGGGGATGCCGAGGAACCGGCGTGATCCCCAGTGGTGCTTCTCCACCGCAAGCGTTGTCACCGTTGCACTCTATGCGTGTTCGGGTGAAAACCACGAAAGCCGGACCTCACGGTCCGGCTCCCCTGGATCGGATGCCAGGTCGCCTCACGGCGCGATGCACTACGCGGCTCCAGCCGTACGGTATTCCGCGAAGGCGGTTGTCTGTTGAGCCCGGGGGACACAAAGACATCCGACACCTGAGTCTAACGGGGAGCAGCCCTGAGTTGTTCCGGCGATCACGGATGATTTCATGGTGACGTGCGTCCCGATGCCGAGGTCGAGCCAGGCTCCCTGTTGGTTGCCGCCCCGAGCCTGAACGACCCGAACTTCACACGCACCGTCGTCTACATCATCGACCAACGCCCAGAGGGAACCCTCGGCGTCGTGTTGAACCGCCCCTCCGAGGTGGCAGTGCACGACGTGCTGCCTCCGTGGGGCCCGCACGTGACGAAGCCGCAGTGCATCCACATCGGCGGTCCGGTCGAGCAGAAGACGGCGCTGTGCCTGGCGGCTCTCAAGGCGGGTACCGACCCGTCCAAGGTGGAGGGCCTGGTCGGCGTGCAGGGCCCGGTCGCGCTGATCGACCTCGACGCCGAGCCGGACGACCTGATGCCGCTGGTGCGCGGCCTGCGGGTGTTCGCGGGGTACTCGGGCTGGGGCGAGGGACAGCTCGCGGGCGAGATCGAGCGCGGCGACTGGATGGTCGTGACCGGACTTGCCGATGACGTGCTCGTCGGCGCGAACGTCGACCTGTGGGGACGGGTGCTGCGCCGGCAGGGCATGCCGCTGGCGCTGCTGTCCACCTACCCCAAGGACGTCCGCGAGAACTGATTCGCTTGAAACTTCAGATCACGGCTGAGGCTCAATGGACTTCGACACACTCTCAAAGCTTGCACCTGCGGCACTGCCGGTCATCGGTGGCGGGTTCCAGCTCACGCGTGGCCAGCGATGTGCGAGCCACGATGCTGAAGCATCTTGATGATCAGGTGCGTGGTCTGGCGACCAAGGACGACGAACTGCGCAGAGATCCAACGGGTATCGGCATGGGGCTCGTCTTGTTGGTAGCTGCCGTGGTCCTCGGCTGCTTCGCCGTCACCGGCAGCGGTCGGAACCGCCGGGCTGGCGACCTCCGCAGCAAAAAGGTTCGGGACGAAAAAGGCCGGATCGTCCGCTGAACCGGCCTGTTCACGTGAAACGTCTGGTTGTCACAGACCGGCGAGCGGCGAGCAACCGCCACCGCCGCACGCGCACCCGCCGCAGCCCTTGGGCTTGACCGGCTCGGGCAGCAGCGCGGCCGCCCGGCTGCCCACGATCCCGCCGGCGAAGGCGATCGCGAGTGCGCCCACCAGTCCGATGATCCCAGCGGTGACGGCCAGGTCGGCCATGACGAACGACATCGCGCCCGACACGATCGCCACGGCGCCCGCTGCGACGTTCGGCACGCCGGCGACGCGGTTGGCCAGCGCGAACGTCTCCTCGTCGCGCAGGGCCGCCGCCGTGCGCACGCCGACGAAGCGGTTGCGGCGCAGCTTGCCCTGCAGACCCAGCAGACCGATCGCGCCGAGAGCGACGCCGAGCACACCGAGGACGATCGACAGCACGATGTTCACCCCATGAGGGTAAGCCGGATCTGCCGCGAGCCTCGTGGTCACCCCGGTCTTGTGTGCCGCACGCCACCGCCCCGTGCAGGCAGCTTGCGGTGCGCTGATACCGTTGACGGCATGAGCACGGCCCGCCTGCTCCTTAGTTAGCCGCGACGACCTGATCGGAAGACGGTCGGCGCGGCAGCCCTCCATGCCCATCTGGGCTGGGGGGTTTCGTCATGTCAGGGGCAGGATCGATGGAGAGGGACTCATCAACATGAGCACGGACGCGGCGGAGATCCCCGCCTACCGCTACACCGCGGAGCTGGCGAACCAGATCGAGAAGCGGTGGCAGCAGTACTGGGAGGAACACGGCACCTACTACGCGCCCAACCCCGTTGGCGCGCTCAAGGGTGACGTGCCCGCGGACAAGCTGTTCGTGCAGGACATGTTCCCGTACCCGAGCGGCGCCGGTCTGCACGTCGGCCACCCGCTGGGCTTCATCGGCACGGACGTGTTCGCGCGCTACCACCGCATGAACGGCCGCAACGTCCTGCACACCATGGGCTTCGACGCGTTCGGTCTGCCCGCGGAGCAGTACGCGGTGAAGACCGGGCAGCACCCGCGCAAGACCACTGAAGAGAACATCAACACGTACCTGCGGCAGATCCGCAGGCTGGGGCTGGGCCACGACGAGCGTCGCCGCATCTCGACGATCGACCCGGAGTACTACAAGTGGACCCAGTGGATCTTCTTGCAGATCTTCAACTCCTGGTACGACGCGGACGCGGGCAAGGCTCGTCCGATCGCCGAGCTGATCTCCCAGTTCGAGTCCGGCGAGCGGGACGTCCCGGACGGTCGCAAGTGGTCTGAGCTGTCTTTTGCCGACCAGCAAAGGATCTTGGGCGATTTCCGGCTGGCCTACTTGTCGGAGGCGCCCGTCAACTGGTGTCCCGGACTGGGTACTGTGCTGGCGAACGAGGAGGTCACCGCCGACGGACGCAGTGAGCGTGGCAACTTCCCGGTGTTCAGGAAGAACCTGCGCCAGTGGATGATGCGCATCACCGCGTACTCGGATCGGTTGATCGACGACTTGGACCGGCTGGACTGGCCGGACAAGGTCAAGGCCATGCAGCGCAACTGGATCGGGCGCTCGCACGGTGCCCGAGTCCGATTCGCGGTGGGAGACGAGAACATTGAGGTCTTCACGACCCGTCCGGACACGCTGTTCGGCGCGACCTACATGGTCCTGGCACCGGAACACGAGCTGGTGGACCAGATTGCGGCGCCCGATCGCGTGGCAGACATCGCAGCGTACCGGCGGCAAGCGTCCCTGAAGTCCGAACTGGACCGTCAGGAGAACAAGGAGAAGACCGGCGTCTTCATCGGGGCGTATGCGACGAACCCGGTGAACGGCAAGGAAATCCCCGTCTACATCGCCGACTACGTGCTGATGGGCTACGGCACCGGCGCGATCATGGCCGTGCCCGGCCAGGACCCGCGCGACTGGGACTTCGCGAAGAAGTTCGACCTGCCGATCATCCGCACCGTCCAGCCGTCCGAAGGCTTCGAGGGCGAGGCGTACACCGGCGACGGACCCGCCATCAACAGCGGTTTCCTGGACGGCATGGCGATCGGCGACGCCAAGAAGACGATCATCGCCTGGCTGGAGGAGCACGGCCACGGCCACGGCACCGTCCAGTTCAAGCTGCGCGACTGGCTGTTCAGCCGCCAGCGCTACTGGGGCGAGCCGTTCCCGATCGTCTACGACGAGAACGGCACCGCGATCGCGCTGCCCGAGTCGATGCTGCCGATCGAGCTGCCCGACGTCGACGACTACTCCCCCCGCACGTTCGACCCGGAGGACGCGGACACCGAGCCGTCGCCGCCGCTGTCGCGTGCCGGTGACTGGACGACGATCGAGCTGGACCTGGGCGACGGCGTCAAGACCTACCGCCGTGACACGAACACCATGCCGAACTGGGCGGGTTCGTGCTGGTACCAGCTGCGCTACGTCGACCCGGTCGAGACCGAGCGGTTCGTCAACCCGGAGAACGAGAAGTACTGGCTGGGCCCGCGCACGGCCGAGCACGGCCCGACCGACCCCGGCGGCGTCGACCTGTACATCGGCGGCGTCGAGCACGCGGTGCTGCACCTGCTGTACTCGCGCTTCTGGCAGAAGGTCCTGTTCGACCTGGGCCACCTGACCGGTGACGAGCCGTACCGCCGCCTGTACAACCAGGGCTACATCCAGGCGTACGCGTACACCGACGACCGCGGCGTCTACGTGCCCGCGGCCGAGGTCGTGGAGGAGAACGGCAAGTTCTTCCACAACGGCCAGGAGGTCAACCGCGAGTACGGCAAGATGGGCAAGAGCCTGAACAACGTCGTCACGCCGGACCAGATGTGCGAGACGTACGGCGCGGACACCTTCCGGTTCTACGAGATGTCCATGGGCCCGATGGACGTCTCCCGCCCGTGGGCGACCAAGGACGTCGTCGGCGCGCAACGGTTCCTGCAGCGTCTGTGGCGCAACCTGGTCGACGAGACCGACGGCACGCTGCGCGTCACCGACGAGGAACCCTCGGCCGAGGCGCTGCGGTTGCTGCACAAGACGATCGCCGGCGTCCACGACGACTACGCGAACCTGCGCTACAACACGGCGGGCGCGAAGCTGATCGAGCTGAACAACTACGTCACCAAGCACTACGCGTCCGGCACGCCCCGCGCGCTGGCCGAACCGCTGGTGCTGATGCTGGCTCCGCAGGCTCCGCACGTGGCCGAGGAGCTGTGGACCCGGTTGGGCCACGACGGCTCGCTGGCGCACGGCCCGTTCCCGGCCGCGGACGAGCAGTACCTGGTCGAGGACACCGTCGAGTACCCGATCCAGGTCAACGGCAAGGTCCGCTCGCGGGTCGTCGTGGCGGCGTCCGCGTCGCAGGACGAGATCAAGGCCGCCGCGCTGGCCGAGGAGAAGATCGCCGAGCTGGTCGCCGGTGGCGAGCCGCGCAAGGTGATCGTGGTCCCCGGCCGCCTGGTGAACGTCGTTCTGTAGTTCGTCGAAGAGCTGGCGTGGCTACGGCTGCGCCAGCTCTTTTTCAGGCCACGACTCGGGTGCCGGGCCGAACGCGCGCCGGGCGGCGCGGACGGCCAGGGTAGCGACAGCGGCGTTGGCGCCGCCACCGATCGCGGCGCCGATGCCGAACGGGACCGCCCGGCCGAGCACGATGATCCCCTGTTTCGTGCCGTACTTGGTGATGAAGTTCCTGCCCAGGACTTTGTTGATCTGTTTCAGCGTTGCCACGGGTACCGCACTGACGAGCTGACGAGCCCAGTGCTGGCCGGTGCGTTCGGCGACCTTGCCGATGGTCTTGGAGCCGGACTCGCCGAGCAGGATTCCCAGGACGAGGGTCCGGCGGCGTTCGAGCTCGGCGACCGGGACCCCGTGGACCTCGGCGACCGAGAGCACGTACAGGGTGCTCAGTTCGAGTGAGGACAAAGCTTCGCCCGCCGACAGAGCCAGCGCGATCCCGGTGCCGACGCCGGGCGCGGCCGCGGCGCCTCCGACCGCGGCTCCCGTGCTCGCCAGGGCGCTGACGTACATCCTCTCCAGGGTGCTGACGACCTCCGCCGGCGTCGCCTCCGGGTTGCGCTGGCGAGCCCTGGTGATGTTCTTGCGGACCAGCGGTGTCTGCAGGCCGATGGCCTTGTCGAGCAGGTCGAGGATCGGCTGACCACGGGATGCTGCAGGGTTATTGGCGTCGACCACGGCCATATGTCGCCGAATAGCCGGTCCTTGCTACATCGCGTGTGAGTTGTCGTCGTCCTGGAAGCCGATGTCCGACAGCATCTGGTCGAGCATGCTGTCGAACATCGGCTCCGGGTTGCTCACCGCGAACGGGAACCTCCCGAACACCTCCAGCGCCACGTGCCCGTACAGCCGCACCCACGACTGCACCACGTGGTAGATCTTGCCCAGGTTCAGCACGTCGTCCTCGACCGTGACGCCGTGCACCGACACCGCGTCCATCAGGACCTGTTGGAACCTCGCCAGGTCCTCGTGCAGCACTTCGGGTACTTCGTCGTCGGCGTGGTTCGCCACCAGGTTGGACGCGATCAGCCGGCCGGCGAGCGACAGGAAGACCGCGCCGAACTGGTCGGCGCCGAGCGGGTCGCGTGGCGAGGCGAAGACCAGCGCGAACTCCTGCGGGTGGGCCAGGGCCCAGCGGCGGAAGCCCCGGCACACGGCCCTGACCTGGCATCCCACCTGGCCTGACGTGTCCGCGGCGAGGTCCGCGTACAGCACCGCTGCCATGTCGGCGCAGATGTCGTCGCAGAGCTGTCGCAATAGCGCTTCGTGGGAGTCGTAGTAGCGGTACAAGGCGGGCGCGGTGATGCCCAGCTCGCGTGCGATTGCACGGAGGGTCACCGCGTCGCGGCCGCGTTCCACCAAAAGAGCGCGGGCCGCCTGCCGAATCTCACGCTCGGTCTCAGCGCGAAGCCGTTCTCGGCGAGTGGCCTCGGTCATATGTCACTCCATCGGGTTGTAGACCCCGTCCTTGGACCGTACGGTTTTAGTGAACGGTGTTTACAAGAGTTCACGGTATTCACAGCACGGTAACCCAGGAGGCCGTCGTCGATGTTCGCGAAGTGGGGATCTATCGCATATCGCCGCCGGTGGGTGGTGTTGATCGCGACCGTACTGCTCGCCGTGCTCGGCGGTGTGTGGGGACTGGGCGTGTTCGACAAGCTCAGCCAGGGTGGTTACGAGGCTCCTTCCAGCGAGGCGGCGCGGGCCGACAAGGTAGCGGAGCAGGCGTTCGGGCGGCAGAACGGTGACGTGATCGTCATTTACCGCGGCGACTTCGCCAACCCGCTGGAGCTGAAGAAGGTCGCCGACCACATCAGCGGGTTCCCGAAGAAGGACGTTCTCAAGGTCACCGGGCCGGTTCCGTCGGACGACAAGCGGCAGGCGCTGGTCGCCATCACGCTGACCAGCGGTGACTCGAACGGGCAGATCAAGCAGTTCGAGGACGTCCAGTCCCAGCTGCCGATCGACGGTTTCACGCAGCAGGTCGGTGGGCTCGTCCCCACCCAGAAGGCCATCAACGACATGTCGCAGTCGGATCTGACGCGCGCGGAGATGTTCTCGCTGCCGCTGGTCCTGCTGCTGCTCGTGGTCATCTTCGGCGGTCTGGTCGCCGCCAGCCTTCCCGTGGTCGTCGGTGGCCTCGCGATCATGGGCGCGCTGGGTGTGTTGCACGTCATCGCGAACTTCACGAGCGTCAACTCGTTCGCCGTCAACGTCGCGTCGCTGCTCGGGCTGGGCATGGCGATCGACTACGGCCTCTTCATGGTCGGTCGGTTCCGCGAGGAGCTCGCCCAGGGGCGCACCACCGAACAGGCGGTCGGCCGCACGGTGGCGAGTGCCGGCCGTACCGTCGTGTTCAGCGCGACGCTGCTGGTCATCGCGCTGGCCGGGCTGCTGATCTTCCCGCACGGCTTCCTGAAGTCCCTCGCGTACGGCGGCATGTCGTCGGTCGCGATCGCCGCGCTGGTGTCGTTGACGCTGCTGCCGGCGTTGCTGGGCGTGCTCGGCCACCGGGTCGACAAGCTCGCCATGCCGTGGCGCAAGAAGGAGCCGAGCGAACGCGGTTGGCGCAGCCTGAGCGGCAGGGTCATGAAGCGGCCGCTGCTGTTCGCCATCCCGCTGATCGCGGTGCTCGCCGCGCTCGGGGCGCCGTTCCTCAACGTCCAGTTCGGCCAGGTCACCGAGAAGGTGCTGCCGGAGGGCAACGCCGTTCGGGTCGCCACGGAGAACATCAACCAGAACTTCTCCGCGCTCTCCAACACCGGCCTAAAGATCGTCGTCAAGGGCGGTGACCAGGCCGCGGTCGCGCAGTACCTGGACAAGGTCAAGGACGTTCCCGGCATCGGCGACGTCCGGCCGATGGGCTCGGACAAGGGCGTCACGGCCGCGGCCGCCGGGCTGGAGCACGACGCGTTGAGCGCGGAGTCGAAGCAGGCGCTCAAGGACGTCCGCGCGCTCACCCCGCCGAACGGTGCCGAGGTGCTGGTCGGCGGCAACACCGCGATGGTCAGCGACTCTCTCGACGCCATCGCGGACGGGCTGCCGTTGATGATCGGGCTGCTGGTCGGCGCGACGCTGATCCTGATGTTCCTGGCGTTCGGCTCGGTCGTGCTGCCGATCAAGGCCGTGGTCATGAGCGCGCTGTCGTTGTCCGCCACGTTCGGCGTGCTGGTGTGGATCTTCCAGGAGGGGCATGGAGCCGGCCTGCTCGGCGTCACGCCGGGGCCGCTGGAGTCCGGCATCGTCGTGCTGATGGCCGCGATCGTGTTCGGTCTGTCGACGGACTACGAGGTCTTCCTGCTCTCCCGCATGGTCGAGGCCCGCGGCCAGGGTGCGACCACGGAGGAAGCCGTCAGCACCGGTCTGGCCAAGACCGGCCGGGTGATCACCTCGGCGGCGTTGCTGCTGATCGTGGTGACCGGCGCGTTCGCGTTCTCGCAGGTCGCGATGATGCGGTTCGTCGGGGTCGGCATGATCCTCGCGCTGGCGCTCGACGCCACCGTGGTCCGGATGCTGCTCGTGCCGGCCGTGCTCAAGCTGCTCGGCGACGCCGCGTGGTGGTCACCGGGCCCGCTCAAGCGGATCCAGGAACGCCTCGCGCTTCACGACGAGCCGGTCGACGACTTCGACGACTGGGACGACGAGATCCGCGAGCCCGTCGCGGTCGGCTGACCGGGAGGGAAGGCGATCATGGCCGCGTCGAACTGGCGCGGCCTCTGCTCCTCCAGTTCGCCCGCCTTCATCGCGAACGTCGCCAGCACCGCGTTCGAGCTGTCGAGCACCGTCGTCGTCGTGCCGGTCGCGAGGAACACCCTCGGGTCACCCGGCGCGATGGCGACGCCCGGTGCGTTGATGGGCAGGCGTTCGCGCAACGTCATGGTCGCCGCGTCGACGACCACGACCGAGCTTTCCTTCGTGAGCGCCAGGTAGACGGTGGCGCCGTCCGGGGTGACGGCGATGCTGCCCGCTCCCCTGCCGACCCGCAGCGAGCCGACGACCTGGTTCGTGGTCGTGTCGATCACCGACAGCGTGCCCGGCGTCTGTTCGCCCAGCTCCATGCTGCTCACGTAGAGGCGCTTGCCGTCCGGTGAGATCGCCAGGTGCTGCGGCAGGCCGCCGACCTTGATCGTCGACGCCTGGAACGCGGTCGCCGTGTCGACCACGCCGACCGTGCCGTCCTGGGCGTTGGCCACGTAGAGGACCTGGTTGTTCGGGTGCACGGCGAGGCCCTGCGGCTGGCCGGGCACCTTCACCGCGGCCACCAGCTGGAAGTGCTCGGGGTCGACGACCGCGATGCCGCCGCTGGCCGACACGTACAGGCGTTTGCCGTCCGGGCGCATCGCCGCCTGCGAGAGCTGGACCTGCGTGAAGATCCGGTCGAGGACCACGCCGGTGCTCGGGTCGACCTCGGCGATCGTGCCGGTCCACCCGTTGACGACGAAGACGCGCCGACCGTCCGGCGACACGGCGACACCTGTCGCGTGGCCCGCTGTGTCCGCGTGCGCGACTATCGTGCCGTTTCTGGTGTCGACGACCTGGACGAGTCCGGTCCTGCCCACCACGTACGCGCGCGGAGCTGCCGCTGCGGAGGTGGTGGTGAAGTCGTGCCGTTGCTCGACACCCATCGCCGCGATGGCCGCTGAGAGCGCTAGAACCGCGGCCACGAGGCGTGGCTTTGCCATACGCCCGATGGGACCACTTCCGGGTGCTATCGATCTACTTCCGTCACTCGGTCGAGCGAAATCTTTGCCTTGTCGTAGTACTAGTCAGGCGTCTTCGCGCCGGCCACCAGCTTCGCGTAACGGGTGCCGGCGGTGAGCAGCACCAGACCGGCGCCGAGGAACGCCAGCACGCGGGCGATCCCGTCGAGCGCGGCCAGGTCGAACAGCACCAGCTTGAGCACCGCGGCGCCGACCAGGATCAGGCCGCAGATCCGCAGCGCCTTGTTGTTGATGCCCTTGACCAGCAGGAACAACGCGGCAATCGTCCACGACACGGTGACCACCGAGTGTCCGAAGAGGAATCCGGTCTCGTCCGGCGACACGAGCAGCGCCGCGCACAGCACCGCACCCGCGGCGCCGTAGAGCAGCACGAGCCCGGCGACGATCCACGGGAACGGGTGCCTGGCCGGCTCGCGCAGCACCTGCATCTTCAGCGCGGCCCACGGCGCGGTCGCCGCGAACACGCCCAGCACCAGCGCCGTGACCAGACCGGCCGCGTAGTCGCCGGAGCCGACGGTCACGTAGCCGGGTTCGTCCAGCAACCACGAGACCGGCACGGCCTGGATGACCGTCATCAGGAACCCGACCACGCCGAACACGATCGACCCGACCAACGCGCTCTTCCTGGTCAGCCGTGCCGCGAGGAACGCCAGCAGCACCGCCTCGGCCAGCACGACCGCCGTCCGCGCGTTGCCGTCGAGCGCGATCACCGTCGTCTGGAACAACGCGAGCATGCCCGCCGCACCGGCCGCCGTCGTGAACGCGCGGGGCAGGTCGGGGACCATCCAGATCGCCAGCAGCACCGCGGCGACCGCACCGGCGAGCACCGAGTTGGCCGGGTCCTTCAGCAACGTCGTCGCGAACATCGCGGGCAGCGCCGAACCGGCGACCAGCCCGACCGCCACGACGTCGCCGGGCCGCTTCCACACGGTCAGCAGCGCGACCACGATGCCGACGGCGGTCGTGGCACCCGCGACACCGACCACGGTCCACTCGAAGTCGGCCGGGATGGCCTGTGCGGTGGTGAGCAGCGAGGCGATGATCGGCGGCAGTCCGCCGACGACCGCGAGACCGGGCCAGCGGCGCTGGAGCTGGACCGGCGTGCTGGCCATCTTGAGCACCAGCAGAAACCCGACGAGCAGCACCGTGAAGCCCTCGGCCAAGATCGGCGAGCAGACGGCACACGCTGCGACAACGCCGACCGCGAGCGTTTGCGAGTCCCAGCGCAGCGCGAGCACGACGCCGGCCGCCGCGACCCCGAGCCCGACCACGAGACCCACCCCCGGCGGCAGGTAATCGTAGAGGCTCGTGGCGGCGATGACGTCGAGGTAGAGGCCCGCGAAACCGGTCGCCGCGAGTGCGAACGCCCCGGTGCGGCCGTGCGGGTTGCGGTGCAGCCACATGCCGATGCCGACCAACGCGCCGCTGAACACCGCACCGCCGATGACGCGCGGCATCGGCCCAAGCCATCCGCGCTGGATGGCGAGGATCAGCAGCAGCACGAACCCGAGCACGGTGATCGCGCCACCGACCCAGGCCAGCAGCTTGGAACCGGCGCCGTCCTTGCCGAGCTTCTCGAACAGGGTCTCGCGCGGCTGGGGCGCAGGAGCAGGCCACTGCTGCGGTGCCTGCGGCCACGGTTGCGGCGGCGGAGGCTGCGGCCAGGCCTGCTGGGGCGCACGCGGGGAGCTTTCGTGCGTTCCTGGCGCACGCAAGGTCCCCGCGTGGACTTCAGGCCAGGGGGTGGGCGGTGGGGCGGTCGCGACTGAGGCCGAGTGCTCGCGCATCTCCGCGCTGATCGTCACCAGCCGCTGCCCGATGGCCGCGAGTTCCAGCGCGAGGCGCTGCTCGTACCCGAGGCGATCCTGTCCGTCCATGTGATCAGGGTGAGGCAGAGCACGTCCGGTGACATCCGTACACCTACTCATCCAGCTTGACTACATACATGTGTAATCGATTAACTACGCCCTCGTGACGACCATGAAGGACGTCGCGCAGCACGCCGGCGTCTCGACGGCCACCGTGTCGCGCGTGCTCAACGGCCATGCCGCGCCGACGCCAGAGACCCGTGAGCGGGTGCTCGCGGCGATCGAGGAGCTCGGTTACCGGCCCAACGCGCTGGCGCGATCCCTCAGGACCACCAGCACCCAGACCCTCGGTCTGGTCATCAGCGATCTGCTGAACCCGTTCTTCGCCGAGATCGCGCGAGCGGTCGAGGACGAAGCCCGGTCACACGGCTACTGCGTCGTGATCGGGAACGCCGACGAGAGCGCCGAGCAGGAGGCCACCTACGTGCGCACCCTGCTCGACCGCCGGGTGGACGGCCTCCTGCTGTGCCCCGCGACCGACGACCCTGAGTTGGTTCGCGAAGTGAGCGCAGGTGGCGTTCCGCTCGTCCTGCTCGACCGGACGGTCAGGGGCGCCACATGCCCGGTCGTCCGCGCCGACGGCAGCGAGGCATTGACCGCGCTCGCCCGGCGGCTCGTCGGCGCCGGCCACTCCCGCATCGGTGTGATCGCGGGACCGCCGGACACCTCCACTGGGAGAGAACGAAGCGACGCCTTCACCAGTGTGCTGGGTAGCGCCGCGCAGGTCGTGCACGGCGACTTCCGGCAGGAGAGCGGCAGTCAGGCCGCCGCCAGGCTGATCGACGACGGCGCCACCGCGCTCGTGGCCATGGACAACCTGATGGGCCTCGGCGCGCTCGGCGAGATCCGGGCGCGCGGGCTGCACATCCCGCACGACATCGCGCTCGCGGTGTTCGACGACCAGCCGTGGTTCCCGCTGCTCGACCCGCCGATCACGGTCGTCGCCCAGCCGACCGTGGAGATGGGCCGTGCCGCCGCCCGCAGTCTGCTGGCCCTGATCAACGGCCAGCAGCCCGACGACGTCCGCCTCACCGCGAAGCTCGTGCTGCGCGGTTCGTGCGGGGAGGCCGAGCTGTGAAGACGCTGATCACCGCCCGTGGCATCACCAAGCACTTCGGCGGCACCTTGGCGCTGGACGGCGTGGACCTCGACATCAACGCGGGCGAGGTCCACGTCCTGCTCGGCGAGAACGGTGCCGGGAAGTCCACTTTGGTCAAGGTGCTCGCGGGCATCCACGGCCCCGACGCCGGAACCGTCGAGGGCACCGCGAGCCTCGCGGTCATCCACCAGGAGCTCGCGCTCGTCCCGGAGCTGAGCGTCGCGGAGAACCTGTTCCTGAACCGCCTCCCGCGCAGGTTCGGGTTCGTCGACCGCGCCGAGATGCGCCGCAGGGCACCGGAACTGCTCGACCGCGTCGGCCTCGACATCGACCCGAACGCCAAGGTGAAGGACCTCGGCATCGCGCAGCAGCAGATGATCGAGATCGCCCGTGCGCTCGACAAGGACGCCGGGGTGCTGATCCTCGACGAGCCGACCGCGGTGCTCACCGACACCGAGACCGACCGGTTGCTGGAGATCATGGGCCAACTCCGCGAGAACGGCGTCGGGCTCGTCTTCATCACCCACCACCTCGACGAGATCCAGCGCATCGCCGACCGCATCACGGTCCTGCGCGACGGCCGGTCCGTCGGTGTCCTCGGACCGAAGGCCACCACCCAGCACATGATCGAGCTGATGGTCGGCCGGTCGATCGAGGAGCAGTACCCGCGGGCTCGTCAGCGGCGCGGCAAACCACTGCTGAAGATCAGCAACCTCACCCGGCGCGGGGTGTTCCGCGACATCAACATCGAGGTCCGCGCGGGCGAGGTCGTCGGCATCGCCGGGCTGGTCGGTGCCGGGCGCACCGAGGTCGCGCGCGCCGCGTTCGGCGTGGACGACTACGACTACGGCACGGTCGAGGTCGACGGGAAGCCGTTGCGCCGCAACGACGTCCAGGCCGCGATCAAGGCAGGGCTCGGGCTGGTGCCGGAGGACCGCAAGGGCCAGGGCCTGGTGCTGACCGCGACCGTCGGGCGCAACCTCGAACTGGCCACGCTCTCCAACCGCGACCAGAAGCGCCTGCACGACATCGCGGGCAAGCTGCGGATCAAGGGCCGCGTCGACCAGCCGGTGAAGGAGCTCTCCGGCGGCAACCAGCAGAAGGTCGTCATCGGCAAGTGGCTGCTGGCCGACCCGAAGGTGCTGATCCTCGACGAGCCCACGCGCGGCGTCGACGTCGGCGCGAAGGTCGAGATCTACGAGCTCATCAACCGCATGACCGCGCAGGGCCGGGCCGTGCTGCTCGTGTCCAGCGACCTGCCCGAGGTGATCGGGATGAGCGACCGCGTCGTGGTGATGGCGCACGGCCGGGTGGCCGGCGAACTCCCCAAGGGCGCAACACAAGACCAGGTGATGGCACTCGCCGTGCAGGAGATCTCCGCATGACCACGATCAGCATCCGGAAGTACGCGAGCGAGAACGGAGCGCTGGCAGGACTTCTCGTGCTCGCGCTGGTGATCGCGATCATGCAGCCGGCGTTCCTCAACGCGCAGAACCTGCTCAACGTCGGCGTGCAGGCCGCGGTCATCGCGATCATGGCGTTCGGCATGACGTTCGTGGTCGTCGCCGGCGGCATCGACCTGTCGGTGGGCAGCATCGCCGCGCTCGCCGCCATGGTCGGCGCACTCACCGCAGGACCCGTCGGCCTGGTCGTCGGCGCGCTCTGCGGCCTCATCAACGGCGCGTTGGTCAGCTACGGCAAGCTGCCGCCGTTCATCGCGACGCTGGCCATGCTGAGCGTCGCACGAGGTCTCACCCTGGTGTTCTCGGAAGGCCAGCCGCACGAGACCGACTCGCTGGTGACGTTCCTCGGCTCGAACCTCGCGCCGATGCTGCCGTTGCCACTGCTGCTGATGCTGGCGTTCTTCGGCATCACCGGCCTGATCCTCACGCGCACCAACCTCGGCCGCCGCATGTACGCGATCGGCGGCAACGAGGAAGCCGCGAAGCTCAGCGGTATCGACGTCCGGAGGCAGAAGCTCTGGATCTACGCGCTGAGCGGCCTGTTCGCCGCCGCCGCGGGCCTCGTGCTCGCGGGACGGCTCGGGTCAGCCGGTCCGCAGGCCGCGGTCGGTTACGAGCTCGACGCCATCGCCGCGGTCGTCATCGGCGGTGCGTCGTTGTCCGGTGGCGTTGGCCGCGCCACCGGGACGTTGGTCGGCGCACTCGTGCTCGCCGTCCTGCGCAACGGCCTCAACCTGCTGCAGGTGCCGCCGTTCTGGCAGCAGGTCGTCATCGGCGTGGTGATTGCTCTCGCCGCGTTGCTCGACTCACTTCGCCGTCGCTGAGATATCCCGAACAGGTAAGGAAAACACCAATGAAGGTGACCCGACGGATCGCGCTGACCCTCGGTGCGGCTGCACTGCTGGCGACCGGGTGCAGCGGTACTCAGGCGTCCGGAGGCAGCGGCATCACCATCGGCCTCGCGGTGTCCACGCTGAACAACCCGTTCTTCGTGGAACTGCAGCAGGGCGCGCAGGAGATGGCGAACCAGCTCGGCGCCAAGCTGACCGTGGTCGACGCGCAGAACGACGCGACGAACCAGGTCAACCAGGTGCAGACGCTGGTGACCCAGGGCGTCAAGGCGATCATCCTGAACCCGGTCGACTCCAAGCAGTCCGCGCCCGCCGCCAAGGCCGCCGAGATGGCGAACATCCCGCTGATCTCGGTCGACCGCTCGGTCGAGGGCAAGGTCGCCTCCGAGGTCGCCTCCAACAACGTCTCCGGCGGCAGCCTCGCGGCCATCGAGCTCGGCCGCGCCACCTCCGGCGAGGTCGCGCACCTCAAGGGCATCCCGGGCGCGTCGGCGTCGCGTGACCGCGGCCAGGGCTTCGAACAGGGCCTGAACAGCGGCAACATCAAGATCGCCGCCACCGCCGTCGCGGACTTCGACCGCGCCAAGGCGCTCAACGAGACCACGAACCTGATGCAGGGTCACCCGACCATCAAGGGCATCTTCGCCGAGAACGACGAGATGGCGCTCGGCGCGATCAAGGCCCTCGGCGCGCGGGCCGGCAAGGACGTCATGGTCGTCGGCTTCGACGGCACGCCGGACGGGCTGAAGGCGATCCAGGACGGCACGCTCGCCGCGACCGTCGCGCAGCAGCCGAAGCTGCTCGGCTCCAAGGCCGTCGAGCAGGCCGTGAAGGCCGCCAAGGGCGAGACCGTCCAGCAGGTCGTGGACGTCGAGGTCAAGGTCATCACGAAGCAGAACGTGGCAGAGTTCCTGAAGTGACGAACACTCTGCTTGTCCTCGGGTCCGCCAACGCCGACCTCGTGGTCGAGGTCGGCAGGCGGCCCGGCGGCGGTGAGACCGTGCTCGGCGGCGACACCGTCGTGCTGCCCGGTGGCAAGGGCGCGAACACCGCCGTTGCCGCCGCACGGGTCGGTGGTTCCGTTGCGCTCGTCGGTGCCGTTGGCGGCGACGGGTACGGCTCGCTGCTGCGTGAGTCGCTGGAGTCGTCCGGCGTCGACACCGCGCTGGTGAAGACGTCCGCGCGGCCGACCGGAATCGCCTACATCACCGTGACTCCGGACGGCGAGAACTCCATCGTCGTCTCCCCCGGTGCCAACGCCGATGTCGCCGAGTCCGATGTGGACGCCCTGTCGTTCGACGGCGTGCAGGTGCTGACGTGCTCGCTGGAAGTGCCGCTGGAGACGGTGATCCACGCGATCGACGTCGCCGCGCAGGCGGGCGTGCGGACGGTGCTGAACCTGTCGCCCGTCGCCGAGCTGCCCGCGCGGACCCTGGAACAGCTCACCGTGCTGATCGTGAACGAGCACGAGGCCGCGCAGCTCGCACCCGGTTTCGAGGGCCTGCTGCGGCTCGGCCCGACGTCTGCGGTCGTCACGCTCGGCGCGCGCGGTGCCGCCGTGGTGACCGACGAGGGCATCACCGAGGTGCCGTCGATCGAGGTGACCGAGGTCGTCGACACGACCGGTGCCGGTGACGCGTTCGCGGGCGCGCTGTCCGCCCGGCTCGCCGAGGGCGACGAGCTCGCCGCCGCCGCGAAGTACGCCGCCCGGGTCGCCGCGCTGTCCGTCACGAAGGCGGGCGCGCAGCCGTCCTACCCGACCGCGGCCGAGGTCAGCTCCGCAGCGGCGGAATGACCTGCACCGGTTGTTCCTTGGACGTGGTGAAGTCGAAGACGGCGAGCTCCTCGGAGTTGCCCAGCTTGGCCTCCAGCTTGCGGAGCTTGCCGTCGGCGTCGATCCAGTAGCGCAGCCGCGCCTCCGCCGCGTCCTTCTGCTTCGGGCCTTCGAAGACGTCGACGGCCGTGTCGCCGATCTTGTCCGAACGCAGCCAGCGCGCCGAGCTCTGCAGCAGCAGCTGGGAGTTCTCCGGCCGGTCCGCGCCGAGGTTCACCAGCAGCCGCAACGCGCCGTCCAGCTCGGAACCGCGTTCCTGCAGGTTGCGGACCTGCCAGTCGACCACCGGCACCGGGTCGACCGGCTTGGTGGACGGGTTCATCGCGAACGCCATTCTGCCCGGGTTCCACTGCACGAGGCCCTGGGAGAACTGGTCGTTGCGGCCGTCGGTGCGCATGCCCGCGTAGCCGACGTGGTTCACGAAGTCGACCCGGCCGTCCAGCACGAGCTTGCCGCCCGGCGACGGCACGGACGCGGTGAACGCCCTGATCCCGCTGGTGTAGTTGGAGAACCGGACCAGCGCCAGGCGTTCGGCCTCGGGAATCGAGAGCGGGCGCGGGTCGGGCGTCGAGCTGCACGCGGTCAACGCCAGTGCCAGCGCCAGCACGGTCTTCTTCACGACCGCACCGCCGCGCGGTCTCCGAACAGGTCTTCGGCCGGAACGCCGTACTTCTCCACGTTCGGCGCCTTGTCCGGCAACGGGCCGTTCGGCATCTCCGGTTGCGCGGGCGGGGCGGCGACCTGGTTGAACGGGATTCCGCGCGGTGCGGCGGGTTTCGGCATCGGGTCGCCCGCGCCGTCGTAGCAGCGGTCGCCGTCGAAGCAGTTGTTCCTGCCGGGCGCGCGTTTCGAGGCCACGTACCGCACGTCCTGGCCGTTGTGGCTGATCACGTTGCCCTCGAAGCGGTTGTCCAGCGGCGGCAGGTCCTCGCTCGACCCGAGCGCGACGCCGGTACCGGGGTTGCCGGTGACCAGGTTGCGGGACACCACGTTGCGCGTGCCGCCCGCGATGCCGATGCCGAGCCCGAACGCGCCGTCGGCCTGCGCCGGCGACAGCGCCTCGTCGTTGTCCGACACGAGGTTGCCGACGAGCGTGGCGTCCTCCTGCGGCACGAACGCCTCCTGGTAGTCGGAGTTCGACGTCACGCCGACGCGGTTGCCGCTGAACCTGTTGCCCAGCACGTACATCTGGCCGGACGCGTTCGTGCCCTCGTAACCGACGGCGTTGCGCTCGGCGACGTTGCCTCGCACGACGATGTCGCACGGCTTGCACTGGCCGACGTAGAACCCGGAGTCCGCGCTGCCGCTCGCGTAGCTCTGCTCGATCACGCCGTGCTGGGCGTCGAACGCGTAGATGCCGTACAGCGCGTTGTTGCTGGCCGTCACGTACGAGATGCGGAAGCCCTGCAACGGCGGGAACTTGTCCGGGTCGAGCTTGGTGTAGCCGGTGCTGCCGCGGCCCATCCCGCCGTTCTCGTTGAGCCCGGTGACCAGCACGCCGTTCAACGTGTGGTTGCGGACCGTCAGGTTCTGGATCGACACGTCCGGCGCGGTGACCACGATCCCGTTGGCGCGCTTGACCTCGCCGTCGATGATCACGCTGCCGCGCTGGGTGCCCCTGATCGTGAGGCCCTTGGTCCTGACCTGCACGGACTCCTTGTAGACGCCGGGGGCGACGACGATGGTCGCGCCCTCCCGCGCCGCGTCCACGGCCGCCTGGATGGTGCTCAGCTGGGCCGGGACGGTGATCTCGGGGCCGAGTTTCGGTGTCGCCGCCGAGGAGCATCCGGCGACCAGGAGCACTGCTGTCACGATGTACGGAGCGCGCACAGCCGGTCACCGTACTGCTCCGTTCAGCCTACTGTCACACTGCCCCTGTGGTCCCTATCTCACGCCGCCGTCTGCTCTACGGCGCTGCTGCTATCGGGCTACTCGGTGGCTGCGGTTTCCCGACCCGGCAGCCGGGTATCGCCACGCCCCAGCAGCGGCACGCCGACATCTCCGTCTGGGACGCGGCCTCGGTGCCGTCCGCGCAGGTCAGCTCGTCGGTCACGGTGACGTACGGGCACGGGATCGACGGGCTGCCGGAGTTCCCCGGCGACGCGGTCGGGCCGCAGGAGCTGGGCGGGCGGCTGTTCCTGCAGATCTGCGGGGACGATCCGGGCGCCGTGCGCGACGCGGCTTCGCGACTGCGGCCCGACGGGCGGCTGCGGTGGCGTGAGCAGGGGTTCTGCCACGCGGATGGCACGAACGGGCTGGGTTTCAAGGACGGCATCGTCGTGCCCAAGACGCCCGAGGAGTTCGACGCCGAGGTGTGGCTGCCGGACGGGTCGACCATCGCGGTCGTGCGCCGGATCAAGCTCGACGTCGCCGCGTTCACCGCGCTGCCGGTCGCCGACCAGGAGCGGGTGTTCGGGCGGCGCAAGCACGACGCCGTGCCGCTGTCCGGCGGCGATGAGGTCGATTTGTCGGCAAAGACCCCCGACGGCGAGTACGTCATCCCGGCCGACGCGCACGTCCGGCGCGCGCATCCGCTGATGGCGGGTGCGGGCCTGATGCTGCGGCGCTCCTACAACTACGCCGACGGCCTGCTCTTCATCTCGTACCAGCGTGAGCTGAAGACGTTTGTGAACACGATGTATCGGATGGTCGAGGGAGACGCACTTCTGCGTTACGCCACGACGACGAGCTCGGCTGCTTTCCGCATTCCGCCGGTGAATTGGTCACACTGAGCTGTCGTCGGTTCCCGGTGGAAGGGTATGGTCTAGACCATGTCGAGCGCGCGGCTGAGCGGTGTCGGTGTCAGCAGCGGCCGGGCTTCCGGCCCCGTGGTCAGGGTCGCCGAGGCCCTGCCGGAACCTCCGCTGGGTCCGCGACCTGCGGATACGAAGGAAGAAGCGTCCCGGATCCGTCCGGCGACCGAGGTCGTGGCGCAGCGCCTGATGGAGCGCGCGAAGACGGTCGAGGGCGAGGCCAAGGCCGTCCTGGAGACGACCGCGACCATGGCGGGCGACCCGTCGCTCATCAAGTCGGCCGAGAAGCTCGTCGTGGACGAGGCCCTGCCCGCCGCCCGCGCGGTGCACCAGGCCGCCGCGAAGTTCATCTCCGCACTGCAGGCCGCCGGTGGCTACATGGCCGAACGCGCCCGCGACGTCCAGGACGTCCGCGACCGCGTGGTGGCCGAGCTGCTGGGCGTGCCCGCTCCCGGCGTACCCGACCTGACCTCGCCATCTGTGCTGGTGGCGCGTGATCTCGCCCCTGCGGACACGGCGGGGCTCGACCCGTCGAAGGTCCTCGCCCTCGTCACCGAGGAGGGCGGGCCGACCTCGCACACCGCGATCCTCGCGCGGTCGCTGGGCATCCCGGCCGTCGTCGCGTGCCGTGGCGTGCTGGCGTCGGAGGCCAAGGCGTTGGAGGTCGACGGCGACACCGGTCAGGTCCGCGAGTCGGACGGCAAGGTCCGCGCGGCCGGCACCGGCAAGAAGGCCGTCTGGAACGGCGTGGGCGTGCTCAAGGACGGCCACCGCGTGAAGGTCCTGGGCAACGTCGGCTCCCCCGCGGACGCCGCTGCCGCTGCCGCCGCCGGTGCGGAGGGTGTGGGACTCTTCCGCACGGAGTTCTGCTTCCTCGACGCAGCTGAGGAGCCGACCGTTGCTGAGCAGACTGCTGCCTACGAGGCTGTGCTGGCGCCGTTTGCGGGCAAACCCGTTGTGGTGCGCACCCTCGACGCGGGCGCGGACAAGCCGCTGGCGTTTCTGAGCCCGGACCCCGAACCCAACCCGGCGCTCGGCGTGCGCGGCCTGCGCGTCGCCTTCGACCGCCCCGAGGTGCTCGACCGCCAGCTCCAGGCCATCGCGGCTGCGGCTGCTTCTTCTGGCGCCGACGTGTCGGTCATGGCGCCGATGGTCGCCACTGCTGCTGAGGCGTCCTGGTTCGTCGCACGCGCCCGTCAGGCGGGGATCAAGCGCGCCGGCGTGATGGTCGAGGTCCCGTCGGCCGCGCTGTCCGCCCGCGAGATCCTGCAGGTCGTCGACTTCATCTCGATCGGCACCAACGACCTGGCCCAGTACGTCTTCGCCGCCGACCGCCAGCTCGGCGGCGTGGCCGCGCTGAACGACCCGTGGCAGCCCGCGTTGCTGCGGCTGATCGCCCAGGTCGGCGAGGCGGCCACGGCGGCGGGCAAGCCCATCGGCGTCTGCGGTGAGGCGGCGGCCGACCCGTTGCTCGCGTGCGTGCTCATCGGCATGGGCGTGACGTCGCTGTCGATGAACCACACGGCTCTCGCGGACGTCGGCGCGAAGCTCGCGACGTCGAGCATGGACATCTGCCAGCTCGCCGCCCGTGGCGCACTGGCCGCAGGCGACCCGGCGACCGCGAAGCTAGCGGCTCGCGCCCCGCACTAGTCCGAGGAACGCCGACCACGCCTCGTCCGACACGGTCAGGTGCGTGGTCGGCGCTTTGCTGTCGCGGATGCCGACGCCACGACCGATCTCGACGCAGTCGCTCGAGTTTGCGCTGTAGGAGCTCTTGCGCCAGGTCGTCATGCGGGACGTCTCCTCAGATCAGGATGCCGGTGATCAGCTCTTCGAGTCTTCCGGATCCAACGCTTGATCGTCGAGCAGCATCGCCAGCACGTCGGTACCTGACATGCTGCCTGCGGGTGCTTGGCCGGTCGCCTCCGTGCGGGAAGCGGCCGCGAGAACGCGGAAGTAGCTGCCCGGATCGCGTTGTTCGGCCGCGGCGAATTGCACCCACTTCGTGAGCATGGCGTGCAGCACGGTGAGGTTCTTGCTCTGCTTGACCTCGTCGAGGGTCGCTGTCCAGTCCTTCTCGAACTCCGCCGCGACCTCGGGCGGCAGGCACGCCAGGATCGCGGCCGGGTCGGCCGTCGGCGGCTCAGCCATGTCCTCGCTCGTCCTTCACGGTGTCGAGGAACGCCGACCACGCCTCGTCCGACACGGGCAGATGCGTGGTCGGCGCCTTGCTGTCGCGGATGCCGACGCCACGACCGATCTCGACGCAGTCGCTCGAGTTTGGGCTGTAAGAACTCTTGCGCCAGGTCGTCATGCGGGACGCCTCCTCAGATCAGGATGCCGGTGATCAGCTCCTTCGATTGTTCCGGATCCAACGCTTGATCGTCGAGCAGCGTCAGCAGGGAGGAGTAGACGGCGAGTGATTTCGCGTCTTCGAGGAAGAGTCCGGACGTCTCGCTCTCGATGAAGATGACCGGCTCGAACTTTTCGTAGCCGAGCTGAAGGAACGATCCGGATATGCCCGCGTGTGCACCGATGGCGGTTGGCACGACTCGCAGGGTGATGTAGGAACGTTGCGCCATCATCAAAAGATGGATGTACTGATCCTTCATCACGTCTGGGCCGCCGACCGGTAGACGCAGCGCCTGTTCGTGAATGAAGAACACGAACTTGCGGCTCCAATGGAAAAGTTTGCGGCGTTCGAGCTTCGCCGCGATGAGCATTTCGTAGTCGACTGCCTTGCGGACTACTCCTTCGAGTGCGGCACGCATGTAGTCAGCGGTCTGGAGATGGCCGGGTATGAGGTTCGCCGACCAGACCGTGATCTCGTTGGCGAGACGTTCTTGGTTGAGTAGCAGGGGCACCTGGTCCGGCGGCCCGTCCTCAGGAATCTTGAGGTAGCCGCTTTCGCGCGTCTCGCGGAACAGTGCGACCAGATGGCGGATCTCTTGGGGGCTGACCCGGCAGAACCCGAGCAGTTGCATCAGCTCGGCTTCGGTGACACCGCCCTTGCCGCGGACCAGGTCAGAGAGCTTCGCTTCGTCCCAGCCGAGTTCCTCGGCGAGCTTGCGGTGGGTGAGGTTGGTCTGCTCGATGGCTTTGCGGAGGCCCTCGCCGAACTCCCGTCCCACCACACTGGACTTTCGTCGTGGCATGCACAGAAGTTAGAAGTACTGTCGGTCCCGGCTCCATCGTTTCCGCCCGAATTTCCCTGAAGGAAGTAGTTTTTGGAGCCGGTACAAGTCCTACCTTTGTGCCACTAAGTGCAACTCCTCAAGAACGATGCGCACCAACGGATGGTCTTCCGACCCTTTGCGCACAGCCGCCACCACTCGTCGCAAAGGTGCCACACCGGCAACCGGAATGCCACGCACCGCGTTCCGAGGCGCCAACGCCACCCCGGCCCCCGCCGCGACCAGAGCCTCGATCGCACGGAAGTCGTCAGAGGTGTGGCGGATTCTCGGGGTGAACCCGGCCTGTGCGCACGCCATTTCCACGACGTCCCGCAGCGGGTTGCCGGGCAGCGTCACGACCCAGTCCTCGTCGGCCAGCGCGGCGAGGTCCACCGGTCCGGTCAACGGGTGTCCCGGCGGCAGCACCACGTCGAAAGGCTCGGTGTAGAGCGGAAATCGCGTGAAGCGCTCGGTGGCGCGGTGCTCCTCGGTGATCGCCACGTCGATCTCGCCGTCCAGCAGCAACCGCACACTCTCGTGGCCCTCGGCGTCGCGCACCGACAGTTCGATCGACCGTTCCCGCAACGCGGCCAGCGCCGGTGCGACGACCTGGGTGATCGCCGAGGCGAACGCCGCGACCGCGACCCGTCCGGACGAGCCGGAGGCGAGAGCGTCCAAAGTGGCCTGTGCGCGTTCCAGTTCCGCCGCAACGACATGGGCGTGCGCGACGAGCAGCTCACCGGCGGGCGTGAGCGAGACACGGCGGCCTTTCCGCAGCAGCAAAGGATGTCCGGCCTCGGACTCCAAGGCAGCCAACTGCTGCGACACCGCTGACGGCGTGAGGTGCAACGCGGCCGCTGCGGCCGTCACGGTGCCGTGGTCGGCGAGTGCGCGCAACACGCGGAGCCGTCGTGGGTCGATCACCCGCTCATGATGGACGCAGCGGCCAGGCGACGCAGTTCCGTCGCGATGTTCCGCATCGCCCGTCGCGCGTGCCGGTCGCACGAGATGAACGAGGCGAAGCCGTGCACCAGCCCGTCGCAGTGCAGGTGGGTCACCGGCACCGAGGCGGCGCGCAGTCGTTCCACGTACTCGGTGCCCTCGTCCCGGAGCGGGTCGAAACCGGCCGTGACCACGCAGGTCGGTGGCAGGCCGTGGAAGTCGGGCGCGCGCAACGGCGACGCGTACGGCTCGAACAGCCGCTCCAGCTCAGGTGAGTAGCAGGACCGGTACCAGTCGATCGTGTCGGTCTCGATGAAGAAGCCGCGCCCGAAGAGCTGCCGTGCCGGGTGTTCGCCCATCCCGTCGACCGCCGGGTAGAGCATGAGGTTGAAGGCGGGCTTCGTCACCGCGTCGTCGACGCACCGCTGCGCCACGACGGCCGCGAGCGCGCCACCCGCGCTGTCGCCACCGACGCCCACCGCGAAGCCCTCACCGCCGAAGCGTTCCACGTTCGCGACGACGTGCAGGAACGCCGCGTAGGTGTCGTCGACTGCCGCTGGGTACGGGTGTTCCGGGGCGAGCGAGTACTCGACGGACACGACCCGCACGCCGCCGTGCAGGCTGAGGAACCGGCAGATGCCGTCGTGGCTGGTCGCGCTGCCGACGACGAAACCGCCGCCGTGGAAGAACACCAGCACCGGAAGCGGACCGGACGCACCGGGCGGGCTGTACACCCGTGCCACGAGCGGACCGCGCGCACCGGTCACGAAGGTGTCGTGCACCTGCACCTCGGACGCGACACCGGCGTGCATCACGGACGACACGATGTCGTAGTCGCTGCGAACCGCCGCGATGTCGGGAACCACGCCGGGCGCGGACCTCGGCACGAACCGTTCCAACGCGATCAGCAGCTGGGCGGTGGGGCTCAGCTGAGCCCCCTCGACCTGGACGGGCGCGCCGACGATCGCGCGGATCACCCCGTCCGGAAGGGACAACGCGGCCCTGGCTGCGAGCGTGGCCAGGCGGAGGCTCAGTCTCACCTGAGCAGCGTACGGCGACCCGGTTACGGCCGTGAGTCTCAAATGGACTTTCCGAAGAACTCGGAAACCTCACCGCTCCACGATGGGAGACTCGACCGGGCCGTTCACCGGGACGTCCAGGGGCACGATCGGGTCGATGGTCGTGCTGTCGAGCAGGAGGTACTGCTCCTGCGAGATGGGGAAGTCCACCGGCACGCCGTGCTGCGACGTGCTGATCATGTCCCGCCTGACCATCGGCAGGCCGGTCTCCGGGTTGACCACCAGCTGCGTCTCGACGCCGGAGAACTGGAACGTCGACGGCGCGGGGATCGCCACGCCGATGCCGGAGCGGCCGTCGGGCAGCGGCACCTCGCCGAGGGAGCGCGCTCCGTCCAGGCCCTTGAGCAGCTCGAACGCCGCCCGTCGCTGGTCGTCGTGCACGTTCGCGACCATCATCCCCATGGCGAGGTTCGCGGTCTTGTAGGTGTCCTTGCCGCTGATGGTCTCCAACGACTTCCTCAGTTCCACGGGGTCCGCGGGCAGCGAGTCGAACGAGTCGAACCGCACCTTGCTGTGCAGGGACATCTGGAACCCGGCGACGTTGGTCTTCTGCACGGACGGCTGCATCGGGCCCATGCGCACCGAGTGGCTTCCTCCTAGCTGGGGCACCGTCGCCGGTTTGCCCGCCGACTCCCACCTGGTGCCGTCCTGCGGGGTGAAGGGTTCCACCGAACCGTCCTTCTGGACGACCGTGACCTGCCTGTTCGTGGTCAGCCACTGGTCGGTCTTCGAGGCGATCATCACGACGTACGGGTTCGCCGGCTCGCCCACGACCATCAACGACCACTGCTGCATCAGCGCGTGCCACCACGGTCGTGGCGCGGCGGGCTGCACGGGTTCGGTGGGCCTCGGCAGCAGCACGACGACCAGTGCGATCACCGCGGCCACGACCAGCACGGGAGCGAACCGCCTGATCAGCCGCGTCCTGGCGGAGCGCCCCCGCGGCAGTGCGGTGATGCGGGCGAGGTCGCGTTCCATCCGGTCGCGGTCGACCTCGGGCACGGCCGGCCTGACCCTGGCGAGGTCCTTCATGAGGTCTTCCATGACTCCCTCGCACGGTCGAAGTTCGATGTCGAGAGAACGGCCTGCAACCGTCGTCGCGCCCGATGCAGCCGCACGAAGAACGTCGCCGTCGTGCACCCGAGCACCTGTGCCGCCTCCGCCGCGCCCAGCCCGTGCCACGCGATCAGCGTGAGCACCTCCTGGTCGGCCTCGGACAGGGTCGCGAGCGCCACCCGCAGTTCGATCAACGCGAAGTCGTCGTCGGCGGGAAGCTCGATGAGCTCCAGGTGCGTGGCCTGGCGACGGGCCGCGCGCACGAGGTTGCGGGCGATGCCGAGCAACCACGGCAGCGCGTTCGACGGCATCTGGTCGAGCTTGCGCCAGGCGATCGTGAAGGTTTCGCTGGTGATGTCCTCCGCTCGCTGTGCACCCGCATGGCTCGCGGCATAGGCGAGCACGCGCGGGTAGCACTCGCGGTAGACGGCAGAGAAGTCCTCCACGATCGCCCCTCCCTCTTCAGGAGGTAGTGCGCGGATCGCCCGGATTCTTACCGTTGTGTGACTGCGGTCACATCTTGGCGCGTGCGGCGACGAACGCGTCGACCGCCCGGTTCACGTCGTCCAGCGAGTGGGCCGCCGACATCTGCGTGCGGATGCGGGCCTTGCCGTGCGGCACCACCGGGTACGAGAAGCCGATCACGTAGATGCCCTGCTCCAGCAGCAGATCTGCCAGCCGGGCCGCCTCGGCCGCGTCACCGATCATCACCGGGATGATCGGGTGCTCGCCGGGGAGCAGGTCGAAGCCCTCCTCGGTCATGCGGCGGCGGAACAGCTCGGTGTTCTCCCTGAGCCGGGTGAGCAGCTCGGACGAGCTGGAGAGCAGGTCCAGCGCGGCGATCGCGGCCGCGGTGATCGACGGCGCCAGCGAGTTCGAGAACAGGTACGGGCGCGAGCGCTGGCGCAGCAGTTCGACGATCTCCTTGCGGCCGGACGTGTAACCGCCGGACGCGCCGCCGAGTGCCTTGCCGAGCGTGCCCGTGACGATGTCGACCCGGTCCTGCACGCCGAAGAGCTCCGGCGTGCCGCGGCCGGTCGGTCCGGTGAAGCCCACCGCGTGCGAGTCGTCGACCATGACCAGCGCGTTGTACCGCTCGGCCAGATCGCAGATCTCGTCCAACGGCGCGAGGTAGCCGTCCATCGAGAACACGCCGTCGGTGGCGATCAGCCGGTAGCGCGCGTCGGCGGAGTCCTTGAGCTGGCGCTCCAGGTCCTCCATGTCGCGGTTGGAGTAGCGGAACCTGCGGGCCTTGGAGAGCCGCACGCCGTCGATGATCGACGCGTGGTTCAGCTCGTCGGAGATGATCGCGTCCTCCGCGCCGAGCAGCGTCTCGAACAGGCCGCCGTTCGCGTCGAAGCACGAGCTGTAGAGGATCGTGTCGTCGGTGCCGAGGAACTCGCTGAGCTTGCGCTCCAGTTCCTTGTGCGGCTCCTGGGTGCCGCAGATGAACCGCACGGACGCCATGCCGAAGCCCCACTCGTCCAGGGCTTTCTTGGCGGCCTCGATGAGCTTCGGGTGATCGGCGAGCCCGAGGTAGTTGTTGGCGCAGAAGTTCAGGACCTCGTCACCCCGCCCGACCCGCACGGCGGCGTTCTGCGGGGTGCCGATGACGCGCTCGGACTTGTAGAGCCCGGCCTCCCGGATCTCCCCGATCGTCCTGACCAGGTCGTTCTTCAGCTCGCCGTACATCAGGCTCCCGTCCAGTCGAGGATGACCTTGCCACACTTGCCCTCGCGCGCGGTGGCGAACGCCTCCGCGTGCTGCGTGTGGTCGTACCGGTGCGTGATGACCGGTGCGAGGTCGAGGCCGCGCTGCAGCAGCACGGTCATCGAGTACCAGGTCTCGAACATCTCGCGGCCGTAGATCCCCTTGATGTGCAGCATCTTCAGCACGACGCTGCTCCAGTCGACGGGGAACTCCTCCGCGGGCAGCCCCAGCATCGCGATGCGACCGCCGTGCGCCATGTTCGCGATCATGCTCTGGAGTGCCGACGGCTTGCCGGACATCTCCATGCCGACGTCGAAGCCCTCGGCCATGCCGAGTTCTTGTTGAGCCTGCTCGATCGTCTTCTCGGCGACGTTCACCGCGAGGTCGACCCCGACCTTGCGCGCGAGGTCCAGCCGGTGCTCGGACACGTCGGTGATCACGACGTTGCGCGCGCCCGCGTGCTTGGCCACGGCGGCGGCCATGATGCCGATCGGCCCGGCACCCGTGATGATCACGTCCTCGCCGATCACCGGGAAGCTCAACGCGGTGTGCACGGCGTTGCCGAACGGGTCGAAGATCGCGGCCACGTCCAGGTCCACGGCCGTGCGGTGCACCCACGCGTTCTGCTCGGGCAACACGACGTACTGCGCGAACGCCCCGTTGGAGTGCACGCCGAGACCGCGCGTGTTGGCGCACAGGTGCCGGCGCCCGGCCTTGCAGTTGCGGCACGTCCCGCACACGAGGTGGCCCTCGCCGCTGACCAGGTCGCCCACCTTGACGCCGGTGACACCCGCGCCTGTCTCGACGACCTCGCCGACGAACTCGTGGCCGAGCGTGAGGGGCGCCTTGATGTTGGCGGCAGCCCAGTCGTCCCACGAGTCGATGTGCAGGTCGGTGCCGCAGATGCCGGTGCGCAACACCCTGACCAGCACGTCCGTCGGACCCGGCGTGGGGTCGGGGACGTCGGTCAGTTCCAGGCCAGGCCCAGCGGCGACCTTGACGAGAGCCTTCATGCGGGAAGTCTCACCCTTTGCTGATTGTGCAGTCCATCAGGACTTTCTGAAGTTCTTGTGCAGCTCAGCTTCATTGGCGATGTTGCGCACCATGCCGCCGAACACCACGCCGTGAAACGGCCAGACCGCCGCCCAGTAGAGGTGCCCGGCGAGCCCCTTGGGCACGAACACGGCGCGTTGGCGGTAAGTGGACCCGCCGTCGCGGGTGCCCGCCACTCGAAGCTCCAGCCACGCCTGACCGGGCACCTTCATCTCCGCGCGCAACCGCAGCAGCCTGCCGCGTTCGATCTCCTCGACCCGCCAGAAGTCGAGCGCCTCACCCACGTGCAGCCGCTGCGGATCACGCCGCCCGCGCCGCAGCCCGACCCCGCCGACCAACCGGTCCAGCCAGCCCCGCACGGCCCAGGCCAGCGGGAACGAGTACCAGCCGCGTTCGCCGCCGATCCCCTCGACCACCTGCCACAGCCGTTCGGGGGTCGCGTTCGTGGCGCGCTCGCGTTCGTCGACGTAGACGGAACCACCGGACCAGTCGGGGTCGCTCGGCAACGGCTCACTCGGTGCGCCGGGGGTTGAGGCTCCCGACCAGCGGGTCTCGACGTCGGCGTCGCGAACCTTGGTCAGCGCCAGCTCGACGGCCTGGTCGTAACCGGTGTTCTCACCGGGCAGGAGCTCGCGGATGTCGTTCTCGCGACACACCACCTCGTGCACCAGAGACTCGATCAACGGCTTCGCGATCGACCGCGGTACAGGCGTGACCAGGTTGACCCAGTGCGAGGACAAGCCCGGCGTCAGCACGGGCACGGGCAGCACGCGGCGCCTGGGCAACCCCGCCACCCGCGCGTACCGCAGCATCATCTCCAGGTACGT